>JGI24422J19971_10003166_pt1 | contig 10302 bp, 10 predicted proteins | sample DeeMarSWOR152_54_FD_19971 | JGI IMG/M metagenome (IMG submission 19971)
GGTGTTGATGGGTCCGTTGAGATGCTGCGAATCGCTTTAGAACTAATCAAAGACTTCAAACCCAGAGATGAATCAATTATGTTAGTAGTTGCTTCAGCGGAAATGTTACCATTTCGAAATCATGTGTTTCCAACCGTTGTTAGTATTACAGTATTACAAAACTTGACTGATATTTCACAGGGCATTCAAGAACTAGAACGAGCCATTCAAGCTGATGGAATACTGGCAGTAACCACCTTGGCAAAAACCCTTTCACTCCAAGAAATTGAAGAAATGCTTCACCTGGAGTTTGCCATCCTGACTCGTTTTCACAATCTTGCCAACGAAGATAACGGACTAATCATCAAAGTCTTGAAAGAGTAATTCGTTTTTCCCCTTAGCTATCCCTTTGACCGTTATCTTTAAGTGGCATTTCATTGTTAGCAGGTGTACCCCCGAGGTCGAATATCGTGGAAAATCAGCCTATAAAAATTCTTCAAAAGGCTACAAGCAACTTAGTGTTGATTAAGCTCAAGGATGGTAAGGAATACCGAGGTCGCCTTAAAGAAATTGATGTGTACATGAACCTTGTGTTAGAGGGGGCCGAAGAACTGATGGAGGGTAACCCCACAGCAAAGTTCGGTGAAGTCTTAATTCGGGGTAACAACATCTTGTACATAAAACCGGATTTAACCCAGATTATTTGGGATAATAAAGAATAGTACAAAATTTCAGGGAAAATGCCCTTTAGAAGGAATATATCATTTATCCGAGGTTTTATTCCGTCGCTCTTGTCGATATTCTTCAATTAGGCGTTCTAGATTGTCGGCGGCGGCCTCACGTTCAGAAACCTGATGACGTTCTTGCCATTTTGTGATTTCTAAACTCAATTGTTCAACATCGACAACTGCAAATTCATCAACAATAGTGATTCGCAGAGATTTTGCGTCTAGTACTGGAATATGTGCAGCACTGAATTTCTGGAGCGCTAAATGGGACATCGTCCCTTGAGTAATTACAATTTGAACACCAAACTGTACAAGTTGGTTTGCGGTTGAGCTTCCACCCCCACTAGGATCCTGAATGAACACGACTTTGCGTTTTTTATCCTGAGGATACCTTTCACCCAACTGTCGAATTTCTTCTTGCGAAAAATGTGAGAGTACGATTACCGGTTGTACTTCTCCGAGCATTTCCAGTCGACGCATTAATTTGAGATTTGTTATATTGCGTTTAATTCGTTCAAGTTCAAAACTTTGCGTACGTATTTTCTTTTCAAGACGGTGAATCTCTGCTTCCTTCCGGAGAATTCGTTCATCGCGACGGTGTTCTCGTTGTTCTGCGCTTAACGAACGATTCAATTGACGCTGGATTTGCTGAATTTCCTTTTCAAGCTTTTTCTGGTGTTCTACACTCTGTTGGTGTTGATTTCGTTCAGATTCCAGTTGACGTTGAAGTGATTCAACTTGGCGTGTTAAACGATCAACGATTTGTTGAAGTTCCTGCGGGGTTCGGGGTTTTTCAGTCGGTTCAATGGGTTTGCTGGGCTTCGATGGAAATTTTTCAATTTCTGTAGGTATTATAGATTGACTAAGAGCATCATGTACTGAACCGCCTTGTAAGACTAAGACGGTAGCTTCAGAAACCGAATGGCGTTGTTCACTTTCTTGCAAACGCTTGTTAAGTAATTCAAGCTTCTTACTATAAACTTGGAAGACCTTAGCAACGGCCGCAAGGGCATCTCGTTGATGAGCATTACTTGAACGAAATTGCGAGTCTGCCGTAAAGGATTTTGCCAATTNCCTTTTTTCAACGACGGCCATCAATTTGTCTGGAGTAAAAAGCTGTGTTTGAAGTGTAGTGCTTAGTTTTTCGATAAAACTGGGTGCTGGAAATACATCTGATGCGAGTAGAATTGGTTTCCCAAACTCGACGATATATCGGATAACATCACCACGAGATAATCCTCGACTACTTCGAAGAGCTACTAGGTTTCCGGAAATATCTGTTATTGCAATCCCTATTGTAGTTCCTGCGTCAATCCCTACAACCAGTAATCGTCGTTGACCGATTTCTTCTTTTTTGTCATCCCGGGGAAGATAAAGAATTGATCGATGTTTTACAGGAGCTATTCTAACGGCTACGCCAGCGATTCGGTTAACTTCCGATTGGACAACAGTGCAAACAGTGTCATAGGATTCGTACACATGAATCATACACCGTGACCAACCATGTTGGGTTCGGGTTTCATACTGATCGTAATCGATTTCAGCCTTGGTCAATTTGTCTAATATGTTACGAGCCGTTTGTTGAATTGAACCATGCATTCGTCGTTGAAATCGTGCTTGCGAAAAGCCACCAGGTCCGACATTACGGGCTCTGGAAACAACAATTCGAGTTTCACGGGCTAAAACCGATATTTCAGTACCCACACCTAATGAAGCTAGTTGGGAGATCAGAATAGCTGTCTCAACTGGAATTGGATGTTTCTTCACAGGAAAGCCATGCCTTCGTGCCAGTTTTGTGAGAGATGTCATTCCGTGAACAGGGGAACCCGTGACTTGGATCACGCGTGTTTTTGATGGGATTCTAGATAAAAATTCAATAACGCCCTTCTCGGTGGCAGATAGCTCAAATAAATTATCGGTTGCAATAATATCAGGTTCAACTCTACGAACCATCTTTAATAATTCACTTCGTCGAATCGAACTGTTAGTTTCAAGGAGTTCTCCTTCCATTAGTACCGAAGCATATCGAGGGGATTTCTTAGAGGAAGGAGAACTTTGAGGTAGAATATCAAAACCAATGATTCGTAGTAAAGGGGTTTCATTCATTCTTGTTCTTCCTATCCGTCCCAGCCGTTAATTTTTCTAGTGTTTCATCAACATCATAAGTAATTCTGAATCGGCGTTTGAAAAATGTAAGAATATTTGTGATATCACGTTTGAGTAACCAATGAGCATTAGGATGAGTAATTGGTTGCCACTGCGGCCAATCAAAAATTATGATCTGTTCGTTTTCTTCAACAAAGATATTGTATTCACTGAGATCTCCATGGACTAGCTCTGCTTTATGGTATGCTAGCTGAACTTGGGATAATATCTGATCTAATATAACTCCTGGGCGCTCTAATTCAATCATATCAAGCAGGAGATCACCAGTCATCTGAGACATCACAATTACATGCCGATTAATTGCTATTGGTTCTGGCACTAGACCTCCTAAACGGTGCATAACTCGCAAAGCTTTGAATTCTCGTTCAGCCGCTTGTTTACTGACATTCATCCACGAAGAGATGGTATCATCCTTAAGCCGTCGAAGTCGACGTACTTTTTTAAAACTTGAACGTCCCCACCGTAGAAATTTCACGGCAACTTCTGTTTCTTTAGGATCAAGAGCACGATATACTGTTGATTCCTTGCCAACACCGTAAGGTTGTCCTAAAGAAACGATGACATCTTTTATCGCTAAATCATAAAGAACTAAAGCATCATATCCCGCCTGAGTTATGCTGTATCCCAAGTAATGTTCCTTTTGACGTTTCACCAAACGCACTTTGTTAAGTTGCCCGAGAAGAAACAATATGTCATCCGCTTCAAGATCTATCTTCTTTTCAAGTTCTTCAATTGGAACATATTCAAACCGATGTACTAATGCTTCAATGGTTTGAAGAACTGATACTTCATCCGGCTTGAGCTCCCTTAGAATTTTTGCTAGTCGATGCAAATCAATCATGTGAAATCTGTGTTATGCCGACAAAAACCTATTGGGAGTAAGTCGCCAATTGAGTCAACCCCTTTTTGAATAAAAAGCCAAATTATTGGTAAAAACCTTAGTGAACTATTTCACTGGGAAACGTATATTAAGGAGAGCCTATGAGAAGGGCTATCTAATTGATTTATTGTGGCAGGTTCTGTTAATTTGAAAGAACGATTTGAAGTTCCAGATGAAGAAGTTCCTCGTGTGGCTAAAGCGCTTTCAAGTCAAACAAGATGGCGCATCATTTCTCTTCTTCGGGATAAGAGTATGGATGTTAGCCGAATTGCTGAAGCGTTAAAACAAACGGAGGCGAATATTAGCGCTCAGGTTAAAATCCTTGAACAGGCAGGTCTTCTTAAAAGTCACTATGAACCAGGCGAGCATGGTGTCAGAAAGGTTTGCGAGCTGGCTGTTAAACAAGTCATAATTAAAGCCATATAATATAATTCGTTCACCGTATTTGTTACTAACAAGTCATGCCAAGAAAAAAACAAGTCCTAGCCCTAAAAGTACATTTATATGCCATTCTTTATACTGCTCTTTTCCAACCCGAAAACTTAACCTGATAATCATATGTGGTGACCACTATGTCAACAGGAAGAACCCGTATTCGATCAATAGTTAGCCGTTTAGGAACTTTCCTTGAAGCACTACTGATTTTCATCCTGCTATTTAGTGGCGTAGGTGTTATTTTCGTGGGAACAATCACAGGACAAATTGGACCAACATGGCTATTGCTCATAATCGGTGTCAGCGTCGAAGTCATCGGCCTATTAATTATAGGCCTTTATGCCTACTTCCGATTTCTTCGACAAAGAAATGTAGCTGACACCTAATGCTCAGATACTTTCTAGGACCTTTAGGTTATCGAGAATAGTGTAAATCTACAATTTTCATTTGATTCTATCACCGATTTGCATCAAACGGTCACCGAATCTGGGTGTAACCCCACACCCTCTATCCCGTCCACTGCGAAGGCTTCCGGGACTGCTTTTCGACCACTTTGGGTCAAGTGATCGATAGGATACCTCGTTTAGAGATTTCCATTAGTTATTTGTAATAAAGGGGATTATGGGCAGAGGAGAGAGGGCGATAAGTGGTTTGATAACATATGTAGGAGCTTAAAGGGGATAGCAACTCTTTGTTAACTTTATGTACTAGTTCTCTTAGCAACTTGTGAACAGATTCGATATTTACGTAAAATATTCTGTTATGTCAGGTTAACTTGAGGGTAGCTATTGGAGATCATTCTCGGTTTTATTACTGTAATTTTAATTTTCTTTGTACTTCTATTTGCGTCAATAAAAGATGTTCAAACTAACATCGTCACAAACTGGGTATGGATTATTGGATTGTTTGGGATACCCATCGCCAGTTTCCGAATGATTGTTACTGGTTTTCTTCTCCCCTACGTATTGCAAACATTGTTGATTTTCATCCTAGTAATTGTTGGATTTCGAATCGGAATAATTGGCGGAGCCGATGGTAAGGCCATCCTAATAATCTCTCTGACCTACCCTTGGATCATCCTTGACATTGTTTGGCTGTTATTAGTCCCGTTTTTCATTTTGTTAGGAGGTTTTCTCTTGGTTGGAGTACATAGCCTAGTTGTCTTAATTCAGAATCTCATTACTTGGAAGCATATTGCTCCTAACCATATTGATGCCATTAAATCGGAGAAGAAGGTGTTCTGGGTTACAAGGCGACTAGAGAGAAAGCCAACCACACCAGATTTTATTGCGTGGAAACCTGTTGTCGTTCCATTGATTTTGTATTTTTTTGTATCTTATCTAGTCTTGTTAATTTTAGTAAGCGGACCAATATTTATCCCAAGCTAAACTATAGTTCGCCACCTGGCATGACTACAAGCCCGGAACTACTGATTTCAAAGGGAAATCGTTTCAAGCTATGACCAGTTTGACGCATTTTCCGAACAACTAGACTTCGTCGGAGTTCTCTATCCTGCTCAGTAAGTGAGAGGATGATTAACCCTTGGGCAATAAATTCCTCTACTCCATATCGGCTAAAACCCGTTGACCCCTCTGCAACTTCCGAGGTCATAATCGAAGTAGCGCCAAGTTCTCGGAGAAGGCTTGAAAGTTTGAAGATTGCGTTCCTGACCGCGGCTATTCCTTCGAAACGAATACCAAGACCGGATACAGAGTCAATGACAATGCGTCGTGCATTAATTCGTTTGGTGACCCGATAGATTTCTTGTGCAAGAGCATTAATATCCAAACCTGTGCGAATTGCATGTGGTTCGGTGGTTGGTAATCCTGCTTTACTGGAAGCTGCATCCACGATAATGAGCTTTTCTTCTTCTTGCAGCTTCTCAAAATTCCACCCAAACCTTTCGGCTTCGCGTCGCAACTCTTTTGGCCGTTCTTCTAACGTAACAAAGACCCCGTTATCTCCAAATTTCATTGCTCCAGATTGAAGAAACTGCATACAAAAAATGGTCTTCCCTGTACCTGCCCCGCCGGAGACGAGCACATTACTACCAGGAATAAACCCTCCGTGAAGGATTCCATCTAATCCTGGAATTCCTGTTTTCACGCGTTCTGATGTTTCAGACATCTTCGATTTCCTCCATTTCAATGATTGGCAAGCCTGTTCCAATAAGACCGTCACCTTTCGTCGGTTGCTTAAGGAACCATAATTTTGCGTCAACAACATCTGGGTTGTCTTTAAGCGTGTTAAAAATCTCTTCAAGGTCTGATGGCTGTTTACCGAGAATTATCGCAAATATGCCGGTTTCATTCTCATTCAATGCAAGAAAAATGACATTCGCCCGGCTTTCAAGATCTGCCTTAATTTTTTGGGTATGCTCTACTGTGATATCGCGAAGGATATGCCCACCAATTTCAACAACCAACACGCCATACACAGTGTACCCTAACATCTCTTGATCAATGCTGACTGTAAACCGTTTGATAACTCCAGCTTGCTGAAGTTTCCGAATACGAAACAGAATGGTTGTATCTGGAATATTCTGATTCATAGCTTTCGATAACGTTCGTGCGATTTGTGTGTACTTTGCACGCCCATCCTTTTGAAGTAAAGAGAGGATACGCATATCCTTGTCATCAAGTTTCACTAAACTCCCTCGACGAAAAAATCCTAAAACAACTTTAGAAGAGGTCCCCTATTAAGGTTTTCTCAAAGAACGCCCAGCTATTAAAAGGATTCTTCAATCCTGTTAGGGAATCGATAATGTAGCCCAATAAATGAAGTTATACACCAGCAGCCAGATAACCAAAAACAGGAGAACGCCTGTACCCAAACCCTTCATCAACCCTCTCAGGTGACCGCCAACCTGGTCAGGAGAAATGCGAAAAAGGAACAGAGCGATGAAGTAAGAAATAACTACTAACGTTATCCCTATGACAAAACCGAATATGCCAAGTGGACCAGAAAGGTTTAAACCTAGGGCAATAGCTGCAGCAATAAGAGCGAAGATTAGGCGCGTATAATAAATCAAATCCTCAGGAGAGAGCCGATTAAACCAAGATTTCGTTTCATCTGACAATGGTGAACACCCGTGAATAGGAGTATGACAGCGTCCGAGATTTTCGTTATGCTACGAGAGATAAAGGACGTTGTAGTCGGGAGATGGATTCTGAATATTTATCAACTTAACGGTACGCTGCTTTTTAAAATTAGTAGTGATACGCCGAATAAGGTTTGGCTTCTAATTGAACCAGGAAAACACATGCACCTTACATCACTTACTTATGAACGAGAAGCAAAACTCCGTGCCTTTTGTAAAGCTCTTCGAAAACATCTTCGTGATCACAAAATTACTGACCTTGAACAACATGATTTTGATCGTGTCGTCTACTTACGAGCGGGCCCGCCAGAAAAACGATTTACCATTGTGATCGAGTTGTTTGGAGGCGGAAATGCAATTCTCCTCGATCCAAAGGATCGAATCGTGTCAGCAATGACATATCGTCGAATGAGGGACCGTGATATTGTCCGAGGTGCTCCTTTTCAGTTTCCACCCTTAAGAGCAACTGATCCGAGAGAGATTACTCTGAAAGATTTGAATTCAATTCTTGATAGCTCTGAACATGATCTTGTTCGAACGCTAGTCCGCAGTTTGAACATGAGTGGCACTACAGCCGAAGAGGTTCTTTCCAAAGTAGAAATTGATTCAACTATTTTAGCCAAGAAGCTGACTTCGAAGCAGAGAAAAACCTTGCACCAAACACTGATTTCATATTTTGATACTCTTGCTGAAGGGCAGCTTAAACCTCAGATTATAATGGATGAGAATGGTGAACCGATTCAAGTACTTCCTGCAAATAGTGTTCGATATCAGAACGTGAAGGTAAGTGAGTTTTCAACTTTCAATGAGGCTCTCGATACCTTCTATTCAACATCTCGAGAGGAGACTGCTACAGAGGAAATTGACGAGAAGTATCAACGTGAATTGGCAAAACTTCGACGATTACAAGGACAGCAACAAGAACATCTTGAAACAATGCAATCACGCGCTGAACAAAGTCGAACAGCAGCTAATGCGATTTACCAACACTTGGATATCGTTGAAGAGTTGCTGTTCACAATCCAAAATGCCAGGAAACAAAGCGTGTCCTGGAAGGATATTTCTCAACGCCTGGAGGAGGGAAAGAAACAGCAGATCCCGGCAGCCATGATTCTGGAAAGTATCAACCCTCAGGCGGGAAGAATTCAAATCATTTTGAATGAGCTATCCATATCGCTTGATGTGCGATTGGGAGCTACAGATAACGCGAACCAAATGTTTCAACGAAGTAAGCAACTTGAAAAGAAAGTCAAAGGAGCAACTATCGCCATCGAGGATACTCTTCAAAAGATAACCCAATTGGAAGAGAAACATGAAGATGCTCTTGTAAAAGCTGAGTCGGATAGACTTATGCCTCGCCGAAAGAAGCGTTGGTATGAGAAATTTCGATGGTTTAGAACATCCCAAGATCTAATGGTTATAGGTGGACGAGATGCTGGGAGTAATCAACAATTAATTCGGAAATACCTAGAAGACCCAGATTTATTTTTCCACGCTGATTTCGCTGGGGCTCCAGTTGTTGTGGTAAAAACTGAAGGACGAGAAGTTTCAGAAAAAGAGCTGGAAGAGATAGCCATTTTCGCTGTGAGTTATTCACGAGCATGGAAAGCAGGAAGACCTGCGGCAGATGCATATTGGGTATCGAGCGACCAAGTTTCTTTAAGTGCACCTTCTGGAGAGTTTCTGCCTAAGGGTTCTGTAATGGTTAGAGGTGAGAGAAACTATCTTCGAAACGCCCCAGTCCGTTTAGCAATTGGTTTATTGTTAGAAGATGAATTTCCTTTGGTTTTTGCAGGACCAGAATCAGTAGTTCAACAAAAAGCCCAGAGCTGGGTAGCTATTATCCCTGGAACAATGAAAGTCTCTGATGCTGCAAAACAATTACGTGCATATTTTGCAAAAAACGTGTCACCTGAGTTACAGGATATGGTTAAGACACTAACTATCGACGAGATTATTGCTGTATTACCACCAGGACCAGTTGATTTGTTACTCGAATGACTTTTGCTTAAGCTGATTAGGGTCGAAGTGGAAGAGCCAAAGGATTTTGAAGCCTGGAGGTAACAGTTGTGTGACGAGGTGAGGTTGGTGCATGTTGAAAAAATCATGGCAAGCCCAGTAAAGACCATTGATAAAGACCAAGTTGTCTCCGTTGCGCTTGATATAATGGATAAACTTGGAATCTCAGCGATTCCAGTTACAGAAGGAAAAAAGCTGATTGGCCTGATAACCGAAGTCGATATTTTTGATAAGTTAGGATCAGCTCGAGCGGGGAAGCTAACACCTGCAAGCATCTATGTCAGTTCAGTAATGGAGTTGAATCCCAAGACTATTACACCGTCAACCGATATGTTCGAAGCTGCAAATTTACTCTACAAGCGGAAAGAACGCGCGTTACCTGTTGTGGACAATGATGAGATTGTGGGGATTGTCACAAATACTCATTTTGTTAAGCAATGCACAGATATTGATAATCTCTCTGTTCGTGATCTCAGATTGGAAGAGCCAATTAGTTTAAGCCCCACAGATCGGGTTGTACATGCCCGTCAGTTGATGCTAGCAGAAGATATGCCCGGGCTTCCTGTCTTTGAGGAAAGAAAAGTCATTGGTTTAGTGACAAAGAAACGTTTAGCTTTGGGTTTCGCCGCGTTTCGTCGAGAAATCCCAGCAAAATATCAAAGCACACGATTACGAGATTTTCTTGTAATGAATATTATGACGAGTACTGAATTAACGGTTACACCAGACTCAACGGTTGCCGAAGCCGCGGAGCTACTTCTTCGTCCACGCCAACACCTCTTACCAGTTATGAAAAAAGAGATCATGGAAAATATTCTGATAAGGCGTAATTTGGTAGATTTGGTCGCGAACCGATTCAAAGTAAATAAAAAAGCTGATTGAAATTAGGGTGATTTAGCCATGTCTAGGTTGCTTACACTTGAAGAGGGGGTCATGTTAGCAAAATTCGCCCGGCAAACTATTGAAACGTATATTCGAAGCAAACAGCAACTAGA
>JGI24422J19971_10003171_pt1 | contig 10296 bp, 5 predicted proteins | sample DeeMarSWOR152_54_FD_19971 | JGI IMG/M metagenome (IMG submission 19971)
AACAAGAACTTTACAAGACCCATAGGCTTTGGTAGTATTTGAGTGGACGGAAAAAGGAATGAAGAGAAAGATTATTTTGCTNTTTGCTTTGATCTTTGTGCTCGTCCTTGTTCCTGCCCGGAATGAGGATATCTGGAGCCCATATTTTGAGAAGGTATCCTCGATAGTTTCCCTGATTGAGGGAAACTATTTTCGGGATATTGACCAGGAGGAGCTTGCCTATTCCTCTATAAAAGGGATGCTTCATACTTTGGACCCGCATTCGTATTTTCTCGACCCAAGGCATTTCTCCCGGTTGAGAGAAGAACACGTGGGGAAATATCACGGCCTGGGAATCATAATCCAGAAGCAGGAAGACCGCTTGGTGGTGATCTCTCCCATTGAGGGAGGGCCTGCCTACAGGTTGGGCATTCAGGCTGGAGATGTTATTTCTCATATCAACGGCGAGAGCACAAAACCAATAACCAGTTATGAAGCAATGCTCAGGTTAAGGGGCCCTAAGGGAACCAAAGTCAGCATAACGGTTGCCCGTGAGGGGATGGAAAAGCCTTTTGATCTGACCATAGTGAGGGCGGAGATACCTCTTTACAGCGTACCCTATTCCTTCATGCTTCAAGATGGGATCGGATACATTTTCATCCGAAATTTCGCTGCAACCACAACCAAAGAATTTGAAGAAAAGATGAAGTCGTTGGTCAGCCAGGGAATGAAGAGGCTCATTCTTGATATGAGGGGGAACGGCGGCGGCACATTTATTCAATCCATAGAGATTTCGGATGAATTTCTGCCAAAAGGTACAGTTATTGTTTCTATGAAAGGGAGGAACGAGGATTACAATAAAGAATTCCGAGCTCTATACAACAATCAATATGAGAATATTCCCCTTGTAATACTGATAAATCGAGGGAGTGCCAGCGCTCCTGAAATCGTAAGCGGAGCCATAAAGGATAACGATAGAGGTTTTATCGTGGGCGAAACCTCCTTTGGAAAAGGGCTGGTTCAGACAGTTCACCCCCTTTCTCTAAATGCTGCGGTTGCCCTGACAACTGCTAAATATTTTACCCCGAGCGGAAGGTCAATCCAGAGAGATTATACTCGTATTGAAGATTATAGGTTCACCAGAAGAGTTCAAGGAGAAAGAGAAGTCAGGTATACTGCAAGAGGGAGAGAGGTCCTGGGCCAAGGAGGAATATCCCCTGATTATGAAGTGAAATTCTCTTTTCAGACTGTTACAGCAGAGCTGCTGATTAAGGGAGCCTTCTTTTCCTATGCTCGGAAGTTCACAAGCAAAAATACCCCTCTGTCAAAAACAATAAGCTTTCCCGCTAAGAGCCAGATAAAGGAAAAAGATTCTGGTAGAAAAAAAGTTAGCAGAAGAGATTTTATTGTCGGCTCTCTGGTTTTAGAGGATTTTAAGGACTATCTTCGAAAGAGCAAAATTGATTATGACTCAGGTCAATTTGAACAGGCTAAAGAAGAAATAAAGAGAGAGCTGGAAAGAGAGATATTTTCTTCACTCTGGGGTATGGAAGAAGGGATAAGGGTTTACCGGAAAAGCGATCCCGTTATTTTAAAAGCCATAGAAGTCTTACCCGAAGCTTCAACTCTGATAGAAAAAGACAAAACAAATTAGCCCATCCTTTTATACTAGGGGCAATCCCCTTTATTAGTCTTCTATTGCAGGGGCTTGACTCATCAAACCCGCATTATTTATTGTGATTTATTGCAGGGATTTTTTGTAGGGGCTTGATTCATCAAGCCCACCTTTTTGTCTTTAAGAAAATGGGGCCAGGCCCCATTATTATCCTAAGGGGACTCGATCTTATATCTTTCATTCATACCTTAAGCTTTCCACTGGATTGGCTGTAGCGGCTTTGATGGATTTGTAGCTCACAGTCACTACAGCAATAGCCAANGCGATCAAGGCCGCCAAGGCAAAACTCCAAACTCCCATATTCGTCCGATAGGCGAAACCCTGCAGCCATTTAGACATCGTGTAATAAGCAACGGGCCAGGCGACAATATTGGCGAGCAGAACCCATTTGATGAATTCCTTGTTGAGCAGAATAACAACCCCTGAGACTGGGGCTCCCAGGACTTTTCGGATGCCGATTTCCTTTGTCCGTTTCTCAGCCATGAAAGAGGCCAGGCCAAACAAGCCCAGACAGGATATCAATATGGCCAGCCCTGTGAAGTAATTAAAAAGAGTGCCCATCCGTTGCTCAGTTCGGTAGAGCCTGCCATAAGCCTCGTCGAGAAAATGATATTCAAACGGTGAATCAGGGAAAAAAGTCTTCCATGTGCTTTCAATATTGGCCAGAGTGCTGGGGATGTCTCCTGAATCAAGTTTAATAAGGATATACCGATAGAGCGAAGGAGCATTGATCAAGAGGAGTGGTTCTATTTCGCTGTGTAAGGATCTGAAATGATAATCCTTCACAACTCCGATTATCGGAATTTCTGTATCCCCTTGCACCAACAGCTTCCCGACAGGATCTTCCATTTCTATCATCTTTTGTGCCGTTTCATTGATTACCACCGCATTTTCATCTGAGCGATATTCTTCGGAAAAACTCCTTCCTTGGATCATTTCCATATTCAACGTCTCGATAAAATCGTATCCTGTGGAAGTCACATGAAAAACCTTGGTATCCTCCGGATCTTTCCCCTCCCAGGCGAGGTTATCTGTCGTCAATATCACTCCATATGTGGGGATGTTTGAGGATGCCGCCACATTTCTGATGCCTGTGTTCTTTAATAATTCAATTTTTAGAGGATCATACTTCTCGACCTGCTCACTTCGTATCGGGAGATAAACTACCTGCTCTTTATCCAGGCCCAACTTCCTGTTTCTCATGTAGTCAACCTGGTTGGAGACGAGGATTGTACAAATTATGAGAAGAATGGACAGAGAAAATTGAGAAACTACGAGTATCTTCCGGAATAAATAACCACGCCCTTCAGTTTTTAATTTGCCTTTCAAGACCTTTACGGGTCGAAAGGAAGACAGAAACAAGGCGGGATAGGTTCCTGAGAGAAATCCGGTAATCAGAGTCACGGCGACAGTGGCCAGCAGAATGTTTATAGTACTGGAAAATCCAAGCTCGAGTGGTTTTCCGGAAAGATTTCTGAATGCGGGGAGAAATAGTTCAACCAGGACAACAGCCAGGATGAGAGATAGTAAAGCCATAAAGACGGATTCACAGAAGAATTGTCCTATAAGTTGCGGGCGTCTGGCGCCAACAACCTTTCTTAAACCGACTTCCTTGGCTCGGTTGGATGATCGGGCAGTAGCCAGATTCATGAAGTTTATACACGCAATGATCAGGACAAAAAATGCGACGACAGAGAAGATATAAACATACTTGATATTTCCCTGGCCCTCGATACCGAACTGAATATGGGTAGAATACAGATGAATATCTTTCAAAGGTTGGAGATAAAGGAGGTCTTTTGATTCTGCGACGTGTTTTAGAATAAAGTCTTTGATTTTGTGATTGAGCTCTTGCAGTGATGTGCTCTTTTGGAGCAGGACATAGGTTGCAAAGCCGCTGAGTGTCCAGTTATCCAACACAGCCCATTCTTTTTCGAAATCTTCAATTCTTATAAAGGGGACTAAAAAATCGAATTTAAGGTGAGAGTTATGGGGAACATTCTTCATGATGCCTGTCACGGTGAAATCATATTCATTATTGATGTTGAGAGTTTTTCCCAGCGGATTTTCCGAACCAAAATATTTTGTTGCCATTTCCTCTGTTAAGACGAGTGAGTTCGGGTCCGATAGAGCGCTAGAGGGATCACCCTGCAGTAAAGGAAAGGTAAACATCTCGAAAAAATCAGGATCTGTCAGGCAAATCTGAGTCTCAAGCAGACTTTTATCCCCGTATTTGACCAGTTGGCCTCTTCTCAAACGGGTGAAGCGTGCGGCTTTGATGATTTTCGGATAATCCTCTTTAAGGGCTGGAGCCAGCGGGGCACACACCGGCCAATAATGGGTGGCCGGCGCTGTTTTTTGGTATTCGGTAACGGCTCTATAAAGGTCATCCGCTTTGGCATGGAACCTATCATAGCTGAGTTCGTCCTGAACCCAAAGAAGAATCAGAATGCAGCAAGCCAACCCCACGGCGAGTCCAATGATATTGATAGAGGAATAACCCTTATATCTTTTAATATTCCGCCATGTAACTTTCAGATAATTCCAAAACATTTCCGTCTCCTAATCTCCTATTTTTGTTTTAAAGGCAAGATATTCAAGATTCATATAATTCTTAAAGATGACGAGCCTTCATTTCAATTGAAAACAGTTAATCCTTATACACCGGTGCAATAAATGTGCCATTGATCTAGCCTCAGTATGATTTGGGATATTCAAACGTATTTCAAACAATGTGTATCATTATTTAACATTTAATGTTCGTGTTCGAACAGAAAACAATATTCCCCGTATCGGCTTTGCAGCAGAGAACATTCCGGATTCCTTTGCTTCGTAATCCGGTCTTATCCTTCTGTTTTGTATAACAAATGCCAGGTTTTATTCGTATCTCAGGCTGTTCACAGGTTTGGCACAAGCTGTTCTTACGGTCTGGAAAATAAAAGTGAATATGGCTATCAACATCGTCATAAAACCGGCCAACACAAAGACGATCCATCCTATATTTGTCCTATAAGCAAAATTCTGCAGCCATTTGTTAGCCATGAACCATGCTAAGGGCCATGCAACGATATTCGCAAGCAAAATCCATTTGATAAATTCTTTAGACAGCAGCACTATCACACTACCTGTCGAAGCACCCAGCACCTTTCGGATGCCGATCTCTTTGGTCCTCAACTCCGCAGTGAAGGAGACCAGGCCAAGAAGCCCCAGACAGGCAACCANAATGGAAAGAGCTGAAAAGATAACAAAAAGATCCTGCATTTTNTTTTCGCTCTCGTAAAGCTGATTGATGCGGCTATCCAGAAAACTGTATTCGAACTGTTCCCCAGGAAAANAANCTTTCCCATTTCTGTTGAATAAAATTCAGGGTTCTCCCGACATCGCCAGGCTTAATTCTGATAGAAATGTCGCGAATATAGTCTGGATAAAGCAATAAGGCCATTGGTTCGACTTCCCTTCGGAGAGATTTAAAATGGAAATTCTCAACGACACCGACAACTTGAGCTGCACTTTCCGAATATGCCCCTTCCAGTTTTTTCCCGACCGCTTCTTCAGGCGTCCAGCCGATTCTGTGAGCGGCTGATGCATTTAGAATGATGGTTCCTTCTGTATCTGTGCTAAAATCTCTTGAAAACGCCCGCCCCGCAAGCATCTCCATCCGGTAAGTTTCCACATAATCATAATCGCTTGTAAAAAAAATCAGACTTATGGGTTCCTCTGATTCCAGACGATTGACGTAGCTATTGCTGTAATGGGAATCGGCAGGAACCTCGGATGAAGCAGATGTGGATATAATCTGAGGATTTTGCATCAGCTCATTCCGAAAGGATCCATAATTTTGAGCAATCTGCTGGCTTCTTACAGGAATGATAACCACGTTTTCCTTATCAAAACCCAAAGACCGGGTTTGGATGTATCTCATCTGTTTATAAACAGTGAACACTCCGACAATCAGTATGATGGAAATGCTGAATTGGATGATAACCATGTTTCTGCGAAAAACAGACTTTCCGCTTCCTGACAGCGGGCCTCCTTTCATAACTTCGACAGGTTCGAATCTGGTCAGATAAAAAGCTGGATACAGACCAGCTAACACGCCAACAGCAAAAGTTGCTCCCACAAGAATGATCAGATTCTTTAGCTGCAAAAGCAAAGAGAGCGATAGATTTTCAGAAAAAATCCCGTTATAGGCCTGAATAAACAGTGAACTCATAACTAACGCGAGAACAAGGGAAACAAAAGCCATTAGCACAGATTCCTGAATAAACTGGACTCTGAGCTGGTGTTTTTCTGCCCCCACTGTTTTGCGAAGACTCACTTCTTTGGCTCTTTTGCTTGCTCGGGCCGTGGACAAATTCACAAAATTCATACAGGCGATGATCAGGATAAGGACGGCAATACAGGAAAAAATATAGACCGACAAGATATTTCCCCCTGGTTCCACCTCCCAATTGGCACTGGGATGCAAATGGATATCCCTTATGGGGAAGAGATGCATTTTGAGTACTTCATGGATACTCCGGTCTTGGAGAAGCAAGTCACCGTAATGGGGCTCAAGTCGTTGGGTGACAAAAGCTTTTAACTTCTCCTCCAGGTCTTGTTTTTGAGTATTTTCTGCAACCAGCACATACGTATACAGATAGTTGCCCCTCCAATTATCGAATGGCTCTTCCTTGTAGGAGGCGATAGCGATCAACATATCGAAGTGAATATGGGAATTTTCTGGCACCTCTTCTAAAATTCCCGTTACCTCAAAATCGATAAGTTCTTCTTGCCACTCAAAGCTAAGTGATTTTCCGACGGCATCTCCTTTCCCAAAATATTTAACCGCATTTTCACGGGTTAAAACCACTGTCATGGGCTCTTTAAGAGCGGTCTTCTTATCGCCTTCTTCCAGATGAAAGTCAAACATTTCAAAAACGGAATTATCCACCGCAAACATCTCCTGCCTGTGAACAAAATTTTTGTGATCTTTGATGGCAAATTCTCTTCTCCAGACGCGCACGGCATTTACGATCTCGGGATAATCGTCGATCAGGGCTTGTTTGTAAGTGCCGCTTGTAATAGGCCATCTGCTGTACAAGTTATCTCGGAATAATTCCCGTTCTACCCTGTATATTCGATGGGCATTTTCATGAAAACGATCATAACTCAATTCCCGAAGCACCCATAGGCTGATGATCATGCATATGGAGAGTCCGGTCGCAAGCCCGAATACATTGATAAATGAATACAATTTATGCCTTATAAAATTCCGGTAAGCAATTTTCAAATGATTCTTAAACATAGTGAATCTCCATAACATAATGAGTTTTATCCTACATTCGCTATTTTAATTAGCAAAAAATATGCCAATAAGTTCTCTTGATGTTGTCCAACGCTTATACAAATCCCTATGTCCATTCTCGAACAACTTATGTTCACATCTGAACAGAAATAAATATTCCCCGTATCAGCTTTGCAGCAGAGAACAGTCCGGATTCCTTTGCTTTTTAATCCAAAAGATAGAATGGGGGCAAGGCCCCATCATTATTGTAGGGATTTGATTGTAAGGGTTTGATTCATCAAACCCGCATTATTTATTGTGATTTATTGCAAGGATTTTTTGTAGGGGCTTGATTCATCAAGCCCACATTTTAACTATATCAATTATTTGAAGGGATTTGATTCATCAAACCCATCGGTTTGTTTTTTGCACCCCTTACTTCTCGCCCATCACCTGTCCCGAGCTGCGCGCTCGAGGCCTCAAGCTTGTCATTCGTACCGCAAGCTGTCGACCGGATTGGCCAGAGAAGCTTTGAGGATATTCCAGAGTACACTCAGGAAAGCGGTCGTCAGAGCCAGAACTGAAGCAAGAATATAAATACCGATCCCCGGAGTCGTTCGGTAAGCATAATTTTGCAGCCATCCCCGCAGCACAATATAAGCGACGGGATAGACAACAATATTTGCCGCGATCACACAGATCAAGATCTCTTTAAAAAGCTGATGTGCTATATTTCCTAAAGATGCTCCTAACACTTTACGAATAGCGATTTCTTTGATTCTCTGCTTGGCAGAAAAAGAGGCTAATCCGAAGAGACCAATACAGGAAATGAAAATCGCGAGAAAAGTAAAATATCTTGTCGCTGTCACCATTCTCTGCTCGGCCATATAGATATTATGGAGGTTCTCATCTAAAAAGCTTATGTCAGAAATATAACCGGGTACAATCTCCTTGATCTTATTCCGAATGAAATTGACTGTCTCAGGGATGTTTTGAGAATTAATCCTGATAAAAATGTTTCGATAATCGGCAAAACGGTGAACAAATATCAAAGGTTGAATTTCATCGTGAAGGGAGTAAAAATGGAAATCCCTGATAACACCGATGATCCTGAAATTTCTATTCCATATAGTCAACCGTTTCCCGATAGGAGATTTTATATCCATTGTCTTTAATGCGGTTTCATTAATCACCGCAGACTCAATCCGATCCGCAGGGAATTCATCTGAAAAAAAACGCCCGTCCACCATATCTATTCTCATAGTCTCGATAAATTCAGGATCAACCCTCATCAGGTGCGTTTTTGGCATGACTATGTCGGTGGACTTCCCCTCCCACATAATGGCATCATCACCTGTTGTTGTATACTCCTCATCCATTCTCGAACTTGAACGGGTTATACTGAGTATGTCGGGATTTCGCAATAATTCATTCCGAACTATGGGATATTGACTGGAAAGTTGCCGGGCCAATCCTATGGAAATAATATTGTCCTGATTATATCCTAAATCCTTGGTTTTCAGATACTTTAACTGTTTATTCACTCCGAACATGGCGATAATCATAAAAATGGAAAGTGAAAATTGAAATGCTATCAAGACTCTGCGAAAGAGAAGGCTCTTTTTTCCGGGATCCGTTACTCCTTTAATGGCTCGAACAGGTTTAGTTGAAGAAAGAATAAAGGCGGGGTAAATACCGGAAATCATGCCGGTCAGGATCACGATACCGGTTAAGAATAGAGCCATTTGTCCGCTAAAATCGAATTTTATCCGAGCTCCAGTTATATGATTTAAAACGGGTAAGAATAAATCCGCGATCACGACAGCGAGGCATCCCGAAAGCAAAGCGACCAGAATGGATTCCATGAGGATTTGTCTTGTTAGCTGCTGTCTGTAAGCGCCTACTGTTTTCCGTACGCCAATTTCTTTCGTTCGAAGAACAGAACGCGCTGTCGAGAGGTTCGTAAAATTGACCATAGCCAGCAAAAGAATAAAAACAGTCAGTCCGGAAAAGATATAGACATAGACTATCGGTCCACCCCCGTTCAATTCGTAAAGATGAATTCTTGTAATAGGCCTTAATGACAGTTTCGAGGGCACCCAGTTTGAGGCATGTTTATCATAAAAATCTCTAATTTGGGCATTAAAAAACTCAGGATCTATTTCTTTTTCAAGATGAACATAAGTATCATAGTTACCGCCTCCCCATCTATCGATGCCCCATCCCATATCCCTTAACGCTGTAATGGGGACCAAGCTGAGGGAATGAAGAAAAGAGTTAGCCGGCATTTCCTTTATGACGCCAGTAACGAGGAAACTTCTATTCTGTCCCAAAATCATTTTTTGCCCAATTGCGTCTTGTCCTGTAAAATGCTTTTCAGCCATATTTTCGGTCAGGATTATTGAATTAGGTTGAGATAAGGCTGTTTTGGGATTACCCTGAATAAATTCAAAGGAAAACATCTCCAAAAAATCAGGGTCAACGAATCTCACTCTCTCCATAAAACGTTTATCTTCGGTACCAAGCAAGACTTCTGTCCTGTCAACTACGCGGGAAACATTCCTGACTTCAGGTCTTTCCATTTTAAGGGCATTGGCCAGTGCCCCGGGAGTATTTGTAAAAAAACGGAGGTCTCCGTTCGGAAGGAGTATTTCATTAATAACCTGGTAGAGATCATCGCTGTTTTCGTGAAACCGATCATAACTGATCTCAAAATTGATCCATAGAGACAGAAGAATAACACAGGCCAATCCAACAGCCAGTCCTCCAATATTTATAAAGGAATAACCTTTATGTTTTTTCATACTTCTTAGTACAATTTTCAGATAGTTTTTGAACATTTCGGTACTCCTTAGGATGATTTAGCTATAATTTACCCTCTATTCCCTTTTCTAATAAGCAAAAAATATGCCAATGTTATCTCATGAGGTTTCCAACGCTTATTCAAATCCCTGTGTCCACTCTCGAACAACTTATGTTCACATCTGAACAGAAATAAATATTCCCCATATTAACTTTGTGAAAGATAAAATGGGGACAGCTCCTATTACTAATTATTGTAGGAGTTTGATTCATCAAACCCACCTTTTTTATATATCAATTATTTATTAAAATGAGGCTATGCCCCATCATTATTGCAGGGATTTGATTGTAGGGGTTTGATTCATCAAACCCACCTTCTTGATTTTACTAATCTATTTGTGATTAAAATGGGGACAGCTCCCATTACTTATGGTTAAAGTGGGGCCTGTTAAAATGGGGCCTGGCCCCATCATTATTGTAGGGGCTTGATTTATCAAGCCCGCCGATTTATTTATGGAATAAAAAAGGAGAGGAGAAATAGGTGAAAATTGCCACGGCCTCGGATCATGGAGGG
>JGI24422J19971_10003175_pt1 | contig 10293 bp, 10 predicted proteins | sample DeeMarSWOR152_54_FD_19971 | JGI IMG/M metagenome (IMG submission 19971)
CGTCATCAAAACCAAATATCATTGAAGCATGAAAATAGATGCCAAAACTTTCCACCTTCTTAATCGCTTCTTTAATACTTTCGATGCTCTTAAAGGACTTTCGTAGTTTCATCATTTGGGGAGTTGAAATGGTCTCGATGCCAAAAAACAAGGCATTACAGCCGCTTGAAGCTGCCATCCTTAGCAATTCAGTATTTTTTACAATCGATATGGAGGCTTGACCAACCCACTTTATTCCAAGGGGTGTTATTTTTGTGAAGAGATCTTTAGCGTATAGTGAATCTCCTATTATATTGTCATCCAGGAACAAGAAAAATTTTCCACCAGAATCGATCATATAGCGAACAACATTATCAACTGGTATATGACGTACTTTTGGTCCAAAAAGGGCATGCACAGAGCAGAAGTCACACTTAAAAGGACAACCGCGTGTTGTCATCACTGGAATAACATTAAATAATCTCTTTTTTATCTCTTTTAAATTTTTTATATGTAAATATTTTTCCAACGAAGGGTACGGTTTGTGATATTTTTTCTGTAGCCTTCCGTTTTTAAAATCTTCCAGTAACTGTCCCCAAACTCCTTCTGCTTCCCCGATTACAACAGAATCGGCATAGCGTAGGGCCTCATCAGGAAGTATTGAGGGATGAATGCCTCCCATTACAACTGTTTTGCCCCGCTTTTTAAATTGCTGTGCAAGATAATAGGCCCGGGGAGCATTCGAGGTCATACAGCTTAGCCCAACTAAGTCACATTCTTCTTCCAGATTAATATCTTGGGTTTCTTCTTCAACTATTTTTACGTCATAATCAGGAGGAGTGAGGGCTGCTATCAGATGCAGCGCTAATTGAGGTATCATGAGATATTTTGGTTTTCTACTATCAAATCTTTACAAGGCGACACTAGGAGAACTCGCATTTTCATTCCATATCATGACTATTGATAATTATTAATACCTTCTTCCTCTATTTCTGGGAGGACGAGCTTCGTTTACTTTTAAATAACGTCCCTTAAATTGAGAACCATTTAACGCCTCTTTTGCTTTTTCTGCATCTTGCTGTCTTGACATTTCAACAAAACCAAATCCTCTATCTTCAATGAGTTTTACATATTTGACTTCTCCATAACTTGAAAACAGCTCTTTTAATTCATCATATGTTACAGAATAGTCAAGATTTCCTACATAAAGTTTACGTCCTTGCACTTTACCCCTCTCCTTCTTTTTATTTATAAAGTAAAAATATAAAAGATATTTATCTTTGTTTTAATGATACTACTTCTTATTATCCAATTATTTCTACTCAATAGGTATTATTTGTCAAGCAGTATTCAAACAATGAAGGAAGGAACGGGCTTGAGCGAATATCGTTGAAGCATTATATGAAATGCCATGATCCGATAAGCTGAAACTACGTATACACTCAAATAAAACCTATTTGGGGAAGTTTACCAATAATAATGATAATAATCAATAAAAATACGATAGATTTTGTTACATTTATTTACAAAGCGAATGTTTTCTAGGCACTCGTGATTTTCATTCATAAGTTTCTTACTGTATATTATTCAGTGGATTTCCATAAAGAATATTTGCTCTTAGTGATCAATAAGAGTATGTTTTATTTAACATACTTTGTTTTTAGGACCCTTGTACTTTATGATCCTGCGTAATAAATCCTGAATAATAAAGGGGTTTTTGGCAAAGGATTTTTTTATTTTTAAGAAAGAGAAAAAACAATGAGAACAATATCGAAAAGAAGGATCGGCCTATTTATCGCTACACTACTACTGATAGTGCTAACCTCATTTTCTGCAATGTGTACAGATATGAAATTGAAAAAACCCTCGGAGGAGATTATTGCATCAGTAAACGGAAAAGCAATCACGAAGGTGGATTTTGAAAGGCAGGTTCTCCTTGCACAGCAGCAGCTCTTACAGCAGGGAAAGTTACTTGATCAGGCTCAGATGGAGAGTTTAAGAGTCAAAGTTCTTGAAAACCTCATCGATAGTGAACTCATATATCAGGAAAGCCAGAGCAGAGGGATAAAAGTTGAAAATGAAAAAATCAATGAACAGTTTGAGACAGTAAAGAATAAATTTTCCAGTGATGAAGAATTTAAAAGTGCTTTGGAAGGTATGGATTACACGGAAAACTCACTCAAAGCGGATATCCGCCGGAATATGGCAATTCAGGACTTCATTGAAAGTGAAATTTCTCAGAATATCGTAATATCCGACGATGAATCACTCGAGTTTTATGATAGTCATCCTGAGTATTTCACTCAACCTGAGCAGGTGCAGGCAAGTCACATACTGATAACAGTTGATGATCCCTCTGATGCATCTCAGAAAAGTGAATCTATAAAAAAAATAAAAGAGATAAAACAAAAACTTAACGCTGGTGAAGATTTCGCAGTTCTGGCAATGGAATATTCTCAGTGTCCAAGCAGTGCCAAGGGCGGAGAGCTGGGCTTTTTTCAGCGAGGACAGATGGTAAAACCCTTTGAAGATGCAGCATTTGCTCTTCAGCCGGGGGAGATAAGTGATATAGTTGAAACACGTTTTGGCTATCATTTAATTAAGGTTACTGATAGAAAGACAGAAGTGGTGATTCCTTATGAATATATGAAAGAGAGTATAATTCAATATATCAAGCAGAACAAAGTGCTGAATGAGGTAGGTATGTTTCTTGAAAAAGTGAGAGCAAAGGCCACGATTGAAAAATTTACATCAGTAAATGAAGGTAACCAGGATTAGAACATTATAATAAAATTAGGTAATGTACGTGATGTCTACCTTGTGTACGAATCCCTTCACTGCCACTGCAGCGATGATGCCTTAAAAACTACCCACACTCTCAGTCCGGGCAGGAGCCCGAGTGAGCTTGCCGCCTTGCGGGTGATGCTGCAGGTCAGGGACATGTCTGAAACCTGTATGTCCAACTTGACCCGTTCGGAGTGCTCGAAGGTATACATGTGCACGAGCCGCCCGAAGAGGATGTTTTGGGCAGATATGTGATCCGGACGCTCTGTGGTAATGATGATACTTGTGGGATCGAGGAGTGCGATCGCATTTTTCCTGAGAGGTAACTCCTCCCCGGGAGGCGGCAGAGCCCTGATCCGCTGACCGTCTGTAAGAAGCGTGCTCCATAAACCGTCCAGCTCAGAGAACCAGGGTCCTGTGACGAAGTTTTCCTCGCCCGATCCCATGATACGCCCCTCGTGCATTTTCAGTATCTCGTCGCAGACTTCGTGAAGCCAAACCAGATCGTGGCTTGCAATGAGAAGAGTGGTCAGGTACTGCTTCCGGACTACCTTGATTATTTTCTTGATGAGCTGTGCGTTCAACCGATCCACGCTTGCAGTTGGTTCGTCAAGAATCAGGACCATTGGTTTGAGTATGAGTCGCGCTGCAAGAGCTACACGCTGGGCCTCGCCGCCTGAGAGCTCTGACCACTTTCGGTGCGAAAACATTCCTGGATCAAGGCCGACCATGCCGAGCGATTCATTGACTCTCGCACGTAGGTGTTTGCGGATGCCCCTTACTCGGAGTCCATAGGCGATGTTTTCAAAAACCGATCGCTTTAGCAGATAGGGCTCCTGAAGGAGCATGGTAACCGCCTTGCTCTTACTCAGCTCCTTTTTCGCCAGTGCTCTCTCACTTGAAAAATCACCTTGGTGAAATCGAACCCTACCTTCATCGGGCTCGTCCAAGAATGCGAAAATCCTGAGGAGTGTGCTCTTTCCGCTCCCATTCGGTCCAACGAAGCCATAGGATTTGCCCCGCTCGATTGTGAGAGAGGGGATGTCGAGGGTAAAGTTTTCGTCGTAGCGGCACTTGAGGTTTTGGATCTCATAAAGAGCTGAATTACTCATATTTCCAACACCCTTATGCCCTGCGTCTCATGATCTGCAGGACCCAGTTTATGACAAAGGCGAGCAGGAGGAGCACCAATCCGAGTGCGATCCCCATGGCGAACTGCCCCTTACCCGTTTCGAGAGCTATTGCAGTGGTTATGGTTCTCGTGTGCCACTTGATATTCCCACCGATCATCATTGAAACACCGACTTCGCCTATCGCTCTGCCGTAGGCTGCAACACCCGCTGCAAGTACCCCGTACCTCGATTCATAGAGCGCCGTGATCGCCGTTCTCCTCCTGCCGGCACCGAGCGTTAATACCGTCCTTTTAAACCTAACGTCAAGGTGAGATACCGCCGTGGCAGTCAGGGCAATGACAATCGGAAGGACGAGTATCGTCTGAGCAACGGCTATACCTGGTATGGTAAAGAGAAGGCCCAGGCTCCCCAGCGGTCCTCTCCTCGTAATCAGCGCATATACGAAAAGACCCACCACCACAGTTGGCAATGCCAGCAGGGTATCCACGACCGCGCGGATCTGCCTTTTACCAGGAAAGCTGTAGTAGCCAAGTGAAAAGCCGAGGGGGATTCCCATGCCAAGGCTCGCTATTATGGAAAGCGACGACACCCTCAGCGTGGTGAAGACGGCGGAGTAAGTCTCCGGGTCTCCCCGAAGGAGAAGCTTAAGGGCTGTTACAAATCCCTCTGCAATATAGTCCATACTTACTTTGCGTTGGATATAAAGAGTTTTTTCCCGAGCAGGGTGAACTCCCCGATGAGTCTCTGCGCCTTATCCGATGTGATCCACTCTATGAACTTTAGGGCTAGATCATACTTGACTGATGGACAGTTATCTGGATTTACGGCAATCACGCTGTACTGATTGCGCAAGCCTTCGTCTCCCTCAACAAGAATGACAAGCGGAGGATTGCCGCTCTTGTTGTCCTCGTATTTGATGTAGGTACCCCGGTCAGTGAGCGTGTAGGCATCCATCTCCTCAGCAATATTAATAGTTGCGAGCATACCTTGGCCGGTCTGAATGTACCAGCTATCCCGATCGGGAACAGAAAGCCCCAAGGCTCTCCAGAGTTCGATTTCACGTTTGTTGGTCCCCGAATCGTCGCCCCTGCTTGCAAAGAGTGCCCTGCTCATTGAGATACTCTCAAGAGCTTCCTTCACCGATTTTCCACTTATATGGGCCCGGTCACTCTTCGGGCCTATGATAACAAAGTCATTGTACATGATTTCACGCCGGTTTGTACCGTACCCGTTGTTTACGAATTTGAGCTCTGAGGTCGGGGCATGAACCATGAGAACGTCCACATCACAGTTTTGCCCGAGGGCAAGTGCCTTCCCGGTGCCGACTGCGACCCACTGCAGCTCAATCCCTGTGTCCTGCAAAAAAACGGGAGCCAGGTAATCGAGGAGGCCCGTGTTGTCCGTGCTCGTGGTTGTGGCCATATGGAGAACCAAATCTCCCGCGAGCCCGACAACGGGCACAAGACCAAAGAGAGCTATGGATCCGATGAGCAACACAAAAAAGAAAGCTACACCTCGTCTTTTCATGTCGTTTCTCCTTTCGGTGATTGTTCTTTTGGATACTGAACCTTGCCGGTTTCACGGCTGCTGTATCCCTTCATATTCGCAAGCAACTCGAAAAATGTCTTTGATCGAATGAACTCGATAAATATCTGAATATTTCGCTCGAAGTAGCTATCCTTGTATACCACCATGTCGAACCGCTCTTCGAAGAGCTTCGTGAACTGAAGGTTGAAGTAGCGTGCTACCACCTCGGTTGCCACGCCCACATCTGCCTTTCCACTGAGGATGTTGCTCGCCACATTGAAATGGGTATTGACCTCCTCCTCATACCCCTTGATGAACTCCTTTTGCACTCCCTCTTCGGTGATCATACGTTCCACCCGGGTCCGTATACCTGACTCCGGCTGTCTGTTGATGAACCGTAGCGCTTTGGATGTGATTTCCTCGAAGGAGCGAATAGGTTCATCCTGTGACAGGAATCCAATTGTCCGGTAAAAGAGATTTATGACCGCAAGCTCATCGGGGTCGTGGAAGAAAGCCCGTAAGGAAGGGAAAGTGTAATCGTCCATATCCTGATCATAGAGATGGCTCAAGGCAATGTGGCAGAAGGATTTTTTAAGGAGCCTGAGCCCCTCCCCGCTTCCTACGCTGGCTGAGAAGAGAACGAAGTCGGGATAATGGGAGTGAAGTATTCCCTGAAGCGGATACATGATCGGATCATCAGAGCCCGCAACAAGCAGGATATTCTTTGCAAGGGCAAATTCAGTGGAAAACTTCTTAAGGGTGTACGTCGCTTTTCGACGCAAGAAACCCTCAAGATCTTTTTTTGGGAAGAGCCATTTTCCTGTGACCTTGGTGGCGGGAATCTTCCCCTCCTGTGCGAGGGTATAGACTTTTTTTTCGTTGATGTTGAGAAGCCTGGAAACATCCCGCGCAGAGATAAACTGGCTCTCAGAGTGTGCATTATCGATGACCATAGTTGTTATAATTAGTTATTTTTTGTTATTATATTCTAATATATTTTAAAATAAATGAATAGAATAAATTAAAATAATTTATAACTCTTTTTTAGACCTGTCAATGATTATTTTAGGATTAGACTATCCAATTCATGGGTGGGTTCTTCATTGCTCAGACCATGCAGAAATGGGACCTGCATCGAAGGATTGCACTGTACATCATAAGGATCATCGGCGACAGTCCGAGGAAGATGGCTCTCGGATTCATGGTCGCTACGGCCTTCCTCTCAATGATGAGATGTTTACAATCAAGGGGCCTCACTCAATTCTTAAAACAACAAGGTCAATCTATCACGTATGAGTATCAATATAATGATGATACTTGCACAATTGTGGTTTTGATGGTAGTCTAAAGCTCAGTTGATCATTGGGCACCCCATTTCTTAAAATTTTTTATTATACTTCAATTATTATACACTTGGAGGTTGGAGGATGACTTCAAAAGAAAGAGTGATAGCTGCTATTGAAAGAGAGGACATAGACAGGGTCCCCATTGATCTTGGTGGAACCGCAGCGACAACTATTCTTGCAAAGCCGTACTACGGGTTGTTAAAACTTTTGAATGTAAATAAGCCCGTACGTATTGCGGATTGCATGCAAATGTGGGTATATGTGGACGAGGAAGTTTCAATAAGGTTCAATACGGATGTTGTTTCACTTTGGCCTTTAAGAGATTTCTTGGGAATAAGGAGAGATAGAGCATTCAAAGATTGGATAACGCCCACAGGAACGCCTATGAAGATATCTCAGGACTTCAATCCTGAAAAGCTGGAAGATGGATCGTACATTTACAAGGTTGGTGATTACATCTATAAACTCCCTAAAGATGGATTTTACTTTGATGCGATAAAAAATGCATTCGATTGGGTTGAAACCCCGGAGGATGTAGAAAAGATAGATTATCCCATAATGAGTGAAGAAGAAAAAATATGGATCAGAGAACACGCAGAAAGGCTCAGGAAAAATACTGATAAATTTATAACCACGGATATTGTGGGAGGGTGGTGCGATATTGCTGGGCCAATGCTGGGAAATGCAAAGTTCTACATGGATATTATCAGCAATAAGCCAATGATACACGCCCTTTTTAATAAGCTGAATGATGTATGGATGAAAAGAATAGATGCTCTTGTTGCTACCGTAGGTGCTAATGTTGATGCTGTAATTATGTACAATGATCTTGGTTCAAATATGGCTGGTCTATATAAAACAGAAACCATTAGAGAAATGGTTGTTCCATACATTAGAAAATTTTATGAATATGTAAGGAAAGTCAGCAATTACTATATAATTTTTCACTCATGTGGTTCTGTTTACCAGTATCTCCCTGATCTGATCGATGCAGGAGTGAGGATTCTTAATCCGGTCCAAGTAGGAGCAAAGAATATGGAGCCTGAAAGATTAAAGAAAGAGTTTGGAAAATATCTCACATTCTGGGGTGGGGCAGTTGATCCGCAGCATGAGCTTGCCTTTGGAAGCCCCGAACAGGTCAGAAACCAGGCAAAGAGGTATACAGAGATATTTATGGAAAACGGAGGGTTTGTGTTTACCCAGCCTCATAACGTACAATCTAACGTGCCTTCTGAAAATGTGCTTTCGCTCTATGAAACTGGAAATGAATTTGGGAAGTATTAATTTTTTCTGTCCTGTGATGTTTTGTGATGAAGGGATAATATTATGTCATTAAAAGGTTTTAGAAGAAATTTTAGACCACTTGAGATTTTATCGAAGGAGCAGATCGATGATATTCGTCGCGGGGTGCTCGCTGTATTGCAAAATACAGGCATGCGATTCGAAAGCAAGATGGCATTGGAAATTTTTAAAAAAAACCATTGTCTTGTAGATTTTGATGAAATGAGGGTGAAGTTTCCTCCGGGACTGGTAGAGGAATGTCTGAGAAAAACACCCAGTAACTTTTATTTTAAATCAAGAAATCCAGACCACGACTTAATAATCGGTGGAAATAGCACCTACTTCTGTGCTTTCCCTGGAATGAATACAGTTGACATTGATACATGGGAGTCACGTAGAGCCACGAGAGAGGAGAATAGAGACGCATTAATTGTGTTGGATGCACTGGATAACCTTCACTTTCTTACACCATATACTCCCTATTTTGGATTCGACGATACTCCCCCTGTGATGTCTATTCCTGAGAGTGCTGCGGCTAAAATCAGATATTCGACAAAACTTCAATTCTCCGGGTATCAGAAGGACTGCGAACTATTTACCATTGAAATGGGAAAAGTGGCGAATACCGAAATCCAGGGTATGATGGAGAGTTCACCGCCTCTCACATATTATGAAGATGCGGTGATGTCGGCGTATCGATTTACGAAGGCAGGGCTCCCACTTCATATTACCTCAGGTGCAGTGATTGGTGGTACATCACCCGCCACAGTTGCAGGAACTCTTGTCACAAGTGTTGCTGAAATAGTCGGTGGCATTATATTTGCCCAGCTTGTGAAACCTGGGACCCGTGTAGTAGCCAATGCCTTTGTATTTCCACAAAATATGATGACTGGTTTGCCCTTTTTCGGATCTGTAGGCATTTCCCTCCATGAGGCAGCCTTTAATCAAGTATGGCGGAACTTAAATATCCCAGTTCAGAGTTCAGCTATTGGGCCTACTAATTCCAAAATGATTGATTATCAAAACTGCTATGAAAAGGCTATTCCTGCGCTCGTGGCCGCACTTTCAGGTGCACATATTATACAATTTCATGGTGGTGTATATGGAGAATTAACTCATCATCCAGTGCAGTCAATCATGGATGATGATGTTGCAGGAGTAATCGGTCGTTTCATTGAAGGGATAGAAGTATCGGATGAAACACTCGCACTTGACCTCATCCATGATATTGGCCCAATCCCAGGATTTTATCTCAATACATCCCATACGAGAAAGTGGTGGCAGAAAGATCAGTTTATCCCAAAGGTTGCAGATCTATTGCCCTATACACAGTGGCAGACAGAGGGAAAGAAAGGCGCCCTTGAAAAAGCAAAAGAAAGAATGGATAAAATATTAAACACCCACAAACCTGTCCCGCTATCTGATGAGCAGGAGAAAGAAATCCGGCATATACTCGATAAGGCACGAAAATATTATAAAGAAAAGGATTTACTGTAGTTATCTTTTACAATACGCCACTGCAATCTCGCCACAGTTAACAGTGAAAAGGTAAACTTCCATTGATATTCAGTTAATTTGTGTTTCGCAAAAAGCCAAATTTTATTATGAAAGGAGATAACAAAATGAGATTGAGGAGTTCATTGATTATAGCAACAATATTAAGTGTTCTGATTGTGCCTTTGTTTGTCAACCTTTGTATAGCTGCTGAAAAAAGGCGTACTTTTTCTTTGAGAGGGAAGGGGCTCGTTTTTCATTTTAGTGAAGAAATTTATTGGAGTGAGGAAAAATACAACCGCGAATATAAAAGGTATTCTCAAAATAAGAAGAAGTACTTGGAAGATTTTGTAGGAAGTTTCTCATCTAATTATTTGAGTTCTGATCTTGATGCTACCGAATGGAGTATAACTTTTAATTGTCAATATAGCCTGGAAAATAGGGAAACGCTTTATTACATTTTCGTACAATGTAAAATCAATGGAGCAGCATCTGGAACAGCGGAAAGTCCATACTTTCGAACTGAGTGGTTGCTAATTCCCCTTTTAGGAAACAGAATTGATCTTTATGGATTTACGTATCTCACAGATAAGATGCTTGTGTATGAAGGAGAGGTAAATCACATTTCTACGAAAATCACTTTCACCTTCCCAAGACCCATAAGTCACTGCCACTATCACATTTGGTATAGGTAATTATTTAGAAGATTATCTGAGCTTTCTCACATAGAATGTATCTTGTTTATATGC
>JGI24422J19971_10003177_pt1 | contig 10292 bp, 5 predicted proteins | sample DeeMarSWOR152_54_FD_19971 | JGI IMG/M metagenome (IMG submission 19971)
TTTCTCTTGCTTTTCCTCTACCAAAGATCACACGTAAAAATTTTGCTCTCGCCTCTATTGTAGAAAATCTTCTCGGAAAAGGAGTCGGTTCAAAACTTTGGGACTTAAGATACAGAGAGAAGCTTGCTTACAATGTTAATGCGGAAGCGACGTTGATGAAAGATGGAGGCTTACTCGAGGCTTATATTGAGACAGATAAAGAGAAAAAAGAGGTATCCCTTGAGGCCTTAAAAAGGGTTCTGAATTGTCTTTCCGAGAAAGGGATTACCGAAGATGAACTTGAGGTTACAAAAAGCAACGCCAAGGCCTACTTCCTGAGAGACAACGAAACAAAAGAAATAAGGGCCGGGAATCTTGTTTCTTTCGAAGCTCTGGGGCTCGGCTATGAGTTTCTTAACGGATTCTTCTTTGAAATAGATGCAATAGGCCTTGATGAGATTAATGCCTACATCAAAGATATCCTCAATCCCGAAAAAGGAGTGGAAGTCGTCATCGGCCCCAAAGATAAGGCTGATGCAGGGGTTTGATTCATCAAACCCGCCTTTTATATCCTCCCTGACTATGTCAGCATGCATGATCCGAACAAAAAACAGAAAAAAATACTACTACCTCTAAAATCAAATTCCTATAAAATAACGATTACCATATTGCATGTGTAATTTTGAGAAAAATACCGCCAAAAAACCCCCAAATATATGAATCCGAGAAAAAATAAGGCAAAAAACCTTAATACCCTATTACTCGTATCTCAACGAGTCGGCCGGGTTGGCCCTTGCCGCCTTCATAGTTTGCGAAGCAACAGCAAGAACCGCAGTGAATACGGTAACGAGCAGCGCAAAAATATAGGTGCCGGCGTTGATGTCGGTTATAAATACTAAACCAGTCTGCAGGACTTTTTGCCAACCATAATATACGAGTCCTAAAGAAATAACATTCGCAATAACGACCGGGATTAAGAACTCTCTGGTCACTTTCCACATGATATTCATCGATGATGCACCAAGCACTTTTCTAATCCCGATCTCTTTCGTCCTGCGCTCTACTAAATATGTGGCCAAACCCAACAGGCCAAGACTGGAAAAAAGCACGGCTGTTAGCCCGATCATCCTCAAGAAATTCGCAAATTTGGTGAGGACGCCAAAAATATTCTCGGAATATTCGGTCAAAGTCATGCACTCAAAAGGAAAATCCGGCATTAAAACCTGCCACTGTGCTTTTATGAATTTGCGAAGATCATGGAACCTGTCAGATGAAGTAAATTTCACTAACATGAAATTAAGGTTTTCCCGTTCTAAATACAAAACCGCAGGAGGGATTTCAAAGCCGATATCCGCAAACAGAAAATCTTTCACAACACCGATTACTGTTCCTGTCTGGTCTCCAACTATTAACTGTTTCCCGAGCGGATTTTCCCAATTAAGTTTTTGGACAGCCGTCTCACTGAGAACAAAACTCTGCCTGTCCCCGAAATCTCGTGAGAAACTCCTTCCTTCTTTGATCTGCATCTCGAGAGCCTCGATAAAACCATAATCAATGCCATAAGCTTTCATTGTAAACGCCTCATCCTCAGGCACATCCGGGAGTCTTACAGACTTTTCAGATTCCCAATCCAGGGGCAGGTTCCCGGACGCAGAAACCTGAACTACGTCGGGATGGCTGGATATTTCCGTCTTTAACACCTCAAGTCTGTTGCGGGCTTCCTCTCCAAGTTGAATAACTGCCACCTTTTCCCGACTATACCCCATATCGGCTTCCCATAAGTGCCCGAACTGATGCTTCAAGATACCGGCAGACGCAATAAAGATGACGGATAACGAGAATTGAAATACGATCATAGCTTTGCTGCCGCGTTTCTTTTTCCTCCCGGGTTGGAAGCTTTTCTTCAGAACCTCCAGCGGCTGAAAACTGGAAAGAAAGAAGGCGGGATACAAACCAGAAAAAATCCCGGTTAGGATTGCAGCCACTACAAGATATTGCAAAAGAAACGGATAGTTCCAAATGGAGTTTGAGACTTGCGGCATGAATGATATCAGCGCAAAATTACCCATATATGCGTAGAAAACCGGATGGATAAGCTCATAGAGGAGAATGGCGGCCGGTATCGCAATAAAAGATAACAATAGGGACTCTCCTAAAAATTGTATAATCAACTGGGACCGCTTGGCTCCGATCACCTTGCGCATTCCGATCTCTTTTGTTCGGTGCATATACCTCACTGTTGAAAGATTAATAAAGTTGATGCTCACGATAGCAAGCAGTAAAACGCCAATGGATAGGATGATAAATACACTGATGGGATTACTGCTCGCCACCAAAGAGGTTATGTGTTCTGATTTTAGCCGAAAATCAAGAAATGGAAAAAGATGCATCTTCTGCGGCGATTCGGGATAATCCTCAAAGTACTTTCCCATAAAAGCAGGAAGCCTTTCCTCAAAGCGAGCCTGGTCAAATCCCTCAGGAACCAGCAAAAAAGCTGCGATGCGGTTGGTTCTCCAGTCATCCAGAATGCCGGAGAGAGCCCTAATGGTCTCCATAGAAAGCAGGAATTCGAAGCGGATAGATGAAGTCCTGGAAATGTTCCTTGTAACACCTGTCACTCTAACATTTATGCTTTTCTCAAGCGTCAACATTTTGCCTATAGGATTTTCTCCTCCAAAATATTTCATCGCAGCGGCTTCCGACATAACTATAGAATACGGCTCTGAAAGTGCGGTTTCGGGATTCCCTGCAGCCATTTTAAAGCTAAACATGGACAAAAAGAGTGGATCTACGAATAAAATGTTGTTTTCATAAAAACTGTCATCCCCCCTTCTTAAAGTCATCCTTCCGCCCGGATACACCCTGACCACATCCTCGATCTCAGGAAATTCACTGCGCAAGGCTGCTGCTATAGGCCCGGGCGTAAAGGCGAGATGTTTTTCCTCTTTATTTTCTGATTGAACAACCTGGACAACGCTGTATATCCTGTCGGCGTTTTTATGAAATTTATCGGCTCTGAGTTTCACGCCCGCGGTGAGGGCAAAAAGGGTAAAAACTGCCATTCCTATGGCCATTCCCACAATGTTTATCAGGGAAAAAACTTTTTGTTTTTTCAGGTTCCTCAAGGCAATCATAAAGTAACTCTTAAACATGATTTATCTCCTCTCGCTTTCTCAAAAGCATGAACTTCTTTCTAGCGGTCTTTTTATATTCAACGAAAAAGTTATTTGAAAAGTTCCTTGTTAATACAATCTCAAATTCCGAGATTTTCCCCTCAAGCACAGCACAATCTGATTTTTATGCAGTTACGCAAGAGGGCAAAAAAAGGCACAAATTGAATATGAAATATCAAAAGCCTCATAGGGTAAGCTTAGTAAATCGAATATGCATTCTTTTATTGCAGGAGCTTGATTTATCTTGTGTATGGGTCTGATTCGTCAAACCCGCACTTGTTTATTATGGAGGATTGATTCATATTCTGTATGGGTTTGGTATTACGTAGGGGCTTGATTTATCAAGTCCACCTTTTGACGGTAAAAATGAATAGGAATGTGTCTGAAGAACATGTAGAAATTTTATTTAGCTGTAATTTCCTCCAATTCTCTTACTTTTTTTGGGATGGATTTCCCAAGGATTCTGTTCCCATCTTCTGTCACCAGAACATTATCCTCTATTCGAATTCCCCCAAAATCTCTGTACTTGTCAACTCTCTCATAATCTATGAATTGGGTTAGCTTCTTCTCTCCTTTCCATTTATCAATCAGGGCTGGAATAAAATATATTCCAGGCTCTACTGTCAATGCATGACCTGGCTGAAGTTCTTTGGCAAACCTTAAATAAGCAAAACCAAACTGATCACTCCTTTTTGTCTTATCATCATAGCCTACATAATCTTCTCCCAAATCCTCCATATCATGAACATCCAGGCCAATCAAGTGACCCAACCCGTGGGGAAAGAACATGGCATGAACTCCTTCCCTCACCGCGTCTTCAATATCGCCTTTTATCAGGCCCAGATCCTTCAATCCAGACGCAATAATTTTTGAAGTCTTAAGGTGGATTTCTCTGTATTCTATGCCAGGCTTAATGGAATGAATGGCTGTTTCTTGAGATTTTAGCACTATCTCGTATATCTCTTTTTGTCTTTCGGTAAATTTCCCGCCAACAGGGAATGTTCGGGTAATATCGGATGCATAGTGCATCTCAGACTCAGCGCCAGAATCATTCACAAGAAGCCGACCTTCTTTAAGGATGTTACCATGATAATGATTATGTAGAATCTGGCCGTCTACCGTTAATATTGTCGGGAAAGCCAATTGGCAGCCATGAGAAAAGGCAATTCCCTCTATTTCTCCCACAATCTCTCTTTCATATACACCATCTTTTGCCATTCTCATGGCAGTTGTATGCATTTTATATGATATGCTGTGAGCTTTTTCCATCTCATCGATTTCTTCATCTATCTTGATCGATCTCTGCGCCACCACTTCTTTTATAAGCTCTTTAGAAGCATTCTCCCCTACGACATCATAACCAAGATCCAGTAATTGAGCTAATTTCAGTCTCGTCTCAGTTCTATAAGGGGGGAGAAAATGAACTTTTTTTCCCTTTTTGATAGCCTTTTTCACGGTCTCTTCAAGTTTATCGAGTGGAGCTGTGTCTTCAATACCTGCTTCCGCGGCTCTTACCGCTAATAAAGGTTGAAAGCCCATCCAGATAATATCCTCGATTTCTACGTCGTTCCCAAAAACGATCTCCTTGTCTTCATCGACATCTATAACAGCCCCAAGAGCTGGAAAATCAAGGCCAAAAAAATAGAGAAACGAGCTGTCCTGTCTGAAATGATATGGATTTCCTGGGTAATTCATCGGAGATTCCTCATTTCCCAAAAAAATAATCAAGCCTGACTTTATTTTTTCTTTTAAACGACTCCTCCGTTGAACATAAATTCTAGAATCAAACATCTCTCTTCTCCTTTTTTATTTTTACCATTCTTTTAGTGTGGGTACGATATATCAAGCACCCGCAGAATATAAAACAATCTTATATAATAAACAAGTGCAGGTTTAGTGAATCAAATCCCGACGGAATGTAAATCATCCATAATATGAATTAAATCCATACAAACAATCTTATATACGGCAATAAGGCGGGCTTGATAAATCAAGCCCCTACAAAATATAAGCAATGCGCGTGTAATTTAGAATGATTTGTGTTCGGTGCGTTTGATGATTTCATTCTGAAGATCCACAGCAACATCAACAAAATAATCGCTGTATCCTGCAACCCGCACAATAAGGTCTCTGTATTTCTCAGGATACTTCTGGGCTTCTCGAAGCGTATCCGCACTGACAACATTAAGCTGGATATGGTGGCCATTGAGCTTGAAGTACGACCTTATAAGGTGAGCAAGCTTTTCTATTCCATCTTCATCTGCCAGAAGATGGGGTGTGAATTTCTGATTAAGAAGAGTCCCTCCTGTCCGCACGTGGTCCATTTTTGAAGCCGATTTAACAACAGCTGTCGGACCTTTCCTATCTGCTCCCTGAACTGGAGAAATCCCCTCAGATAGAGGCTCCGCTGCTTTTCTTCCATCTGGAGTGGCACCGATAACTTTACCAAAATAAATATGAACCGTTGTTGGCAGAAGATTAATCTCGTAAAATCCTCCTTTTGTATTGGGCCTTCCTCTCACAGCACCATAATAGGCTTCAAAAATAGATTTCATAACCTCATCAGCATAATCATCGTCATTTCCGTATTTTGGTGTTTTGTTTAAAAATCTTTGACGGAGAGGTTCATCCGCATCAAAATTATGTTTCAAAGCCTTCATAAGATCTTGCATCCTGACTCGTTTTTCATCAAAGACATTATATTTTACAGATGCCAACACATCAGTCATCGTCCCCAGCCCTACTCCCATAATATAAGAGGTATTATAGCGTGCTCCTCCATCATGATAATCCTTTCCCCTGGCAATACAGTCATCTATGAGAAGAGAGAGAAAAGGAGATGGAAGATACTCTGCATACAACCTCTCGATAATGTTATTCCCTTTAACCTTTATATCTACAAAATAGATAAGCTGTTTTTTGAATGCCTCGAACAAATCTTCAAACGATTTAAATGAAGAAGGATCGCCTGTTTTCAAGCCAATTTCTTTTCCTATCCTGGGATCAACTCCATTGTTCAACGTAATCTCAAAAACTTTATTCAGATTAAAATAGCCTGTGAGGTTATAGTTTTCCTTTCCGAAGGCGCCTGTCTCGACACAACCGCTTGCTCCTCCGTTTCGAGCATCCTCAAGGGATTTCCCCTGTCTTACAAGCTCCTGGACAATAGCATCCGTGTTAAAAACAGACGGCTGGCCAAAGCCTGTCTTTATTATTTTTAATGCCCTTTTCAAGAAAGTATCAGGCGTTTTTTTGCTAATCTGAACCATAGAACTCGGCTGTAAAATCCTCATCTCCTCGACCACATCGAGGATTAGATAAGAGAGTTCATTGACTGCATCAGAACCGTCGGATTTTATACCGCCTGTATTAATCAGAGCAAAATCAGTATAAGTGGCACTCTCTTCTGCAGTTACGCCGACTTTTGGAGGTGCAGGTTGATTGTTGAATTTTATCCAGAATGCCTGTAAAAGCTCCTTGGCTTTCTCTAGCGTAAGAGTTCCATCCTCAAGTCCTTTTTTATAGAAAGGATACAGATGTTGGTCGAGCCTTCCTGGATTAAAAGAATCCCAGGTATTAAACTCTATGATAACTCCAAGATGCACAAACCAGTAATACTGTAAAGCTTCCCAAAAATCCCTGGGTGAGCGGGCTGGAACATGGGAGCAGTTTTCAGCGATTCTCTCTAACTCCTTCCTTCTTTCTGGATTCATTTCTTTTTTTGACAATTCTCTTGCTTTCTGAGCATGACGCTCTGCATACATGATCAGCGCATCAGCACAAATCTCCATCGCCCTCAGTTCTTCCCTTTTTTTAGGAGCTTCAGGATCATTTGAAGAATCAAGATTCTTAATGCTTGTTTCAATGTCCTTTTTAAAACCAAGAAAACCCTTCTTGTATATCTTGTCGTCTAAAACAGTATGCCCGGGTGCTCTCTGCTCCATGAATTCAGTAAAGACTCCTGCTCCGTAAGCAGCCTTCCATTCCTCAGACATCTCGCCGAAGATTCTGTCTCTTATAGCTTTGCCTTTCCAGAATGGGATGATTTCTTCTTTATATAAACTCTTTGTTTCTTCATCGACTGCAAAAGATGTTTTCTTTCTTGTATCCAGTATTCTGAGGTCTTCAAGACTGTGAGCAGTAATTTCCGGATAAGTTGGAGTCGCCCTTGGAGCAGGCCCTCGTTCACCCACGATGAGCTCCATCTCGTTTATGCATATTTCCTTGTTTTCAAGCAAATATTTGAAGGCTAAGGCTCTCCGAACAGGAGAAGAAACTTTACTTGCTGTATCACTTTTATAAAACTCAGTTATGAGCTTTGCTCTCTCTGGAGTAATATAGGGCTTTATGCTCAAGCTCTGTTCCCTTAGCTTTTTTATCCTTTCCTTCACGCTTTAACCTCCTGTTTTTACAGAAAAACCAGAATCAGTTAGGATCTTCTTAATCTCTTCAATTCTCCCATCCGAGGGGGGCTGAAAGGTTTTCGGGAATTTTTCCTTTCTTAATCTTTTATATTTTTCACAACCTCCTTTATGATATGGCAACACGTTTATTTGCTTTATGTTCTTGAGGCTTTGAAGAAAGTCAGCAAACATGTGGATACTCTGGTCGTCATCATTAATTCCTGATACGAGTGGAATGCGAACAGCAATGGATTTTTCTGCTTCTGCCAGTTTCCTTAAATTATCGAGGATAAGCCTGTTTGATACCCCGGTGTATTTCTTATGCTTTTCATCATCTATGACCTTAAGGTCATACAAAAATAAATCTACTTTATCGCTTATCCTGTCCAAATCCTCAAAAGGAACATACCCTGATGTATCCAGCGTAACATGAATATTTTCCTTCCTTATCTCTTTAAGTAGAGCTTCTAAAAAATCCAACTGCATCAGCGGTTCACCGCCAGAAAATGTGATACCTCCGCCTGATTCATCAAAAAATATCTTGTCTTTTTCTATCTCCTCCATGACCTCCTGAACTGTTACTTCCCTGCCTATTACTTCAATAGCTTCATAAACACAAACATCCTCGCACTTTCGGCACAAATCACACTTAGCCCTATCTATCTCGATGGAATTCCCATCCTTTGATACTGCATCCTGAGGGCAGATAGAAACGCAATCGTGGCATTCTTTTGCACATCTGGATGGCCGCAGCATAATTTCAGGCTTTGATTCTATGCCCTCAGGATTGTGGCACCATTGACATCGGAGAGAGCATCCTTTGAGGAAAATAGTAGTTCGAATTCCAGGACCGTCGTGGATAGCATAGCGCTTGATGTCAAAGATTATGCCTTTAACCACTTACGGTATCCTCAAGGACTATTTTACTAATTTTTCATTATGGAATCACCTGCGAAGGATGAAAATGAATACATGTTATTCGTCCTCATTTCAAAGTCAACACCGGTTTACCAAGCTTTTTCTCGTCTACATGGATGCCGAGCCCTGGGCCAGAGGGAACTTCGAGCTTACCCTCTTTCCTCATCGGCGCGTCCTCTGCAAGATGAACATCATTGTAACTATTAAAGTCTGTGGACGTGAAATAAAATTCTGGCTTTGTACTCCCAACAAGATGAGCAATTGCAGCAGTCGTGATATCGCCTCCCCAGCTATCTTCTATTGTCATCGCGATTCCGAGCGACTGGCATAAATCTTTCATTTGTTTGGCTCTGGTCAAGCCTCCTAACCGAGAAATCTTAAGGTTTACAACATCCATGGCTCGTAAATTATAGGCATTCATAAGTGAGTCAATCCCTTTGATAACTTCATCCAAGACCATTGGCAAACTGGTATGTTCCCGAACGGCAAGGCATTCCTTGATAGTAGCGCACGGTTGTTCAATGTAAAGATCCTCCCCTTTCAAAGCGTTAACCACTCGAAGCGCTTTGTGCATGAGCCAGCCCGTGTTGGCATCAGCCACTAGGATATCTCCTGGTTGAATCTCCTTAAGCACAGCTTTGATGCGCTTGACATCCTTATCCGGATCGCCACCTACCTTGAGCTGGAATCGCCTGTATCCTTCCTCCCTGAAACGCGCCACATCATCGGCCATTTCTCGGGAAGTACCTTGAGATATTGCCCTGTAAAGGGGAAAACTTTTTAGAGCACATCCGCCCAGCAAGGTACAAACAGGAACACCTGCCGCTTGACCGAGAATATCCCAGCAGGCCATGTCGAGTGGAGACTTGATGTAATTATGCCCGCTTAATGCTTTATTCATAAGGTTATTTATTACATTAATCTGAAGAGGATCCTGGCCAAGGAGGAGAGGTCCTATTTCCTCCACCCCACTTGGCACTCCTCGCGCGTAGGCCTCCATATAGGCGGAGCCCAGAGGGCACACTTCTGCAAACCCGCTTAGGCCTTCATCAGTAGAAATTTTGACGATTGTGCTAATAAAGGAAGTGACTGCATGGCCCCTGGACCAGGCATACTTTTGGTCGAGAAGTTTATAGTTAACCTGGTAAACATCAATCTGGGAGATTTTCATTTGAGTCTCCTTTTTTAATCAATTCGGGTTAAAAAACTGAATCAGTCAAGATAACTTATGTAGAGATGGAGTATTCTCTATTATTTATAAAATTAGCTGATTGTCAAATAGGAATAATCAGAAGCGTTCCTCGAAGCACACGGCTTTTCACGGTGCAAATTTTTTATTTTTAATCTATTAATTTCCATGTCTTGGGTGAATAGGTAGGGCACTTTGGCGAACGTCTGCATTATGCTATCTTATTTTGAGTTTTTTCTGAATCTTCCTTCAAGTTATAGCTTCCCTCTTCCTTCCTTTGTACTTGACCCCATTCTTCATCTATAATATAGATTATAAATAAAGTCAGCTAATGAAAATTATATTAAAATGGAGCAAACCTTTGCAAAGTCTGGAGCATATTTTTTTTTAATGTAATAAAGGATCACTAAGCCATCTATGAAGTGAAGAATGAAGCGTATCCTAATTTCGAAAAAAACTTTTGAATGAAGGTAGGAGAAAAAAACTATGAAGTATCTCTCTATTAAATTGTTACTTATTGTGACAATACTAGCACTGCTAATATCTGCTAATTTTTCTTGCACTCAAAATAATAACCGATTTTGGGTTAGCGTATTAAGGGCAGATGGTATCCTAGTACCGTTTGCGATG
>JGI24422J19971_10003181_pt1 | contig 10288 bp, 7 predicted proteins | sample DeeMarSWOR152_54_FD_19971 | JGI IMG/M metagenome (IMG submission 19971)
AAATAAGCGGCACGCCGATGACCGGCAGAGTCGTTCTCGCTGCCAGCGCACCGGCCAGATGTGCAGCCATACCCGCCGCGGCAATAATAACTTTTATGCCGTTTTTAGCTGCATTTTGCGCAAATTCAGCGGCTATCTCCGGCGTCCTGTGGGCTGAAATTATCCGCACCACCGGCTCAATGCCGAAATGGCCGAGCTGCTCGATACAGCTTTGCATTACATCCATATCACTGTCCGAGCCCATCACCACNGCCACGGAAGCTATTTTTTTAGATACCATATTGTTTTCTCTTAACTTTCAGGTTATGATACGCTTGTTAGAAATCCAGCACTTACTTGACTTCATTCTTGGGCTAAAAAACCCTGCAAGGCGAACCGAATAAGTGCTGGACACCGGTATTTCGCAAATGTAGATTGTGTAGTAATAGTAACAGCCCAGTGCCGCAAATGCAAGTAATAGGGGGCAGAAATGCGAACGAGAAAACCTGTTGTTGCAGGTCAGTTTTATCCCGGTCAGCACGATTCCTGCGTAGACGAGATTAACGAGTGCCTCGAGGCAAAAACTTTAAGCCAGTCGTTGCCCGAAACGATAGTAGCGGGCATTGTGCCGCACGCCGGTTGGACATTCAGCGGCAGTTTGGCGGCGTTGGTCTTCTCAGCGATAAAGCAGCAGCACGAAAAGGTCCACACCTTTGTAGTATTCGGAGCCACCCATAGCTATTTCGGCCAATCGCCGGCAGTTTATGAAATCGGCAGTTGGATAACCCCCCTCGGCGAAATTGCAATTGATGAGGAGTTGGCCGATGAAGTGTTGAGCAGTGGCGCAGCAGTTAGCGACCCGAGTGCTCACATATCAGAGCACAGTATCGAGGTGCAGATCCCGTTTATACAGTATCTTTTTGCCGGTGCGAAGATACTGCCCATTCTGGTCCCGCCGAGACAGCAGGCGGTAGCGTTGGGTACAGGTATTGGTGACATTATCAGTCAGGGCGAGCAGAGGAAAATTGTCTGCATCGGCTCGACCGATTTGACCCATTACGGACCGCGTTACGGCTTTACACCGATGGGAACCGGTAAGGAGGCTTTACGGTGGGCTAACAGTGTCAATGATAAGGAGTTTATTGATTTGGCCTTGAAGCTCGATCCGCAAGGGTTGCTTACCAGTGCTGCTGAAAACTGTAATGCCTGCGGCCCCGGTGCCGCAGCCGCAGCGGTCGCGGCCGCAAAAAAACTCGGCTCTGAGCGGGGCCTGTTGCTTGCACACACAAACAGTAATGAAGTAATGCTCCGCAAAATGGGCACCACAAGCGCCGATAGTGTCGGCTATGCAGCGATAATCTTCTAATATCGTATTGCGTATTCCAGCCTGCCGAGATTGCATTGGTTTTTATGCAATACTCGATACGCCCCTCGAATATCCGCATTAGGCCGGATGCAATATGAAATAAAGCCAACGGTCGGATTCGAACCGACAACCACTGGTTTACAAAACCAGAGCTCTACCGTTGAGCTACGTTGGCAGCTTTTTGTGCTATTGTACTTTTCATTACTTTACAGTAAATACCGGTCAATTGCAAAAAGAATCAGAAGCAAATAACATCAAAGGCCGTTTCTTTGAAAAAACGGCCTTTATGCCCAATTAACTTTCGAACCGAGTGTCTTTTTAGGATTCCTGTTTGCCTATCATTTAATAAGCTGCTATCCCCAGTTTTGCTTCAGCTCATACTCCTTTTAGTTCCTATAGTTCCTACCGGTGCTAAATTTACAGCCGGTAAAAGCCACCGCTTTTCTCCGATAAGAGAGGAGCGAATGCTTAGTCTCTGCCTGTCGTTTTATAGACCAGTAATTATTTTTTTTATCCATTCATCCTTGAGCAGTTCTTCTTTGGTAATAGATTTAGGTAAATCGGCAGGCTCAAGTTTTATATCAGGCGGCGTTCCAAAGAGTTCATTGAAGTTCCCGTCCGGGTTTATGACCAGTTCTGTTTCCACCCTGAATATCATACCACTTGCAGGTAATCTCAGCACAGGTGGCCCAATATACCCCGCCGCCCCGCCGCCGGTGTTCTGGCCTACGAGCTTGCCACATCCAATCCGTTTGACCGCATTGACATAATCATCTCCTGCTGAAAGACAGTCTTCGTTAATGAGGACATAGAGACTTCCGTCGAAGTTGTAGCGATTGCGGGGCTCTATTCTGCGGGTAATGTTATAGAAAACCCACTCATTGCTATCGAAGTCCTCTGGTGGCTTTATTTCTTTTATGCTGATTACATACTGTTTCTTCGTTGAGACATCTTTTTGCAGGAATCGCAGAAAGGATTTCTTTGTTTCACTCAGGTACTTTCTCCTTATTCCTGCAATCTGGTCATATTCCACGGTTTCATCCAGGAATGGACTAATTAGGGTGTCGTAGCCATACTGAGGTAGTCCTCCGTTGTTATTTCTCATGTCTATGATCAGTTTACTGTACTTGCCTTTTGAACACTCAAGGAAGGTTTTGATTTTCTCTCTGTCTTTTTTGATGAATCCCCTGAATACGTAGCTAAGCGTCCCTGTCATAAAGCCCTTGATTCGGATATAACCAACGTCTTCTGTGAGCTCAAGACATGTGCAATTTTCTTTGGGCTCGATGGTAATAATCTCATGTTTTTGGCCGGGAGAACCTTTTATCTTGGGCACAGAAGCCTGTAGTGTCGACCCATCCGGTAAGAGAAAATCGACCTGCCAGTCGCTGATTTTTCGTCCTTCATTGATTACCAACAGAGGGTCTCTTATCCAATCAAGATCACGTGCACTGTAACGCAGCCATGTGTTTTGTTTGACAAAATCCAAATATGATGAACAGGTTAATCCATTGACTTTGAGTATCTTGGAGCCCCGAGGCACCATAGTGCCATTGTATTGCCAGTCATCATCGGTGAAGTACTGGTCTTCTCTGTATACTATGTGGAAGGGAGGATGAACGTACCTGGGAAAGTCGCTGTAGAGCTTGGCCCAGTATGCCGCCTGATCAAATTGCCGATAACTGACATCTGGCAGCTTTATTATACCTAATAAAGAGCCGAGCTGGCACCACTCCAACATTTCTTCGGGAATTAGGTAAGCATGACCGGAAGCGCCGATCAGATTAAAATAGCCACATGCTACTTGTAGGAATTCCTCATTATCCTTTGCTTGTTCTGCAAATGCCAGATATTTTGGCAATAAGGGCTCATAGCTCGGGCAGCCTTTGTACTTCTCGTTTAGCTGGACAAACGGGCTATAATCTTTCGCCCATTGGGCCAAGTACTCAATGTCTCTTTTTCTGTCCTCCGGTGTCAATTCCGGAGTTGTTGAACATCCGGCCATCACATAGGTCGACAGAACAGCACAAATAATGACGGATTGAGTTATACGCTTTTTCCAGATATCATAATTCTGACTCTTCATGGCTCATACTCCCTTCGGTTCCCGTGAACGCAGGCATGACTCACAAGGAAGGACTTGTCCCTCCGGCTTAGACGGTTCTGTCCCGGTGGGCTACGTTGAACACAATGCGACTAATTGTCGTCACGTATTGATGGGCAGGCAATGGTTTTAGGTTAATATCACGCCCACCAGCAAGTGGCTGTCCCGAGTCTACTTGGTCCCTTACCTTATTTTCCAGGCGTCGGCTTGGCACNCTCGACAGGCCGCAGCCGCACGATGGCTCCCCATGCCCAGATATCGTCGGTCACTTTGAGCATCAGTTGATTGGTGCCTTTCTTCAGTGTCACGGCGACAGTGTCCGGTTCCTCCGCAATCCCTCGGCTGATATTAATTGAATGGACGAGATTTCCGTTGAGCCACGCTTTGACCCCATCGTCGGTATAGATTTCAAGGCGAGCCGGTTTTTCCGCGTCAGAGACAATTTCTGTTCGCAAATAGGCAACCATCCGGTCGCCGCCATAGAGAACCTCATCCAGATTGAGGTAGGCAGGGTGCTTGCCCAGTGGCTCTATCGGCATCGGCCGCCATAGAGCAGCCGTACTGCGCAATTCGGGGTCAAACGGAATATCGAACAGTTCCGTATGTTTCTTGTCTTTCTGCATATACGGGCCGGCTACCTCCCAGTCAGCCAGATAACCTTCGGCTCCGGCAGTTTCAATTTCCTGCGGTGTTGGCTTTTCAAACTTCTTTTCACCGCCTAACTTTGACTTCGTGTCATGTACATACCATTTACCATCCTCGTAGACGATCGGTTGCATGAATTCGCAAATCATCGATCCTTTTCTACACAGGTAGATTGGATGGACATATCCATTCCCGGGATTGTTCGGCCATCTTGGCGTACTTAGAACGTCGAGTACATTTGCCCAATATCCTGCCTGTTCTACATATCCTTGGAGCTTCTCGCGTGGTTGTTTTGTGTATTTCGACTTTGCATAAAGATCCTTGTCCTTATGGACAGCACTACCGATACAAGTCAGCAGAGCTGCCAACGGTGTACTTTGATCTTCGAACTTCTTGCCGGCAAGTATTTGCGCCAGTTCTCGATGATATGTCGTGGCGTCTTCTATCTCCCGTGTGTTCCGCAAGCCGTGATACTCAGCCGGAATATCCGCAAGGGCCGTGCCGTCTTCGTCCGGGTACAGTAAGGCAATAACACACCATCCATCGGCATAGGCACCTGTGTAGTTTCTCATCGTCACGGCCACTCTGCCATCCACACTGTCAGTCGCAATGACCTCACGATTAGAGTCGATGAATATCGCCGACCGAGGCAAAATAAAGCGATAATAGTTCAGGCAGTTTGGCATAATGTTGCCCGTTCTGAAATACCACAGGGGCCCTTCTTTATGATAGGCTGGGGTTCCCCCGGGAATTAGGGGTATATCGTCGAGGTCAGCGACGCCGATCAGCTTGAAGTGCTCCCCCGGCTGCACTTGCTCCGAGAGGTGGATGCTGTAGGATGCAGTGGTTTTGTTCAGCAGCTTCGTCTCAACCGACAGAAGGTTGCCGTTTAAGTCATATACCTGTAGATCATCTATCACAGACACATAAGGTAGCGTCAGGACATTCGTTGCTTCGGATCCGGTGTTTGGAAACTCGAAATAAAGGGCGCCAAGCACCCCGTCCTTGTCTGCCCTGCCCACAAGAATGAAGGTCGCGTCGATTTTCAAATCGCAGTTCTTCCTTTCCTCTTCGGCCAGCTTGTATAGTGCAAGGGCGTCATGTACGAGCGGATTGTCAACAGTGACGATCGGCTTTTCGCCCGATGTGAGGATTGCCTTTCGGCCGGCCCCAATGGCGACACTTTCCGTTGCTGTTTCGGCAATAACCTTTCCTTTTTGAACACTGACTTCTGTTTTTTGCGCGGAAACAATTGTCTGGGCTGCCAATAGAACAACAGCGCAGAGCTTAGTAAAATTCGTTTTCATTTCGTGTCTCCTTTTGTTAAATTCTTATCTCTTTTTAAGCCTCCAGTTGCGCCACGTGGGGATTTCACCGCGAAAGTCCAAGGCCCCACCGTATGCGGTGAAAAACAGTCCGGGTCTGGCCTCTTGCAGTTTCTGGCGAACATGCCTGGTCCACACTGGCTCCAACATCTCGAAGAAGCGGGACTCTGTGAGACACAGATGTCCATCGCTTTCGTAGACCTTGATACTTGGTGTATATCTGTCGAGATTCAGTGCCAGAGCAAGCCTGGCCCACCATTTGAACTTATACCCACTAAATCTTGGATTATAATTCCCGCAGTATTTTCTCCATTCGGGTTTGTACGGGGTCGGTTTGTGCTCGGCCCATTTGTTCCACTTCGGGACGCACTTTATACACTCTAACGTGGGTGCGGCAAAACGCTTTTCGACGAGCTTTTCCTTTATCAGTCGGTCCGTGAGCGTCAGAGGCAGCTCGACAGAGGCGGGGAAGGGCGATTTGTTTGTTAGCGCGAGCGCGCCTATGCCGTATTCGGGGTACCAATGCATAAACGAGGAGAAACCACCCCCGCCGCCAGAATGCTGAACAATAACACCTTCTTTTTTAGAAGACCGGCCAATTATGACCCCCAGACCATAGTAGTAGTCTTCGTCTTCCGAATCATCTATCAGCGCATGAGGCGCAAGCATGCCATCTATCAGTGAGTCGTCAAGCAAACGCTTTCCCTCAAGTGTTCCTTTGTTGATATGCAGTCGGACAAAGCGAGCAAGATCTGCGGCGCTGGTGAAGACGCCGCCGGCCCCTAACAAACTGTGAGTAGACGGAAACTTCGCAATGCCTATCATGTGACCGATAGCTCGATCCGGATTACTGAGTATCTCGTTCTTGTCAAGTGTGCTGTTGGACATTTTAAGTGGAACAAAAATTCGCTCTTTCAGGTACTGCTCGAACGGAATATCTGAGACGACCTGCAGTACATAGGCTGCTAAATCCATGCCGGCACCGGAATAGCTATAGGCTTGCCCAACCGGGCACTTCAGCCAGGTACCGTAGAGACTCCTGACGCGCTGCTCAAAGGAACCCGTGACCTCTAACATGTTGCTGCCAGCCGCCTCGTGGGGTATTCCTGCGGTATGACTTAGCAGGCCCCTGAGAGTTATCTTCTGTTCAGGGTACTCCTCGTAACGGCTGTAAACCTTGAAGTCGGGTAGATACGTCGTGATCGGTTCATCCAGATCGAGCAGACCTTCCTGAACAGCTATCATTACCGCCGTGGCCGTGAATGTCTTGGACATCGAGCAGATAAGAAAAGGAGTGTCTGGTGTCACTGGGATTTTCTTCTTGCGATCCGTGTATCCAAATCCTTCGGTCCAGAGGGTTCCTTGCACATCGACCAGCGCAATGGCGCAGCCGGGGACCTTACCCTTTTTCATCATCTCAGGTACAGAGGCCCTAAACTCGTCAATCACCGCTTCTATCTTCGGAGCAAGGCCTGCTCTCTTGTAGCACCCTGTCTGCGGAATAGTACCGACTGATAAACATCCGGCCGCGCCTAAAATCAGCAAACATAGAATCCATAGGGCAACTTGCTGCACTGTGCAGGCTCCGGCTTTTGTCAAAAGACATCTTCCCATAGTCAATTCTCTATATCGTGTCCCCTTCTGCCTCTCAAACGGGGCAAATGGTTAGCCGTTTTATCTATTCGACGGTTACTGTGAATTCCGTTCCCAGCGCCTCCACCCGGCCGTTTGGGGTGCTGATAACGAACGGCGGATGGGGACTGTCTAAGGTGGCTGCCAATCTGCCGTGCTCAAGATGAAACTGTGTTCCGCCGTTATACAACTTCAGAACCAGCATGCTATTCTGATTTAATTCAATCGTGGATTTATCTTCCAATTCCAGGACAAAAGCAGACTTGGCTGCTGAGTGGAACGTGTCACCAAGATATACGTTTGATTCAGGAGTTAATTCGTACCAGCTCTGTGAATTCTGATGTTTCACAAGGACTGTTCCTCGGAGGCTGGCAACCCGTATCGGCACCGTTGGTGCAGCTTTGGCTGAGGGGCGTTTTTTAGCTGTGATTCTGGTCGCTCCGATGCCCAAGAGGAGGCCAATGACCAGTAGAATACTGGCAGCCAGTGCCGTTTGTGGTGTAAACAGCGGTCTCGGGGCCCAGCGAACCGCAGTCGCCGGCAGTTTCGACAAGATCGAATCTGAGGCTTGGCTGGTAGCGGTTGCGGGACAAAATGCACTTTTTATAGTGCTGTCTATCCTGTCAATACTATGCACTTGGGCACAACAGGAAGCACATTCTTGAGTATGTGCTCTCAGGGCGGTGCGTTCTGCGTCGTTGATGCTTCCATCAAGGTATTTGCCGATAAGTTTTTTGTAGTTTTCACAGTTCATGATTATTCGAGCTCCTCTAAGATTGGGGCGAGGTCTTTGCGTAATATTTGATATGCGCGGTGCAGCCAGACCCGGACGGTTCCGGGTCGTTTACCTAATTGTTTCGCAATCTGCACTGCGGGAAGGCCGGCCACAAACCTCATTATGATTAGCTTCCGGAACTTCTCCGGCAGATTGCGTATGACCCGCCTGACAAAAAGGGTTTGTTCGTCGGTGAGCCCTGGGTTTGTACTTTTTGCCAGAGCAAAATTTAATACTTCAGGAGAAGCGGTTTCGTAGCTTGAGATAATCTCGTTGCGTTCTTTCCTGCGAAGTGTATTTACGCATTGCTGGGCGATTATTTTGCTCAGCCAGCCGGCAAAAGAGGACGCCTTTCGAAGCCTGTGCAGTTGTGAGTATGCCTTGATGAAGCTTTCCTGAGCGACATCTTCAGCTGCAACGAGGTCATCAATTTTGCTCAATGCTAAAGCTACAGCCATATTCCAGTACCGCTCCACAATAATACCGAAGGATGAAATATCACCCTGCAGTGTAGCTGCGACAAGCTGCTCATCGCTGGCAGTGGTCAGGTTACACGCATTCGGCATTAAATTTCTCCTGTAGCGATTGTTTTGCCGATTCTACAATATAGAACGCTGAGGTGTTGAAAGTGTTACAGAGAAAAAAGGTTTTTGGGGCTCTAAGTTGCTGCTGATTGAGACTTTGTTTGGTGCCTCTTGCGAGGATTGCCTCGTAACGCCTTCTGCCCGATATTTATATATGCTCATTGAGTTTAATCATATTTTTTGCGGCTTCCAGGATTTTTTCCCGGAGGACTTTTGGTGCAAGAACTTGGACCTGGTCGCCGTAACCAAGTATCCACCAGGTGATTTCACCCAGGCCGTCAACGCGGAATTCCATAATAACCGAGCCATCGCTGTTGCGAGTGACTTTTTGTGTGCTGTGCCATTGTACCTCGGCAACATTATCGGCTACTTTGGGCAGGAACCGCAGCTTGATATTGTAGATTCGGCCTTCCGTTATCATCGACCAGGCCATGCCGAAATAATCAGACAAATTGAAATTCTCATGGCCCAGAAAGCACTTGTCGGTGATTTTAAGATCCTTGATTTGGTTGAACTTGATTGTGCGGATGCTTTTGTGCACGCTGGAGCGGCCCACCACATACCACGCCGGGTTGTTGTAGAGGAGGTGATAGGGACACAGCTCGACATCGATGATTCTGTCCTCGAAAAGCGAGTGGTAGCGGACATTAACCTTGCGTTTCTTTGTGATAGCTTCCTGCAATTGTGCGAATGTCTTATCAAGAAGGTTCATTTGTGCCTGGGTGCTGGGCCTGGTGGAGATATTCCGCAGGGCTATATTGCAATATTGTCTGATTTTGGCAGGCAGATTGTTTTCGATTTTCAGGGCGGCCAGCAGAGCGGAATTCTTGAACGGCAATTGTATCTGGTTCCTTGCCTTGTGGACCAGCAGAAGCAGACTCAGCGCCTCCTGCAGGTTTAAATTTACCGGCGGAAGGAAAAACTCAGGCTCTATGGTATAACCGCCAGCCCTGACGTCGTAGTGATATGGTACGCCGATAGCCCGCAATTCTTCAAGATCGCGGAAGATTGTCCGCCGGCTGGTTCCAAATATTTTCGACAAATCACTAACGGCATAGCGTTTTCCTGCTTGCAATGTTGTTAACATCTGCATGACTCTGCTGATTCTGCTGTGTTTCATACCGTGCCCCCTTGAATGAGTTTTGTTTGTTCCCTTTGATGGATTCTCATTTTGTCCCGCACCAAAAAGCGTTTTACCACGGGGTCGAAAAATCAGACCCTGTGCTGCTGTCACTTAGTCTTATAATTATACACCAGTCCCCCGGTGGTGTCAAAATTTTGCCTTGGCATTTCTGGCATCCCCGGAAAGTGTCGTGGGGCGAGCGCTCATTCAGTACGGTGTTGCTTCATGCACCTGACGAGCAGGTTTTTTGCGTTAACGCCGTTAGAAATTGTAGCAAAAGGTAATCCCTGTTGGAAGGGCCCCACCTTGCGGTAACCAAAACTCAATGAAAAACGATGTAATGATGATGGTATAACAGAAATATGGTACAAAAAGGAAAATTTCTAACGGGCTTGACAAAGGTTTTGGTGGCTGCTATAATAAAAAAAGATAAAGGTGTGTTTTGTACGCCCAAATGATAAAGCTGCCGGTTGACTCCGGTAGAAATTCTCTATGATGGAATAATGACATACCTTTGAGAAGTGGCGTTGTTAGCCCTTTATGACGGCGGTGGCAGGATAAACTCATCAGGCATTTTACTTCTAACGGGGCTGACTAATAAAAGATTTTGGATTTGCGATTTACGATTTACAATCTAAAATCGGCAATCGAAGGCCGGCTCATTGAATTTCAAAAAGGGAGAAATGATGAGAAGCGTTTCTGTTTCCGTATGTAAGGTGATTTTGAGTGTTATTTTGGTGGCCTTGGTTTTCCTG
>JGI24422J19971_10003183_pt1 | contig 10282 bp, 12 predicted proteins | sample DeeMarSWOR152_54_FD_19971 | JGI IMG/M metagenome (IMG submission 19971)
CCTCTTCTTAGATGTTTTCAGAAAAATATCGCCACCGTTTTCCACAATTACCTCTGGAGAAAATGCAAGCAAGTCCCTGCCCACCGCTTCAGCAATACCTCCGGCTACCGCTGCCATAGGACCAACACCTGTTAGCTGAGATACCCTGGCCATTTCTTTGACGATGGCCGGGGCTTCAGCTTCAGCCTGGTAAGTGTCCAATGTGGTCAGAAAAAGGGGATGACGCTCAATATATGCCTCTAGTGAGCCACGGTGCTTTAGCATGGAATTAAGGGCTTTATCTTTTAGATTACGCCGGCAGCGGATGTATAAGTCTGTTTGCTTTACCGTTACCTCGAAAGAAACCAAATCGCTGTCCTTAATCCAGTGGCGGTAGAAACGTGGCTCATGCATGGATTCTTCCCCTTCACAAAGTCTGCCCCTTCTGTCGTTGCGGGCCCTGACTAGTCGAGGCTCGCAATATCATGGTCAGAAATACAATATCATCGCCCGAGGAGGGCAAGCCTTGACACATAGTCCGCAGACAACACACTTATTATGGTCAAAGAGCACTTTCCTTGTTTTAGGTTCCAGAGAAAAAGCCTCGGTGGGGCAAATTGTGATACAAGCTCCACAATGAGTGCACTTGGCTTCATCTCGAACTACATCCTGGCTTAAGGATTGGATTTCTACCCCGGCTTCGGCGAGGTATTGTATGCCCTTATCGTAGTTCTTCTGCTCACCGCTTAGCTCCATGACTAACAATCCTTCTTGTCCTGGTGATACTGAAGCTTTAAGGATATTAAAGGTGAGACCAAAATCCTTGACTAGGTGGTAAACGACTGGCTGCCCTGTCAAATTGGGAGGGAAGTGAAGCACAATTCTTCTGGAGACATTCATTTTTTCTTAATTACTCTGCTATAGGTCTTTCCTTAAGTGATTTAAATGTTATGCCGGACTCCACCCCAGGCAACGGAGCCACGGGCTCGGTCAGCAAAAACTCACCCTTTTCTATCCACTTCTTCAAAATACTGGCAATTTCCACCGCTTTAGGGTAGCTAGACAAGGAAGCTGTCGGGACATCTTTTTCCTGTATCTTTATACAACCGCTCTTGAGTTCAGCGTAGCTAACCTCTCCCACGATATCTGGCTTCACCTGGGGATACGCTTCAGAATAGTCCACAATGGGGGCCAGGATGTCAGCATCACATACCATTGTATAACGCAGGATTTCCTCGGAAAGTATGGGTATTGGGACACCTATGCCTACAGTTAATGTGCAGCCGTAACCAAGCATGCTTGTCCCGACTAACCACTCTGGTTTCATCTGTTTCAAATCTCCAATTACAGCCAGTGTCCCTGCTCCTCGCCGCGGCACGCCATCGTCTCCCCTGAGAGCAGTGGGGTTATGTTGCGTACCATGCCAGGCCACATAACCTATACCGCCGCCCAGGAATATCTTCGTCCCCACACCTATGGTCTTATAGTAAGGGTCATTAAACAGCGGCGAGAGTTGCCCTGCCGTAGAGTAGTTAGCGTTTCCCAAACTCGGCTTAAGCACCCCCATATAAGTATAGATAACCTTATTGGAGAGGTTCACCGCCACATTATAGTTCTGGTAGGCATTCCGAATATTAAATAGAATTGCCTCATTTATGTCCTTGATGTTGATTAAAGTCTCCAGCTTTTTCCGGGGGTAGCAGTCCGTCCCATAAGCGGTGGCAGTGAGTCTTATGTCTTTCCCTGCTACCAGCTCCTGTATTACATACCCACCACCATAATTGAACTCTCCGGGATAGAACTTATTCCTGGGGTCGTCATCGGGAATAGCGGTTGCCCCAATGAACATATCAACAGCAGCTATCCCGGTATAGACTGGAACGTCATTAAGGTAAACCTTACCGCCGCCAAGTTTTATCCTCGGCCGGGAGTGTCCAATATTGAAAAAAGCGCCAGAACCGCACATAGGGCCGAAGGTACCGGTGGTAACTACATCAATTTCCTCCGCCGCCCTGCTCACGCCTCTTTTCTTAGCGATATCAAACACTTCCTCGGCAGTCACCACGACAGCCTTACCCTTCCTGATTTTTTCGTTGATTTCAGCTATTGTCTTTGTCATAGCGAACTTAACCTTGCCTAAGTAATTCCTTAGCTAACTGGGCAGCCCTTTTACCGGATAGGAGCATGCCACCAAATATTGGTCCCATTCTGGGAGAACCAAAAACGGCGCTAGCTGCCATACCAGCGACTATCAATCCGGGATAAACCTCTTTAGTATTTTCGAGAATCTCCCTCTCACCTCTCTCAGCCCACATCGATTTTTCGCCGATTATCTTTCCTGTCGCTGTCCTCAGTTTTCCTCCTACTTTGTCAATTACTAAGTGGCAAATTTCGCAATCATGTCCCGTAGCGTCTATCACTAGCTTTGACCTTAGAGCTAAAGGGTCGATATGCAAATTCGCCATAGATACAGAGGTCCAGTTTAATACCAAACCGCTAACCCTATCAGCTTCTCTGATGACCACATCTTCAACGCTGAGCAAATTAAATATTCTGGCTCCCGCTTTTATTGCTAGAGAGCAAAGAGTTGAAGCTAGCTCCACAGCGTTGGCAATATAGTAGCCTTCCTCATACTCGGTAGTGGCAACACCAAACTCGTCTAAGATTTCCTTGCCTTCAGCCTGAACTACAATTTTATTGAACATCATGCCACCTCCCCATATTCCTCCCCCCACACTTAACTTTTTTTCGAAGACGGCTGTTCTTACCCCTTCTTTTGCCAGGTAGTAAGAGGCAGCCAACCCAGATGGGCCGGCGCCAACTATAGCTACGTCAAGCTCCATTGCCTCAAGCAGGTCTTTTGTGTAGCTTTCAACAATGACACGTGAAATAATAACTTCATCCATGCTTAGTTAGCCTCCGTTCGGTCACTTGAGCAACTTTGAAAATGTGCCAGCTAGTATACCTCTATTGGCAAGCAATGTCCAGCCAATCGAGGTAATCCGTACTGCCGGCAATAATGGGCAGGGCGAGGATTTCTGGCACTTCATAACTGTGCGTACTTTTTACTAGCTCAACTATTTCACGAAACAGCGATGCTCTGGTTTTAACTAGTAAGAGACTCTCCCGGACTGAGTCAAGCTTATCTTCCCACCAGAAAACCGAATTCACTCTCGGTACAATATTTATACAGGCTGCCTTTTTTCCGTTGACCAACAATTCAGCAATCTTGCGAGCTTCCTCTTCGCTGCTGGTAGTGATAAGAACCACTATCTTGTCTGCTTCTTTCATCATTTCCCGCCTATCTTGAGCATCTTGTCCACCGCAGCTTTGGCCCTGAGCCGAATTTCCTCGGGGACCTTCACCTCGGGATTCATCTCCTCCAAGGACCATAAAACCTTCTCTAGGGTAATTAACTTCATGTTGGGACATATGGCTTGCTCGGAAACAGGAATAAACCTTTTGCCAGGATTCTCTTTTCTAAGTCGGTGTATTATCCCCATTTCCGTACCCACAACCATCTCCCTGACATCATCCCGCCGGGCATATCTACACATGCCGCTGGTACTGAGCACTTCGTCAGCAAGGGCAATGACCTCAGGCCTACACTCCGGGTGAACTACTACATTAGCTTGAGGGTACTCTCGCTTCAACTCCTTTATCCTTTCAGGCTTTATCCTGACATGGGTGGGGCAAAAGCCTGGCCAAAGAATCATCTTCTTGCTGGTCTTGGTGGAGACATAATGCCCGAGATACTGGTCGGGGATAAATATTATCTCTCGGGCATCCAGGCTTTCTACGACCCCGACTGCATTAGCAGAGGTGCAGCAAATATCTGACTCTGACTTGACTTCGGCCGAGGAGTTAACGTAGCAGACCACTACTGCTTGAGGATGTTCCTTTTTTTTCTCCCGTAAGCGTTCAGCGGTAATCATATTTGCCATTGGGCAACCAGCATTTATATCAGGGAGCAAGACCACCTTATCAGGGCAGAGGATAGAGGCTGTTTCCGCCATGAAGTGAACTCCGCAAAATACGATTACACTAGCATTGGTTTTGGCAGCGTTCTGACTTAGTTCTAAAGAATCGCCAATGTAGTCGGCTATATCCTGGACCTCACCTAGTTGATAGTTATGGACAAGGATAACAGCACCCCTTCTTTTCTTAAGGGCCGAGATTTTCTCTATTAGTTCAATCTCGTTATTTCCCATCTCTTGCTATCCTCCAATCATGGGTATAAACGTTCATCCTCTTTCCCCTGACATAGCCCACCAGAGTCACGCCCAAATCGTCAGCCAATCTAACTCCCAGGTTAGTGGGGGCGGACTTAGAGACAATTAAGGGGATATTTCTTTTGGCTACCTTAAGCAGTATCTCTGAAGAGATCCTTCCGCTAGTAATTATTACGTGGTCATCCGTNGCTATATCATCTAAGATACACTGGCCAAAGATTTTGTCTATGGCATTATGCCTTCCAATATCTTCGCTGAATAATATGATGTTTCTTGTATCACATAAGGCAGCACTGTGAACACCACCGGTCGCCCGATAAATCAGGGATCGATGTTGAAACTCGTTCACTAGAGCTAAGACCTCAAGAGTTGATATTTCAATCAAAGAATCAACTTTCACTTGACCTTGAACATCAGCGGCGCTATAGAAAGAAGCTCCCCTCCCGCATCCTGAAGTTATGAACCTTTTAAACAAAGCAGCACTATCGAGCTCTTCAACCCCTTCAGTTTCCAACCGTATCACGCCCCTTCGGTCATCAACTGTTATCCTTTTAATCTCATCTTTACTCTTAAGCAATCCCTCAGAGAGAAGGAAACCGACTGCCAAATACCTTACATTCGTAGGCGAACAGAGCAAGGTTACCAGTTCCTGGTTATTAAAAATGATAGTAAGGGGAGACTCCCTGGCAACTACATCTTCCATGCTGCTGCTACCGTTTTCGGTAAGCTTCAATATGGGAAACTTCTCTGTCTCATTATCCATTTTTGTCTATCCTTATCTCGTCTCCGGCTCTGACACAACCACCGTTAATCACACGTGTAAATATACCCTCCTTGGGCATGATACATTTGCCTATCTTCTTGTAGATAGCACAATCTCTGTGGCACTTCTTGCCAATCTGGGTAACTTCGAGGAGTACATCTTTTCCAATGGAGATTTTTGTGCCTACAGGCAGGGATGCCAGTTCTATCCCTTGGGTGGTGAGATTTTCCGCAAAATCACCAGGACCCAGCTCGAAGCCCAGTCTTCTCATTTTATCGATACTCTCTATCGCCAATAGACTCACTTGTCGATGGGTACAGCAGTCAGCGTGGGCATCGCCATCAAGGCCGTAGTCCTCTTTAAGGATACCTTCGGGTACAGCTTTCTTTGTCGTACCCTTCTCTTCACTCTTACACACTGCAATTATTTTTGCCATTTAGTAATATTCTACCTCAATTGTTATATCATCGAAAAGCAGTATCCCAAAGCCAGGGACATGATACTAACGACCGCCAGATAAATAGCCAGAATCTTGCCACCGAATTCCTTTCTCAGCACCAGGATAGTGCCCCAACTGGTAATCGGCCCCACCAATAGGAGCAACATTCCCGCACCAATATTCATTCCCTGCGACACGAAGGCGTGTACCATCGGAACACTGGCTGTGGAGCAGATATACATGATTAAGCCAAAGCCGAGGCTGAAAAGATACCCCAATCCCCCGCCGAAATGAGCGCCAATGAAATCACCCACAGGTGCCACCGCCGCTACTAAAGCCGCCAGGGCCAGACCCAGAAGCAACTCCGGCCCAATCTCCTTGACCATATCCACAAATGCATATCTGAGCACATGCTTCAATCGGTGACCAATATTCCGGGAATAAGTTCCTATATATTTCTCTGGACTATCTTCAAAGGCTTGCTGGCAGTGGGAACAGCAAAAGTAATACGTCTCCCCTCCATATTCTGTTTTAGCCGCTTTCTCCACCTCGACGCTCGTCCCGCAAACTGGGTCGAGAGCCTGACGCGCTGGAGGAACAAGGACTTTAGCTTTGCCATCGACCATATTTCCCACTAACCCCATGACTAAACCCATAGCTATCACAGCAAAGAAGATGAATATGGTAAACTTTGCCCCCAGGAGGCCATAGGTGACCAGAAGGGCAGTTATAGAGGTTGCTGGCGTTGCTACCAGGAAGGCCAGAACCGGTCCCAACCTTGCCCCCTTCTGACGCAGGCTCACCGCCACTGGGAGAGAGCCAAGACAACAGATGGGAAGGATTGTTCCGACAAGGGTGGAGTAAAGGATTGGCTTAATTCCCCCTCCACCGAGGCGTCTTTCCACCCAATTTGAGGGAACGAATTCGTGAATTAGGCCGCTCAGTAAAAACCCTATTACCAGGAAGGGCAATACCTCGATGAGATAATCCTTAAATACTATAAAATACTGGACTACCAACTATTTACCTCCGGCGTATTGAAATCCTGGTCGGTAGAAGAAATCTCTCGTTTTCCTACACAGCCATACTAAAAAGAGCATAAAGGGAACTTCTGTCAGAACGCCAACAACTGTAGCCAGCGCTGCTCCTGAAGAGAGGCCAAAGATGGTAGTTGCTACGGCAACGGCTACCTCAAAATGATTACTTCCAGCGATTATCGCTGTTGGCGCTGCATCCTCGTAGGAGAGGCGAATAGGTTTAGAGACAAGGTAAGTCAAAGCGAAAATAAAAAGGATATTACAGAATATACCAATAGCAATCATGCCCACAACCGCTGGAATCTCTACGATTATGTTTCCCTGCAGACTGAATAAAATCACCAGGGTGATTAGAAGGGCGATTATAGAAACTGTGCGCAGCGGAGGAATAAGTTTTGATTCAAACCATGCTGTGCCCTTCCGCTTAATGGCCTGCGCTCTGGTGAAGTAACCGCATAAAAGGGGAAGGCAAATGTAGACTGCTACCGAAAAGGCTATCGTTTTCCAGGGTATTACGATGCCTGAAATTCCCAAGAGAAATCGGGCCAGCGGGGCATAGAGCAATACCATTGATAGCGAGTTTATAGCAGTCATGACTAGTGTATGCCCCATATTTCCCCTTGCCAGATAGCTCCACATCAAAACCATGGCAGTGCAGGGGGCCACCCCGAGGAGAATCATCCCCGCTCGATATTCCTGGGCAAGCTCGGGAGATAAGAAACCTTTGAATATCACACCCATGAACAGCCAGGAGAATAAAGCCATGGTGAAGGGCTTTACTGCCCAGTTGGCGACAAGAGTGGTGATTATTGGCTTTGGGGTTCTGACTGCCTCTCTTACCTGCCTGAAATCTATCTGCACCATTATGGGATAAATCATCAGGAACAGACAGACAGCCACCGGAATAGAGATATTGGCGACGGTTAGCCCGCCTAATATATCAGAGACTTGAGGGAAAACTTTCCCTAGTCCTATCCCGGCGCCAATGCAAAGCGCTACCCATAAGCTCAGGTATTTCTCCCAAACCCCAAGTTTTCTCTCTTTTTCCTGGGACATGTTGAGCCTCAGTCTGTCACTTATATGCCTTCACGGTAATGCTCAGAAGCGTAGCCAGTGTTTGGCTGCCCTCGCCTTCTATATAAAACTCCTTGCTGGACAGCACCTGCACATCCTCAAAGCCAGCTTCCTTTATCTCTCTTAGGTATTCTTGTTGTTCCAAAGCCCCGCTGATACAACATGCCCAGGCATTCGAGTCACTCTTTATCTCATCGGGTAAAACACCTTCCGAGACAATATCGGAAACTGTGAGCCTTCCACCGGGCTTCAGGGCTCGGTAAGCTTCCCGGAAGACTTTAGATTTATCCGGTGAAAGGTTGATAACACAGTTACTGATAATGGCATCCACAGATTCATCCTCGACAGGAAGCTTTTCCATTTCTCCCAGGCGAAACTCCACGTTGTGGTAACCATAGTTTTTGGCGATTTCCTCTGCCTTATCTACCATTTCCTTGGTCATATCAACTCCGATAGCCCTGCCAGTCGGACCGACTTTGTTGGCTGCCAAAAATACATCCACTCCGGCTCCCGACCCTAAATCCAATACCACCTCCCCTGCTTTTAGGTCTGCTATGGCGGTGGGGTTACCACACCCCAACCCCATAATCGCTTCTTCTGGGACATGCTCCAAATCCTCTCTTGAGTATCCGATAGCCTCAACTGGTAACAAGGAGCTAGCCCCGCATCCACAACTTGGGCAACAGCTCTCTTGGTCTTGTTGAGCTAGTTGAGCATATCTACCTTTCACTACTTCTTTGATTTCTTTCTCTTTCATTGTTCACCTCCTGACATTTACACAGCGATAGCTCCGTCATTAGAGCTTCGCTATCAATGATTAATCTGGCTAATCTAACATCCGTAAGCTTATAGTAAACTTTTTGAGCTTCCTGCCTGTCTTTCACAATATTACATTCCTTGAAGGCTCTCAGGTGATGCGAAATCAGGGATTGCTCTTTACCTAGAACGCTGGCGAGTTCCCCAACGCATCTCTCGCCCTCAATCAGCAGCTTGAGTATCTGGAGTCTTGTCGGCTCCCCAATACACCTTAAAAACCTGGCCTGGTCCTCTTCTATTGTCATATGAATCTCCGTTTATATGAATTATAGTTCATATATAAACAGAGGTCAAAAATCTCAAATGGGGTAATGCGACATGTCTAGCAGAATGCGTAAAATGACAGGAAAACGAAAGGAGCTATATAACTGGGGATTGTCGTGCAATTACGGTACTAGGTCTGATTCTTCAGTTTATGTTGTTTTAAGTAATCCTCAATAGCTGATTTAAGCGCATCCTCGGCCAGGACCGAGCAGTGCATCTTTGCCGCCGGCAGTCCATCTAAAGCTTCAGCTACTACTTTGTTGGAGATTTTCAGAGCTTCCTCGATTCTCTTCCCCTTCACCAGCTCAGTGACCATGGAACTGGTGGCAATGGCCGCTCCACAGCCGAAGGTCTTGAATTTAGCGTCAACGATGATGCCATCCTTTACTTTAATGTAAAGCTCCATAATGTCGCCACATACCGGGTTTCCTACATACCCGATGCCATCGGGGTTCTCCATCTCCCCGACATTGCGAGGATTCTTGAAGTGCTCCATCACCTTCTCGCTGTACAGTGACCAGATATCAGGCATTTGTTCCACTCCTATTTCTGAGTCTTTAAAAGCGGGGACATGGCTCTCAACTTGGCGACAATTCCAGGTAAGACCTCAAGCACCCGCTCTATGTCTGCCTCCGTGTTTTCGCGCCCCAAGGTAAACCTGAGCGAGCCATGAGCTTGCTCGGTGGGAAACCCCAGCGCCAGAAGAACATGGGACGGCTCAAGGCTTGCCGAGCTACAGGCTGAGCCAGTAGAAGCACAGATGCCCTCTAAGTCAAGATTTAAAAGCATGGATTCACCTTCCACAAAATCAAAGCTTACATTGACATTATTGGGCAGCCTTCTCGTAGGATGACCATTCAAGCGGACGTGGTCAATCCGTTCCCCGAGACCTTCGATAAGTTTATCCCGAAGATAAGTCAGTCGTTCTGCTTCCCTGCCCATCTTCTGTCCGGTAAGCTCCACTGCCTTGCCCAGTCCTACAATAGCAGGAACATTTTCTGTGCCGGCCCTGCGCCTCTTTTCTTGCTCTCCCCCATGCAGAAGGGAAACCGACCTGGTGCCCTTCCTGACGTACAGCGCTCCCACTCCTTTAGGTCCATATAACTTATGCGCCGAAATAGAGAGCAAGTCTACCTTAAGTTTATCCACATTCACCGGGATATGCCCCACCGTCTGCACGGCATCGGTGTGAAAATAGACCCCGGCCTCTCTGGCAATTACACCTATTTCTTCCACAGGCTCTATGGTGCCTACTTCGTTGTTGGCATGCATGACTGAGATAAGGATGGTTTTAGCGGTAATAGCTCTTTTAACATCGTCAGGGTCAACCAGGCCATATTTATCAACTGGCAGGCAGGTTATCCCAAATCCCCTTTTCTCCAGAAAATTGCATACCTCCATCACCGCATGGTGCTCAATAGAGGTGGTGATGATGTGGTCTCCTTTACGCTCATTAGCATAGGCAACGCCCTTCAGTGCAAAATTATCCGCCTCTGTTCCTCCGCTGGTAAAAATAATCTCCTCGCTCCGGGCACCGATAAGTTCCGCCACCTTAGTTCTGGCCTCTTCTACGGCCCCCTTGGCTTCCTGCCCATAAGAATGGATGCTCGAAGGATTGCCAAAGGCATCGGTGAAAAAAGGCAGCATGGTCTTCACCACTTCAGGATGAGTTGGCGTG
>JGI24422J19971_10003184_pt1 | contig 10282 bp, 9 predicted proteins | sample DeeMarSWOR152_54_FD_19971 | JGI IMG/M metagenome (IMG submission 19971)
AAGCAGCGGTTCTCCAGGTTTCCAAGGAAATGCCAGAAAAGGCACCGGATTAAATCCTTTATCAAATTCAGGGAGAAATATATCGACATCCTTTCGAAGAAGGGCTCTCCGATCTATGCATTCTTTTCGGAACCTAATAAGGACAAGAAGGGAATCGGATAACAGAAGTAATATGAGTTCCTCTAGCTTTAAGGAAATAAGTTCGTCTGAAGCTCCAGAAATCAATTTAAATAGATCATCCAGATCTCAAGATGCTTCAAAAAAGTTTTATTCTAGCGATGGAGAAGTCAATATTTCTCATCAGAGAGCAAAAAATTTCGGGCTTATAAAAAAGAATATCAACTGTGGGAAGGTTAATTCGCCTATTTCCAAAGGAATTTCTCCTCAAATATTCCAATCATCAAAAAACACGATAGTGTTGTCTTTAACAAATGTGAAGATTGAGCTCTATAAGGGAGGTATCTTCCAGGAGACGATTGAATCAAGCACAGAGAATGATGGCACTTATACCTGGACAGTGAATCCAGCTCTTGCAGATGGCTCAGACTATAAGGTGAGGGTCTCTTCGGTGAGTGAACCCGGAATCTACGATGAAAGTGATAATTTCACGATCGAGGCCAAATCAATGACTGTCACTGAGCCTACAAGCAGCACTATCTGGACAAAAGGTTATTCAGCTAACATAACCTGGACATCTACAGGCACGATCAGCGATGTGCAAATCGATCTCTATAAGGGAGGCACCTTCCGGGAGACGATTGAATCAAGCACAGAGAATGATGGCACTTATACCTGGACAGTGAATCCAGCTCTTGCAGATGGCTCAGATTATAAGGTGAGAATTTCTTGGACCAGTGACTCTGGAATCTACGATGAAAGTGAAGAATTCACGATCGAGGCGAAGTCCATAACCGTCACTGAGCCTACAAGCGTCACTATATGGACAAAGGGTACTTCAGCTAACATCACCTGGACATCTACAGGTACAATCAGCGATGTGAAAATTGAGCTCTATAGGGGAGGCGGCTTCATAGAAACGATTGTATCCAGCACAACAGATGATGGCACTTATACCTGGACACAGGTGAATCCATCTCTTCAAAATGCGAAAAATTATAAGGTGAAAATCATCTGTATCAATGTTCCTGGAATCTACGACGAAAGTGATAATTTCGAAATCAAAAATTGAAAGCTTACAACAGTAATTGAATAAATAATCAGAACTGTTTGAAATAAAGCTAATCAATTTGATATTGATAAGGAATATAAATACATCTTAAATAATGTGGCAATCAGCTTTTACAAAATTTGCTATTCAAGAAGTACCTGCGCTAAACATAGAAGCTAATAAATATCAAAGATAGAACACAATGAAAAAAATTTATAAGCCGATCATTACTTTTTTAATATTGCTAAATGTTTCATTATTATCTTCTATTACTTGTTTCAGTCAGGAAGTAGAGGTAGAAAAAAGAACCTTAAACTCCAATAAAATAAGCTCTTCAAAAATCATTGTTGATTCCGGGTTGGGGGCAGATAGCAGAAAAGAGATATATAGAAGGAGTCTTATTCTTATCAGTAGAAATCTTTTGTTTTTATAAGATTTTTTCATATAATCACAAGGGGAATGATTACTATAATCTATACAAAAAAGCAGATAATGTCAGTGATGCCACTGAATACAGAGACCTGGCAGAGAAGTATGATACCAGGAGGAATAGGTTTATTCTCGCTGCAGCAGGTGTCTGGATCATTAATCTAATTGACATTTATATTATTGTTAAGAAAAAAGATAAAAAAGAGAGAAATCTAAGGTTAAATTTTAAACTCAATGAAAATAAAGATCTGGCATTTACTATTTCTTATAGCTTTTAGTCTCCTTCTTCACCTTTCCTGTCAGGACCGTCTTTTCGACAATCCCTTTGATCCCGAGGCAGGGGAGATCGTCTTTGAGGTGGTTAGCACAATTTTAACTCCTTCCTACATGCCGCTCAGCCTTGCCTGGGACGGTAGCACTATATGGAATGTTGATGGCTATAATGATACGCTCTACAGCCTCAACAGGCTTAGTGGAGCTCAAGTTAGAGCGCTAAGCTCCCCTCTTCCGGCAACAACAGGAATAGCCTACGACGGCCGAGACCTCTGGGTGTGCAGTGAATTATCTGTTGATGTCTATAAAATAAATCTATTAAACGGTGAGATCCAAAAAAGGCTAAATTTGCAAAGGGGTTCTTTTACAGCTATTGAGTTTGGTCTAAGCTCCATATGGTTAGCTGATATTCAATCAAATAAGATTTTGAGAGTGGATCCAGAAACTGCCGAGATAATCTCTTCTTTTTCCAATCCAGGCGTTATGGTAGATGGCTTAGCCTTTGATGGGCATGATTTTTGGATTTCTGATTCTTCAACTCTTACTATCTATCAAATAACCACTGAGGGGAGAGTCTTGAGGACTTTCCTTTCCCCCGGTCAATCCCCTCGAGGATTGACCTTTGATGGGCATTATCTATGGAATGTGGATGGCGATCGAAAAATATATCAGCTGAGATTTCAAAATTGAATTCCCTAAAAAATTTTATCCTAGCTTTTTTGCTTCTTTTCCTCATTTCTGGATCACTTAATGCTTCAAAGATGGGCTTGATGAATCAAGCCCCTAAAAAAAAAGAAACAATAATCAGTTTAAAAGGCGAATATTTAGCCTACAGTTACGATTTTAATCAAATATACGGAGAAAATGTTGAATTCGAATTCTCTTTGTACAGTGTTTCCTGCCGCTGCATAAAGATAGCTATTACTCCCAGAATATTTTATGCCTACGGAGATGTCATTTTAGAAAAGGCAGATGAGAAATTTGAAGGGGATGAATTCTTATTTAATCCTCAGGCAAAAAAAGGAACGCTTATTAGTTACGGAGAAAAGATTGAGGTTAAAGAAATAGAGAATGAAGTAAAGGAAACTCCTTTGCCCAAAACTGATGTTCTGGAAGAATTAACTCTAGCGAAAATTCAAAAATCACTAATTTATTTCGTTGGTCAAACGATTCATATTGCAACTGACTTTGATGTCTATGGATACAATGTGACTCTTTTTGTAGAGGGATTAGAATCAGTTGGATTTAAAAAAATTAGATTGTCCGGCGGGATTAACCAACGAAGAAGCGGAATTTCTTTAAACAGAATTTGGTATACAAAGTCTCAGGGTTTAATAGGGAGGGCGAGTTATCTCTATGAAAAAGAGAAAAAAGTAAATAGCCTAACACAGCTCAATTATGAAGAACGTTCAGTCTTAAAGAATTATTCTGGGCCTAAGCGACAGGTTGATGTTATGAGTTCCACAACTGTAAATCTTAAAAATGATTTAAATCTTGGCCTGACAGGAAACTATAATACGAGTAGCCTTTGGAACACACTCTTCTGGTTGAATAAAAACTGGAGTAAAAAATTTAGTACACAAGTAAACTTTTCATACAACAAGCCTATAAATCTTAGGGGAGAAGCCTGGCTTGGTCTTCAATCAATCCTTAATACAGGAAAATTTGGAAATATTTCACTTTCAGGTAAATACGAGGTTCAAAATCAGATGTTGGCCAATTTTTCATACGGAAATACCTTTCTGAAAAAGATTAATTTTCTTTTATCTTCCTCTTATTCCCAGATAAAGATTGGTGAAAGCGCTGATTATTCAAAAATATTCTCTGGAGGAGTTAATCTTTCCTATAGTTCACGCCTATTTAATGTTTCCTCGGATTATTTCTTGAATTATGACCTTTTTGGAGATCAACTCCTGTCACAGCCGCAACTCAGGTTGGGGCTTAATCCATTTCAATTTTATGGGGGCTTAATATCTGCCAACGTTTACAATATATTTATCTATAATAATCTGAAGAGAGGTGAAACTGAGGAAGACAGCTATAGTAACAATACAGTTCTTACTCTTTCAACCCAACCTATTTTACTGCAGAAAGGCTTCAGTTTGAATTATAATATTTCTCTCGAGCAATTTGTCGAAAAAGAAGGAAGGAATTTTACCTCTGGCGGATTTATCTTTAATTTAAAAAAAAGTATTGTAAAGGGTATTTCCTTAGAAGGCCTTTACAGCGTTCAATCAAGGAGGAAAACAAAGGATTGGCTTATTGAAGGGACAACAAGTCAAGACTTGAGTGCTGTCTTAAAAGTTAATCTCTCAGAAAGATTAAATGGGTGGGTCTCTTTTTCTTACGACCCTAAAAATAATCAATGGCGGCAGTCATTTGCTGATATATCCTTGGGAATTATTAGGTACTGGAAACTTCATTCTTTAATTCATTATGACTTTCTTTTAAGAAAGATAAACAACGTCGATTTATATTTAATCCGGGATGCTGGAAGATTTCAGCTAAGGTTTATCTGGCGGAGTCTTTCCAAACAGTTTCTGATTGAACTGGTTCCAAGATGAAAAGATATTTAGTTATTTCTGTTCTGGTTATATCATTGATTTTTTTCTGGAATTGTATCTCTTTCAAGGGTGGTTATTTTTTACCATCTGAGAACCAGGTTGAGTCTATTCATTTATGCAAAAAAATAGATGACAGCGGTGATTTACTTAAGCCTTTAGATATTCAGTCCGAATTCACTTCTGAAGACGATCGTGTTATCTGTTTTATAAGATTAAAAGATATCGGCACAAGGATTGATCTCAGGTGGAAATGGTATTCTCCTGATAAGGAATTGGTTAGGGATACAGGAAATATAATCGTAAGTCAGGGTGATAGATATCTAGCGGCCGCCACAGCTTATGACATGTTCCAACTTAATCCTGAAAATATCTTTGAGGGGCAATGGACTGTAGTCATTTTTATGAATGATAAATTTATTGGGAAAAAATTGTTTCAAGTTTTCCCGTCCTCGCCTAAGCTCTGAATCTACTATCTGATATGGTTCTTTTATTCTTCTTCTTGCAAACTGCTCTCTTCATATGAATAATGTTAATAATGAAAAATAGTAATAATGCCGGAAAAAACTCAGTTCCCTCAATATTGGCAGCTCTGAGATCATATGATGGATGCGAATTTGATGTAAGGCTAACAAGAGACAGAGTTTTGGTCCTTTACCACGATGCTAAGTACAATGGCCGGAGAGTTCTCGAGACAGATTTCAATGACCTTAAGGAAGTACAGGCTTTCCAAGAACTGATTGATCATCCTCAAGTGATAGAATCGATCAATGATAATGGCAAAACACTTTGGATAGAGACAAAAGAGGATACCACTTTAGGAATGAAAAGAGACCCTGTCTACTGCAAGGAATTGGCCAGAAGTATCACAGACCAATTAAAGGATTCTAACCTGAAACCAGGCAATATCCGCATTATTTCTTTCAGTTCAGAGATCCTGAAACATATAAGTGGTTTCCGCACCTGCAGGATAATCCCTTACATTTTTACAAGAACGGATTCATTAATCCGATACTACAACCATAAGACAATCCTCCAGATGTTTAAATCCCTTCGACGATACATCCTGGATACTAAAAAAATGGGAATTGGTGGACTTCTTTTCTATAAGCGGTATTTGCGAGGATTCTTCTCTCTTTTTCAACCATCATTGGATGCGATAAAATTGTTAGGAAATGATAATTTCGTACTGGGGACCGGTGTGGTAACATTCGAAGAAGAAAAGTTCTTCAAGGATGTTGTTTGCGTCACTGATTATCGTGGGGAACGAGAAGGCGGAAGAGGTAAGGATGCCGGCCCTCTTATTTGCCATAGAGGATTATAATTCTTTATTATTAACAAAGCACTTGACGCTATTTGACAATGTTCTGGATTTATCAATAATAATTGCTTAATCCCATACTTACCCTTATTTCACTTTGCCTTATTGGGTAGATGACGAAAGGAATACTCAGTTTTTTTAAGAAAAAGAAACCAAAGTGGGCTTTAGTCCTTATGGGGGGCGGCTCAAGAGGACTGGCACACATAGGGATTCTTAACGTTCTCCAAAAAAATGGGTTGACTCCAGATATTATCGTAGGGACATCCATGGGAGCTGTAATCGGAGGGCTTTTTGCATCTGGAATTTCTCCGACAAAATTGAAAGAGATAGCGAACGACTTTAATTTAAATAATTTTATCGAAAGGCCTAACCTGCCTATTTTATCAAAAAAATCGCACATCAGAATTTTAGATTTCCTTATGCTCGAAAGTTACAAGAGCAAGCTTCTGAAGAAATTGGGACTCAATAGGGAAGATAAAATGGAAGCCTATTTAAGAAGTCTAATAGGAGAAATTTGCATAGAAGAACTACCTGTGAAATTTGCATGTAATGCAGTTGATTTAGTATCCGGAAAGGAGATTATTTTCGAAAAAGGAAAACTCTATAAGGCTCTCCGGGCCACAATGTCTCTGCCAATCTTATTTGAACCAACAAGTATTGACGATATGCTACTCCTAGATGGGGGAGTTCTCAATAATGCACCTGTGGGAATAGCAAGAAATCTCGATGCGCATAAGGTAATTCTTGTGGATGTACATAAAGATATAAAAGAAGTTCCAACAGAAGAGATAAAGAATACATTCCAACTTCTTTACAGGATGGTGGAAACTATGGTGGCCTATAAAACAGAAGATAAGATAAAGAGAGCGGATCTCGTAATAAGAGTTGATTTAGAAATGGATGCACTTGATTACTCTGACTGTTTAAGGATAGTGGAAGCAGGAGAGAATGCCGCTAACGAAAATATCGATAAAATCAAGAGCTTCGTTTCTTAAAATCAAAATATCAGGTATGGACTTGATAAATGGATTTGATAGGTCAAATCCCTGCTTTAGAGGAGTTTGATTCATATTGTGTAGGGGCTTGATTCATATTGTGTAGGGGCTTGATTTATATTGTGTAGGGGCTTGATTTATCAAGCCCACCTTAAAGGATTATAGGGGTTTGATTTATCAAACACACCGGTTGGATTCAAAAAAGATTTGTAGGGGCTTGATTTATCAAGCCCACCTTTTAATAATATAAAAAATAACTCTGGATTTGATAAATCAGACTCCTATAAACATAGAATAATGGCCGAGCCTAAGCCTTTCTCGCCAGTTAAACTCATCTGCGGGATTATTGCCTCCAAAGAAGCTTCTTTTAAAAAGGCAGAAGAACGCCTTGTTCAGCTTTATGGTTCTGTGGACATTACAAGTCCTCAATTCAAATTCAATTTTACAGATTACTATGAAAAACAGATGGGCAAGAATTTAAAAAGAAAATTTTTAAGCTTTGTCAGCCTTATTTCGCCGGAAAAATTAGGCGAGATAAAGCTCCGGACAAACAAACTCGAAGAAGAGATAAGAGAAGAATTAAAGGAAGGCCGAAGAGTTGTCAACCTTGATCCAGGCTATTTGACTCAGTCCGCTTTGATCATGGCAACAGCCAAAGATTTTGCTCATCGAATTCCTCTTCAGCAGGGAATTTATGCCCACCTTGAATTATTATTCACCAAAAAAAGCATCAAAACTCTGGACTGGACCTATCCTGATTATAGAACCGAAGAATATCATAAATTTTTTATGGAAGTCAGGCGGACTTACCTCTCTCAGCTGACGAATCTGTAATCTGGTTGGGCCCTCTTTATTATGATCTACTACTTCTTATGAAGGTCAAATAGTCTTTTAGGGATGGGTCCTTTCCAAGAAGCGCTTCAGAAGAGTGTATGGCCGCCAAAATCTCTTTATCAAGGGGATCAAGGATGGCAGCATCTAAGCCCCTCTGGAGAGCGAGCACAAGAAAAGCCCTGTTCAGCAATTTCCTCCTTGGAAGGCCAAAAGACACATTGCTCACCCCAGCTATCGTCTTCACCGACGGCAGATTTTTCTTTATTTTCTCGAGAGCTTCAAGAAAAAGCTTTCCAGCTTTTTGGTCAACGCCGATGGGACGGACCAGGGGGTCGATGAAAATGTTTTTATGATTCACTGCCTCTTTGTCCAGTAGATTTACCATTTTGCGAGCTATCGAAAGCTCCTTATCAGAGGTTTCTGGCAGACCATCATCATCAAGGCAGAGAACGATTATTCGAGGCCTGTACTCCTTGATAAGGGGGAGGAAAGCCTTTATTCTTTTAGCCTCTCCACTAAGAGAATTCAGGAGAGCTTGTCCTTTATGAATTTTTAATCCTGCTTCCATGGCTTCAGGATTGGGAGTATCAACAGAGAGGGGAATGCCCAGCTCTTTTTGAAGGAGAGGGATAGCCCATTTGAGTGTTTGCACTTCTTTATCCAGGAGGGCAGCAGTATTAAGGTCTATGTAACTGGCCCCGGCCTTCTCTTGTCTTTTCGCCTGATCAATAAGGTATTTTTTATCCTTGCGATTTAAGGCCTCCAAGACAGAAGGTCTGCTGGAATTAAGNCTTTCCCCAACAATAATCATCGATTTTAGTTAATTTATTATAGTTTTAAAGTGTGGGCTTGATAAATCAAGCCCCTACAATCTAATTCAATTAAGGTTTTGTGAATCAAATACACACATTTTATATTATGCAGGTGTTTGATTTATCAAACACACATTTTAGATTATTCATATAATCAGGTGGGCTTGATAAATCAAGCCCCTGCAATATTAATCTTCGTCAATATCGAGTGCGGAGATTTCTCTCAACCTTTTCACAATTTCTGGAAGCTCTTCTAAAACACCCTTAACATCTTCTTCAGTATTAAAGCGGCCCAAAGACATGCGGATGGAGGACCGGGCAACTTCAGGCCTAAGTCCTATAGCTTCGAGAACATGCGAGACTTCCTCGGCTCCTTCGCTACACGCAGAACCAGTCGAGACATAGATTTCCTTTGTGGCCAGTGCTAAAAGAATGGCTTCTGCTTCAAGGCCATAGAAGGAAAAGTTCAAGGTCCCTTTCATTCTATTTATCTCATGGCCGTTGAATTTTACTTTGGGTATTTTTTCCTCAATTCCCTTCCTCAGTTGCTCTGCCAGCTTTTCTATCTGTTTTTTATCCTTATCTCTTCTCTCTCTCATAATCCTTACAGCTTCTCCAAAGCCAACGATACCGATTGTATTTTCCGTGCCAGCCCTCATTTCTCTCTCTTGATGTCCTCCATAAATAAGCGGCCATATATCTGTCCCTTTTCGAATATAGAGAGCACCAACTCCTTTAGGTCCATAGATCTTATGAGCGGAAATCGAAAGCAGGTCTACACCCAGCTTATTAACATTGACATCTATCTTGCCGAAAGCCTGAACAGCATCGGTATGAACCAGAACACCTCTTTCTTTTGCAATTTTGCTTATTTTCTCGATGGGCTGAATTGTTCCCAGCTCATTATTAGCGAGCATGATTGAGATAAGAGCTGTTCTAGGAGTAACCGCCTTCTTGAGAAAATCGACATCCACAGTTCCATATCCATCCACCGGGACATAAGTGACTTTCACGCCCTTCTTCTCCAGATAGCCAGCTGTATTCATGACAGCTGGATGTTCAATAGCAGAGGTGATAATTTCATTTTTTTCAGGCAAAGCATTGAGAACTCCNCGAATAGCGAAATTATCTGACTCTGTTCCTGATGCAGTAAAGATAATTTCAGTCCTCACAGCTCCTAAAGCCTTGGCAATGACTTCTCGGGCTTCAGTGATAATATCTTTGACTTTTCTTCCGATAGGGTAGAGAGAAGACGGGTTTCCGAAGTGTTCTTTGATAAATTGAGACATTTTTTCCGCAACAGCTGGGTCCAGAGGAGTTGTCGCGTTATTATCTAGGTATATCATTTAAAACCTCATTTTCATTTGATACATTTATAAGGTGGGTTTGATAAATCAAACCCCTACAAATAAATCAAGCTCCTAGAAATCAATCAAAGCAATACAAATTAATCAAATCCCTACAGACTAATCAAGTTTCTACAAAATAAACAAGGTGGGTTTGATAAATCAAACCCCTACAAATAAATCAAGCCCCTACACAAGAAAATCAAACATCTGCAGATTGATCAAGTTCTTCCGTTTCTTATTCGTCCAAAGGATTCATGACCAGGCCAGACTTTAGCTTAGGAAAAAAGTCAGTGGACTTTTGAGGCATTAGTTCACCATTCTCGACGACTTCTCTGATTTGATGAAGAGAGACAGGCTTCAGAAGAAAAATCAATTGAAATTCTCCCTGCCTAACCTCATCAATCCCCTGGTCAAGATTCCTAATGTAGCTCACGTTATTCTCCAGCGAGAAAGGTTCAGAGGATAAGGCTTCGAGCTTATCGATTATGAGAGAGTGGAGAATAGCCACATCCAAACGTTTCCACTCTCTGGATCTCTCTT
>JGI24422J19971_10003188_pt1 | contig 10274 bp, 10 predicted proteins | sample DeeMarSWOR152_54_FD_19971 | JGI IMG/M metagenome (IMG submission 19971)
TTGAAGAAATGGCCAATTGGCTGCCGTGGCTTGGCTTCGACTTAGAGGACATTGGCTCCGATTACGTGAAGGTTGAGTTCAACCCCAACAGAGTCGACCTGTGCAGTTACGCTGGAGTTGCACGAGCCTTCCGAGGTTTGATGGGATGGGAAACAGGACTACCGCAATACAGGGTTCAAGACGGAAAAACCAAGCTAACCATCACCAAAGCTGTTAGTAAAGTCAGACCTTACATGTTGGCAGCCGTTGTCCGCAACATAAGGCTAGACGACGAAGCAGTAGTAGATTTGATGGAGATGCAGGAAGACCTGCATTGGGGGATAGGCAGAGACCGCAAGAAAGCCTCAATCGGCGTGCACAACCTAGACACTGTCAACGCGCCTTTCACGTACACTGCTGTTGAACCAGACAAGGCAAAGTTTGTCCCACTTGACAGCACTGAAGAGATGAGTTTGAAGGAAATACTGGAAAGGCATGAGAAAGGCATGGCTTACAGGCACTTGGTGAATTGGGCACCAAGGTACCCTCTACTGATGGACAGCGATGGAAAGGTTCTTTCAATGCCTCCTATCATCAACGGTGAGTTAACACGAGTCACAAGCAAAACAACTAATCTGTTTCTAGATGTCACTGGTACTGACGAGGTGGCTGTTGAACGAAGCCTCAACATCCTGACCGCAGCTTTGTCTGATATGGATGGTAGTATAGAGAAGGTTCATGTAAAGTACCCGAAGCGCACAGTCATTTCACCTAATCTGACGCCTCAGAAGATGAGGCTTAGAGTCGATTATGCAAACCAGCTGTTGGGGCTTAAGCTCACCGAGACTCAAGTGATTGACAGTCTAGGGAAATGCAGACTAGACGCTAGGGCAGTGAACAAAGGCGTTGTCGAAGCAGTTGTTCCAGCTTATCGAATCGACATGTTGCACGAAGTGGATTTGGTTGAGGAAGTTGCCATCGGCTATGGTTACTACAAGTTGAAAGCCAGTATTCCTGAAACATTGACTATAGGCGAACAGCATCCAGTGCATAGAACGGCAAACCTTGTGCGGCAAATCATGACGGGCTTGGGTTTCACTGAAGCCATGAATTTCACTTTGACAAACGAGACGGTTCATTACGAAAAAATGCGCCTCAAAGCCAGCAACATGATCAAACTCGCCAACCCAGTGTCAGCTGAATACACCATTCTGCGCCAGAGTCTACTGCCCAACCTGATGAAGAACCTGATGGACAACAAGCATGAGAGCTTTCCTCAGAGGCTATTCGAGGTCTCAGACGTGGGACGAATAGATCAACGAGTCGAAACCAGAGTTGAAAGACGAATGCACGTCGCCGGGGTTTCGTCGCATTCAACATCCAACTTCACCGAGATCAAGTCCACTGTTGAAGCGCTGATGCATAACATGGGAGTAAAACGCTGGGAAATCAAACCAGTTCGACATCTAAGCTTCCTAGAAGGCAGAGCCGCAGCCATTCATGCAAAACGTAAAGAGGTCGGCGTGTTAGGAGAAGTACATCCTGAAGTGTTAAACAACTTCGAACTTGAAAACCCAACAAGCGCATTTGAAATTGACATTGAAGAAGCGTTGTAAGGAACAGGCTGGCCAGAATCTCTTTTTTCTTCATTTCTTGTAAAACCATTAATACCAAAGAAGGAACAATATTGCTCTCCCTAAAACAATGGGGTGCCAACGTTGGAGCTTCCTGAGCTAACTGTCCTAGGCAGACAGATGGCGAAAGAGATTGTTGGAAAAAAGATTTCAAAAGTTGAGGTAGCCAATCCAAAATGCCTGAACATGCCATTGAGTCAATTCAATAAGATCGTTATCGGCAAGACCATAGGATCTGTTGAAAGCAAAGGCAAATGGCTTTTCATCAAACTCGGTTCTGATCATGTTCTTTTGTTCAATCCGGGGATGGGAGCAGACATTATCTACTTCAAGCCAAGCGACAAGCTGCCTGAAAAATATCAGATAAAGCTCGTTTTGGAGAACCAAACAGGTTTCACTATCCGAGTCTGGTGGTTCTGCTACTTGCACCTCATGCAGACTAACAAACTGGGCGAACACAAATTAGTCGGAAAACTGGGCATAAACCCTCTGGACAAGGATTTCACACTGAACCGTTTCAAGCTGCTATTAGCAAAGAAAGGAGGTAGCATCAAAACCTTCCTGCTAGACCAGAAAAAAATCGCTGGCATCGGAAACGTCTACGTTCAAGACATGCTTTTCAAGGCAAAGATACATCCCAAGCGGAAGATTTCATCATTAACCAACAAGGAGATAGAGGCTCTGTACAAATCAATGAAATCCGGGCTCAATGACAGCATCCGACTGGGCGGACTGGCATACGAAAAAGACTTCTACGGCAACAAAGGCCACTATGGAGCAGACCAATTCAAAATCGCATACAAACCAGGCAAACCTTGCCCAGTCTGCCACACCACCATACAAAAGATCAAGACAGGCTCAACGAGCAGCTTCATATGCCCCAAATGCCAACCCTTAGACACATAGCATAGAAGGCGAAGTGTAGGCAAACTTCAAAAATCTTATCTCTGACGCCTTCATTTCTGTTTCTTCAGCGATGACCTTTTGTGAGCCATCCCACCGAGAACCTCCAAAAGAGGCTCATGTAAACGGACCCAACCGAAGCCAGATAGTCCTAATAGGCTATCTTTGCTCGTGACGAAGGGCTTACCCAGACATGAGACACGGTGGGCGCGGGCGTACATGTTCCCGTGTCAGAGAGAGCTCGGCAGAGAGGAGCGTTTGGCTCTAACAATGAAGTTGAGTGTTAGTTACACGGGAAACAACGCCTGCGATAAGAAAGAGAACTTTTATAGAGAGTCTTCATGCAACTGTAGGAAGGCAGGTGTTTCATCTTGGACTTGGAGAAGCGAATAGACCTTGTGACTAGGAACACACAGGAAATCGTGACCCATGAAGAATTGCGTGAGCTTTTGAAATCCGAGGCTAAACCAAGAGCCTACTGGGGCTACGAAGCAAGCGGCTTAATGCACATAGGTATGGGCTTGGTCTGCGCCTCCAAAATGAAGGACATGGTCGACGCGGGCTTCGACTTCACAATCTTCCTAGCCGACTGGCACTCGTGGATAAACAACAAATTAGGCGGAGACATGGACAACATCCACCTCTGCGGCGAATACTTCAAAGAATGCTTCACAGCCTTAGGCATCAAACCAGAAAGCGTACACTACGCATGGACCTCAGACCTCGCTAGAGAAATCGAATATTGGGAAAAAGTCATCAGAATAGCGAAAAGCGCCTCTCTGCAAAGAACTTGGCGCGCCCTGCCAATAATGGGTCGAGAAACCAGCCTAACTGACATGGAAACCGCTTGGCTCTTCTACCCATGCCTGCAAGCAGCCGATATTTTCCACATGAAACTCCACGTTGCCTGCGCAAGCATAGACCAACGGAAGGCACATATGTTGGCGCGTGACGCAGCAGAGAAACTCGGCTGGAAGAAACCGGTCTGCGCTCATACACCGCTTCTAGTAAGCCTACAGGGCTTACAGAAAACCGACAAGCAGTTTGACGAAAACGCTGAAATAAACGTTCGAATCGGCTCGAAAATGTCCAAGAGTGTGCCTGAAGGTTGCGTATTCGTACACGATTCGCCTGAAGACATCGAATCGAAGCTAAAAGCTGCGTTTTGTCCACCTAAGCAGGTGGAAGGTAACCCAGTTATGGAAATCGCCAAGCTAACAATATTCCCTGAAAAAATCAGCTTGACCGTTACTCGCCCGTCCAAGTACGGCGGTCCAGAAACCTTCAACAGTTACGAGGATCTGGAGAAGACCTACGTAGAAGGGAAGTTGCATCCACTTGACCTCAAGAAAGGAGTGGCGGATGCATTGACAGAAATTCTCAGTCCAGTGAGAGAATACTTCCATAGGCATCCTGAAAATCTCGAGAAGATGAATCAGATAGAGGTGTCGAGGTAGAACGACTTGTGTGCGGCTTTGCAGAGGAAAGCTGAACGACTTGCCGAGCTTCTAGAGAAACTTGTTGCAGAGTCAGCAAAAGGCGTCCCCATAGTTGTGGAAGGACAGAAAGATGTGGGCGCGTTGAGGCAATTGAACGTTGAAGGCAGGGTCGTCTCTTCAAAGACATCGGGCAAATCTTTCCTTGACATCTTGACCGAGATTGAGAATCTCAGAGTGCGCGAAGTCATTCTGCTACTGGATTTTGATAGACGTGGAGTTGAGTGGACGCATCGCCTGAAGCGTCATCTGGAGAAAACGAGAATCAAACCCAATCTAACATTCTGGAATCAACTCTATGGGTTAGTTGGACGCGACCTGAAAGACATCCAGGGATTGCCCACCTATCTTAAAACACTTGAGAACAAGACAAGAAGTCAGTCCTAGTAATCGGTCTTAATAACCAAAGATCTTATGTGAAGATTCTGCGCATGGTTTCGATACTTTCTTGCACATGGTCCACTGATTCGCACATAATCAAGCCTTTGTAGTCTATGCGCTTCAACGCTTTTGCCACAGCTTTCCAGTCTATTTTGCCGTAACCTACTCCACGATGCGAGTCATATTTTCCATCATTGTCGCTAACGTGTACGTGAACAATCTTGTCGGAGAATTTGTCTATGAAACCGAAAATCTCCTTTGTGGTGTTGGCATGTCCCACGTCAAGAGCGATCCCTAGGTCTGTATCCGCGCCTAGTTCACTGTAAAACAAGGCAACATCCCGCATACGCTTCACAAGGAAAGAGAAAGGCTCAGGAGTATTCTCAACAGCGATGTCCACCCGAAGCTTTTTAGCAACTGCAAGCAGGCTCTTCACTGAGCGAAGGTTCAGCTGCCAGTCAAGATTAGGATAAAACTCGCTTACACCTGACTTCCAGCCGGAGTGAAAAATCCATTGTTTGCATTTCAGCTCATGAGCGTAGCCCAACGATTTTTCAAGTCTTTTGAGCATGACGCGGCGAAGCACAGGATTAGGCGAGGCTATGTTGATGTCAGCGAAAGGCGCGTGCATTGAAAACTCTAAGCCGTTATCCCGCGCTATCATTTTAAGAGCACTGACTCGCTTCCGATTCAACGCGTGCATGCCTTCATCTACAAGTTCTAGGCATCGCACATCAAATTTCGTCAAATGTTTAAGCATGTTTGAGAAAGGTTCGCCCAAACAGAATAGCATGGATAAACCAATATCCAAATACGGACACTCCAGAATAACAGAAAATAAGCGCGCTAGCTTTTAATTCTTTGACCTTATTAAAGACTGCGTTGGATGTTTACGCGAGTTTCAATATTCGCGCGCGATCAGGAAAATCAATCTCGGTCTCTTCAAAGCCAAGTCTTAGATTCTTGTGTATCGCATGTTCTATGGTTGTTGCGCCAGGTCCTAGATACTCCTTCAGCGCACGATTGAAAAGATCAAGTTCTTGAGCAATCTTGTGCCGTTGAATAGAGTGGGTAGTTTCCAGATGATGGTAAAAACTTCTGGTGGCTTCTTTTCCTAACATATGGTTGAGCACCTGGTCTATGATTTTGTTCGACTTTTCTTTCTCTTTGCCCTGCCCAGATTTGCGAGGATTCATATGAGAACTACCCAAGAGTGAGGTGCCTAGAATAAACGAGTATATTACGATTTAATAAACCCGTACGTGTTAACGTTCAACACAAATACAAATAGGCACGCCTTATGGCTGTCGAGTAGAGTGTGCACAGCAGCTGCTATCAGCAACATGTACAGTTTTCTAAGCAGTCGCATCTACACCGTTCTGGGCGCCAGCCAGTGAACTATACCCCGAGGATTATCGCATTGAATCTGCACTTTGATGGGTCCAAGCGGAGACTCGCCAGTGGCTTGTGAGAACGAAATATGCCCAGCATAAGCAACTTGCTTGTTCAGGTAAAAGACAATAGAGTGCCCTGTCAATCCTTTATACATGACCCCTCTCGCCGCATCTCGGATTCTCTCCCGCCGAAGTAGATTGTAGAACTTGGTCAACGCATCCATGCCGCTAGTCGTAGCCATCAACAAGCTTCCTCGCTTCAAGGGCTCCAGTACAAACTGCACGTTACTGAACACATTTTCTACAGCGCGTCTAACTCTAACTTCATCTTCAGTTGGATTCACTTCAGCTTCGATTTGAACCTCTACTTCTTCCACCGCTCAACTACAGCCTCCAAAACACTGCGAACTTCAGTTTTAAACTCCTCGTACGTTCCCTCGTTCACAATCATGTAATCAGCCAATGCAATTACGGCTCCTTGACCCACACTTAACTCTCTCATGTCCCGCTGAGAGAAGACAACCCAGCCCTCCGGATCGTCGCTTCGCTTTCTTCGAGAGAGGCGTTGAAATCGTGTTTCGGGCGAAGAATGAACTGCGATGAGGGCAAAGCCAGCAAAATGCTTCTTGAACTCTTCAACCTCAGCTAAGCTACGCACACCATCGACAAAAACAGTGTCAGTTTTCGCTTTTTCGATTTTCGAAGTGCATCTTTTTGCCACTGCAGTGGATCCTTCCTCTTTCCGCAGTTGCAGCATTATTTTGCCAATGTTTTCAGGCGTGGGTTCGAGACCTCTCCTCTTTGTTTCTTCTCTTATCTCATCGCCCATGATTACAACCGCGTAGCCCATGCTCTCAGCTGCGGTTTTGATTACAGCTTTTCCAGCGCCAGGCATTCCAGCTACGCCAATGACTAGCTTAGGGTTCATTGCATCAAGACTCGCCATTTGATATTGAAGACGACGTTTTTAAAGCCACTTGTAACGGCGCAAAGCTTTGACAACGCTTAGACATACTTAAAAGCGCTAGAAATTAAGTAGAAAAGAGGGCTTTGCTCAATGTCAGAGATGATTCGTAGTTTCATAGCTTTTGATATAAACAACCCGTCTGTGCTGCAGAAGTTCAAGGAGGTTCAAGACTTGCTGGTCAAAACAGGCGCAGATTTGAGGTTTGTTGAGCCTCGAAACATTCACATTACCTTACGTTTTCTCGGTGACATCCCAGCTTCTAGGGTTGACCAGATTCATGAAGGCATGAAAACAGTTGAATTCTCAGCCTTCGAGTGTGAGGTTCGTGGGTTAGGAGTTTTCCCAGACTTACGCTACGCACGAGTTGTTTGGGCTGGAATCAGAAAAGGATCTGACGTACTCAATAGCGTTGCCAATCAGTTAGAGCCTCAACTGCACAAGCTGGGCTTTAGAGCTGACCCAAAAGGCTTCAGTCCGCATTTGACACTCGCTAGAGTGAAAACAGGTCGCAACAAAGCTGAACTTGCCAGCAGCATTCAAGAACTGGCAGACTATGAGTTCGGCATCGTGAAGGCAGATTGCTTACTATTGAAGAAGAGCGTTTTGACTCCGAAAGGACCAATTTACTCAACATTGCGAGAAGTCTGCCACTAAAGGGTTAAACATGACTTCAGCTTCGAACATTGAGAACGTTTTGGTCAGTGTTTCCAAGAAGATTAGCCCCTCTGAAAACGAGAGAAGAAAGGTCGTTTCGTTAGCAGGCAGGCTTGTGAAGCGAGTTGAAAGAGCAGCTGCAAGAGCAAAGGTTGAAGCCCGAGTGAGGGTGGAAGGCTCAGTTGCAAAGGACACGTGGCTTCGAAAAGAGCCCGACATTGACATTTTCCTCCAGCTACCAGCTTCGACGCCGCGAGAGGCTCTGGGGTCGGTCTGCCTAAAAATCGCCAGAGAAGCAACGAAAGGTTCGAAGCAAGTTGAACGGTTTGCAGAGCATCCGTACCTTGAAGCCTTTGTTGACTCGACTCGCGTAAACATTGTGCCATGCTATAGATCCAAGCCCGGAGAGTGGTTAAGCGCCACTGATCGCACACCCTATCACACAGACTTTGCCAAGCCTCGATTGAACGACCGGCTGAGGAATGAGATTCGCCTGCTGAAGCGGTTTATGAAGGGCATAGGCGTTTACGGTGCTGAAATAAAGATTGGAGGTTTCAGCGGCTACCTATGCGAGCTTTTAACGTTACAGTACGGCTCTTTCGAAGATGTCCTCAAAGCTGCTGCAGCTTGGAGGAAGCCGTGGACGATAGATTACTTAAGATATTACAGAGGCAAGGAGGAGGACCTTCCAAAAATCTTCGCAGAACCGCTCATAGTGGTTGACCCAGTCGACAAAGGCAGGAATGTGGCGTCTGCGGTTCGCCAAGATCGTCTTATCGAGTTTGTTGCAGCCAGCCGACAGTTTCTGAAATCTCCAGTTGAGAAATTTTTCTTCCTACAACCGATCAAGATTCTGAACAGAGGCCAGCTGCTGAGGAGCATGAAAAAACGTGGCACGGCGCTAGTGCTTGTGAGAATAGGACAAGTCAAGGCGGTTCCGGACATACTGTGGGGGCAACTCTACAAGACGCAGCGTTCACTGCGTAGATTGCTCACTCAAAACGACTTCTGTGTCATCAACGACGCTGCATGGAGCGATGAGGTCGGTTTGAGCATGCTGCTTTTTGAAGTTGAAGATCGCTTCCTCTCACAGACAAAGAAGCATTTGGGTCCACCAATCGAAAAAAGGGCAGAGTGCGAAAGGTTTCTGCGCAAGCATGTCAGAGCGCCCACAACCATTTCTGGACCGCGCCTGGAATACGAGCGCTGGGTTGTCGAAGTCAAACGTAAACATGTTGACATCGTTGATTTGCTGCGGGAAAACCTTAAGCAAGGTGGGCGGCAGGTTGGCGTTGCAGGACTGATTTCTAAAGCCTTCACAACGAAGGTGAACGTCTTGGTGAATGAGGAAATTGCTGGCGTATATGGGGCGAACCGCGATTTTGCGGAGTTTTTTACAGAGTACATTAAGGGAAAGCCCAGATGGCTGGCACTTTCTGATTAGCGCACTTGATTATGCAACAAGTTATATTGCGTCCATTTGCTAGATGAAAGGCTCGTGAAACTTCGATACAAATTGCCTGAGGGCATGCGGTACGCTACACTGAAGGAAAGGAGAGAATTCTATCGAAACGAGTTCGACGTCTCCAAGCTGACTGAATGGTTTGACAAGTGGAGTTTGAAAGGTGCCGTTAAGTTTGCGGTGATTATAGGAAGACACACACGCGTTTTTCCCAAGAGATTCGAGGAAGACGCTTCGACAACAATAATCATCGACGAATACAAGGACCTCCCAGATGTGAAAGCGCAGATTCTGGAGTTTTTGCCTGAATCAGCCTATTACGACAGAAATGTATATGACGAAAGGCGCAGAATCGTCGGTCAGGAATTGGCCTTCGATCTAGACCCGGAAAACTTGACCTGCCCAGTTCATGGAACACTGGCTGACAAGATGAGGCGACATCAAGGCTTAGCTTTCTGCCAAATAGAACTGAGTATGGTGAAAGAAGAAACGATCAAACTGCACGAGGAGTTGGAGAAGCAGTTCTCGCAGCTGCGCATTGTCTATTCTGGCAGAGGATTTCACATACACGTGTTTGATGCTGAAACTTTTGCTTGGAAGCGTCGACGAAGAAGGACGTTGGCGATGGAATTGAGGAGAAGAGGGTTTTTGATTGATGAGTGGGTTACAACTGGAGGCATGCGGTTGATACGGTTGCCCTACAGCCTTCACGGCATGGTTTCAAGAATAGCGGTTCCACTTGAGGCGGGTGAATTGGCCGAATTCAACCCTCTCAGCGACGGCAGGTGTCTGCCCAGGTACTTGAAGTGGTAGTTCACTTTTTCTTTTTCTTTGGTGCTTTTTTCTTGACTGCTTTCTTCTTGACTGCCTTGGCTGTTTTTTCTTTTTTCTTGTAGTAATAGTATTTCTTTTTCTTTTCCTCTGCCAACTTTTTTCACCGTGATTTAGGCTATTTGATAGAGAAGAAATAAGAAATTTGCCGTGCGCTGATGCTCGGCGATATCAAGAACTGAAAACATGAAGCCATACCCGCGCCTGTCATGAATCGTCAAAAAGCTCGAAGTCTTCGAACCGAAAGCAATAGACTTTCACAGAGTCCTCAGCTTCGGATTTCCATTTGAGGTTTTGAACAATAATATGTGGTTTATATGTCTGCCCGGTAGAGGTTTCGCTGGCGCACAGGGAGAATCTCAGAAAGGTAGGTTGCTATCCAGTTGAGTTCCTCTCTTTATTTCACTTCTGCCTGGGGGCGCACTTGCTATATTGTTCTAGGTGGATGCGCTAGAGCATAACGCCACTTTGCGGCCTCCCGAGCCAGCACAAATCCCTTCGCCGTCAATCTGTATCTGGCGAGTTCCTGGCTCTTCACGGCGTTTGTGGGTTTTATCACGCCTGAGAGCTCTA
>JGI24422J19971_10003190_pt1 | contig 10274 bp, 10 predicted proteins | sample DeeMarSWOR152_54_FD_19971 | JGI IMG/M metagenome (IMG submission 19971)
GGCATGGCTCATTTCATCAAAACTGTCGAGGACCTCTATGAGGCATTAGTGAATTCGGTTCCTAACATCAAGTTCGGAATCGGCTTTTGCGAGAGTTCTGGGCTACGCCTAGTAAGATGCGAAGGTAATGATGAAGAATTGAAGAGCTTGGCATCCCGTTACGCATTAGACCTAGCCTGTGGGCACTCGTTTATCATCTTCATCAAAAAAGCTTACCCAGTCAACGTTTTGACCAAAATCAAGGAAGTGCCAGAAGTATGTTGCATTCACGCAGCAACAGCCAACCCCTTAGAAGTGATCATCACAGAAACAGACCAAGGCAGAGGGATTCTCGGTGTCATCGACGGCATGAAAAGCAAAGGGATCGAAACCGAAAAGGATGTGAAAGCGAGAAAGGAGTTTCTCAGAAAGATCGGATACAAACTGTAAACTTCTCAGCGAAAACGATGTGATAGGAATGATAGTGACTAGAAAAGCATATTCACCCTTCGTCAAGTGCGATTGCTGGGAAGATTTTGTTCAGTTTTCTAAAGGGGCCAGAATTGTTGTGTACAATTTTAGGATAGAGGAAGGTTCTTTCTATATTTATGCCATAATAGAAAAGGTCTTTACTTACAAAGAATCTTTTCCTTTTCCTCAAACAACTGAGATCACAAAAAATGGATCCAAGTGGAAGTTCAAGAGCTACACAACCAGTAATGAAAAGCAATCTAAAGATGCAAGTGATCTTGTTGTTTTCAGCCGCCAACCTCTGCAGAAAAAATTTGAGTGCGGCATACCATACTCAGTTATCCCAAAACTCAGTAGAGACGGGAGCAAATGGACGATCAAGTTTAAGTGTGAACTCAGCTCAGAAACAGTGGCGGGATTTTTGTCTGAAACATTAAAGGTCCCTAGGAATAGGGTTATTGAAGGAGATGTTTACAGTTTCTAATTGGGCGTGATGAAAAACTTTTTACTTGAACTGATACAACGATTAGTTGATTAACAGAGGGGGAGTATTAGAGCGTCATCTTTACAGAAAAGATCGATTTCTGACGCTGACAAAATAAAACCTCAATACACACACATGTTAATTGGTGCAACATTTATCATATTTTTCTTCTACCTTCTCGGTCAACTACTTGAAGGCTCAACCCTTTTCACCATCCTAGTTTTCAATATATTGTCTATTATCTTAACATTTCCTCTTAAGGGTCCACTTTGGTGCAAAATTGCTTGGTTAGGGATGGGCAATTTAATAGGGGTAGTGTGGAATTTGGTTCGTTTGTCTTTAATCACTGTCGTAACTGGAATCGAAACTGGGCCCTTGAGCCTAGTCAACTTTTTCTTAGGGCCTGTCACCGATTTCATATGGTTAGTGCCTGTTTGGTCTCTTGGAATTTCTGCTCTATCCTCCTTAGAGCATCAAAGGAGAAGATGAAAGGAAATGGATATTAGTATTATACTGAATATAGCTTTCATCTTTTTGGTTATAATTATGCTAGCCTACCTCATTCGTCACTACATTTTCACAATTGTGGCACTCTACTATCATCACGGGCAATCCCACTACACTCCTCAAAGCATGATACATCAACCCACAGTGTCAGTTCTCATTCCAGCCCACAACGAAGAAAGAGTAATTGGACGAATTCTCCAGAGAATGACTGAGTTAACATATCTCAAAGACAAGCTTCAGATCATCGTAATAGATGATGCATCTACAGACAGAACAAGTGAAATCGCTGACAAATTTGCCGAGAAGTACGACTCCATGAAGGTAGTTCACCGCCACCACGATGGTGGGAAAGGAAAGTCTGCAGCGTTAAATGAAGGATTGAAGTATGCAACAGGTGAAATAATTTGCTGTTTTGACGCGGACTACTATCCACAACACGACATCCTCGAAAAATTGACAGCTTATTTCACCAATCCAGAGGTGGGTGCAGTGCAAGGAAGAGTTACAGTCTTAAACGAACCCAACACATTAATCACAAGACTTGTAGCCTTAGAACGAATCGGCGGCTACCGGGTTGATCAAAAGGCGAGAGGTGACCTTCAACTTATCTCGCAATTTGGAGGGACTGTTGGAGGGTTCCGGCGCCATTTAATAGGTTCCCTCGGGGGATGGGACCCAAACATTCTAGCCGAAGACACAGACTTAACGTTTCGAGTGTATCTCGCTGGATACAAGGTTCGCTATGTCAATGAAGCAGAATGCTATGAAGAAGCCGTTGAAGACTGGCGGGCTTACTGGCATCAAAGGTGCAGGTGGGCGAAGGGACATATGCAATGTGCCTTTAAACATTTATGGCCCCTGATGAGAAGTAAAAACTTGAGGTTAAGAGAGAAAATTGATGGGTTCCTATTACTTAACGTGTATTTTGTTCCAATCCTTGTGGGACTAGCTTGGCTCCTTGGGGCAATAATATTTCTTACTCAGCCCTTCTCGTGGGTTACACTATGCTGGGTTCCTCTTTCCATCGCTGTCTATAGTACAACAGGAAATTTCGCGCCCTTCTTCGAAGTTGGCATAGGTGCATATCTTGATCAACGAAAAGAGGCGTGTCATCTTTTACCTTTGTTGTTTCTAGTCTTTTTATACAACATGTTGATTTGCACAAAGGTTTTCCTTGATCTCTGTATATCAAAGGTTTCTGGAAATAACCAGCACAGATGGGTAAAAACGTCTCATAATGGGGGAAATGATTACTTAGAAATGCGTAAAGGGTGATGTAGATAAATGCTTGAAACCCCTTGGTTACTTATTCTTTTGATCCTAGCATTATGTGGGTTCACTGTATTTCTTTTCTTACCAGCTATTCTAGAGTTGAAACGCCCGAGAAATCATGGACCACGAAGAATCTTTAAAAGCAGTGTTAAAAGGGTTGATGAAACTGCCATGCGTTCACTGGAGCTCAAGTTACCATTTTTTGTCAAAGAGTACATTCCGGAAAATTTGCAACGAACGCTGTTAATTCTTAATGGAAAAAAGATTTCAAAGATCGACACAGATACTATCAAGATAATTGATAATGTGAGATTTCCTTCTGGAATTGAAATAGTAGGAAATATTGTGGTAGAGGGTCGTTTAACAATAGAAGACAAATGTCGTTTTTATGGTAGTGTCCAAGCGTCTGAAGATGTTAACGTTGGATGTGATGTCATTTTGGAAAAGGATCTAGTATCTGGGAAGGATATCAATGTTGACAGAAATACTGTGATAAATGGGTCATTGAATGCTGAAGGTTCAGTTCATTTAGGTCCAAACACTCTAGTGAGGCTTTCTCTCTTTTCTGGAGGAAATGTTGAATTAAGTGAAGGCGCTAAAGTTGCCAAAAACATCACTTCGACTGGCTTCATCGTATCCCGTAAAACCCCAAAAATGCAGGAGAGAAATTGAGAACAAGTTGAGGGGCTGCTCTTTAACGTTTTGTACCATAGACTTTTGACATCAAGGGCATGGCGTTTTTCCACTGATCCTGGAGGATTTCTATGTTGCTCAAGACGTTTGAGTGAAGAGAATAGAAGATGTAACAGAGATAGGCACATTGTTTACATTGACTGAATTCTTCTCGAAGGTTTTTGAGTCTTTGACTGTTCCAAACGTCAGGTAGTTCAAATATAGAAGCAACAGGTTCCTGTAAATGACACCCTGCAACATTGCCAAGATGGTCCACCATTAAGAAACTTTGGAGAGCCTTACATTTCCAGTTTCTTTGGCCGTTCACGAAGAATTGTTTTAGGGCTTCTAGTGTCTTGTTGGTGATGAAAATTCCCTTTCGCTCTTTTTTCATTTCCATTAGGGCGTCACAGACTTTCGCCATGGCTTTTACGTCGGTGATTTCGAATTCGTCTTGTTTTTTCCCTATTTCGAACAGTCGGTTTCCTGAGGGGTAGTCATACCAGTATAGGCAATACCAGACTGGAATGCCGTTGTAGGTGAAGTATTTTGTGAAGTCGGTGATTTCGTTTAGGTTTAGTTGTGAGATTGTGGGCGAGACTCCTACGTTGATGCCTTCTCTTTGGAGGGTTTCTATGGCTTCCATCGCTTTTTTCCAGGCGCCTGGAACTCCTTTTATGTAGTCGTTCTTTTCTTCGTTTAAGGTGTCTAAGGAAATGGCGACGAAATCTGCGTTGCGTAAGGCGTCGATTTTTTTCACTGCCATGCTACCGTTGTCATAGACTGTTGTTATGAAACGTTGTGAGGAGTAGTCGATAATTTCAGCGATGTCGTCTCGTAATAGGGGGTTTCCACCTGAGAGTACAATCTCCACTACTCCCAACTTTTCTAGGATGCCCAAGCCTTCCTTAATTTCTTCTGTTGACAGCTCTTTTCGATTTTGTGGCTCGCGCCAAACGGTGCAACCTTTGCAGCGGTAGTTACATCTGCGTGTTAGTAGCCACTGTGCATGATAGGGGTTATTTGGGGTGAGAGAACGTTTCGTTAGGCTTAGGAGTTTTCGTGAAGAAAGTCTCATTGTATCTGTGAACTCCCAAATGGTTTTGGTAGATTAATGTAATAAAGTTGAGTTAACAACTGCGGTTTTAAGTTTTATGTGCTTCACCGAACTGGAGACCAAACCTTTGATACAGGTTTCCCCCGTAGCATGAAGGAGATGTAGTCTGTTATCCATGTGCCGACAACTTTGAAAAACCCTAGTTTTCGGAACCGCCTTAAAGACTCGTATACAACGAGATCTTCGATAAAAACGAATTTCCCAAGTTTGGACAATCTGTGTGTGAGTTCGTGGTCTTCTAGGCATGGCATAGATTCGTCAAATCCGCCAATAGCTAGAAAACTCTTTTTCTTGACTGCTAGGAATTCTCCTCGGGAGTGAGGCTTGAACTTGGAGCAGATCTGAATGAGTAGGTTGTAGAACTGGAAGAAGAGTGTTTCACTAAGTTTTGGATGTTCAGGTACTATATGACATGTGGCACCAACAACGGTGGCATCATTGAATATTTCAATAACTTTTTTCGCAAAATCTGCAGGAGGTTTTACGTCGGCGTCTAGAAACACGAGAATGTCTCCATTTGCTTGCTGAGCTCCATGATTTTTTGCCCTAGAAATCCCTCGTTCCCTCANTAGATATACTTTATCTGTGAACTGCTTTGCAATCTCAACCGTGTTGTCTTGACTACCACTGTCAACCACAACGATTTCAATAGGAGGCTTCGTTTCAGCTACTCTAGACAAGACCATTGCTAGGTATCTTCCTTCCTGAAACGTGGGAATAATTACTGAAATTGTCGGAGTTTTCGTATGCATAGGTTGTCTTCACTATCATTTATTTCTGAACAAGTCACATAAAGTTAACCAAATAATTCTTGTGTGCTCCTAACATCAATTTATGTGGATTTACGTGTCTATGAAAAAGAAGTTTCCAGTGGTATAATTCTTCCTTCCTTTAAAAATGGCACTATGTTGAAGACGTTCATTTTGGAACAGAATTCTACGTCGTTTTCAAAGCCTTTCTTTTCCAAGTATTTGGCGTGACTTCCCTGTTGAATGGCCTTCTTTAATGAGAGGTGCGCTCCTTTAAAACTCCGCAATGTTGCGACGACTGCGTCGCTGAGTTCTACCCTTCTCGTTGGGAAACTTTCAGCAATTGCTCCGGCGCAAAGAAAGTCTTCTAAAGAAAACCTCCCCTCTTTACCAGATAGTACTAGGGAAATTCCAGATTTTTCCTTTTCAGCAATCTCAAGTGATGTCTCAGCAATAGCTTTGGCATTTAGAAACGCTCCAATTAGCACCCACTTCCCTTTTTGTGATAGGAAAATGGCTTTGGTTCCGCTTGTTGTGGTTAATATTATCTCTTTTCCGCCAACATTTCCAAAAGAGAACTCGAGGGGTGAGTTTCCTAAAGTGAAACTTTTAGGTTTTAGTCCTTTTCGTTCGCCAGCAATTATGAATTTTGGATGTTTCTTCTTTAGTCTTCGTACTTCTAGGATGGTTTTTACAGGAATTATACCTGTGGCGCCGTTTGCCAAGGCTGTAACAATGGTAGAGCAACATCTTAACGCATCGATTACGACTATAACGTCTCTTCTCTTGACAGCCTTAACTGTGTCCTTAGCAACGAATTCCAAGTTTACGAAGGGCTTCAGGTCTGCATCTCCAGTGTGAAATAGATTTTGTGAGAAAAATCATTAGGTATGTATGTTATGTCTTTCTAGGATTCTCCACAATTCCTCTTTAACAGGACTGGAAAGATCAAGCCTACTTCCATCGCGGCGTAAAATGTAGCATCCCTTCCCTTTTTCAATAGCTTCCCCAACAATTGACGCTTGAGTACCCTTCCTTCGAAGGGCGTTTACTATCTTTTCTGCTTTGTTTGGATGGCAGAAGATTATAAGTGTTCCAGAACTGATGGTCTTTAATGGGTCAATGTTTAAGGCTTTGCAAATTGCTTCAGTTTCTTTATAAATGGGGATTTTTTCTTCGTGAGCTATGATTCCTACGTCAGATGCCCAAGCGACTTCTTGTAAAGCTCCTGCAACTCCTCCCTCCGTAGCGTCATGCATTGCATGAACTTCTCCTATTTCGACGGCTGTTAAAGCATCTTCCAACACACTTGTCATTTTGATGAATTTTCTGCCTCTTTGAATTAGTCTTTTGTCAACTTTGCAATGCAGAAATTTATCCATTTCAGTCGATAGAATTGCGGTTCCTTCAATTGCGGCTCCTTTCGTCACGATAATGCTGTCACCAATTTTTGCACCACTTGTCTTTACAAATCTTTTCTTTTCTGCTTCTCCGATGGCAGTTGCAATAATGATAGGTCTGTTAACGCTAGATGTAACTTCGGTGTGTCCACCTATTATCGCTACGCCAATTTTTTTACCAGCTTTATCCATCTGTTTCGTTATTTTTTCCAACTGGTCTGAGTCGAAGTTTTGAGGTAAGAGCATAACAATTAGAATCCAATGGGGGCGAATTCCTCTAGTTGCAATATCATTAGTACAGACGTTAATGGCTAGCCATCCAATGTTTTCAATGGCGCCAGTTATCGGGTCAGAATGGACAACAAGGACTCTGTCTCCGAAGTCAATCACTGCAGCGTCTTCACCTATTTTGGGACCAACAATAACACGAGAGTTAGCCGCTCCCAAACAACTAAAAACAAGCTGCTGTAGTCTGTTTGGCTCAAGTTTACCGACTGAAAGTGATGGACGAATCATGTTCAGCCTCCAATGCCGATGTTTAGCATTGTTTTTCGTAACTTAAAAATTGAACAGTTTCGCGGAATGGCTTTAAATTTTGACAGACGGTAAGGAACGCCATATTGCCCTCACTATTGGAAGAGCAATCACAAGACCAATTATCATCTGACCAATGTTGAATGGAATTTCAGCTACAGCTACTACTCCAAGAAAGAATTGCTGATAGATGAAATAACCAATTATCATTAAGGAGCCTCCGAGAAGAATTGAGAAAACAAACCACCCGAATTCTGGTTCAAAAACAAACCCCATTAATGATATCAGCAGTATAACTAGAACTCCTAAAGAATACCAAAATTCTTTTGGAACAAAAAGACTTAAAGTGGGGTTTTCAGGAGGTGGAAAGCCTATGTATAAATCCACCGATCCGCTATAGTAGAAAGATCCTATGGCACCTAACAAAACTCCAGCGATCAAGCCAAAGATGACAGTAAAGACCTTCCATTGAAGTTTAGAACTAAATTTTAGTCTTCTTCGAGTGAGCATACCTACTACAGCGCCTTCGCATGCCTTTATTATAAGGGTTGCTAGGGCAAACTGGGGATAACCCAAGAAAAGATCAGCAAACGCGGAGCCTATACCTCCTGCGAAAGCACCGACAAGGGGACCAAAAAGTAACGCTGTAATATAGACCATAGTTTCGCCAATGTTAAAGAACCCTGTCGTTTGGGGGACATTAACGGAAAATATGGTGGTTGCGACAAACACGAGAGAAGTGAAAACCGCTGTTATGGCTATTCGTATAGTTGTTGATGTAGCTGCTCGACGTTTCATGTAGGTCACATAGTATAGTTATAACTATAATAGTAGAATCACAAGTTTATAAGTTTGCGGGTTAACAAAGATTGTTTAAAAGCCCTGGACGTTAAAAAGACTGTTACATTCAAGACCCTGCACGGCAGATTACAGCAACACTTTTAGTTCCTCGATTGCCTGTAAAACCCGTTTTCCACGCTTGGTGATTTTGAAGTATTTTCTTCCCTTTTCTTCATAAGCGACTATAATCCCTCTTTCAGTTAGGTCATTTAGATGCTGATATATTGCAGCTCTAGTCATGGTTTTTCCAATTTTTTTCCATAAGTCATAGCCATAGGTGTCCTTTTGGGTTAAGACACGTAGGATCTTCTCTTTTGTGCTCAGCTCCAAGCCCACCATGGCGGTTTTTCGTTTTTTCGTCAGAGCTTGAAGCACATCGGTTGCCTTTAATCCACTCCCTGTTATAAGGCACACAACCTTGTCTTTTGGGCTTATTAAGCCTTGGTGAGCCAGTTTCTTGAGTGCTGCTGTGGTAGCCGAGCTTGCTGGTTCTGCAAAGATTCCTTCTAACTTGGCAATTTCTTGTTCAGCGAGGAAGATATCAGGGTCAGAAATTGATATGGCTATGCCTTTGGATTCTTTAAGCGCCCTTAGTGCCCACGCTTCATTCAACGGGTTAGCTACCAATATTCCTAGGGCATGAGTATATGGCTTTTGAAGGCTGGAAACAATCTCTGTTTTCTCTTTTAGATACGCATTTACAATCGGTGCGCATCCTTCTGCTTGTACCCCGACCATTTTTGGCAAAGTTTCTATTTTTCCTAATGTATGAAGATCCTTGAAGCCTTTCCATATGGAGTATATGGTTCCACCGCTTCCCATGGAAACAATAAACCAGTCAGGCACACCAGTTTGCTCGGTGACTTCGAGGGCAATAGTTTTTTGGGCTTCGACTACTAAGGGGTTCAGTTCAGCGGAGGCTTGATACCAACCCGTTTCTTCTGCTATGGATTTTGCTCGTTCTGTGGACTCATCAACGATTTCTCCATGTTCTTCAATCACTGCATCGTAAATTAGTATCTGAGCCATCTTGCCCATGTCAACCATTTTTGGAACTATAATGTGACACGTGAGATTGGATTTGGCACAATAGGCTGCTAAAGAGGCGCCAATGTTACCGTTAGAAGCACAAATCACAGAGTCGTATTTTAGGTCAAGGGCATTTGAAACCATCAACGCTGCACATCGATCTCTAAAGGAGTTTGTGGGATTGCGAGTTTCATCCTTCAAATATACAGCTTTTAAACCAATTTTCTCTGCTAAACGCTTAGCTTTATTTAAAGGTGTGCCACCTTCTCCCATAGACACGATATTCGTGACTTCTGGAAGGAACGGTTTGTATCTCCAAAAGGTAAAAGGCCCAGCGATCTGTATTCGCTTTAATTGCTCGAAATCATAGGTATACTCCAGAAGACCACCACACTCTTCACATTGGTATTGTGGAGGATATGGCTTGAAAGTTTCTGAACATTGACTGCAGTGAAGAGATGCCATTTGTGCAAGCTCCAAAATATAGGTGGCAACTACTAACTTTTCTTTATCGGTTGCTCAGGCAATTTTTTTAGCTTACTCACCATGCATTCAACAGCTAAGGAACCTTACGAGAAAAATCTATCCTTTGACGTGAGTTTCCTTTATCTTTAGATAGGCTGGAAGTTGAAAGCTGAAAACGAGACCTGTGGCTGCGAAGGAAACTATTGCTCCCATTGAGTTCCAAAGATAGCTTCCAATGATTGGGCCTACAACCATTCCAACGCCGTTTATTGTATTGATTACCCCGGAAACCGAGGCTCTTTTAGATTTTGGTACAGAATCCATTAGCCAAGCGTCAATGGCTGGAGCGCTGATGTTGCCAACTGTGCATATTATTCCTGCTATGAGTACAAACTGCCAAATGTTTCTTGTAAAGGCTAAAGCTAGAAAGAAAGGAATAGCTAACGAACTGGATAAAACAAGAGGTTTCCTGCCGAATTTGTCGGCTAGTTTTCCTCCCGGAATCTGAACTATAGCAGTCACAAGACCGAAACCCAGAGAGTTTACCAATCCGAATTCCGTTGTGGAAGCTTGTAGGTTAAACATAACGTAAGGACGCATAATGGCGGAAAAGGCTCCGTTTGCAAGTCCATTTATGATAAAAGCTATGCCAAACAACGACAAAACAGTCTTGAAGGGCATAAGAGAAGCTGATTGATCGTCCTTTGAGTAGTTTCCACTGATTTCATCCATCTCCTCAGTTTTAGTTTTTTTTT
>JGI24422J19971_10003192_pt1 | contig 10271 bp, 12 predicted proteins | sample DeeMarSWOR152_54_FD_19971 | JGI IMG/M metagenome (IMG submission 19971)
TGCCATCACAGCACCTACCAAAGCACCGCATGTCTCCCCTCTGCGAGCAACTCCCGCGGCAAGAGCTGTGCTAGCCTTCAAAACAGCTCTATACGCCCTGTCATCTTGTAGAAGATGAAGATGGTCTTGAAGTGCGGCAAGCACACAACGTGTACAGCCCTCGTATGTTCTATCGTTGTCATAGGCAGCTTTTGCGATTCTGTCCAAGATCTTTTTGGTTGAAGCGATTCCTTCGCTACGCGTATCGTAGCGTGCCGTTTCTTTTGGGTAATTATCCGGACACATGATGCTTCACTACTGATATTTATCTCTCGTCTGACTGTATAGCTTTCCGCCATTTATTTCACTGTATACTTCTTTAAGCCTTTCTTCAATGTATTCACATAATGTTTAGCACCTTGCATGAGCAGAGTTGCATCATTCACTATGAATAGGTGAGATCTTCCTTTCGGAAGCCATCTCTCCACGTTCTCAACGATATCCTCTGCAGCCACACCGACACTGAATCTAACGGGTATTCCTCTCTTCTTGCATTCAACACAGATCTTCGTGACAGCTTTCTCAATGACAGGGTCATCCCTCCCAACCCGCGGCGTGAAAGGAACACCATAAGAGAACGCCATGTCCATCTTGCCAATAAAAACAAAATCTATCCCTTCGACTGAAAGAATTTCCCCAATGTTATCAACGCCTTCTCTATCCTCTATCATTAGTCCGACTAGCGTCTCCTCATTCACCCGTTTGAAATACTCGGTCCAGCTCTCATTATCAAGCTTTGGAGGCCTGTAGGTGGGTTCAAAACCACGTTTGCCGACAGGAGTTTCTGAAGTGCGGTATTTTGTTAATTCCACAGACCTCATTGCATCTTGCTTCGTCTTTACATGTGGGAAAACAATTCCGCTGGCACCAGCATCAAGAACCCGATTAACGAAAGCCGCGTCAAGTTCAGGTACTCGACATAAAGCAATTAAACCAGCGAGGCGAGTCTCTCTTATCAGTTGCGCGAAAGTTTCAACCTCAAGAACACCATGTTCAAAGTCTAAATACACATAGTCAAAACCAAGCTTACTCGCAACTTCAATCGACGGATTCCCCATGCCAACTCTCAAGCCCATAGATAACACTAGTTCATCTCGTTTCATTTTTTCTAAAACGTCTTTTCCACTCACAAACATCACTAACATTTCATTTTAATTAGTGAACTATTTTACACTTTGCCTGCGGCTTTTTGATCTTGTCTATATTTCTATACAGCAAATTCAGATTCTGATTTCATAACTTTAATTATCTTCGTAATGGGCAAAATACAAGTTGGTGAGAACAGTTTGGCATTGTCGACAGAAACTGAAGACCTCCAAAAGAAAAAGGAAGAATTGGAAAACGAGTTCCAGTCACTAACGGAAAAAGAGAAAACTCTGAAAGAAAACGTAAAAATACTTGAAGTTAACGTGGCAATTCAAAAGCTGGAAGAAAAGATTAAGGTAAAACGTGAAGCTGTGGAAAAACTGGAATCCAAGAAAAGCGACCTAGAAAAAGAGTTAAACGAACCAGAAACTTCCAAAATAACCGAGGAACAAGAACCTGAAGAGACTGAACAAGTTGAAGAAGAACAAAAAACGGATCTGGTCGTAACCGTGGCTCCTGTTGAAGGCGAAGAGCCTGCACAATCGCAAGAACAAAGCAAAGAAGAAGAAAAAAAGAAGCGCAGATTTTTCTGAGCATAATAAAGAACAAAGCCCACGCACTATCCTCGATATTTTTTTGACACAGTACTTCTGTGTCAGATAGGTTTAAATCGTATAAGTTTAAGTATAAAAAGGCACAGATATATTTCGAGGGTCTGAAATGAGCGAAATGACAACTGATATCCTTGAGCAAAACCTTGGAAAAATGGTAATCGTAAGATTGAAAGGTGGAAAAGGCTTGCGTGGAAGACTAAAGGGATTTGACCAACATCTAAACCTAGTTTTAGAGGAAACTGAAGACACAACGAACGTTGAAGATGTGAAGAAGCTAGGATTAATAATAGTTCGCGGAGACAATGTTGTTCTTATTTCACCTCCGCCAAGGTGAAAATTTTGGGTAAAGGAACGCCATCTTTTGGTAAACGTGCTGGGAAGACTCTTCACATACGGTGTAGAAGATGCGGAAAAAGAGCGTATAATGTTTCAAAGAGGCGATGTGCAGCATGCGGTTACGGAAAAACAACAACCATTAATAGGTCCTCATGGAGAACTAGAAATCTTCGTAGGGAGAGAACCAGTTAAGTCTTGCAATTTATTGTGAATATTGGTAGTAGCCCTTATCGACTTTGACGAAGATTAATGGCCCTTTGCTTCGAGCTAGTTCTCTGGCTTTTCTCAAAGAATTGTTGACAAAACTTATTACCTGTTCCTTTTCGTTAATGTATTTCTTCTTGTTTCGACCTATCTCCATTTTTAGAAGGTTCTCCGCAAGGATTGACGTGCCACAGATCTCACCATTCTTGACAAGTGTAGACGTGACTACTTCTTGCATTTCCGTGCGGTCTGCAAGTTTTTTCCATAGTGGCTCTGCTTTGTTAAGGGTTCTTGTAACTTTGCGCCATCTTTTGGCTTTGTCTTTACCTATTAAAAGTTTCACCCGTTCTTTCCATTTCTTAAGCCATATTCCAGTCCACAAATTTATAAACACTTCAAGCTCATCTGGGTTTTCGCTATGGAATTCTTCCAGTTTGTCTACGAGTTCACATTCATTTGCTTCTTTTCCAACGAGGTCCCAGTGAACTTTAAGATAGTTTGTTAAGTCTTGACTCGCTATCTGGAGAACCTTGCGGTCGGAACCAAAAACATCCAGCATTGGATTTTTGCTTTTCAGTTTTTCTGACAACAGTATTTCGATGAAATTCATCAGTTACTCCAGCCTCGAAGCCTTCTCCACCTAAAACCTAAGGCTGAGGTTTTAATTAAGCTTTATTTATGATTGCTTCTAGAACATTTTTAGATATTTTTTAGCCATATTATACATTCAAGAATATTCTGAAGCCCATTTTAAAGTCTATTCAAGAAAATCTGGAAGTTTGTTGATGCTTTTCAAAATCAAACTCGGTTTCTCCATTTCCAATTCCTCTCTTGTGAATATTCCAGACAAGACGGCAACTGTTTTAGCTCCAACGTTTCTACCAGCTCTCACATCTACGACGGAATCACCAACGACAGCACATTCGCTTGTCTGAATGCCTAACTGCCTTGCGCACTTTATTAGAGCTTCTGGTGATGGTTTCGGCTGGGAAGTGTCTAACGCAGTTGTTACAAGCTGAAAATGTTTAGCCAAGCCGAATTTTTCCAGTTCTTTAATGACTTTTTCTTTTGGAACATGGCGCATTGTTATTAGCGCCAGCTTCGCTTTTTGAGAGAGTTTTTTCAGTGTTTCTGAAACGTTGGGGATTGGTTTTGTCTTTGTAGCTGTTACCTTGTAATATGATTTGAGATAGGCATCTAAGAACTTCTGCATATCAATTCCGTTTATCATGTTGTTTATTGAAAGGTTTTGTTCAAGTCTCCTTGGAATTTCCTTTGCTATTTCGATGTCAACTTTTTCTTGTCCTATCGCTGCAAAAGCAGCCTTTGCAGCTTCTATGTATGCTTCTCTTGAGTTAACTATTGTACCATCTAGATCGAGAATTATTCCCTTTACTTTCAACTTTGGTTTTTCCATTTTCATCCTTTAACGCATGCGGCAGTTGTTACAGCTTTTGTTTCGATAGGTTTTTATTTGTGCTTTGGTGTGTAAGGTAAACACCATAAAAGCTGAGATTAGGGCGATGGTTAGAAAAGCACGGATACGTTTAACAAGTACAAATTACAAAAAGTTGGAAGATGTATGCCAAGAACTGAAAGCCATAGCCGAGAAAACCGGAGTCAAAATGACGGGGCCGGTTCCGTTGCCTACTAAAAGGCTGAGGGTTCCTGTTCGAAAGTCCCCTTGTGGTGAGGGAACTGCTACGTGGGACCGGTGGGAGTTGCGTATTCATAAGCGTCTTATAGATGTTGATTCTGAAGAGCGTGTTATGAGGCGTATTATGCGTATTCGTGTTCCAGAAGAAGTGCACGTGACCATAGAACTTCTCTAAGAGTAGCAAGGAGAATTCTGTTATTTTTTCGTCTATAGAACCATATAACTAACTATTGTGAGAATTAGGCTTGCTGTGAAGGCTAAAGCCCATACTGGCTTGTTCCATCGAAAAACCTTGAATCCATCAAGTATTCCAAACGGTATAAGATTGAAAATAGCCATAAAGGCGTTGATCAATGCACTGAAACGCGCGATTATCGCGATGGTGCTCGGCGCACCTGTGGCAAAGATTGCAGTGCATATTGTTGAAATTGTGATGTTTGTTAGGGGTCCGGCGAGGGCTGTCTTTCCAGCCTGTTTCTTTGTTATTGGTCCTGCGATCATTACGGCGCCGGGTGATATTATTTTGAAAAATGTGAAGGGGATCATTGAAAGGAGGGTTAGGAGCGCTCCGAAGAGGGTTAGTCGGAATTCAGCCCAGAGTCCGTAGCGTTGTGCTGATAGTTTGTGAGCGATTTCGTGGACGAAGAATGAGAATGTGAAGATTATTGCGAGGCTAAGCAGGATTTCTGGTGTCATTAGCACTGTTGGATCTAGAAACTGTGGAATGAAGGATAAGCCTACCCCCATAACGAGAAGTGCTCCAACTGTTAGGTGTTTGAGTTCTTTTTGGCTGAACCGGAATTTTTTGGCTTGGAATCTTGGCGAGTAGCTTACTGTGTGTTCATATGGTTTTTGTTTTTGAACAACTATTGGTTTTGTTTCTTTCTTTGGCGCTCTTGCCAATTCCATTCTTGGGCAATCGTGATTTTCCGGCAGGCGGTGTTCTGAACAGAAGTAGCCTCCGCAATATAGGCATCTAAAAGGTAGGAAAACCTCTTTCTCGCATTTTTGACATTTCATGTCGTACGCCTTTGATTATTAGAATGGTTGTAGTTTGCTGTTTATATGTTTCTCTTTCACTTTGGGCAACGTTATGCGGACAGTGCTAAATACTTAAAACTGACAATGCTAAGCTAAAGTTAAGCGTTTACAGTTTGATAGGGAGGAAAGGAACATTTGAAGGCTTTCAGTTTTGTTCACGCTGCCGACTTCCATTTAGGCTACTCACAATATGGCTTGGAGGCTAGACGTGAAGACTTTGATAGGGCTTTTCAAGAACTGGTTGATAAAACCATCGAGTTGAAGCCTGATTTCATGATTATAGCCGGAGATTTGTTCAATCATGCTCGTCCGTCAAACGTGACGTTAGAGAGAGCTATTAAAGATTTTAGTCGTCTGCGCAAAGCTGGAATTCCTGTTCTGGCAGTTGACGGTTCACATGATTCAGCGCCTAACGTTGTAACTGGAACCATTTTGAATCCTTTGGACAGTGCCGGGCTCATTTATTACTTGCCAAGACATGAAGGCGCTTGCTGGCGAAAGAAAGACTGCTGCTACGTTTATGGTGTGCCGAATTTTAGAACTAGGCGGAAGACTGAAGAGTTGCTTCCAGCTTTTATGGAGCAAAACAAACCAGCACCAGATCCAGAGCTGTTTAACATCTTTGTTTTGCACATGGCTTTAGATATTCCGAGCCTGACTCCCCCTTATATAGAGGCTGAAGCTCCACCTGAGCTTATACCAGAAGGTTTTGATTATTATGCTGCTGGGCATGTGCATAAATCTTACAAGGACAGGTTTAAGACAGGTCTGCTTGTTTATAGCGGAAGCACAGAAACTGTTGATTATGAAGAAGCGAAAAATGATAAGGGCTTCTATTATGTTGAGGTGGACGAAAAGGGAACAGCCTCGCCGCAGTTTATGCGGTTAGAGTCTCCACGCAAGTTTGTTGTGTTGGATCACGACTTCACTGGTGTAACTCCTTCAAAAGTAACCGAGCTAGTCGTTCAGCTTGTAAGGGGGGCTGATGAAGAAGGTGTAATAATAGTTCCAGTGTTGAGAGGAGTTTTGCCTGTTGAGGCGACTCGTGCAGAAGTAGATGTTTCTCAGCTTAGAAGTGCTGCTGAAAAGGCTTTGCTCGTGCACCCTGTTGTTTTGCTGCGTGAAACTGAAGTATCAGAAGAGATTGTTCGTTCAATATTCGAAGCCGAGTTCAAGGATTTAAAAACGAAAGCTTTCGAATACTTCATGCAGATTTTCTCCGAACGCTACACCAGTGACGAAGCCGAAAAAATAGCCCGCGTAGCAGTCAGCCTTATTGAACCGCTAACCAAAAAGGAGGAAGAAAAAGTGAAACAAACCTTCGAGGAGCTTCTGAAATGAGAATTGAAATTATTCAATTAGAAAACATCCGCTCTCACGTAAAGTCAACAGTGCCCTTTACAAAAGGCTTCAACTGTCTAGTTGGCGGTTTAGGCTGTGGAAAATCCAGCACATTGTATGCCATAGACTTTGCGTTGTTTGGAGAACCTCTTGGCAGAAGCTACGATTACCTGCTCCGTGAAGGTGCAGACAACGGAAAAGTTACACTTCAATTCGTTCAAAACGGAAAAAGTTACAAAGTATTGCGTGGACTGAAGAGGCGTGGCAAGGGCATAGGCCAAGACTTTGATGAGCTGAAACTCTTTCAAGATGAAAACTTAATAGCAAGTGTGAAAACTGACGCAATGGCTGAACAACTCAAGACGATAACGGGTTTGGATAAAGAACTTTTCCGTGAAATAGTTTGGGTTCGACAAGAACACTTGAAGGAACTTCTAGACGCTAGACCTAGAGAAAGACAAAAACGCTTAGACGAATTATTCGGCTTATCAGACTACGAAAAAGCATGGAGCAACCTCGCTGGATATCAACGCGAATACGAAGGAGAAAGAAGAGCCTACGAAAGGGACTCAGATGTTGTTGGAATGGAAAAACTAAACACCAAATATAACCATGTGGCTGAGGAATTTTCACTTATCGAAATCGAACTGCAAGATATGGCACAAAAACTGGAAGAAGCCAAAAAAGCCCTAGAAGATGCAGATCTGAAACTTAAAAGACTGGAAGAGGTGAAAACCCTGACTGAAGAGCTTAAACGGAAAGAGGCGCAGACACAAGCAAACCTAACGAATGTGGAGGATGCTTCAGCTTCTTTAGCTGAGAAAATTGAAGGGAAAAAAATCGTTGTTGAGAGTTTGAAGCAACGTTTGAACACTATGAAAACGCAGACGGAATCTTGTAAGGCTGAGTTTAAGGAAATTGGAATTTCGCCAGACCAGCCGATTGAAGCGTTAAGACAATACATGTTAACGTTTGATGATCAAATCGCCAGCCTAAAAGGTGAAGAAGAAGCAGCCCTCAGAACCATGCAAACAGACCGGAAAAGACTTTCCTCACTATCCGCTGAAAACCGCTGTCCACTCTGTCTCCAATCCTTAACAGAGCAATACAAAAACAACCTAATGCGAATAATTCAAGAAGAAAATAGTGGAAGGCAAAAAACGATAAGTCAGCTTCGACACGACATTGAAGAATTGAGACAAATAAAAAACAGGGCAAACGCTGCGTTTTCAAACCTGCAAATGCTTGCTCCAAGAATTGAGGAGATGAAAACGCGCATAAACGACGAATCTCAAACACTGGCTGAACTTTCAAAAGAATTTGAAGAAAAACAAAGACTAGAAAACGAATTGCGTGTGCAACTTCAAGCTGCACGAACCGAAATTGGCAAGTTCGACATGTCCGAGCTGGAAGACGCAAGAGTTCAGAGAGAACAAGCTTTCAGACAATATTACCTGTTAGAATCCGAGTTGCGGACTAAGGAAAACCGCAAAAAAGACTTGTTTAGGCGTTTAGACGAAATGAAAGAGAGAATTGACCAAGCCCAACAAAAGATTGAACGCATGGAGAAAATAACAAAGGTTGTTGAGATCATCGGTGGCATACGCAACGCTTACAGAAGCATTCAGCCTAAATTGCGAAGCGAATTCGTGAAAATCTTAAGAAACTTTGTCCAGCAAGTTCTTGATAACCTAATGGGCGGACAAGGTCCGCTAATAAACGTCCTAATCGACGAAACTTATACACCCTATGTGAAAAGCGAAAGCGGTGTCGAACGAGAAGTTTCAAACCTATCAGGCGGAGAAAGAACATTGCTTGCCTTTGCATATCGCCTAGGACTAGGCCAATTAATCATGCAGTCTAGAACAGGCCACGGACTAAGCATACTCCTGCTTGATGAACCAACCGAAAGCCTCGGAAGAGAAGACGGATCAATAGACCGCCTAGCCGAAGCAATCTCACGTTTCAAAGCCATAGAACAAATAATCGCGGTTACGCACAGCGAAGCGTTTGCAGAAAAGGCTGAACACGTGATAAGGCTTGAAAAACAAGCAGGCATAAGCAAAATTTCATTGATGATTAAAAACTTTCAAGAATAACATTTACGGAGAAAGCCTTCATAGTTATTGGTACATGTCTAATACTTGGTGAACCATTAATCCTACACAAGTTAACAATCACGATGGTTTTTGATGAGCACGCTTTTAAGTAAGTTTTTACTCATGAATAAAATGGTGAATATGGAGGGAAGCATTTTTTACTCGTCTTTAACGCTGTTCGCAATGTGCTGTTTAGCTCTGGCTATATCCATTTTTTTACGTTTAAAATCTCGTGCAATAAACAGTCTCCCTAAGAACTTATCAGCTAACGTATTTGATAAAACCTTCGTCGTTTTCAACCCTTATCAAGAACACGGAAAAATTATTCACAGTTTCTTATTAGTATTGCCTATAGTTGTATTCTTTGCTTCTATGGGTTTTATTCTTATTGTCTGGAAAATTTTAGAGTACGGTCTTTTGCTAAGTTTCTTTACATTGATTATCGGAATAAATCTGATAGTGATGGAAGGTGCGTCCGACGCATATCAGAACTCCAATACTTTTATTAAGGCTATTCAAGGTGGAACCAGCTTAGGAGTCGGTGACTTAAAGGTCTTTAAAATGATAAAAAAAGTCATGCCAAAACTAAGTAACTATTACCTTGGATTATCAATATTTTTTATGGCGTCTGCAGTGATGTTACCCTATATTTGGTCTTCAATGCTATGGTTTCTCGCTTGGTTTATCGGTTTAATACTTCAAGTTAGTGCGCCAACAGGAGTTATAAGCTGGCAAATAGCTGTTTTTCTATTCGCTCTAATATTTGTCGCTATTCAAATTTTTGCTTCAACAGTTAAAAACAAACTATTGAGTCATTTGATGGAATTTTAATAGTCGGGATACAAGTGAATTGCATTGTTGAGAGTTTTACAGAAAAATAAAAAAAGCTGCTTAAGAAACTGGTTTTTCCTTGACAACCGTGTTTTCTAGGACGCCGATTTTTTCAATCTCTATCTTTACAAGATCGCCAGCTTGCAGAAACTTCGGTTGAGGCTTCAAAGCAAAACCAACACCGGCAGGAGTGCCAGTTGCAATAATATCACATGGTTCTAAAGTCATTACTCGGCTTAAGTGATGTATTATTTCATAAACGTTGAAAACCATGTTTCTGGTTGTTGAATTTTGACGAAGTTCATTATTAACCCAAGTGCGAATGGACAAGTTAGATGTATCCTGAAGCTGGTTTACGGTGGTTATGCATGGTCCTGTTGGAGCGAAAGTGTCAAAGCTTTTACCTCTGGTCCATTGCTTATCCTTGAATTGAATGCCTCGCGCAGAAATATCATTTAGGATGGTGTATCCGAAAATGTATGATTCAGCCTCTGAAACTGAAACGTTTTTAGCTTTTCTCCCCATCACAACGGCTAATTCAGCTTCATAGTCAAGTTGCTTAACAAAGCTCGGCTTAACAATGTTTTCGTTTGGACCAATTATCGTTGTATGTGGTTTCATGAAAATTATCGGTTCATCTGGTATAGCAGCCTTTTGTTCCTCAGCATGATCTCGATAGTTTAAACCTAAACAAACAATTTTAGGAGGAGCCGATACAGGCGCCAACAAAGTCATTTCGTTGACTGGCGAGGAAGCATGTTTAACATCGTTTTCCGTGGCTTTTTCAAGTAATCTCTCTGCAGTTCCAACACCTTTTGCTCCTAGGGCTATAAACTCTTCTAATGATTTTGGAAGTTTTTCGTTCAAGCGTTTCGCTAGACGAGGCAAGAAAATTACTTCATTGTTTATCAAAACGCCGTAATATTGTCTTTTTTCATCGCGGCAACGAACCAGTTTCAATACTAGATTCCTTCTCTTAGCCCGGAACAACTCCAATTCTTGTCACAGAAACATTCCTTTTTT
>JGI24422J19971_10003197_pt1 | contig 10256 bp, 6 predicted proteins | sample DeeMarSWOR152_54_FD_19971 | JGI IMG/M metagenome (IMG submission 19971)
CCGCCGATGCTCCGGCGTTGACCAAGAGAGACAAGCACACAACCACTACAGATATTCTTTGCCGATTCATAACTTACCTCCTATCAGCAAACATTTGCCACACTACCTACGCATATCAATGTACTTTCCAATAGTCACAATACGCCAGTTAGCCCCACATTAGCAGGCCCTTGTGCGCACCCTTGCTCACCGGCGCTTCGCCTGCCCTCCTCATCACCACCCAGATCGACCAGCGGGACGGCGGTGGGTGGTTCGGGGACAATTAAAAACGTTGTGGTCCTGATTCTTGACAATTACGCTCGGCCAAGGGATTTAAGATACTTCTTTGTCTTTTTAAGGCCCATTTTCTGAGCTTTGCCCATTATCGCTCGTAAAGACCGGCACAGTTCGTCGGCTACTTCGGGCGTTCTTTTATTCGGGTACAGTTTCTTAAGCAGCTCGACATCGTCCTTTGACCAAGGCCGGAACTTATTTGTCTTGAGCCCCAATTCGTACGCTTTCTGTCTTACCGCTGTCAAGGGCCGTCCAAGTTTGTCGGCTATCTTCTGTGTTTTTACACTCGCAAACAGCCTCCTAAGTAGCTTGACCTCATTCTGTGACCACCGACCCCTGAAGATTTTCTTTTCTTTTGTCATTGTGCGACTCTCTTCATTTATCTAAACTTACTTCATGTAATCGATTCGGCGGATTTTAACAAGTGGCACCATCTTTATCAAACACTTTTCATAAGTAAAAAATAAGTAGTAGGTTTTCGAACAGTTATCCTACAATTTTTCGAGTGATCGAGTCGTGAAAGGACCAGTTCAGGCTATGCAAACCCTCAATAGTTTTTCGCAACGCAGACCTTACGTCAATACGCAAGTACGTTTTACTCGGTTTCTACAAAACTTTCTATGCTTCTGAGATATAATAAACTTTTATGAACAGATAGAGCTTCGTAGCAATAATCCTCATTAATCCCAGTAGCTGAAGGCTTTCTCTCCTTCGGCAGGTCGGTTATGAGGAGCCTTAACTCAGATCCGCCTGCATGATTCAAACTCATTTTGTAAACATCTACCGGCTAATGTTAACCGTTCCTTCCTCCACCATTCCCGTAACAACACGGGGCAGTAAGATAAAGTGATGAGTAAAAGCCGCAAGAAGAAGCAAATCCTACGGATTTTCTTCCCACAATTTCTCAGCTGTTCGGGCGATGTTCTGATATATCCGCCTTGCTTTACGGAAAATGACCTGGGCCTCCGCCAGCTCTCTGTCGGACTGGTAGCGGCCAGGTTTTTCGCTGACCCTAAGTAAGCAATCGATCCAGCGGATCATGTATTCCGCGTCTTTCTTCGATGCGGTGGGTTTTCCATCTACCGTGATATATACCGGGCTGGTATGTGCCTGACGCAAACGACCGTCAGGGCTGGTAAATATGGTTCGGGCAGCCACCCAGCCGCTGCGATGGGATCTGAACTCCGACGTGATTGATTCCTTCAGTAATGGCCAAGAGGCTCGGTTTTCGAGACCGACTTTCTTTATCAATTTCCCATCAGAAATGATTTCGAGTGAATCAATTGACTGGATACTTTGCAGCTCAGCCTTGATGAGGAGGGGCTTGCTGTGATTTGTCGAATATTGGATTTCTGCTCCGCTATCCAGCCCGTTGACGGTAAGGATGAGCATGGGGCCGCTGGTTGCAAATGTACGACCGGCACGAATCGCCTCAAGATAATTGGCTTCGGTGAGCGGGCCATCCAGTTTCGCGTATGTCCTGTTGTAGCCGAGCGGCACAGCCATCACACCCATCGCCGAGCCTCCTGTAACTGCCAGCCTGAATCCGCAATTCAAGAAGCGGTAATAGGTTAAATTTGTTCGGTAAAATAGACCGTCCTGACCCCAGTCTTTTTGTTCATCCTCAATATCGGCACCAGCCATCCCCCAACCCGCGGCCAAGGTCGATTCTCTATGGTAATGGTTGTGACAAAGCTGGACGGAATCAAACAATCCCAAAGCCACACCAACCACGTTTTCACCCCATATTGGCTTATCGGTATCAATTACGCATTTTGGTGAAGTCCTTTTCGCTATCTGGCCTAAAACAGCATCGCAAGGGTACCTGCTGTTTCGAAGGGGCATTTTGACAGGTTCGGCCAGCCCGGACATCAGTAAAGCACCTATAGACTCAAATGGGTCCCCGCCTATACGCTCAATTTCCTGGTTCCGCAATGTCACCAAATGCGTTGCATCGGCATAGACACTCGCTCCTGTGGGCCAAGCCGGCCAGGCTTCATCCGATATAACGCCTCGCTGATGGTTCCAGAGAGTCAGGATGGGCTCGAAATTCACATCGTNAGCCAATGCCAGTTGTTTGAGCACTCTAAGGTCATTGACACCAAAATGACAGTGCATATCCGCGGAGTACCACCCATCCTTGCACATATTGAGCCAGCGTCTAAGGGTGATATCCACTATGGTTGTCTGGTCTTTGTTGACAACAACCTCTTTGTTAACCGGCCGGTATTCTTTGCCTCGTTCAATGTGAATTATGGCTTTGCCAGCCAGCACTCTGATGACAAAATGGCCGTCACATGAGAAGCTACGGTCTCTTGCATACGGTGTGCAGGATTCAGTAACCGGATTAAAAACACGTTTACCGCCAATGTCCACCCAAGCTCGACACGGCAACGGAGTCTCGCTGTCAGGTTCATGCACGATAACTGAGACCGTACCAACATAAGCCCGGACTGTGAGCAAACAAGTCAGCATCGCTGCCAAAAAAACTACCATTGCCGGTGTCCGCCTCAATTTGCTGTTTTGCATGTTTTTATTTTATCTGATTGAGCGATGAACAACCAACATCATTTTGCTGTTCGCAAATTTATACTGATTTAACGCAGACAACTCTGCCGAGTATCGAAAACTTTTCTGTCATATTACCCTGCAAGGGAAGGGTGAAATAACTGTGCCTCTTTAGTAAACTTTCCACTCTAATGAAGGAGAACCTTGGCAGCGCAACCGATTTATTGTTTAATGAGTTTCTGTCAGCATAAACGATAGAAAGTAACGATGGAGTCTCTCGGGCGCACGAAGGTGGCAGAAAGGAAGAAAAACGTGAAAGGTAAAATCGGTCTTGTGGGCCTTGGTCTTGTTGGCACGGCAATAGCTGAATGCCTACTGGCTAAGCGATTTGAAGTGGTCGGCTTCGATATCGATTTAGCGAAGTGCAAGCACCTTGAGAAGCTGGGCGGAAAAGCTGTCAGTGGTCCGGCAAACCTCGCCCAGGAAGTCGAACGCGTTGTCCTCTCACTTCCGGACACAAAAATCGTCCTTCAGGTTGTTGAAGACGCTGGCGGGATACTGGATGCAGGAATATTTCCGAGGGTTCCCGCAAGGCGGGGTCCCAAATATATTATTGATACTACCACCGGCGACCCCGAAGAAATAACGGCGCTGGCGCAACGGCTCGCTGAACGGGGGATTTATTTTCTGGATGCGACTATCTCCGGGTCGAGCCAGCAGGTCAGAGACCGAGACGCAGTTTTTATGGTTGGAGGTGACAAAGTAGCATTCGAAACATGCACGGACATCTTTGAGGGGCTGGCAGAAAAGGTCTTTTATCTGGGTTCGTCTGGAAGCGGCTCCAAGGCTAAGCTCGCCAGTAACCTGATTCTTGGATTGAACCGTCTGGCTTTGGCCGAAGGACTTGTCTTTGCGAGCAAATTGGGCCTCAATCCAAAAGTCTTCCTTGAGCTGCTCAAAGACACCCCCGCCTATTCAGTTGTAATGGCCACCAAAGGCAAAAAGATGCTGAACGGCGATTTCGCACCACAGGCCAGAATTCGCCAGCATTACAAAGATGTCTCGCTTATCCTGAAATACGCACGGAAGGCCGGCCAGGAACTGCCGCTTTCGAGAGTGCATGTGGACATCCTGGAAAAGTCAATCGCAGCCGGCGATGGCGAGCTGGATAACTCAGCGATTATTCGCCAGATTAAGCGGCAAAACAAGCTTTCAAGTTCATAATAAACACGGTATACGTTCAGCGAAGTGCGCCTGTAACTTTGCAAAAAAAAAAGGTTGATAGTATATCAGCCCTTTAATTGATCCAAAGATCAAACGCCCTTGCGGGAAAATATGCACAGGTCAGTTCTCAGCAGACATCGTCGAGTTGTTTTTCAATCAGTTCACACCACAGTCTGAGATAGTCCCGGCCTTCGAGAACCCACCAGATATCTTCGGTGCCGTTTTTCGTCTTGTCCACAAATTCTCAGCCTGCTTCTAAGACAGTGCTGGCCATCTGCATCTCGGCGGTTGTCTTACCTGTGCTCTCGGCGCTTGTGGCTGGAACTTTATCCTTCTGCCAAGCCAGCAGCGGCTAACGCATCAAAGGCCGGTACCATGCAGGGCGTTCGGGTTTGTCTGGTGAATCAAGCAGCTCTCGCCATTTCTCGTCTGTCAGGCGATCCGCCATGAGGTGCTTAAACTCATAATACGACAGCACCGGACCAATAGCCAGGAAAGCAGAACAATCAGGCTGTGGACAGGCTACTACGATCAGGTCCACCTTACCGACTGCCTCCTCCAGGACCATACCTTCACTACCACATGTATGGACATCCGCCACCAAGGTGGTCCTTAGACCGGTCCACCCGTAAACATTGTCGTAAGCAGCCACCAAGAGGTACTCCAACCACTCGCCCAGAGAATCAAGGTATCCACAGTCTCGTCCCGACAGGGACTGGTTTGTCAATTCTTTTGTGGCGATCTCGATCAGCCTGTTCAATATTTCCTCAAAAGACACCAGTCTCTCTCTTGCCTGATCAGACAGAACCTCCATATCGCTCAATCCCGTTCGGGTCATACGGGTCAGGACCAGCAAACGTCCAAAAAACTCCGGCACCGGCTCGACGTAGCCGGGAGGAGTTGGCGGCCCCTCAGCGGAGTCGGTGCTTGAATAGCCTTGCTTGGAATACAGAATCGTATCGTGTCGCAGTTCCGTCCATGATGCTAAGGCTGCGTTGAGGGACCGCTTCGACCAGGCTGGGGTCTGCATAAAGGCCGGATACCCGTCCCCATAACCGGTGATCAGGGCCTTAAGACTATACAGCCAGCCCCAATACAAATTCCGATTCCATTCCTCAAGACTAAAGGCACCAAATTCCTCTGCCAATTCATTGAACCTGTCCCAGTAGCCCTCATAGTCCGTATCCTCTTCCTGGATAACTATGGACTCGGCCTGTTCAGAGCCAAGAAGGGCCATGACATCCAATCCACGGGGATAACTTCGGGTCAAACCACTACATGTGAAGGGTAGGCTATTGAAATCACCTATGTAGTTCCCGACCTGGGGAAAGACCAAGTTCTGGAACATGTAGGAATCAGGTATAAATCGCTGGCCCATCAAACGCATGCCTTTGGTCTTAACGAGAATCTCGTTGAGGGTCTGTTCGGTGACCGGAGGCACGACACCGGCATTGCCGGTTCCACCAAATATCTGAGGAGAAGGCAACAGGGCCAATTCGATCCTGAGCTCATGGAAGTGATCGGGATCATCCAAATCAGCTAATACATACTCCTGGCCAAATACCTGGTCCAAAGCCCACAGATAGTCATATGGAGTCAGATCATCAGCCAGGCCCACATAAAAAGCCGTAACCGTGTACATCCGATTCCATATCTCGCTGGCTGAGCGCTCATCGACCTGCTGCGTATCGAGGGAGATTGCCAAAAGACACGCCTGCAGGGTCTGGATCCTGGCATCATCCTCACTAATTAATCCTTCGGATCCGCCTTTGAGCAGGAAGGCCATGCGCCCGTACCACATCAGGGTTTTGAAGTATTTTTTAAGGTCCTCACTTCGCGTATAATGGCCGCGCGGCACGTACTGGGAGTAGTCCTCTTCATAGATAAAAATGTCACTGCTGCTAAATCCTGAATGACCCTCGATCTTGGCCAGTTCGCTGGAGACCTCATTGGACACCATCTCCGGGACCGTTGACGATGAGCCGATGAGTTGACTGGCAACAGATAGATAGGCCACGTTCCGCCTGGCTGCCTCCTTGAGATCCCCTTCGAGTTGGTCATAAAGCTGCAGGGCATCATCGAGGAGGGTATCCGTCAGCTTGAAGATATCATCATAAAATTCCTTCTCTTCGACCTCTTTAAGGCTCTCGTCAAATTGAACATGATACAGGTGCAGGAGGGTATCTGCAGTGACAAAGATCGGGATATTATCCTCTCGCAGATGCCTGTACGGAGTTACCATATCTTCGCGAGTGGGATCATGCCAGGGGAAGTCACCCTCAATGACAACAAATCCATTTTGGCAAATGAAGTCCTTGACCGGGTCCAAGTTCAGCTCTCCATCCACACTGCCACAGTTGGTTATTCTATTCGGATCCAGAGGCAGCTCATAACTTATTGTATTAGGCTCAACTGAATATTCCCAAGCCTCGTAGTAAGCAGCAAAGTTCGGCTCAACAGGGCCTCCGTCGTACTTAGCCTGGGTTGGTAAGGCAGAAAAGTACAGCATCACCAATAATAGAGAAATCGTCCACTGGATTTTTCGTTTTGATACTCCCGCCATTTTTTACCCCCTTCCCCCCCAGCCCTTGGGCAACAGGATAACCACCGCGTTTCTGGTTGCCGAACTAAACGAATTGAATTGACAGGATGTTTGCCGATGCTCGCTAATATGCAGTATACCAGATGGGAATTACCAGCGTCAAGTGTAAAAGCACAAAAATTCTATACTCGGTTTATGAACAACAGGCGCTTATACCTTGCCAGTTGCGGTTCAACATTCGACATTTGTCAATAAATCACGCAAAAGAAAAAGATACACTTGGCCGGACGCATACGAAATAAGTACCAAACGATATTCTTCAAGTTCTATAATACCGGCTCTGTTGACGGATATTTCCTATTCTTTCCAATACTCATCGATGACTTTCTGGATATGCGGATACTTCTTATTCATCTGCTTAAATTCCTCTCTTAAGCGGAGCAGCTCGACTTTGAGTTCTCCCACCACTGCCGCATACTTTGGGGCATGGTAGATATTATTCAATTTCATGCGGATATTTTTTCCAGTCGTACTATCCAGCGGTTTAAAAAGTTAACGAATTCTTTCTCTAATTATTCCCATGCTGAAACCAATTGATAGACCTCCAAAGAGTTGATCTTCGTATTCCCACCTCTGCTGAATACTTGCAGTGACTGATCATTGTCAGCGGGTATAACACCTATTGGCATGTAAATCCGACCATAGTTGCCGAAGATTTCAATGGACGTCCGATCCACCAAAAGCTCCAGACGAATTCTACTTTGGACTGGTTTCAAGGGGGCAGTTTCCTTCCGGCAGGCAAGTTCCTGTTCGTTCACATTGTAGACGATGGAGATCCCCCGAATCACAAAACCAAATTCAGCGGCGTTGCTCAGCCCGAAATCAGCACGGATATGGAAGAGATCGCCCGTGAGCCCCGAAAGAAGGTTCTCTCCCGGCCTTAGGCTTTCGCCTGCCCAGGCGCGCCCTCTCTTGTGGATGGTTTTGATCTCTTTTATCGGCTCGGCGAACATCCGAATACCTTCCTCGGTCGTCTGAAGCGTTAACTGTACCGGGAATAGCATCATCTGATTGAATGGCATGTCCGGCATATCGACTCGACCCCAGGCTATCTGGATTCGCCGGCCGTCTTGTCCTGGAACGTTATTAAACGTCTGGGATGCATAAAAACAATTGCCGCGGCTGAAAGGAATACTGTCGGATTCTTTCTTGAACTCTCTGCCGTCAAAACGACCAATGAAATAATGCCCACTGCCTCCGTACAATACCCATTTTTTATTATTTTCATCGCCATCAACCGGCAATTCAAACAACTCCGGACACTCATGAAAACACTTTAACCGGCTCTGATATTCCCATTTCTTTAAGTCTTCCGAGGTGTAAAATCCCATAACTCTATCATCAAGATATAACACCATGGCCCATTGCCTAGTCGGTTCATACCAAATGACTTTGGGGTCTCGATTTGAACCACTAATATGGCTTATTACAGGATTTTTCTCGTATTTTTTCCAGGTTCTGCCCCTGTCATTGCTGTAGGCAATGGACTGGGTAAATGGCTGGCCTTTCGACATCGCTGAAGTTCCACCGGCAGAGGTGTAAATACACACAATCACCTTTTCGTCACCCGTCTGAAAACCGGCAGTATTATGCACATCAACCACAGCCGAACCGGAGAAAATCGTCCCCAGTCTGTCAGGATGAATCGCATCGGACAGCTCCTTCCAGTGAACCAGGTCTTCACTAACGGCATGGCCCCAGGTCATATTGCCCCAATTCCAGCCGTAAGGATTGTGTTGGTAGAACAGGTGGTACTCGCCCTTGTAGAACACCAGGCCGTTGGAGTCGTTGTTCCAGCCGCGNCGCGACGAAAAATGGAACTGCGGCCGGTATTTCTCCCGGTACAAATTCTCCGCGCCCTTGATCGTATCACCTTGGATTATGGACATCAGTCCTTTCGAGTCTCGGCCCAACATATTCACCCGTATTATCGCCTGTTTTCCCTTGAACGCGCTAACATCCAGGAAGACCCAGAAGTCAGGTTCCGCATCTGCCAGCTCAATCTCGAACTCACGGACAATTTTGCCATCGATAATGACACTCATTATCCGCTTGGGAGCACCATTTTTAATTGGAAAATTGAGGTATCTCTTGCACAAGACCAGCTTCAAGGTTTTTTCAATTTCCACCTTCTTGTTACTCTGAAAGATATGGTCCACATTGATATGACCCCAGCCCCCTGTTTGACTATCCACGATTTGAATCTGCGCGGTCTTTCCGGCAAGGTCGGAGACGTCCCACGTGTGCCAATCAAGTCGCTCCGTACCACCGGGCCTATCGTTTGGTCCTGTCGCGGTGCGAATAACCTTACCGTCAACAAGCAGATTGATGCAGGTTCGGCCCGGGTGTTTGCCGCCGCCAATCAGGAAGTTGATATATCTGCGTTCAATCTTAAATTGTGGCGAGGTCAGTGTGCCGGTGGTGCCATCGCCTTTGAAATAGCTGTTAACCAGTCCTTTGCCTTCAAAGCCGCTGACGTCCATCTGATCAGGAAGTGTACCGCGCGCAGGCTCAGCGCCAAAGGCTTCCCCGGTTACTTTCCAGTTACCATAATCATCGCCTTCAAAGTCAGCAATAAGGATGTCATTCGACACTTCGGCTGCAGTCAGACAGCTAAACAGTCCAATAAGGATACCGAACACAAACCTCACCATGAGACTTTCCTTTCTTTACTCGTTAGTAACACACATTCAGGATACTAACCTTAATATTTTTTTCATAAAAAGTCAAAGGTCATGTGAATAAACTCCATGTGCTAATTCTTGCGTCTAATTGGTTCAGATTGCGGCCCCTCGGCAGCTCATATCCGATAGCCGCCTCGATATAGACTGACTCATTTGCCGAAATGGTGTTTTAGAAGGGATTCTATCAGTTGTGAGAAAACAATTCGCCCTGTATACTGTATACGTTGATCAGTCCTTTCGATTTTGCTATGAAAGTAATGGGGCCAAAGTCTTTGATTGAGCTGAAATAGTTAGAAATGCGCAGTGAAAACCGCATTTATATCTTCAACAAAATTGGTAGTTTTTAACTGATGAAGCTGGCATATTATGGCTACATGCAAAAAATGCGGTAAGGTCTCCGACGAAATATCCAAAGCATTATTGCTTTGCGCCGAGTGCATACGTATGGCTGGCAACGAATGCCTGACTGAGCTTCAAGAGATTCATGCCCAAAGCCGCGAAAGGTTTGGCCTTGCCGCCTTACCTCCGTCCGGCCCGGAGGGTATTCAATGTGGCCTCTGTCAAAACAAATGCCGCATTCCTGCCGGTGGGCGGGGATATTGTGGTGTGCGCAGAAACGAAGATGGGCGTTTAAGGGGCGGTACTCCTAAAGAGTCCGCAGTATCGTGGTACTACGACCCGCTGCCAACCAATTGCGTTGCTGACTGGGTATGCGCAGCGGGTAGTAGTGCTGGATACCCCGAATGGACGCACCGACGTGGGCCGGAACACGGCTATATGAACCTGGCGGTATTCTATGAGGCCTGTACATTTGACTGCCTGTTTTGTCAGAATTGGCACTACCGGCAGCATTCGACAACGAGCAAAACGCACACCGCTGCGGAGCTTGCAGAAGGTGTAACTGAAAATACTTCTTGCATCTGCTTCTTTGGTGGTGACCCTACATGCCAGTTGCCTCATGCATT
>JGI24422J19971_10003200_pt1 | contig 10247 bp, 9 predicted proteins | sample DeeMarSWOR152_54_FD_19971 | JGI IMG/M metagenome (IMG submission 19971)
TTCCAACTCACTGGCAGTTCACCACAGCTAAGAATGAGAATTTGTATTTTTCTTCCGAAGGCAATGTTGTAGTTTCCGTTTTTAATGGGAATACTCATCTTGCACCAGTTCCTTTAAAGCTGGAAAGTAACGAGAACCTGGAAGGCGGGACACCATATATAGCACCAGATGAAAGTTATTTAATATATAGTGTTGGAAGGAATGAAAGAGATGAATACGCTGATCTTTATATCAGCTATAGATTAAAAAATAACAAATGGACCGAACCAATAAACTTGGGCCCTTCCATCAACATAAAGGATAATTTCGATCTGTGTCCAAAAATATCTCCTCACGGGAAATACTTATTTTTTATCAGCAGAAGGAATAGTCCTGAATTCAGGATTTACTGGGTGGATGCCGGGTTTATTGAAACGCTGAAACCAGATGAATTGAAATAGCAGGAGGTCTATCATGAAAACGAAATTTCACTTGATCATATTTACGATTGTTTCATTACCTTTATTGTGTCAAGCCCAGCAAAAGGAATGCACAATACAGGATTTCATATTTTCAAACTTAAGCAAAGTAAAAAAAGATAGAATTTGCTAATAGATTAAAAAAGGAGGCACGTTATGAAAATGAGTTTGCTTAGGTTTTCCCTTGTTCTTCTCATTATTCTTCTTGTTGCCGGAGGTCCGGCTGCAGCAGCGGATACGTCTTCTGACTATGAAGCGGTGAAAAAATGCATTGAGCAATCGATAGGCTGGGCCATCGAGAAGGATTTCGGCGCCATGTTCCGCCTGTGGGCCGACGACATGTTTCATTTCTGGCTGGTTTCCAAAAGCTTGGTGGTGGGCCTGGAGAATTTCAAAAAATATGCCGAGCGATGGAAGGATCCCGATTTCCGTGGAACCCGTTTCGAATTCAAGGACTTGCGCATCGTGTTTTCCCGTTCCGGTGATGTGGCTTGGTATTCCTGTTTTCTCGATGATTGCGGCTCCTATAAAGGCGAGGAGAATTGTTTGGAAGACGTTTTCCAGACCGGCGTTCTGGAGAAAAGAGACGGGCGATGGGTTCATGTGTTGATGCACGGAGCCTATCCGATCGACAAAATACCCGAGAATTATGTGAGGCGCTTTTATTCGGACCTGTTCGAAAAGAAAGAGAAGAAATAACTGGCTGTTTCTGATCTCCCTTAGCTAATCTATGTCCCCTTATGAATTGAAGCCAAAGAGGTTTATCATGAACAGGACAATTCAATTATTTATATTGACAGGCTTGATTTTTCTTGCTGGAATTGTGGTTTGTCTAAGTTTTATCTCTTGCAGCAGCGCCAGGCAGGATGATTTTCAGGCTTTGACGGGACCCTACCTCGGCCAGAAACCTCCGAGCATAGAGCCGGAAATCTTTGCTCCTGGACTCATAACCACGCATTATTCTCAAAGCTATATCGCATTTCTAAATGATGGCCGGGTTTGTGTCTTTTCAGAAAGCACGGAAAAAGGGCATGAAACGTATTATACCTATGAAAAAAACGGGAATTGGACAAAGCCGCAGAGGGCTCCCTTTGAAGAGCTGCAGGGTCACCCCAATTACACCACGGGTCCCCTGGGCCGGAAGGTGTATTACCACTCTGGGAATCCGACTCGCCGCGATGATGACAAGCCTGATGATAACATCTGGACCATTGAATGGATTGGTTCGGGCTGGGCGGAACCGGAAGTGCTGCCCGAACCGGCCAACTCGGAGTATGGAGAAGCCTATCCTTCTGCAACAGCTGACGGTACGGTCTATTTCTTCACCTGGAGAAGAGAGGGCACCCGGGGAGATGATATATGGTTCAGCCGCTGTATCGACGGACAATACCAGGAAGCACAGCGTCTTCCCTGGCCCGTCAATACGGATTTTATTGAATACGATCCCTATGTGGCTCCCGATGAAAGCTTTTTGATTTTCGGTTCGGATCGTCCGGGCGGTTATGGACAAAGCGACAATTATATCTGTTTCCGTAAAGAGGGCGGAAGCTGGACTCCTCCCATAAATCTGGGCCGCCCTTATAATTCTTCCAGTTATGACCTGTGCGCTAATGGGAGTCCGGACGGCAAATACTTCTTTTTCACAAGCGGAAGAAATACGGATGTCGATAAAGGCGATATCAGGGAAAAAACCGGTCAAGAGCCGGAGGATGATGCCGATCTCTACTGGGCGGACTTTTCTTTTATTGATGAATTAAAAAAGACCCTGCTCACTAAACGGAACGGCGCAGAGATCATCAAACGGGATTACATGGAAAATGGTATTCAATCTGCCATTGATACATTGAATAATCTCTATTCGGGTCAACAAGACAGAATCTTTTTCTTGCCGTTTGAGCTTCTTTCCATCTGTAGAGACATGTTGACAGAAGAGAAAACCGGAGATGCCGATTTATTCTTTTCGTCCCTTGATAAAACACTGCCCAAAGACGTCTTGATCAAGGAAGGTTATGCCCGCATCTGTGCCATGAACGGTTTTGTTTCCAAAGGCCTGAAAATTTTCGAGGAGCTGGATCTGGAGGATCCGGATTTTAATCTCAGTGATTCCTTGTCTGCTCTTGGATATCTCTTTTCTCTCTACCCTGAAAAAACTGAAGATGCTCTGTCGGTTCTGCATTTCACAGTGGAAAAATTCCCGGGAGATCCCTGGGCCTACTTCAGCCTTGCCCGGATTTATCGAAGGCTCGGCGACCTGGAAAAAGCCATCACAAACTGCCGGAAGTCATTGGAAATCCGGCCTAATGTCGGAGATGTTTCCCAGTTGCTGGAGCGTCTGCTGGAGGAGCAGGAGCGGAAAAAGAAGCATGAAGAATCCTTCCCTGTTCTCAAAGGCCCTTATCTTGGCCAGAAACCGCCGGGCATGATTCCTGAGGTATTCGCTTCAGAGGTTTTCACTGATTTCAAATACACATTCTGTTCTGTCTTCTCTCCAGATGGAAATGAGTATTATTTTGCCGCGTCAAGATCAGAGAACGACAAGGCCGGCATTTACTGGATGCGCCGCAGAAATCAGAAATGGACGAAACCGGAACCTGCTCCGTTTAACAGTCTGGAAATCGATCATGATATGCGATTTTCAGCCGATGCGTCTCAAATATTCTTCCAGTCATGGAGACCCTTGCCCGGCAGCAATACTCCAGACGAGCTCGGATGTCTCTGGTTTTCGGTAAGAAAAAAAACTGGCTGGAGTGAGCCTCAACCTGTAAAATGCGGGGGCAGAATCCTGCGGGCAGGATATCCGGATATAAGCCGTAATGGGACCCTTTATTTCTCCACAAGAGACAAGAATACGAGAAATGTAGATATCCATAGTTCGCGTTTTGTAAACGGTACTTTTGCATCCCCTGAGAATCTCGGCAATTCCATCAACACCGAATACATTGAAGGTGATTTATGCGTATCACCCGATGAGCGATTTATCATTGTTTCCTGTTGGGAGCGGCCGGACAATACGGGTGGTGGAGAAAGTGATCTGTATATCAGTTTTCGCCAAAGCGATGGCAGTTGGACGAAGTTGATAAACATGGGGGAAAACATTAATACCGAATACATTGAAAATTGTCCCACTATCTCTCCGGATGAAAGGTATTTTTTCTTTCAGCGCTTTGACGGTAGAGATAAATCCGAAACATTTTGGGTGGACGCCAAGGTCATCGAAGAGTTGAAACCGGACGAATTGAGGTAAAAGGAAGCCATCATGAAAAATTATATCCTGTTTAGTTTTTTTTCGTCCCCACCTTGTCTCTATCGAGTCAAGAAAAGAATAAGCGATATGCACTAGGCAAGGTCGAATGATGTGAAAATGGTTTGGCAAACAAGACGTAATTGATTTCAGGAGGTCACGATGAAGAGATGTTTGGATCTTCGTCTGGTCGTTGTCGTTGTTTTGATTGCTTTTCCCTCCTTTGCACAAGATTGATATCAATGAAGTAGAAATGCGAAATGGATAAATAAATGGAAGATGTACCAGAATGCAGGACATGATTGGGTAAATGATGAACATGAGCATAATATAAGGCTATTTTGGAATTCAGCCGCTTTCAAAAAGATGAGCCATTAAGAGTTAACACAGTTACTGTTTATCTAATCAGGCAATGTAGGATAGAGGGGATTATTTAAATGAAAAGAACAATATTAGGTTTTTGTTTACTTGTTTTTTTGGTAACAAGTTCATTTTTACAGGAAAAGGATTTCCCAGTACTCAAAGGTCCCTATCTTGGCCAGAAACCACCAGGAATGACACCGGAGATATTTGCACCGGGGATTATATCAAAAGGTTATTTTAAATGTATGGCCTTTTTCACTCCTGATGGCAAAGAGTTTTACTTTATGTTATGGGGAGCCCCACACGGCGTCATACTTTTCAAAAAAGAAGTAAACAATCGATGGATAAAACCTCAAATGGCTTCTTTTTCAGGTAAATACCATGGGAAGTTCACTTTATCTCCAGATGGAAATAAGATTGTTTTTAGTTCAAATAGACCATTAAACGGTAGAGGAGAACCAATAGATTTTCATTATAGTTGGATTGCAGAGCGAACTGATACCGGCTGGAGTGAACCAAAATATCTCGGCCCTTTAATTAATTTAGAAAAACCATATTCTGCATATCCTTCGCTTTCTAAAAATGGTAATTTGTAATTTTTTTCCAATCGTGAAGGGAAAATCTCACATTCAACAATTTAAAAGTAGAGTTTTTAGAGACCATAAAAAGGGGAAGCCATAATATATTTTTCATGGCGTTAGAAATCCCCAAGAAAACGAAGTTATCATGTTTATTTCTGATAAAAATAGGATTAAATAAGTGTTTTTCTAAGGAAGGTGCATAATGTTCAGGAAGAAATCCTACTTTTTATTCATATTGTTTATTTATCTAAGCCTCCTGATTCCTCTATTTTCATCCACCGGCGATGATTCTCGGCAGAACGAACCACGGCTGACGTTTCTGATAGTCGGAGGAACTGACGGTGTGGCCAAACGGTTTGGTGATCTCAATCAATTGCGGGCTCTATTAAATGATGAAAAACGGTCTGCCTGCGAAAAAATCTTCTTGGCTCTCGCGGAGAAGCCTCTTTCCCAGGAGGAAATCGTCAAGTCAGTCGATCTCTCAACGGAAATGGTCAGGGATGTGTTAACCATGCTGGAATCTTTGAATATGATCAGTGAGATTGATGAAAAATGGACGGCAACGCTTCCGGTCATCACTGACCAGGAGATGGCTGTTCTACGAAAGGCTCTTTCTCCGCTAGCAGAGCGGATAGCTGAAACGATATCCGTCTTTGTTCCTCAGATCAATAGAGTTTACGAGGAATACCGTCTGACCACAGATCCTGTATGGGATAGAATGGCACATTTGTTTATCGACAACTTTCTACTGGATGCGTCCTTTTTAAGGAAACTTGATAACGCTGAAAAGGAAAGGGGTATAAATCAACATTATTCCGAAAAACAAAAGATCCTGCCAGCCTTTTTCCTTGAAACTGGCGAGAATTTTACTAATTTTGGGTGCAATTCCTATTCCTTTTCTGAGGAGGGAAACAATAGGAGAATTTTTGTTTTTGTTCTCCACGGCACTTTGTTCGATCGCATCCAGATCCGGGTCAATAAGTATGGCAGAAATCCTGACTTCTCCTCTGCTCTTTTCAAGATCACACCTAAGGCTGAAAGGACGGATCTCACTCTTGCTGAAAAGGAGATCTTAGAAGATCTGGAATGGATTAAAAAAGAAAGGGTTTTGGTTCCGGTTTTAAAAGGAAATATTCGAAAACACCTCACGCCTCTCTTTATGCAGGCGGCCGAGAGCGCAGCTGAGGTTGTGTTCGAAAATTTCATTGTTATTCTTGAAGCCTATGAAAAATCACCTTACTCCAATTATCTGGACGGCTCAGGCGATTACATCCAGTATGTCTATCACTTTCTGATGTATGCGAGTATAGAGGAGCTGATCGAGAAAGGTTTTTTGCCGACTGTTCCCAAACCTGTGCCGGGATATTTCGGCGCTTTTATTCTTTATTGAGTGACAGACAGAATAGACCAGATTTGCTGAATAGAATGTAAAAATTTGTCATGTTTTCCTCTCTACTGTTCTTAAATGCCAAAGCGGACATAAATGAGATTTATTATTCTCAACAAATTAATGGGAAATTTTCCAAACCGGTAAATTTCGGGATCGCTGTTATATCCAATATGGAGAAGGAGATACTTATGTTGCTCCGGATGGATGCAACCAGATTGTCAGCTCAAGGGGAAGACCTGACAGCATGGGAGGAGGTCTTTACATCAGTTTTAAAAGGAACGCCGGCAGTTGGATAACGGCAAAAAATATGGGAAAATCAATTTATACCAAAATTTACGAATACTGTCCGGTGGTTTCCCCGTATGGTAAATATCTCTTTTTCTCCCGCTTTTCTGAAAATAGTACAGATATTTACTGGGTGGATGCAGATTTCATTAAAGATTTCAAACCTGCAGATTTAAAACGAAAGGAGTTGACATGAAAAAATCGGCTTTCATTTTGGGACTGACGGGATTATGGTTATTATTCAATTCTTCCAAAATCCCCGCACAAAGTAGTCGCGATTTTTTATCAGAACATATGGATTCATTCATCAATGAGTATTTGGATTGGTTCAACATTCCGGGATTATCCATAGCAATCATAAGTGACAATGAGGTCGTTTTTTCCAAAGGTTATGGAGTGAGTAATGTGAATACCGGTGAAAAAGTATCCCCTCTTACACTTTATTCCACGGCTTCAGTTACGAAACTGTTTGTCGGCACGGCAGTCATGCAAATGGCAGAGCAAAACCTGGTTGACTTAGAAGATCCTGTCATAAAATATCTTCCTTACTTTAAACTGAAGGATGAAAGATACAAAAACATCACCATATTACAGATGTTAAGCCATACATCGGGTTTGCCTGATGTCGAGACCGAGGAATTTTACTCCTCATGGAATAATCCGGAATATGATAAAGAAGCTCTTGAAAGGTATGTCCGCAGCATTCATGACAAATCCCTGATAGCCAGTCCTGGAGAATCATATTCATACAGCAACATGGCTTATGATATTCTTGGAGAACTTATAAGCAAGATATCTGAAATGCCCTTTGAACAGTATATTAAGAAACATGTGCTCGATCCTTTGGAAATGAAGAAAAGTACTGTTTTACTTAAAAATGTGGATAAGAACCTTTTAGCTTTGCCACATCTTATGAACAAAAATTTCGAATATAAAGTGAGTGATATGATCCCTTACAGCAGAAGACACCCCGCTTGTGGAACACTCTTTTCGAACGTGATCGAAATGAGCAATTGGGCCATAGCCAACATGAATCGGGGATTGTTCAAAGGAAAAAGGATATTGCAGGATTCCTCTTACGATACGATGTGGCGTCCCGCGGTCCTTGAGGATAACCCTGTTGGTATCAGTTGGCTGATAGAAGATTTTGGCCAAAATAAACTTTTCTCACACGGTGGCGGTGATCCCGGATACCGTACAGAGTTTTATATTATCCCTGAGAAATCCGTTGGTGTTATTGTCATGGCAAATTGCTGGGAGGATCAGATCAATCCTATAGCCGTAAAGGCTCTCAATATCCTGCTTGGAGAATATGAAAAAGACTGGTTTTCTTATTTGCAGGGCCAGATTTGGAAAAGCGTTCGAAACAATAGTGGTGAAACAACTGCTAATTTTTGCCGGGAACTGATCCGAGAGAATGGGAAGGAAGTCTTTCATCCAGCGATACTGAACCAATTAGGCCTACGCCTGGAAAGACTGGACAAAACAAATTATGCATTAATCCTTTATGAATTGAATGTTGAATTGTATCCCAAAATCTTTCAATTATTCAATATACTGGCAAGAACATATCTCAAAGCGGGTAAAGACGATTTGGCGATTGAAGCATACAAGAAATCGCTTGACCTAAAACCAGGGAATCAAGAAGCAGCGGAAATGCTCAAAAAAATCAAAAAGAATAAAAGTAGAACTTCGAGAATATCAAGACAATGAAATAAAAAATGTGAGAAAAGGAGGTAAGATATGAAAAAGTGTTTGTCCGAGATTTCCGTTGTTCTTCTCATTCTTTTCCTGTTTGCCGGAGGTATGGCTGCCGCGGAGGACGCGTCTTCTGACTATGAAGCGGTGAAGAAAAGCATAGAGCAGTCGATAGGCTGGGCCATCGAAAAGGATTTCGAGGCCATGTTCAGCCTGTGGGCCAACAACATGTTTCATTTTTGGCTTTTTTCCGACAGCCTGGTGGTGGGCCTGGATAATTTCAAAAAGTATGCCGAAAGGTGGAAGGATCCCGATTTCCGCGGAACCCGCTTCGAATTCAAGGACTTGCGCATTGTGTTTTCCCGTTCCGGTGATGTGGCCTGGTATTCCTGCTATCTCGATGACTGCGGTTCATACAAGGGCAAGGAGACGTGTTTGAAAGACGTTTTTCAGACCGGTGTTCTGGAGAAAAGGGAAGGCAGGTGGGTTCATGTGCAGATGCATGGATCATATCCGGTCGACAAAATACCCGAAAATTATGTCAAGCACTTTTATTCTGATCTGTTTGAAAAGATAAAAGAGAAATAGCTGACTGTTTCTGATTCCTCGCAACTAATCCTTGATCTCTTATGAATTGAAATAAAGGAAGTTAATCATGAACAGGAAAATTCAATTGTTTTTATATACAAGTTTGATTGTTTTTGCTGGGATTTCATGCGCACATGAACATTTGTCTGATTTCCCGGTTCTTAAAGGTCCCTATCTCGGCCAAAAGCCACCGGGCAGGCAGAGAACTATATTTGCCCCGGGCATTGTATCCACAGGGTACAATGAACACGGCGTTTCCTTTACTCCTGACGGAAAGGAAGTATTTTGGAGGCTGCTGGGAGCTCCCCATGGAATCACCCTGACCATGAGAGAAGAAGAAGGGGGTTGGACACCACCTCAGGTCGCCTTCTTTTCGGGAAAATATGACGGAAAATGCTCCCTGGCGCCGGACGGGAAGACAATACTCATGAGCTGGGGCTCTCCACCATCCGGTGAGGGACCTCCCCTGGATCATTGGACGATATGGATCATTAAACGCACGAATACGGGTTGGGGAAAACCCAGAAATTTACCCCATCTCATAGGGGCATGTCCTACCATATCAAACAACGGCACAATATATTTTTATGCCAGGGGAGAGAATAACAAAGGAGATATTTACAGATCATTATTTAAAAATGGCAAATATGGCAGAGCCCAAAAAGTTGAGGCCCCAATCAGTACAGAATATTGGGAAAATGATCCTTATATTGCACCTGATGAGAGTTTTCTTGTTTTTCAGTCCACCCGGCCAGGCACTTTAGGAGAAGGAGATCTGTTCGTCAGCTTCCGTTTGAAAGACGGAAGGTGGTCGGAACCCAAAAATCTTGGAGAGGGGATCAACACCGGAGAATCCGGAGAGGGCTGCCCCTGGGTCACTCCGGACGGAAAATACCTGTTTTTCTCCAGCAGTACGCGGACACTACCCAACTATTCCTCTGTCCCCCTCACTCTGGAAAAAAAATTAGAGATCCTCAGCCAACCGGGTCATGGCAGCGAAGATGTCTTCTGGGTGGATGCGAGGATTATCGAAGATTTGAAACCGGAGGAATTGAAGTAAAAGAGGAGGATACTCATGAAATTAAAAGTAAGGTTAGTTGGAATTGTATTTTACATTGTTTTTGTATTGATTAGTTGTGCAAAGCAGGATAATTTTCCGGTTCTCAAAGGCCCCTACCTGGGTCAGAAACCGCCAGGTATGACGCCGGAGATCTTTGCTCCTGGTGTTGTGTCGACAGGATTTGACGAAATGTTCACCTACTTCACTCCTGATGGAAGAGAATTGTATTTTCAGCTATGGAAAGCTCCTTTTCCGATTATCCTGGTAATGAAGGAAGAAAATGGGCAATGGACAAAACCTGAAGTTGCCCCCTTTTCAGGTCGGTATTTTGCTAAATTCTGTTTATCTCCTGATGGCAATACAATTGTTATGACTTCCAGTGAGCCGCGGTCGGGTCGAGGAGAACCGACAAATGAGTATACGACCAGGATATTAAAGAGAACCAAAAACGGTTGGAGCGATCCGGTATTTATTGAACAAACATTTGGCTCTTTGGCGCCTTCAATTTCATCACAGGGTAATTTATATTTCTTTTTTTCGGTTCAGCCTCCGGCCAAATCAGATATCTACGTATCCAAATATA
>JGI24422J19971_10003203_pt1 | contig 10240 bp, 7 predicted proteins | sample DeeMarSWOR152_54_FD_19971 | JGI IMG/M metagenome (IMG submission 19971)
AGAAGGCGGTAGCATCGCTTTCTGAAATAGACGACTCTTACGAGATTGCCAGATCCCATTTTAACTTAGCTACTTGCCTTACCCTTTTTCAACATTTCATGGAAGAACCTGAGAAACGATGGCATCAAATTTCAAAAGCAACCGAACACTTTCAAAAGACTATTGAGTTCTCCGAAAGGGTTGGAGACAAATACCTAGTCGGATTATCTTATCTATGGCTGGCAGCCGAGATATATGCTGTTGGAGAAAAGGCTATAGAATATAATGAGAAAGCGCTGAAGCGCGGTGAAGAGACGAAGGATAACTACTTAAAGGGGTCAGGGCTGCTCGGACTGGCGTTTAACGCAGGATGGAGGGTAAGGCATATCGAGGACCCCGACGAGGGAAAGAAAGTAGCCGAAGAGAGTATAAAGGCACGTGACAGAGCGATGCATCATCTCTCTATATTCTCCTACTTCGCAGATGGAGGTTTTATATACGTAAATTCTTACCAAAACCTTGCTAACTTGGAGACCGACCTGGAGAAAAGACGGGAGATCTTAGACAGGTCGTTGGAAATTGGAACGAGATGGTTGAAGGTAACTGAGGACCCTATTAATGGTTTCAGGCAATTGCGTCACTCATTAAGCAGGGCTCTTACATCTCGGGCAAGCTTAGAACCAGACCTCGAAAAAAGAAAAAGCATGCTGAAAAGGGCCCTCGAGTACAGGGAGTTAACAATCGAGCATGGGGAACGATTCGAACCATTCCACTATTGGGATCGAGGGATACGTCTCGACGATCTAGCAAAAATAAAGGAGCAACTCGCCTACTTAGAAACAGATCACAAAACTAAGATAGGGCTTCTTAAAGAAATCGTGTTAACTAGGGAAAATGGTCTCCAACACTTGTACAAATGGATGCCCTTTGCCGAGAAGAGGGGCAGCCTCATTATGTTTGCTCGGCTCAACAATATCGAAAATGATCACGCTACTCTGCTAACGCGACTACATGAACTGACAAAGGAACCAGAGCTTGTAAGAAAAACGATAGAGACTTTGTGGAAAAGCATCGAGTCAGCTAGCAAGTTAAACTTGTGCAGCCGAATAGCTGAGGCATACTGGAAAATCGCAAAAGCGCAAGATGTTCTAGAAGAACACTTGGAGGCTGCAGAGAATTTCCTACTTGCCTCGGAGAATTACATGAAAGCCGCTGAGAAGATACCTCAACTAATATCGTTCTACAAAGACCACGCGACCTATATGCAGGCTTGGAGCGAGATCGAGAAGGCAAGGCAACACCACACAGAGAAACACTATGGAAAGGCGAAGGAGCACTACGAAAAGGCAGCAGAACTACACAAATCGACTGAAAGATGGAGTTATCTCGTCCCAAACTACCTGGCATGGACTCGACTGGAACAATCAGAGGATCTGAGCAGGAAGGAAAAAACGGAGGAGGCAATGAGTAACTTTGATTTAGCAGCCAACCTGTTCTTGGAGGCCAGGGATTCTATTCTCGCCCACTTGGAAGGGATCGAAGTCGGAGAAGAGAAGGAGACCGCCCAGATACTGGTTGAGGCCTCAGGCTTGAGGCGAGACTACTGCCTTGGTCGAGTCGCCCTTGAGGAGGGGAGGACCCTCGACAGACAGGGCGACCATTTGGCTAGCTCTAGGAGATACGGTCAGGCAGCTGAAAGGTTCCAAAACTTAATCGAAACCATGGAACGGGAATCAGATAGAAGAGAAATCCAGCAGGTTGTTTATCTCTGCAAGGCCTGGGAGATGATGATGATGGCCGAGGCTCGAACGTCACCGGGATTATATAATAATGCGGCTGAGCTCTTCGAGCAAGCACGGAAGCATGCTCTGGACCAGCCCACAAGCCTTCTCGCCCAGGCTCACAGCAGCTTCTGTAGTGCATTGGAAGCTGGTACAAGATTTGAAATAAATAGAGATCCAACACTGTTCTCAATAGCAAAAAACCATATCGAAGCCGCAACTAACCATTATCTAAGAGCGGGTCATCAGTCTTCATCTGATTATGCTACAGCGACCAACAGGCTACTCGACGCCTACATGTATACCTATAATGCACAGACGGAGACAGACCCCAGTAAGAAAGCTCGTTTCTATCAGTTGGCCGAGAGGCTGCTTCAAGACTCTGCTGGCCTATTCCTCAAGGCGAAACACCCTGAAAAAAGCGATGAGGTGAGAACTATTCTGGAGAATATAAAAGGAGAGAAACAGATCGCCATAACTCTGGCTGAGCTCATGCATGCACCAACTTTCGTATCCACCACAACTTCCTTCTCCACACCAACCCCAACACATGAACGTGCCAACGGTCTTGAGAGATTCGAAAACGCTGACATACAGGCTAACATCATCCTCGGAAGAAGAGATGTGAAGGTCGGTGACGATATAGACATAGAGATAGAGCTGGTGAACGCCGGGAAGGCGCCCGCCCAGCTGATCAAGATCGAGGAGATAATACCCGAGGGCTTCGAGGTTAGCAGTGCGCCTGACATCTGCAGGGTCGAAGACAGCTACCTCGACATGAAGGGGAGGACCCTGAACCCGCTCAAGACGGCGGAGCTGAAGATCGTACTCAGGCCGCTGGACAAGGGGACGTACAACCTTAAGCCGAGGGTACTGTACCTCGACGAGGCGGGGAAGTACAGATCCCACGAGCCCGATCCGGCTACGGTTGTAGTGAAGGAGTTGGGAATAAAGGGCTGGATCAGAGGGCCGACCAGATAGATAAATTTACACGCATTCGGTATTCCTTGGAATCCAGCAATTCCTCTCATCCCTGCGCGCTCAGTTAGAAATATGTGTAGGTGTATGAAAAGAGAGTGTAGGAGTAGGGGAGGAAGGATGGGTAGGAAGATGGATTTAGGTTAGGGGGTAAAAAATTATCCCCCAAAACCTAATCCCACACATGCCCATAAACCTAAATCCGCGCGTCTCAGTTATCAGAGGAGATAATACCTCGATTCAAATCAAAGGAGGAAAGATATGTCAAATCATAAGCATAATACAATTGATCTAGAACCAATTATTCTCCCAAAACCTTCTAAAAAAGGCGGTAAGACTCTATTAGAAGCACTCCAGCTCAGACGGACTGAACGGAGAATCAATTCGAAGGAAATTCCTTTACAAGTTCTATCAAACCTTCTCTGGGCGGCGTTTGGAGTTAACAGGGAAAAATCAGCGTTTTACAAACTAGGAAGGACAGCTCCTTCAGCGAGTAATTCCCAGGAAATTGATCTATACGTGAGATTAAAGGAGAATGTATACCTGTATGAAACTACACATCATTCATTGAAACCAATAAAGGCAGGTGTTAATCAGATGAGTGGAAGAAGATCAGCATTTCAAAGAATAGGTGGTGCACCGTTAACCATTATCTACGTGGCAGACATTTCCCGCTACGACCTTGGTCCCAACCAACCCGACCCTCATATTGGAGAACCTGAGGTACAGAAATCATACTATTATTCTGACACAGGTTTTATCGCTCAGAACGTTTACCTCTATGCGGCGTCAGAAGGTTTGGCTGCATGGTTCCATAATTGCGATAAAGACACCATCCGGAAAGAATTGAGTTTACGAGATAATCAACTTGTTTTATTTGCACATACAGTTGGATATCCAAAGGAGAAGAGTTGATAGCCAAATGACATCTATTGTTTCCGTCGTAAAAGGTGAAAGAGGACTAAAACCAGTCTACAGAGCGCTAGACTACATTCAATATCAACCCGTCTTAGAGCCCTACGATACCGTGCTAGTGAAGGTAAACCTAATCACAGACCACACATACGAGACAGGCATCACCACAGACCCTATCGTGGTCGAAGCAGTCATAAACAGAGTTCACGAACTGGACAAGAAGGCGATAGTCGTCGAGACAGAGGGAGGCATCACATCGCCTGATACAGCGATCCATGAGACAGGTATAATGGATGTAGTTGAGCGTACAGGAGCCGAATACCTGAACATGGGGAAGCTTGAAGACAAAGTCGAGTTGACGGTGGAGAATCCAAAGGCGATTGATAAGTTCAAGGTAGCGCGGATCGCCACCGAGAATGCAATAATCACGGTGCCGACGATGAAGCTCCTGCATCACACAGTGATTACAATGGGTCTGAAGAACATGTTCGGTATGCTGACTATACGTAGTAAGTATTCATTGCATAAACATGGAATGGATAACGTCATCTACGATATCGTCAGGACACTGCCACCCAATCTTTGCGTGATAGACGGTTTCTACGGGAAGGAAGGCAAGGGTCCATGGCAGGGCAATCCTGTGAAGATGGATACCATCATCGCGAGCCTTGATACGGTGGCTGCGGATGCAACAGCGGCGAGGTGTATAGGAATCGATCCTGAGATCGTCGACCATGTTAGGTGGCTCCACGAGGCTGGAATCGGGGAGATGAACGACATTGAGGTCGTGGGTGACGGGATAGACGCCGTATACCATGAATGGGACCGTGACCTGGACGCAAAACTGACTTTCTAATCATACTTACGTGTGTGGTTANATTTTATCCTACTCATTTTNAATCATAATCTATATGTTCTTTTATCCANGCTGTCCATCGTCTGTNTANGTCGCGTTGGTGGACTGGGTCTTGGGGGCTGTGACCTTCGACTGGATATGCGATNAACTTCGTCTTCACACCATTATCTCTGAGGGTGTGGTAGAGGATGTATGACTCCGTTATGGGGACACGTTGGTCTCCCGTGTCGCAGAGTATCAGTGTGGGTGCCTTGATATTCACTGCATAGGTAATAGGAGCCTGTTTACGGTAGGCTTGGAGGAGCTTCGGGCTTGTGAAAGGGGAACCTTCAAAGTAGGTAGCTACAGAAGAGTGAATGTCNCTGAGAACATATTGATCTATGTGGTCGGTGACTGGAGCCCCGGCAACACCAGCCTTCCAGCGGTCAGGATAGTTACCTAGCAGCCATGTGGTCATATAGCCCCCATAGGACCATCCTGAGACAGCCATCCGTGAGGGATCCGCTATGCCTTTTTCAATGAGCAGTTCAACTCCGGACATCACGTCTCGCCCTGGGCCGTCACCCGCATCATTCCATATAGCGGCTGTATACTTGTTCCCCAAGTTGTCGCTTCCACGGTAGTTGGGCTGGAATACCACCCATCCATGGGATGCGAGTAGCTGGGTGCGGCTTGAGAACCCTATAAATGAGGCTGCTCGCGGACCACCATGTATGTACAGGACAAGAGGATATGCCTTACCAGGCTGGTAGTCCGGAGGGAAGGTAAGCACTCCATCCATCTCAAAGTCGTCTGCCCCACACCATCTTAAGGTCTCTTGCTTTCCTAGGTCAAGAGCCGCTATGTTTACGTTAAAATCTGTTAGGCGTCTTGGCAGGCTTTCAGGTGTTTCCATATAGTAGAGCTCAGCTGGATGGCATGTCTCGTAGGCAAGCAGAGCTATTTGACTGTAACTTGAAACTGTTATCTCTCGGCCTACCATGGCATTACCTACGTCCAGCCGTTTCCTTGAGCCATTAGTGGACTGTAACCATATTCCCGGTATAGTGCTATCTTGTGCCCAGATTATGAGAGAGTTACTGTCAGGCATCCACCGGGAGACACCGATGTTCCGGTCCAGATCAGGGGTAAGGCTCTTTCCCTCGCCCCCATATGCAGGTGCGATGAAAAGCTCATCGCCAACCCGGCTGTCACCGTCACGCGGATAATGATAGGAGATATATTTACCGTCAGGAGAGTATGCTACATCACTCATTCGATGGTTGATATTGTTTAGCCTGCGGATTGACCCGGTCTCCACATTGAGGATGCGGATACTGATATCTGTCCAGTACCTTGGGCCAGGCTTGGGCTGCCACCCAAAAGCTATCTCTTTTCCATCTGGAGACCATGCATGCGNACGCGTGACCGCTACCGACCATTCTCCTAATGTCAGCTGTTTAGCCTCCCCACCTTCTAGAGGTTGGAGCCAGAGGTGGTGGGGACGTGGAGTCTCCTTTAGAAGGTAATTTACATCTGCTTCGAATGCTTTGTTATGACGCTCTGGGCCCTCAACCTCAACTGGCTTCTCCTTTGAGATGTATGCTAAAGCTGTTCCATCTGGACGCCACGAGTAGGAGTCTATGCCCATTGGGGCATTCGAGACCTGTTTCGCCTCACCGCCATCGATGGGCATTATGAAGACTTGGGATTTATCGTCTACTTTGCAGAGGAAGGACAGCTTTTTTCCTGATGGAGACCAGCGGGCCTGCGAGGCATTTCGACGAGTTAAAACCTTCTGTGCACCCGTATTCACGTCGACCTGTACTAATTCGATGTCGAAGCGGTTTTCATCGTAATTTGTACGGGATACACGTACCACAATTGAGCTACCATCGGGGGATATCCGTGGATCAGATAAACCCACGACTCTACCTATCTGTTCAAGCTTGAACCTCTCAACACCAGAGCTGTCAGCGGTTACTTTCTCAGCTGATTTTATATTTTCTCCACTAGAATTCAGTTAACAACAACCTCCCATTCAAGTTGGCTATAAATATTGTAGATTCGTTTAAAATGCAAACTCACAATTTGTACTTACTACATGCGAGCATAACTTGCATCCTATAAACACACTTCTCAGAGAATTCAATAGATGATTTGATCATCACTTAAAGCAGGTTGATTTAACAAGTAAGAGAAGTGAAGTNTTTATACTTTTAGCTTGAAGTGCAGTCTGCATTCTCCATCGCGCGCTGTCTTAAAATGAAGAAAAAATAGCAAGTAGAAGTGGAGAATAAAAGAAAAAGCAGAGAAATTAAAGGCTATTTATGCGATTAGATAAAACATAATGGGAGGCAAATATTTAATGAGCTATCCAGGAAAAAACTGGGAAGAACGAATTCAGAAAATTGATAAGTATATCAAAGAGAAAATGCTCGAGCAAGCAGTCGAAGGATTTTCGATTGCTCTAGTAAAGGAAGGAAAAATAATCTGGCGACAAGGTTTCGGGGTGAGAAATAAGGAGGAAAAGCTACCAGTTGAACTTGAGACTGTCTTTGAAGCAGGCTCGCTTACAAAGCCAATAGCGAGTTATGTAGCTTTGAAAGCTGTTGAGGAAGGAACTCTGAACCTTGACAAACCCCTTACAGACTATTTACCCGAACCGTATCTGAAAAATGAACCATTATTAGAAAAAATCACAGCCAGACATATTCTAACGCATACCACAGGATTCCCCAACTGGAGACCAAAAGGAGAGGCATTAAAGATCCACTTCGAGCCAGGAGAAAGATTTTCCTATTCTGGAGAGGGATTCATGTATCTGCAAAAAGTGCTGGAGGAGCTAGAAGGGACAACCTTTGAGACNATCGCTCAGGAGAAGGTGTTCAAACCACTAGGGGTTAGACCAAACCAGCCTAANCTGGCAAGAAGAATTCGAAGAGCTGGCAGCTCNGGGATACACGAAAGATGGGAAAGTAANANAGAAGTGGAAACCAGAAAAAGCAAGATCAGCAAACTCCTTGCATATCTCTCCAACTAATTACGCTAAATTTATTATTTCACTTATGCAAGAAGAAAAAACCAAGTCAGAACAATTGGCAATAAAAACTCTCGAGAAGATGCTTGGTCCAGCAGTGCCAGTTAATGATGCGGGATTAAATGGAAAACATGCAGTACCAAAGGAAAAGATAACAAAAAGCAAAACAGTCTTTTGGGGATTAGGGTGGGGGATAGAAAAAACCAAAGAAAGGAAGAACTTCTGGCATTGGGGAGCCAACTATGTATTTCACGCGTATGTCATTGGAAACAGAAAGGAAAAATGGGGAATGGTAATGATGGGTAATAGTTACAATACAGCAAATCTCTGGAAATATTTCCTCCCCCAAATAACAGAAACAGAACATCCCTCAATTGACTGGCTAAGAACTTTTTTTTAAAAGCCATAATGACAAGAATAACAACTACTGCGCGCCTATGTGAAGAGAGCGCGCCCCTCTCCAGCTCCGCCATCTCGACACCTCGATGGGGACCGTCAGCCGACATCTTCGCAGGCCCGTTTTGTGTGTGTGGATAAAAATTAATCTCCGATATTTGTGCTGTAAATATTATCGATCTACAATTGACCCATCTTCATGTAGATTGATTTTACCATATGTGCCTTGAAAAGGGAAAATTTTGTCTATATCATCGATCAACTCAACACCAAGACCAAGACCTTCAGGTAGTTTAATGTAACCTTTTTCCACCTCGAAGGGAGATTTCATTTCTTTATCCAATCTGCAAACACCATTCATCATTGGGTATTCCTGAACCTCAAAATTCGGTATGCTAGCATCCAAGTGAAGGCAAGCAGCAGTGGATATTGGTCCGAGTGGGTTGTGAGGAATAACATAGACGCCACGTACTTCGGCTTCTGCAGCTATCTTTTTCCCCGCCGTAAGTCCACCTACTAGGCACATATCAGGCCGTATATAACGTACGTTTGTAGTGTTTAATAGTAAATCAAATTCTGAGGGTGTGATGAATCTTTCACCCGTCGCTACGGGACACCTGCATTCCTCTATTACAGTTCGCATTGCCTCAAAGTTATCCGGTATTGGGTCCTCATAGAAGTGGGGGAGATATTTTTCTATTGCGCGCCCTAGCTCAATTGCTTCTGCAGGACGCAGACCGCGGTGACATTCAAGAGAAATATCTACATCCCAACCTACCGATTTTCTGAGTTCTCTCATGGTATACTCGACGCGGTTTACTATCGCTGAGAAGTTTTCAACGATTTTGCCATCCTCATTTGTGAGACGTCCAAGGCGGAATCGGAAAGCATTGAAGCCTTTATTTATTAGATTCCTAGCAGAGGCTACTAGTTCTTCCGCATTCCTACCGCTGGCGTTGACATATATACGAACCTTTTCGCGAGTTTTACCGCCCATCAGCTCATAGCATGGAACGCCGAGGTTCTTTCCTTTCAAATCCCATAGAGCTATGTCTATACCGGAAATTGCAGCTTGAATGATTGAGCCTCTGAAATGCATATTTCGGGTAAGGGCGTTCCAGATAAATTCCGTCCGCATTGGGTTTTGTCCGATTAGAATTTTCTCTAGTTGTTTGAGAGTGATTGCAGTAGCTTCCTGATATCCCCAGGCTCCGCATTCACCCCAGCCTATTAACTCTTCATCTGTGTGAACTTTAACGTATAAATTGCGTCTTCCAACTAGTACAGGCTCTATTTTTGTGATTTTCACTTTATCACCTTTTAATAAACATATCACGTACGAGTTTATTGGTATAAAAATAATATACGCACGCGTTTTACCTTCAAGATTTGTGTGTGGGATTAAATTTTATCCCCAAACCCTAAACCCAATTACTCTCTGATTGATTCTCTCTTTGTCTCATTCTCTCTCCCCTATTCTTCTTCATTCATATACTCTCACTCTCTTTACACCGCTAGCTAGCTGAAAGAAAACAATAACTGTTAAATGTGAAAAAAAAGAAAAAATTGGAATTGATGGACAAATAGGGAGGTGATGCTTTGGTTAGGATGGAAAAGTCTATTGAAATCAAGGCTCCCCGTGAGAAGGTCTGGGAAATGCTTGCTTTGGATAGGTGGCCAGAATGGATGGAAGGATGGAAGAATGCGAAATATACTTCCAAGGTGGATAAACCTAAAGATAAGTATAAAGTGGGTGCATCTGCTCACATAGTTGGTCCTGAGGAATTTGATGCTGAGATTACAGAGAGTCTCGAAAACGAGAAGTTTACATTTCATGGGAAAGTGCCAAGGATGTCCTTTACTATTACATCTATCTTGGAATCTGTAGATGAGGGAACTAAATACACACATGTGATAGACGCTGAATTGCCTTGGGGAGTTTTTGGTAAGTTCCTTGGCAGATTGACGAAAGGAATGGGTGAAAAGGAAGCCAAGAAATCGTTAGAGAAGTTAAAAAGCATTCTGGAGAAATAGCTTAAAGTATCACCAAGAAACCATCCTTCATCTTTTTTTCTTGAAACCACTCAGATGCTAGTATTTGTTTCCTTTAGAAAATTGTTAAATGATCGATGGAATCTACTTGAATTCAAGGTTTCATTGACACCTTAACCATAGGATTTCAGTGGAACCTAAGCTCCGAGATAGGGAGCGGTACAAGTACCAAGAAGGAAAGAAGAAGAGATGAAATAAAATGACTGATATATTGGAAGACTGTTCGAACTCTGAACTAATTATAGAAGCGATTGAAAAGTCATG
>JGI24422J19971_10003204_pt1 | contig 10237 bp, 8 predicted proteins | sample DeeMarSWOR152_54_FD_19971 | JGI IMG/M metagenome (IMG submission 19971)
TTAACCTAGGTCTGCGACAGTACGTCCCGATAGACTTTCACTGTGTCATCAGCTACTTTGGACCACGTGAACATCTCCAAGACCCTCTTGCGAGCGTTCTCTCCACACCTCAATCGCAACGATTCATCTTCAAGTAACCTCACAACGAACTCTGCGATATCATTTGGATCATAGGGATTTATATGAAAGCCACACTGATCTGAACCACTTGGCACCACCTGCTCCCGAAAGCCACTCACATCCTTTGCACCCACAATCACGGGTTTTTTAAGGGCCATCGCCTCTGTGCAGACGATGCCAAAGGGCTCATACTTCGACGGAAAGACACAGAGGTCAGAGGCTGCGTAATACCTGATCTTCTCATCTTCGGGTAGAAACTCAAAGTTCAAGACTACTTGACCGTCAAGGCCCAGTCGAGTCACTTCCTGCTTCAACAACTCCTGCTGCTCACCGACACCTACGATCACAAGCTTCGCCTTAGGAACTCGACTCAGTATCTGGGGCATGGATCGAAGAAGCACGTCAGCTCCCTTGATCCAGGTAAGCCGTCCCACAAAGAGGATCATGAACTCATCTTCGTTTATTCCCAGCTTCATCCTAACCTTCCGAGTTTCTCCTTGGGGAATCGCCGCGGGATCATATTTTTCAACATCGATTCCATTGTATACGACCCTGATCTTTCTCTCGTCATAACCTAAATGGACAAGGTGATCGCGCATCGCATAGCTCACGGTAATTATCCGATCCGCATACTCGCCCGTCATCATCTCCAACCGCTCCAAGCACTTGGACCCATCTCCCGCTCGCCCCTTTTCAGTACTATGAACATGGAATATTAGCGGTTTGCCAAGGCCTCTGCTTGCTAAAATCCCCCCGACACTGCCCAGCCAATCGTGGGAAACCACTACATCGATTTCCCTACCCTCTGTCCTAACTAAGGCGTTCACTAATTTACTTGCAGAAAGCAGATTGTATAGGAATAGGTCTCCAAAATATTTTCGACCTGCTACCGGCCAACTCCGTATCTCCTCAGGAATAAACATGGGTAATAGCAGACTGAGGTTCATGTTTTCCACAATGGGCCTATGAATCTCAACGCCCTTACGCACAGCTCTAGTCGGAGCCTTATTGGTTTGCATGGAAAATACAGTGACGCCATGTCCCGCCTTAATTAATTCTCTCGTTATGTATTCAGCGTAGGTTCCGAGCCCGCCCACCACGTAGGGAGGGAACTCGTAAAGAAACGATGCTATTTCCATTTAACATACCTCAATAACACTGATAGAGTAACAGGATAGTTATTTTCTCCCAAACTATTATAGATCCTCCTTTCCGAGAGTCGTTGAAACGATGCAACCACCATGCTTCTTTTAAAACTTCGTGGTCACATCCTGCTCAGCATATTATCTTCCAACATTCTTGTCATGGAACGAGCTCACAAACATTCGTTACTATAGATAACTGAAGCTTTTTTTAAGCTAATACTGTCCAAGACGTCGATTTATTAACTGGAGCTTACGGAGATGCCGTTTTGCCATCTGCATAACCTTCTTCCGCAACCCATCCCCTCTGAGACCGAGCTTCCTTATCCCTTGAAACTTGGTTTTAAGCCCCTCATCTCTCAAGCTATGCTGCGCCCAGCTCTCAAAGTCCCCTCTTTCATCATGGAATTCTATCGACTTTTCATCGACTATCGAAAGAACTTCGATGAACCCATTCAGGCTGTATGCTATCTTCCCAGTATACGCCGTTTCTCCAACGCCCGTAAAAAACTTGAAGGGCGTGTTCCCCGTCACTATGTATTGCCGCAGTCTCTCCTCATAATCCATAAGAGCTGAGAGACATGTGACAAAGGCGTCCGTGGGAGTGCGATAGTGGCTGAAGTACTCATGAACCTCGCGAGGCCCTCCCTCGGAGGTGAACATGTAGTGGAGGTGGTCGCTTTCTTGAAAATATCTCCACAACTTTACGAAAACAGAGTTCCTAGATTCTTTGACTAACGGCGCCAGATCTCTCGTCGTCTTGTAGTAGGCCCACTGCATCGTGTTTCCGAGCCAGCCACTGGTGTCCCTTTTCTCGTCAGCCCAAGATGTTGTGGCGAGTTCGGGTACGTCGAGTTCCCCCACTGGATTGTATTTACTCAAGACTTCTGAGGGCGTGGCCATGTTTAGCCGTTCCCCCTTCAGGATCTCCCTTGGCAGCTGGGCGAGGAAGTCTTGGATACCCGTTTCAGGCCAATGGTGCTCTCCAAAGGTCTCATAGTCTGGAAAGATATTGACGCATTGTCCTTCGAGTCCAAGAAGCCACGAAGCGTATTTGTGTGCTTCTAAGGGCCACTCGCTCCACTTTCTTGAAGAGAACCTGAACCCAATATCGTCGGTCAATTGATAGTTTCTTAGAAGCACCTTCAGGCTATCACAGCCCTTTGCTGAATAGACGTAGTTAGGAGACCGTCCTCCTAGAACCCTCTCAACGCCCTCCGCAAACATTCCTAGGTACCCAGCTTTTTCCACAATCTTTGCGATGGCATTATTATATAGTAGCTCCGTGTTCTCGAAGACGCTAGGCGTGAAATGTATTAGGTCTTCAATCGTCTTTCTATGCATCTCAACTTGTTCGGTGAACTCGTCAACTGTGGGATACAGGCTGCAGAGACTGTGAAAGTAAGTCTGTTCGAGGAACTCGACACACCCCGTCTCAGCCAACTGCCTAAAGGACTCTACGACGTCTTTATTATACCTCTCACACTGCTCAAGAAAGACGCCGGAGAGGCTGTACGCCACCTTCACCTTCTTCTCTCTTTTGAACTCGTCAATGAGGTCAAGGACGACATTGTTAGCTGGAAGATAGCATTTTCTACTTACACGCTCAAAGACCTTCCGATCCAAGCCTTCGTCAAAATAATGATCAAAGAGTTCAGTCATACTGAGACGTTGGTACATCCGACGCTCCCAAAAGAAGTCGCCCCTGACTCTGAACGGTTGATGAACCTCAAACGTGAAGACAACGTCCATCTTCCTTCCCACCTCTTCCGAATAAAGTAGAACGCCCAATTGTAAAAAAGGTATCTACAGACAGTCGTCCAACAGCTTCGACGCTAATTCCGCGAAGACCACTCAATCCAAGAATAAGTACGATACAGTCCTCAACAACGCTGAGAGAACACGATACCATGTAGCCGAACAAAGGCGTCGTCTCCAGATGGTGAAAAACACACGTACCGAGTATACCTTGTGTGTGATATCGATCTTCGGTTTTGATAGATTTTCAACGATTCAAGACGCTTTCTGAATTATTAACATAAACCTGTTTAACTGATACGCCATCTTTCCGCACCTTTTGTGAAACAATTCTCTGAATAACTTGATTTTACCTTCCTCCTGTCAAAAACAGGAAAATATTTCGGCATTCATACATGCGAACGGGATAAGAAGCTATATATTAACCTCTAAGTAATGTATATCTGCGCGAGTAAGAGCGATGGTGTAAATTCGAAAGCAGAAGGAAAGACGTTTCCTGAAGCAAGTAGACAGTCCTGTGGGAAGAACCTGAAATCAGCCGATCACAAAGCGCGCGTAGATCGAATGAAAAAGGGCTTCTTGATCCGAAAGGATTAGGAAATATACCACGAAAACACGGACCAGATGGAAGCGGAAACCCAAATCAAAGCTGCGGTGAAAACCAAAGCAGAGGTAAAGGTTGACGTGGAAGTACTGGAGAAGAAGAAGGATTTGGACTCCTTCAAATTCCTACTCGCGCACCTCATTTTATGAACCAATTCATCGCGATGACAACATTTATTGGCTGGAAGGTAACACTTGCTTTTCATACTGGGGTCTTTTTAGAAGCACGTCCTCGAGGAGGGCTCTTAACGGCTCAGCTACACTCCAAGCTTGGGCTATGCATCCCTTTGGATTGTGGGGGGAATCGCCGTCATAGATCTCGCTTAAGGTTCCTAGCCCTGCGGTGTACGTTTCTTCGAGGAATAGAGGCCGCATAAACTGGTTGAAGGCGAATTGTCTCCAGTCTTCGTCGTAGTGTTTAACCTTCAGGAACGCCGTGATGAAGGGGCCGAGCAGCCAAGTCCAAACTGTCCCGTTATGGTAAGCGGCATCTCGATCATTGAAACTCCCCGCATATCTTCCGATGTACTTTGGGTCACTTTTTGACAGGCTCCTTAAACCGTAGGTTCCCCACAACTCGTTCCACACCGCTTCAACGACTTGACACCTTCGTGAATGATCGAGCATCGAAAAGTCAAGAAACACGGGAATGATTTGGTTCGGCCTGAGAGAGAAATCGTGCCTATCCCGCTGGATCACATCAAACAGGCAATTACGATCATAACGCCAAAACTTGTTGTTAAAACTCTCCGCGGCTGTCTCGGCGAGCGCCTTGTATCTCTGGGCGTCGTCTACGCCCTCAAACTCTGTGGCCAATGTCTCCATGAGTCTTAACGCATTGTACCAGAGCGCTTGAATCTCGACGGCTTTCCCTTCCCGAGGCGTGCAGGGACGGCCGTTTATTGACACATCCATCCACGTCAGCCGTGGACCGTGGGCGAGCAGCCCATCGTCATCGAGACGAATGCCAAACAAGGTTCCGTTAATATGTTCTTCAATGATCTTCTGAAGTGTCTCCCACAATTCTTTTCGAACAAAAGCTAGGTTTCCAGTATATTTGAGGTACTGTAGAATGGCGTTGAAGAACCAGAGCGTGGTGTCTACCGAGTCATATACGGGTGTGTCGCCTTCTTGGTCTGGGAACCGGTTAGGTATTAGCCCGTTGTTGAGGTATTGTTTGAAGGTGCGTAAGATCTCCTCGGCGTCGCCATATCGTCCCGTGATCAAGGTCAGCCCGGGGAGGGATATGAGGGCGTCACGTCCCCAGTCTTCAAACCAGTGGTAGCCCGCTATTACAGATTGCGTACCCGTCGACCGTCGAGTGACCAGGAAGGAGTCAGCGGCGAGAATTAACCAGTTCAGCCACTCTTCTTCTTTCGCTTCAGCGTTTCTCTGGTAGAAGTCTCGAATTAAGGTCGTTCTACGGTGGACCGCTGCGAGGTAGATTCTTCTTACAGTGTCTTCCGTGATGTTTGATGGACGGGATGTGGTTGCCCCGTCGGTTTCTCCGCAGGTGGCGATCAAAGAAAAATGTTTCTTTTCCTGTGGGGCAAGATCTATGAAGAAAGCTCCGGGCAGATAATTATCGTCGAGGTAGCTCTCTCCTCGCGACTTATCCACTCTGAAGCAGGCCTTCTCAACCCAGGTGCCCTCACCTGGCGTGTAATGTCCATCGGTCGAGGATAGCGCGAGAGTCTGCGTTTGGGGGCGAATGTCTAGTATGACCCCGTTAGGCTTAGGTTTTTGTAAGAAGCTAAAGGGGCACTCATGTTTATCGGTCACCTCAAAGAAATGACGGTAATTGACTAAGGGCTTAAGACATAATGCGATAGGCTGCTTCAGTGTGTTCAGAACCTCATAGGAAACTACTACGGCATTCTCCAGATAGGGCATAAACAGTCTCTTGGTTAAATATACCCCAGCGGATGCATAGTGGAAAGTTGGAAAGGGATTTAAAGCGAAGCCTGTTAGCCTCTTGTACCCGTCTGGATGAACCGAATTACTAAATTCCTGGGAGTAAAAGGGGTACATGCGATCATCAACCCACACTTCCTCATCGATCTTGGATAGAAGAAGGTGCCGTTTGACTGGCGGGTTAAGGGCGGCAACGAGCAGTCCATGATACTTCCGTGTATGGATGTTTAGCGCGGTGGATGACGCGTAGCCGCCTAACCCATTTGTGATTAGCCATTCGCAGTCTATGGCCCTCGTAAAATTCGAGAGGGTAGTGGGCCCAAGGAAAATTTCCGACAAGGTCCTCTCCTCTCAGTCTCGCTAGCTAGCTAGTGATTAGGGGTTTGCCTCAGGTGATGGAGTAATTCTCTATGAGGCTCTCTTTTGGAACGTGTTTGTGGGGGTATACCTTCGCCATTATGAGCTGACAGCCTTCTCCGAGGGTAACGTTGTCTCCCACGACGGAGTTCTGAAGTCTGGTTGCTTTAGCTGAAGTGGAGTTTATGGTTGCATGTCGTCCGATGATGCTGTCACGGATTTCGGTGTTGCGGCCGATTATGGTCCGGTCCATCACGGCAGATCCTTCGATAACGACGTTTTCTTCTATGCGAGAGTAGTTGTCAATACAGGAGTCCACAATCTTGACGCCATCACCTATTTGACAATGCCTCCCAATCAGGACGGCTCCTTCAAGCTCTATCTTGCCGTCTCGTACTTTCCTGACGATCTCTCTCCGCCTCTGAATAGATTCGGTGCTTTCCCCTTGAATCCATATCGACGAATCCTCGTATACGCTGCCACCAAAGTCTTGTAGACTCTTTAACTGACCATGAAGAATGCCCTTCATGGCCTCAAGGTACCTCTCAGGCGTCCCAACATCGTACCAGGCTCCTTTAAGGATGTAGCCATAGATCGGTCGACCGGTTTCGACGAGGTACGGTATCAAATCGTAGCCGAAGTCTAAGCGGTTATGGGTTCTTAGCATCTCCTGAAGCCTTCGCTCCCTAAACACCGCCCTAATCTCCGGACTGAGGAGGTACAGGCCCGTGTTCGCTAATTGTGATGGAGCGTTCTTCGGAGGCGGCTTCTCCACAAACCGGGATATCCGCATATCCTTGGCTATATCCGCTATGCCGTATCCTTCCACGTCAGCGACCGTCATTAATCCAATCGTCATGAAGGCGCCGTTCTCTTGATGAAAGGCGAGGATGTTTTGGAGATCGATGTCAAAGATGTTGTCGCCCTGAACTGCGAACACGGGGTCTTTAACGTCGTAGTATTCCATATTTATTCTCGCTGAGTCAGCACTTCCATAATCGGCGACATTTGGCTGGTACTTGATGTGGACGCGGGGCGTAATGTGGTATTTTGACGAGAAACCGATGCCGGACTCAAAGTGGTCATGAAGACTCTTGTAGTTGGTGTACCCCTTAACGCCAAAGATGAAGTTTTTTATATTTTGCCTTGCGAGGGTCAACAAGGAGATCTCGATGAGGGGACGATTCAGTAGTCTGACACACGCTTTAGAGACCTCTGCGGTTAGAGGGTGTAAACGCTTCGCTATTCCCCCAACAGGAATTATAACCCGTAAGGATTCGGGCTGATAATTGATTGAAATTCCTCGCCACCACCCTCAAATTAACCGCGTCTTCCCTTTTATTTTTTTGGTGACCATAACCTCGGGGACAGTTACACAAAGAATATGTAGCTTCGTGTGTTTGTTAGAAAAAGACTTTCTTCCGAGGGACGAGGTATGCCGTCGCAGACGAGAACGGTAAAGGAAAAGAAACTTGGATTCGAAGAACTTCAACGAGACGTCGTTTTGAAGGGGCGCTGTACGGGGTGTGGAGCGTGCTTTATAGCCTGCCCTGTCAAGGGCGTACTCGACTACGCTTCGCATACCCCCGTAGTAGTTGGAGAGTGCATACACTGTGGCATCTGCCTTCGTGTGTGCCCCCGATATGAGGACGCCAGTGATGCATTAGAAACAATGGTTTTCGGGCGAACGAGAACGCCTGAAGAAGTCTTTGGAATCTATGAGAACGTGTACGTGGCACGAAGCACACGTGAGGACATCCTTGAGCACTGTCAAGACGGCGGCGTAGCGACAAGCCTTCTCGTATCAGCCTTCATGTCACGAACCATCGACAGTGCAGCTATCTCAGGGATCACGCCCTCAAGCCTGTGGTTACCCCGACCACTTCTGTCAACAGACCTTCAAGAAATCATAGAAAACGCTGGGACAAGATACACCTACTCACCCAACCTTCTCGCCTATAAAGAAGGAGTGACTCAAGGTCGGGAAAAGATAGCGTTTGTGGGTACTCCCTGCCAGATACAGGCTCTACGCAGAATTCAACAAGCAGCCCTTAGAAAGTATACTCGCGCGCTGGCCTTCACCATCGGACTCTTTTGCTCTGAATGCTTCGCCTATGAGGGCTTGCTTCGTGAAAAGATTCAAGGTGAATTAGGAATCGACCTCACTGACATCACCAAGATGAACATTAAGGGGGGCATTATCATCACCACGAAACGCGGGCAGACGGTGAAGATCCCCCTCAAGGACGCCAAGAAGTTTGGGGAGCCTAAATGCCGGTATTGCGATGATTTTTCCGCAGAGTTGGCAGACATCGCTGTTGGCGGAGTGGGCTTGGAGGGCTGGACATTCACGATCATACGGACGGAGAAAGGAAGGACCCTTTTCAACCACGCATTAACAAAAGGCTTCCTTGAAGCCAAAGGGGTGGAAGACTTTGAGTCAGCCTTTACCCTGATGAAAAAGCTCTCCACAATAAAACGGAAAAGGGCAATGAACAACAGGAAAAACGGTTTCAGCCCCTAACGAGAAACAGGGGAGAACCCGCTTCAGCTGTCAGGAACCATGAAAATCGGGGATAAGGGTTTACGATAAGGTCGAGTAAAAGATATTTGTCTCCTAGAGGGCTGAAGGATGTCCCCAACACTCTGAAAGGTTAAATCGACGAATGCTTTAATATGAAAAGACCGTTAAGTAGGCTGAAATTCAGTAGAGAGGGCGTATAATGTCGCGAACAGTAAGGGTTGGTGTGTTAAAGGCAGGCTGTATGGGAAGCCTCCCCCTCGTCGAATTCTTGGTGGACGAGAGAGCGGATAGAAGTGACGTTGATGTTCTGGTGTCAGGGTCCGGCGCCAAACTGGGGCTGAAGCAATGTGAAACCATCACCGCGTGGATAATCGCTCAAAAACCCGACTTCACGGTGTTAATTGGGCCCGCACAGCAAGCGCCCGGCCCAACGAAGGCGAGGAAACTGCTGGTGGAGGCGGGCGTACCCACGGTCGTCATCTCCGACGGCCCGGCGCGAAAGATAGTGAGCCGCCTTGAAGCCGATGGGTTTGGATACATCATCATTGACGCGGATGCCATGATTGGCGCTCGGAGGGAGTTCTTGGATCCGGTGGAAATGGCTCTTTTCAACGCGGACATGATAAAGATTTTGGCGGTCACTGGGGTTCTTCGAGTCATCACGGAGTCGCTTGACGACCTGATTCAAGCTGTCAAGAGCGGAAGCGGTCTCCAGTTACCCAGGTTGTTGGTGACTAAGGAGTCGGCTGTGGCCTCCTCCGGGTTAATCAATTCGTATGCAAGGGCTAAGGCCATGGCCGCGTATGAGATAGCCAGACATGTTGCAGGCGTCGATTCAACGGCGTGCTTCAAGGTGCCGGAGTGGACGCGGTATGTGCCCTTAGTCACTTCTGGACACGAGATGATTCGGGCGGCTGCGAAGTTAGCGGATGACGCTCGCGAAATGGATAAGGTTGGGGACGCGCTGGTGAGAAGGCCGCACTTTCCTGATGGAGTCCTCGGATTTAAGACGAAGTTGATGGAAAAGCCCCAGAGAAGTGAAAAAGAGGACAGTAAGTAACATGCGTGAGAAAGCCGCGTTGTCGGGAGCACGGTTCGTGTTATTGACGGGTAGAACGATCTATCAAGGCGTAGAAAAGGAGAAGGGGAAGCTGTCTCAGGACTACTTACATAGTGTAGCTATTTGCGAAATGGATCCGGAAGACATGACCGTGATGAAGATCAAGGAAAATAGTAACCTGCGAGTGGTTACTGAGTCCGGCTCCGTGGTTGTGAAGGCGGTCAAGTCGATGAGGCAGCCCCACCCCGGCACTATCTTCATGCCTTATGGTCCGTGGGCAAGTCTTGTCATGACGTCCGACACCGATGGAACAGGCATGCCTTCTCTCAAAGGAGTGCCTGCGACAGTGGAGGCCGCGCTTGGGGAACAAATTCTGGACGTACGTGCGTTACTTCGAGAGTACTATGGGAGGGAGTGAGGCGTGTCTGTCGTGACCGATGTCGTCTGCCCTGTGTGTGGCTCTCTTTGTGATGACCTTGAAGTCTTCGTCAAGAATAACCACGTCCTCATCGTGAAGAACGCGTGTGCCATGGGGGAAGCAAAATTCCTGGGGTATGCTGAGCACCGGGTGAAAACCCCCTTGATTAGACGAAGTAATCAACTGGTTGCGGCTTCGTTGGACGAAGCCATCGACCGAAGCGCGGCAATCCTGGCCTCTGCCCACTACCCGCTTCTCTATGGTTGGAGCAACACCAGCTGCGAAGCCATTAAGAAGGGAATCGAGCTCGCGGAAGAAGTGGGGGGCGTCATCGACAACAC
>JGI24422J19971_10003209_pt1 | contig 10233 bp, 8 predicted proteins | sample DeeMarSWOR152_54_FD_19971 | JGI IMG/M metagenome (IMG submission 19971)
TGATACGACCGCTTGGATCGATTTTTTTGCTGCACGCTCATCGCCCCATGTGGTAGCTTTGGAGACCCTTATCGAGCAGAGAGAAGACATTTGCATCTGCGGAATCATTTTAACAGAGGTGCTTCAAGGTATTTGGAAAGATACTGAATTCAGAAAAACAAGAGATTTATTCAAGACTCTGATTTTCCTTCCAATGCCATACACAATTTTTTTACGGTCTGCTGAGATCTACAGAACATTGCGTAAAAAAGGTATAACCATCAGAAAATCTATTGACTGTATGATTGCCTCTGTTGCTCTTGAGAACGATATACCTATCCTTCACAACGACAAGGATTTTAGCCCCATTGAAAAGCACTTCGGTTTAAAGACTCTATTGCTATCTCAGGTAAGATAACAAATCGTTCCACAGGGACACCATCTTTTCTTACTTAGAGCAGAATAGAAGGAAGGAATTTGATATTCGAGAACCAAATATGGATAATGCGGAAGGCGTAGCCAAAGTCCATGTTGAAACATGGCGAAATACCTATAGTGGAATTGTTTCTGATGAATATTTAACTCGCTGGGGAAAACCTGTCTAATGGTAACCTTAAGATCGAAGATTTGGAGGGCGTGACCTATGGACCTTTTTTCTCGATGGTTTTTTGGGCTTGGGATTTTTGCACTGGGCATCGGGTGGCTATCCACATTTCTTCTTCTAAATGTCTTGCGCAGCTATATTAAGACAAAGGCCGCTGAACGCAAGGAGTTGGAGGTATATGACGAGTTTATGACCGCGGCTGACATCCCTTCCTGGCTCATAGGACTTGCAGAGCGTACATTTTTTGCCATTCTCGTCGCATTCAACGTGTCCGCCACAGCAGTGGCGATGATTGTGTGGGTGGCGGTAAGGTTGCTCTACAATTGGAATATCCTCTGGAGGCAAAGAGAGAATATTACCATTCAATCTCTGGCTCTCTCAGACCTTCTTGGAAATATCGTCTCTATGCTCTTCGCATTGATCGGCGGATTGATCTGCCGAGGAAGTATCTAATACTGGCCAGATTGGTTGACCGAACTCCGCATGACGAGCACATCTCAGAATAGTGTCACACTGGCTGCGGAAGGGACTGCGTTTCGGCAGATCGTTTTAGATCACCTCTTCCGATATCCAGGGCTTCAAATCCAGGATTGCTACAAGCTCATACATCAGGCGGCTATGGCAAGCGAGCACGCCGACCAGGATATCGCTGGGGCCCGCGACTGACTTGAGCGTGAGTTGAACAGCCTCGGCGAAGGGCCGGAGGAGGGAGCTGTGGATCCACTATCACCAGATGGTGGGATCGTGAGGGTTAACCTGAGGCCGTATATCGCTGCAGGGGGTGATCCCTCCGCGCTTCTTGCTGCATTCATTCGCACCGCGGACGAGTGCCAGGGGACGCTGGCAAATCTGCGGCGGCTTTGGTCCTATGCTGAGGGGATGGCTGCCGAGGGACAATTGCCGTTCGCCCCATCTGTGAGTTCTTAGTTTGGTGATCGAGTTTTTCTCGGTACTTAACAGTACTCTCATTTGATTTTGAAGAGACGGGAAGAGGAGGCAGAGAAATGCGCTTAGAGTATGGAAGTGGGTTCATAGAGATACCGATCNTCAGCAAGCGAGTTTTGGCAGTTTTACAACCAAAGGATGCAAGGGGGATTGACAATATCGAGGAGAGTGTTAAGGAGAGCCTTGAGAAGCCCACAGGAGCACCTCCCCTCGCAAGTATCCTCAAGGGGAGGGAAAAGGCGTTGATCCTGACCGTGAATTTCTCGAGGCCCTCGCCCAAAGCCCTCGTGGAACCGATAGCTGCTTTATGTGATCGGATGAAGCTAGAGGTAACGATTCTCATTGCCAGGGGAAGGCATCGTCCAATGAGCAGCGAGGAAATCCGCGGCCATCTGGGAAATGACCTGGTTGATCGTTATAGAGTAATAGAGCATGACCCCTTTGACGAGGAAGATTGTAGAGAAGTCGGAAAAACGTCGCGTGGCGTTCCAATTCGAGTGAACAAGATGATTTTCGAACACGACGTAGTAATCGGCACAGGCATTATTGAACCCTCGTATCTCTGTGGATTTTCAGGCGGAAGGAAGCTCCTCATGCCAGGTATATCTCATTATGAATCGATCGATCTTAACCACTACCTCCTCTTGGAGGAAGGATCAAAGCCCGGAGTCCTGGATGGGAACCCGCTGAGCGAAGATGCAGAGGAAGCGGCGCGAATGCTTCCATTTCACTGGATCACTTACGCCATCGTGGGCGCCGATGACCAGGTAGTGGAAGTCATCTCTGGCGACCCTTTCCAGGCCCACCGATTGGGTTGCGAGAGATCAAAACAGATCTACACGTGCAAAAAAGCGCCCGCCCATATCGCGATATCAAGCTCCGGGGGATATCCTTACGATTGCGATTTGGTGCAAGGCAAGAAGGCGATTATACCCGCCATGGAGACCATAAACCCGAAGGGAGCCATCCTTATCGTGGCCGAATGCAGGGAGGGATGGGGAGCAGAGAGCACCTTCAGGGAATGGGTCACGGGTTTTTCTCCAGAGGAAGTGATGAAGAGGGTGAGGGACAAATCGCTCTTTAGCCTCGGTGCCCATGGGGCTTACCTTTTTGCCAAGGCTTTGGTTGAAAAGGAAGCCAAGGTCATCTTGGTGACGAATCCTGACCTGGCAAATGATCTAAAGGGAACATACGTAGAGGCCTTCTCCTCGATCCATGAAGCTGTCGCAAGGGCAGAAGAATACACGAATCGGAACGCCAACATAACAGTGTTGAAAAAGGCCAGGAGACTGATAGTCTCTTGACTTACGCTGATCAGCCCCGTGCATGAAACAGGTTGGTAACATGAACGTCGAGATGCTCTCCTCATCCATCCGTATCGGAGATAAATCCGCGCCGAATCGTATCGTGAATCAACCCATGGAATGTAACGATGGAGACGCCTCCGGGAATCCCACCGAACTCACCTTTCAACGATATAGAAAATTGGCCAAGGGCGGAGCGGGTATTATCATTATCGAATCCCTCACCATCTCTTATGAGAGTCGGGCCAGGAAAAACCAGCTGAAAATCGCCGAGGAAAATGCTGAGGGGCTGGAGAGGCTGGTCGAAGAGATGCGGGAGATCAATGATAGGTCTCTGATTCTCTTTCAGATTAATCATTCCGGAAGACTCAGCCAGGCAGCCTTCTCGAAAGTCGCCTCCGTTTATCCGACCGAAGACCCGAGCATCCACCTGGTCACAGAGGAGGAAATTGATGATATCGGTTCCAGATTTGCGAAAGCGGCGGTAATCGCAAAAGAGGTGGGGGCTGACGGCATTGACTTTAAACACTGCCACGGGTACCTCTGCGGCCAGATGATTCGACCTGCCAATACAAGGCCAGATCAATACGGCGGTACCTTTGAGAACAGGACGAGGTTCTTTAAGGAAACCACGCGAAAAATAAGGAAGGCAGTGCGGGATGGATCATTCCTCATCGGCGCAAGGTACTCAGCCTACGAGGGGATACCGGGAGGCTTTGGCACAGCAGGTCCGAGAGAGGTCATCGAGGATCTCTCTGAGCCCATCGCCTTTGCCAAGATGCTCGAAGAGGAGGGAATGCAGTATGTGAATGTCTCAGCGGGAATACCGTCGGTCACTTCTGAAATTGTGAGGCCCACAAGAGATTTTCCAGAAGGGGTCTACAGACACTTTGGATGGGCCAAGGCTGTGAAGAATGCAGTAGAGATTCCGGTGATCGGATCGGGATATAGCTACCTAAGGGATGGGAGGAACGATTTGAAAGAACCCGATCCGGCTCAGAAGAGTTTGATCTATTGGGCAGAGAAAAATCTGAAAGGTGGCCAGGTCGATCTTGTAGGAATCGGGAGGCAGTCCCTCGCTGATCCGTTATTTGCAAGAAAGATCTTAACGGGCGAGGTGCATTCGATAGATTTCTGCACGGCCTGTGGGGGCTGCAGCGTCCTTTTGAGGTCGCAAAAACAGGTTGGATGTACGACCTACCAGGATTATTACCGAGGACTGGTGCGCCAGGCGAAAAAAAAGACTACCCCGTGAAAGACTTGCGGATGAAAAGGGTTACTGGCGGTACGGAGGCGCTAAGGAGGAGAGTAAAAGAAGGTGTCAGGCTGAGGAATTCTTTAAGAAATCTGGTCGGTTAATCACCTCTTTCCGGTCGAAACTTGAAAAAAGAAACATAATGGAAAATCTCAATCCCCAAATCGAATCAGATCGCAGACTGCTGAGGGAAGCGAGAACAAAGGGCACAAGGGCCTCTCTGGGTGCATTCTTAAAATTATCCGGCCCTGGATGGCTGCAGAGCGCCATTACCCTTGGCGGCGGTTCGCTGGCCAGCGCCCTTTACCTGGGAGTACTCGGCGGTTACAGCCTGTTATGGCTTCAGGGAGTGGCGGTGATACTCGGGGTCATCATGTTGAGCGCCATTTCTTATGTGACACTTTCCACCGATGAAAAACCCTTTCCGGCCATCAACCGCCACATCAGTCCGGTACTAGGATGGGCCTGGGCAATCGGCACCTTAATGGCCAACATGGTCTGGTGTCTGCCGCAATTCAGCCTCAGCACAGCAGCGGTNCAGCAAAACCTGCTGCCCGGTCTTATGGGAAGCAATGGACTGCTTGGAAACACAGGAGGAAAAATTGTCACATCCGCCATTCTCTGGNCCATNGCCACCGCCATAGTCCTGCAATCNGGAAACAAGGGAAAAGGCATTAAAGTATTCGAGTGGATTTTGAAAGGATTGGTTGGCCTTATAGTAATAAGTTTTNTTGGTGTNGTCCTCAAACTGACATTTGCGGGTGCTTTGGATTGGGGCGCCATTTTTAAAGGCTACATTCCAGACCTCGGGCAGTTTTCCAGGCCTTCCGAAACCTACATACCATTTATAAGTGCAGTGTCACCGGAATTCCAGTCCTACTGGACAGGCAAGATCGTGGGAATGCAGCAGAACGTGATGATAGCGGCAGCCGCGGCAGCCGTGGGCATTAACATGACTTTCCTGATGCCCTACTCCATGCTGAACAAAGGATGGGACAGGGACTTCAGGGGCCTGGCCATTTTCGACCTTAGTACCGGCCTGGCCATTCCCTTTATCGTGGTCACATCCTGCGTGGTCATTGCCTCAGCATCACAGTTTCATACGAGGCCGGGCACTGGACTCCTCGATCCGGCAGTGAAAGCGCCGGCCGACCTTGAAGGCCAGTACAGCAAACTCCTGGATGGACGTTTAAAGGTGGAAATGAAAAGCGGATATGCAGCGTTGTGGAAACAAGAGAAAGCAGCCAGGCTCGAGGCCCTGCCCGAGCCCGATAAAAAGATGGCCGCCATGCTGGTAAAACGCGATGCTTTCAACCTGGCGGAATCGCTGGCCCCGCTCATGGGCAATACCTTCTCCAAGGTGATTTTCGGCATCGGCGTGCTGGGCATGGGACTGTCAACCATTATCATCTTGATGCTTATTTCAGGGTTTGTGGTATGTGAGATGTTTGGATTCCCCCACGGCGGCAAAGAGCACAAGAGGGGCTGCATGCTGGCTTCCGTGGGCGTGCTCGGTCCTTTTATCTGGTCCGGCAAAACCCTTTTCTGGCTGGCCATTCCAACTTCGGTTTTCTGCATGATGCTTCTGCCAATAGCTTACGTGACCTTTTTCCTCATGATGAATTCAAAGACCCTTATGGGCAGGGCAATGGTTACTGGTGCGAGGCGTAATATGTGGAACACTATGATGGGTATCGCATCCTTAGGCGCTCTCATTGCAGCGGGATGGAGTATTTGGAACAGACCTCCTCTGTTCAAATGGGCCGGAATAATTATTGCTGCAGCTCTAATAATTGCTGTTTTTGTAGTTAATGCCTTGAGGAAGAACCGTTCTGCGGCTTCGTAAGACTGGAAAGTAAATAGCTTCTATAGTCGAGCTCACCCTCAACCGTCACCCGTATCAAGTACGGAGCAAGCTTCGAGTAGCCCGCTTTTCTCCTTCGAGCCTGTCGAGGAGTCGAAATGACGAGTGAAAAAATGGGGTCAGGACCGGTTCATTGGCGTATAAACTCCTGGCGTTGTCATCCAATAAGAGCACATGTTTGAGGGTTAATCGTTGAACCATGATTCCCAGCTAAGGGCAAATTATTCGCAGTTGACCCCAATGCGCCATCATAAAGGTTTTATGTGGAAACCGCCATCAACGTTGATGACTTCACCAGTTGAAAATGGCAGGTAATCCTTTGCGATGGCCAGAACCGCCCTAGCCACGTCCTCTGGAGTGCCCCATCGCTTTATTGGTGTCACTCCCTCAGATATGAGTTGATCGTATTTGTCTCTGACCGGTGCTGTCATATCCGTTTCAATAATACCAGGCCTGACCTCATAAACCCTTATGCCGTACTCAGCGAGCCTCACCGCAAAGAGGACCGTCATCATAGAGAGACCAGCTTTTGACACGCAGTACTCTCCCCTCGAAGTGGAGGGCGCGTAAGCACTTATTGAAGATATGTTTATGATCTTGAAGCTACGCCCTTCGTCCTTCTTTTTCTGCTCTATCATCCAATTGGCTACCCGCTGGGTCAGAAAATAGGGCCCTTTAAGGTTTATCTTGATCAAACGATCAAAGCTCTCCTCTGTCGCCTCAAGGATATCGAGCCTCACATGTGGAGCCACGCCGGCGTTGTTGACGAGAATATCCAGCCTCCCAAATCTCTCACCTATTTCTGCAATCAACCTTTCCCGATCTGCCCCTACGGAAATATCGGCCTGGATGTACTCAGCGCGGCATCCGGTAGATCGAACCTTTTCGATAGAATCCTTGGCACTCGAAGGCGAGGACGTACCGTTGAGGATAATATTGAATCCACCCGTGGCGAGGGCTCTGGCAATACCCAGGCCAATTCCCCGCCTTGAACCCGTAACGAGGGCTACCGCTTCCGTTGGTTGAACCTTTTCCTTTACTTCATCCATTTCGAGACCCCTGAAACAAGGAGACGCGTCCACCATTTTCCGCCGAGACATACCCTGAATAGATGACGTTCACTACTTCTTCGGCTAGATCCAAACCCGAGATGGGTTCGCGATCTTCGAGAATTGCATCAATGAAGTCCTCAAGCTCCTGAGGATATCCCCTTTCCCAGTCTTCATCAGGGCTGGGGAAATTCCATCCTGCCTTGGTTTGAAGCTTCTCAACGAGGTATTCGTCGCCAAATACCCCTGAATCAGGGGCATAGACCTCTACCGCGGTGTTTGAGCACATATTCATACGAACTACCGCGTTCGAGAGGTAGACCTCCATCATATTGCGTGTCCCTCCCAACATACCGTCAGTTGCCATGATCACCGCGTGGGTCGAGTCCTCAAATTCGATGATAAGGCTGCTCCAGTCCTCTACATCCTCCCAATCCGAAACTAACCACTTCTTTGACATCTTCCGATAAGAGGGAATCTGCGTATGGTGCCCCACTGCGGCAATCACACTGGTCCCCCGGATCGGTTTCCCCTCCCTGATCTGGCCTTCAAAGTGTTTTAAGTGAAGGGCCGCTCCGATCGGGTGGGATCCGAGGCGAGCGAGTGAGCCACCTCCTGATGTCTTCCATCTCCTGGAATATGCTGCATGCGAGCCAGAATGGCTCTCCTCTGCCCGTATGTCCATGACCACTCCTCCGCTGACATCAACCATCCTCTTGAGTTTGACAAAGGGAGGGGCATAGATCCAATCCTCGGCATAACCAAACGTTACCCTATTTCTCTCAATAGCGCCTCTGATCTCCCGGCAGCTTTTCATAGCCTCCCGAAGCATGGTTTCCCGTGGCACTTTGTCCGCCACCCGTTCCTCATCCAGGTCTTTGCCAAAATATCCCGTCAGGGGTTTTTCGCAGATCACGTGCTTGCCGGCTTCTGCTGCCGCTATGATCGCCTCTTTGTGCACATCCGTTGGGAGACAGACATCGACTATATCGACATCCGGGTCTTCGACCAGCTTTCTGTAATCGATGTAGATTTTGGGAACATCGAAGGTCTTTGCAAATCTGCTGGCGCTTTTCTCTGATCTTGCCGCGGCTGCGACAACCTCCATCTTGTGTCCGCGCAGTTTCTTATAATTGGAAAGATGGAGGTGTGCTGAAAACCCGGAGCCCAGAATGCCTATTCTTACTCTTTCCATGTTCTTCTTTATATTACCCATACCCTGCATTATCGAACCCGGCGAGAGGATCGAAAAGTCTTGACTTTTTTTGAAATGACATACTATATGTGAATCTCCCATGCAACGTAGTTATTATTGGTCGTTCCTCCTGTGAGACATGCTTCAGAAGTGCACCTCTCAAGAGACAAACCGACCTGAGCCGTTTCAGACTTTGCTTTAGGCTCAAAGAAAGGGCATTCTCACTGGAAGGAGGTGATAGAAGGGTTGATATAAAAGGTTTGGCTAGGTCCTAGCCATTTGGTGTCGGTTAATGGTAGTGAGTCCAAGAAGGGCTTGAGGACGGCAAGAAAGCCATAAAAAAAGGAGGATAGCTATGGAAAAGGGCGTAGGAAGACGAGAATTTTTTAAGGACGTGGCCAAGTATGGCGGTGTTGGCCTAGCTGCCATGGGACTGCTCCACTTGCACAAAGAGGCAGGTGCTGTGGCAGATCTGGACAGGCAAGCACACTCGGAGCTGTGGAAGTTTCGGGACGCCTGGATGGACCAGGTCGGCGAATTCATCAATAACGCCCCTAATCCGGAAGGGCACTTTACAAAGGAACCCGGGGAGTTCATCAACAATATGAAACCGGTTGATTGGTCGCACCTCCATAAAAACTGGTACACGGGAAATGGCGGTAAGGCGTTGGTGAGCATCATCGAGGCGACCCCGCTCCACAAAGACCTTACGGGCGACATCAAGCGCGCTGTTGATAAACTCGGTGGCTTTGGGAGGAGCCTGAACAAGACGGATAAAATCCTTATCAAGCCGAATATGAACACAGGTGATGAATGGCCTCGTGGAGGCACGGACTATCACTTTCTGGAAGCCTTGATCCAGGTCTTGCAAGATGAAGGGTATGGAAATCTGGCGGTCGGGGATAGCTGCGGCCCCTGGGGGCCTACGGAGCGGGTTTTCCCGATGCTCAGGTTTGATGAAGTGTGCAAGAGGACCGGTGTGCCGTTTATCGATTTCGACAAGACCAAGTGGATGCACGTTACCAACGCGAATGCGGAATATCTCGGAAAATTCGGAGGTGGCGAGGGGACGGTTGGATATCCCGAGCCCCTTCGCAAATTCGACAAGATCATCTACCAGCCTATCATGAAGACCCATGTCACTGCCGGTTTCACCATGGGCCTGAAGCTGTCGGTGGGAATACTGCACCGTGAAGACCGAAATAACCAGCTTCATATTCTCAACCATATATTCAACAAGCAGGCTGTCGCTGAGATCAACATCCCCATCAAGCCGGATCTCGTTATCATGGATGGCAGGCGGTCGCTCATCGCCGGCGGGCCTTCCCACGGTGAGGAGATCGCTCCCGGCTTCATCGTCGCCTCAGGATGCCAGGTGGCCAATGATGTGGTTGGCGTCGAGATTCTGCAGGAATGGTATCCGGCGTCACCGAACATGATCCAGATGTACGTCTGGCATAATCCCGTGATCTCGCAAGCCGTGAAGGTAGGCTGTGGTTACGCCCGCGGTCCGGAAGACATCAAGCGGGTTGTGTAACAGCAGTCAGGTAGAAAAAGGAAGCCCCATTCACCCTCTCTAGACTAAGGGTGGAGGGGCTTCTCTTTTTTCGGGCTCTCAGCGCGCTTCGATAGAATCGAGGGAGGGGATTCATTTCTTCGTTTGATTTCCCTCACGTTGCGGGAAGGGAAAATGACGGCCGCACTTGCACCGGGCCAAAACTCTCATTCGTGGCTGGGATCTCCATCTTATAGAAGTAGTTCTCCTCCACGGGAAGATTCTCATCCACATAGCGGTACTTCTTTACCCCAGGCCTCAACTCGATCGACGTCACCAAGCTGTAAGGCCCGTCGGGTGTCACCTGACTGCGATAGATTTCCAAGGTGACTTGCTCGCTACTGTCAATGCTTGCCACCCAAGTCAACCGGACCGCTTTATAAAGCGGCGTCACCCTCAATTCGCTTATAGAAGCCCTCTCAATTTGTTCTTCAGCGTAGGCCATCGAGATGGTTCCCGGTATCTGGGCCCTCATCGGGTTGA
>JGI24422J19971_10003210_pt1 | contig 10233 bp, 11 predicted proteins | sample DeeMarSWOR152_54_FD_19971 | JGI IMG/M metagenome (IMG submission 19971)
GCAGGCCTAAATGTTCTAGGTCCTTTCCCTTTAGCTAGAATAGTTTTCAGGTATGCAAACCCTATCTTGGCTTGATTGGTAATATTCTCGGAGAGCCAGATTCCATGTCCTGGCTTCGTTGTAATTAAACTGCTAACAGGATAGATTCCGGCGTGCAGAGCGCCGCCAGTACCATAGATATCTGCGTAGACGTTATCTTTGTGGGATCCCGGAGCGTTAAAGCTGATATGAATAGTCCCGATTTTTTCATCAGCCTCTAAAGTTACTCTCAGTTCGTCAAAGGGCATCCATGGATGAGGTCCCAGTTTGTCAGTGAGAACGGATTTCACTTCCAACTTTCCTAACACAGCTTGGAGAAGATATACTGGGTGAGGCAAGTTTTCCCCAAATCTGCCACCTGGAAGCTTATGACTCCAGTGGTTCTTGTTTGATGCTATTTCTTCATCTTTGCTATGTAACATCCCAACATTCATTCCAATCACCTGCCCTATTGAGCCGGCCTTAATTTGCTCCATTGCACGTAGCATCGACTGTTCAAAGAGTTGATTTTGTATTACAGTGAGTTTGGCTGAAGACTTTTGAAGCTCATCCATCACCTTGTCCGCCTCTTTAACCGTCACAGTAAAAGGTTTTTCTACAATCACGTTACATCCTGACTTCAGAGCTTCTATAGCTAGATCCGCGTGAAATTGCGGAGGAGTACAGATTGAAACAGCAGACAACTCTTCGTTTTGGAGCATGCTAGATGAATCAGTGTAGTAACGAGGGATTTTCCATCTTTCAGCAGCTTGCATAGCCGTATTCTCATTCACATCACAGACAGCAGCTATAGGCATCCCCATATCTCTCCACACAACGAAGTGAAACTCAGACACTTCTCCACATCCGACTACTCCAACTTTCATGATAAGTTGCTTCCTGTGGCCCTTATTTTAATACGTACGGATGACAATTCCCAACCGCAGATACGCGTTGCGAATTTCAACCTATTAACATTTAATGTTTTCGATTTCTTAGCTCTGGATGTTACCTGCATAAATCCCTTTCCCTGTTTTACAGGATAATCTCTTAAGGAAGTTGTTGAAAGCAGTGGGTATTAACATCGGAAAACCGTTGGAGGATGAGGTTAGCGCCACCGAACTTTTCCCATGCACTCTTCTTTTCATCTTTTCTTTGGCCAGAAACGGTGAATTTTTAAAGGTTTCAGACTGTTACTCGACGTCTCTCAGAGAAAGAGGAAAAGCCTTTTTTGAGTAAGATAACTAATAAAGGAGTTGAGGGTCAAAGCATGGATATTTCGGTGATTATCCCCACGTACTTAGAGGAAGACTACATCGAAGAAACACTAAACCAATTAGGTAAGGCCAATCACATCGCAAAACTTAGTGGAATCGAAAGCGAAATTCTTGTGGTGGACAGCGGAGACGACAAAACCTTCGACATAGCCAAAAGCATTGCCGACAAAGTGTTCAAGTTCACAGAAAGAGGTTTCTCCAAGGCAAGAAACTTTGGAGCCTCGAAAGCCTCTGGACGTGTTCTCTTGTTCACTGATGCAGACGTAAGAGCGCCAGAGAACTGGTTTGTGGAAGTTTGGAAGACTTTCAGAGACCTGAGGATCATCGCCGCAATTTCCTATACTGAACCATATAAATCGCTACATTTGTCCCCGTCCGAAAGAATGTTCTACAAGTTTGACCACCTTTACATCAAAACCTGCGCAAAATGGAAAGCCCTCCTAAGATTCTACAGCCGAGGCGATGGCTTAGCCATCCGCAAGGACGCCCTCACAAAAGTTGGCGGATTCAACGAGGAAATTAACGTAGGGGAGGTTTCAGAGCTCCTGCTTAAACTTTCCAAAATTGGGAAAGTTGCGGTTTTGAGTATTCCGGTCGAGGAGTCGGCTAGAAGACTGAAGGAATGGGGAGTTTTGAGAACTTATTTAATATGGTGGAGAGATTACGTATCCTATTATTCACTGAATCGCCCGTTCAGTAATGTCTATTCAACGGTGAGGGGAAAAATAGAATGAGAAGAAGAACGGTGATGACCACACTTCTAACCTTTAGATGCAACTTAAATTGCCCATATTGTGATGTCTCGGGTGGACTCGCCCCCAAAGATGGATTTTACATAAAAAATTGGCCAGAGATGGATGGAAAGTATTGGGTTGAAATGCTCGAAAAAATGCCACCGGCAATATTCCATATGACAGGTGGAGAGCCATTTCTTCACAAGGACTTTTATTATATTTTGGAAAATTTTCCAAAAAAGCATTTATTTTTTATAGCGAGCAACCTAACGATGCCGATTGAAAAATTCTTGGAAGTCTCACCATTAGAACAACTTTTGTCTTTTTCGGTTAGTTTACACCCTTCTGATCCAAACTTTAGTTTACGAGAATTTGTGAGGAAGTTAGATAGGCTGTTGGATGAGGGAGTAAACACTTACGTGAACTACGTGGCGTATCCGCCACAACTAAGATTCCTCCCTAAATTCAGAGGAGTTCTCGAAAATCACAGCGTGGTTTTTAATGTGGATCCATTTGTTTCAGAAGCTTATGAGTATACGCCAGAAGAGAAGAAGTTTGTTAGTCAGTACGTGACTAGAGAAAGAGAAATGGGATACAACTGGAATGACGAGGGTGTCCCTAAGTACTGTAGCGCTGGGCAAAACTATTTCCTTATGCTTCCAAATGGTGATGTCTATCGTTGTCACAGCGGTTTCTTTCATCACGAGAGATCACGGTTTTATTTGGGGAATTTCAGAGACGGGAAATTCAAACAGAACAGAAAACCGGAGCCTTGCAGAAGTGCTTGTGTTTCCACATGTGACAAAGACAGCGTGTTTATATGGAACATGGACGGTGAAATACGTTCTTCTCCCATCTATTCCTCCGACATTTTCCTGAAAATCTTTCACTCACTTTCTAATCGCAAAACTTTGAGGAGGCTCTGGTTCAAACTGCCTCAAAAAACGCTCTTAAACACATGGAGAGCATTTTCTCGGCATATTTGAGAAGGAAAATCAAAATGAAGTACCAATCTTCAAGTTTAATAACCCGTGCTATCTTTTTCCTCAATAGTTTTAGCCTTATCCCATCAATCTTATGCATTTCATCTGGCTGTCGAAATTCTTGAATGTTTGTTTTGCAGGGTTAAGCTGAGTTTTAGTTCGTTATTGTATTTTTGATTGAACAAGTTCTGAAGCAACTAAACTTCAATGTACAGCATTCTAGCTGGCGTATCAAATCATAAAAATTCATAACATGTTTTGAATTAATATGTATAAAAAGTGGATTTAAAATGGGGTTCAGATGAAAGAACTGAAGTTTAATCAAGATGCGGAACAGATTATCAAGAGTTATTTAGAGGATTTTAGGGATGGAATTTCAAGATCTCAAATCAAGCCTAGATATCTTCAAATGTTAATGTCTGATTTTCAACATTATCTCAGATTTTTCAGTATTAAACACGCAAAGAAGCGTGGATCAAGTATAGTTGAGAAAGTTGACGCTAATGACGCTGTAAAGAAGTTTGGAAAACCCGAAAAATTAGTCAAATCTCAATTTAAAGACCCCGAAACGCTTAGTAGAGTTCAAAACGCCACGTTGAAGTTTCTGGAAGGGATGGAAAAGAAACTTGACGAGTTTGAAAGCCCCCTTGTACTTGATGCTGGATGTGGATGGGGAAGATCAATAATAAAGCTCCATAATTATTATGGCAAAGACTTCGAAATGGCAGGTGTGGACATTGATGAATTCTCTTTGAAGTATGGACATAGCATAAATAAGCTTCTAAATGTTACGAAGTCAAATATTGAAAACCTGCCATTTAGAAATAACAGTTTTAACATAGTTCTATGTAGCGGCGTCGTACATGAGATCAAAACATTGTCGGGTAGAAAAAAAGCTGTGAAAGAATTTTGCCAGACGTTAAAGCCCAACGGAGCGCTTTGCATAATAGACGCATTTTCAGCTAATCCTATTGTAAACATATTTACTCCTATACTCCAGCATTTGATGTCAAAAGTCGAATGGTTGTTTCCAGAGGATCAGTTAGAGAAAATATTAGAACAGAACAACTTTGCAGTAGTTCACGTTCAAAAAACACGATCTCATGTATTTGGTGCTGGAGTCTTCATGATTGGCTCAATAAAAAGAGGTGGACAACCTATTTAGGGAACCGAGGGAGTCTATGAGACTTGACGTATGAATGTTGTTTTTTGTTTGTCCAATAATGGGAAAACCTAAATGGGAGTGCGTTGTTGAATAACTGCAAGTTGCGAGTTGACCGTTATGACTGAAGAGAAGGAAGACCGTGTGAAACTGCACAAGGATGGAAACACACTTTACGAGTTAGGCAAATATGAGGAAGCAAAAGAGAATTTTCTACGAGCCTCTGAACTCTACCTGAAAAAAAACAACTTCTTCGATGCTTCGTCCATGCTTTACAAAGCTGGCGAATGCGACTACATGCTTAAAGATCACAAAACGGCTCTTGAGTACTTTCTGAAGTCTGCTGATTTATCCTTCGATAAAGGCTTTAACAGATTTGGAGTGAGTGCACTGGAATATGCAAGAGACTGTTACAAAGCATTGAAAAACAAAGAGAAAGCGAAAGAAGCGGAAAAGAAGATAAAAGAAGTGAAAGCAAAACTGGCTGAATCATTCTAGAAAGGAAGCTTATCCCTCAAACTCTTTTTCTCAAGCTTCTAAAAAACAACGTTTATTTTCTAAGCGACAACTCTAAACTCTAGAGCAAATTAAAGGTTAATGTCATGCCTACGTCCTTTAAAGCCTTGGCAGATCTTTGCGAAGAACTGGAAGCCACAACCAAGCGGCTTCGTATGATAGACCTTGTTTCAGATTTCTTAAACAATTTGGAAGCAGAAGAGATTGAACTCGCTGTGTCTATGCTTCTTGGGAGACCTTTTCCAAAATGGAGTCAGCAGACTCTTGATGTGAGCTGGGCAACCTTGACTGGAATCATAAGACGCATAACGAAAGCCGACTGGAAGGTTTTCACGGAAGCTTTTGGCGAGACTGGTGACGTAGGTTCAGCCACGAAAATACTCTTTGAAAGCAGTAAAATTGACAAGCAGTCAACACTTTTCGAGAGAAAGCTAACAATTTTGGAGGTTAGGCGCAGTTTTGAAGCCATTGCGCAACCCGCTGGATCAGGCTCAAGAGAGAAAAAGGAGCGGCTCACAGAAGCTCTATTAAGTCTAGCATCATCCCTCGAAGCAAAATACTTGGTTAAAATATTCATAGGTGAAATGCGAACTGGCTTCTCCGAGGGATTAATGGAGCAAGCAGTCTCCAAAGCCTTCCAAATTCCGCTGGAAACCGTGCAAAAAGCAAGCATGACCATTGGCGATGTAGGAGATGTTGCAGCCATAGCAAAAAACCAAGGCAAAGAAGCACTATTGAAGGTTGGATTTGAAGTTTTCAGACCTGTTGGGCTTATGTTGGCTCAAACGGCAAGTGATGTTGCTGAGGCGTTGAAGGAGCATGGTGGTGAAACAGCCTTCGAACATAAACTGGATGGTGCAAGGGTTCAAATTCACAAACGTGGCAATGATGTGAAGATTTTTAGTAGAAGACTAACAGACGTGACGCCGAGTCTACCAGAAATCGTACAATTGGTTCGAAAGAACGTGAAAGCGGAAAAAGCGATTTTGGAAGGCGAAGTCGTCGCTGTTGACAGCAAAGGCTACCCTGTTCCATTTCAACATGTGATGCGTAGATTCAAAAGGGTTCACGCGATAAAAGATATGATTAAAAAAATCCCTGTTAAACTCTATCTGTTTGACGTTTTATATCTTGATGGAGAAAGCCTGATCTCTCTTCCGTACACACGGCGAAGGCAAATCTTAGCTGACCACGCTGGAGAAATACAGCTAACAAAGCAATTAGTTGCAGACAAGATGGAAGAGGCTGAACGATTCTTGAAAGAGGCAATGGATGCTGGTCATGAAGGGCTTGTGGCAAAGAGACTTGACGGTGAGTACACGCCTGGCATACGTGGAAAACGTTGGCTTAAGATAAAGCCTGTTCTCAAACCTTTAGATTTGGTTATTGTTGCAGCTGAATATGGTTATGGACGAAGGCATGAGTGGCTTTCAGACTATTACTTGGCTGCTCGCGATGCTGAAACAGGTGAGTTCTTAATGGTTGGCAAGACCTTCAAGGGATTGACAGATGTGGAAATTATCAAAATGACACGGCGGCTTAAGGAACTTGCCATAAAAGAAGAGCACAGAAGAGTTGTTGTGATTCCTAAAGTAGTTGTTGAGGTATTGTACAATGAGATTCAGAAAAGTCCAAAATACAAGTGTAGTATGGCTTTGCGTTTTGCAAGAATAAATCGCATAAGAGAAGACAAGGCTGTTGAAGAGGCAGACACTATACAGATGGTTAGAGAAATCTACGAGAAGCAGTTTCTGAAAAAAGGTAGATATAAAGCCAGCTGATAAGGTTTAACAAAAGTCTTATTTTTGTTGTTACCGTCTAATTATTTCCTTTCGAAAGAACAGTAAACCGTCTTTTTCGCAGACATGTTCAAAGCTTACTTCAAGCAGCTCTTTAATCTCCTCTGGTGTTAGCGGTTTTAACGCTTTAGAAGTGAGCCTCAAGCCATGTTCATGAGTCCCCCCTTTTTTATCACAAAAACGTAGCAGAATCTGTGAAGTCGGAGATGGAAGAATGAGTGTAGCCTTATCCATAATTGCATTTGTGGTTGTGTGTGGAGTTTTTGCTTCACCACCACAACTCCCGATCGTTTCAGTATCAGGAGTAGCTGGCGTGTTCTTAGGATATGGGATGACTACTTTTAGGCTGAGCCTTAAGCTGTGGGTTCAAATCTCTCCCAGTCCACCAAAATATGTCGGATGGGATTGGAACCGTGGATGTGCGGTATAAAATATACTCTAACAGGCTTATAGAGAACGGAAAAAGAGGGGATTTGCGGGAGAGATCTCTACTTCTGAACTGTAATGTTTATAACGGTCTAATTAACAAAATTTCTATGCGGTGCCGGGGTGGCCGAACGGTTCAGGCGGCGGCCTGCAGAGCCGCTATATGTGGGTTCAATTCCCATCCCCGGCTTCTATACTAAATCCCTATACTCTAGTAATATAGCAGAGTTCTTATGGACTTTAAAGAAAGAAGGACTTAAGGAGAGTACAATAAAAGGTAACTATGCTAAGGTTCTTAAGAATCTAGAGAAAAACTGTAGTCTTACAAACCCTGATTCTGTACTAGGATACTTAGCTTCTAAAGAAGTATCTGAAGGAAGAAAGGAGCTTATTGCAGATGTTTATGCTAGATACTGCAAGTGGGCTAATATACCGTTTACTAAGCCTAGATACAAAAGGGAAGATAGGCTTCCTTATGTTCCTCTAGAAATAGATATAGAAGCTTTAGTTTCTGCTCTACCTAGAAAACTTAGTATCTTTACTAGAACTCTTAAAGAAACTGGAGCTAGACCTGCGTGCACTAGCATACAATTTTATGTCAGACCACTTCTCTGCTTGACAATGGTCTTTGCTATTTGGAAGCATTTCTCAGCTTCTTCTAAGGTTGTACTTTCACCTATGTGTATTATATCATTTCTTTTACTTTTCAGATACATTAGATCTCTATATTCTTCTTCTGACAATCGTCCTCCAATATTAGCGCGCGCGCTAGGTTTTCCGAAAGACCCATCAAGTTCTTAATTTCTAGCACATACTCTTTAGCTTCAAGCATGTTCTTGATTAATGGGTTAATGTTATTCTTATGAATCCAATGTTTGCAACTGATAATTCTCGTTTCCCTTTTGTTTGTAGCCAGTACATCTATGTCAGACCAACCAAATTGCTTTCCTTTTCTTCTAACTCTAAATGGTACATCGCTCATTGTTAAGAAATTAGAATTCCTACACCAAGCTTCAGTTATTTCCTCAACATATGAAACAATCATTTTCATCACAATTTTTGTTTAATCAGTATGCTAATGTTTTATCCTTAACTGTGTTCCGATATATGAACCATTAGAAATTGTTAAACGTAACAAGTGTGGAAAAGTTATAGCAGAACCGAAGGAACCTATCAATATCACAAATCCAACCGTTGTAAAAATATGTTAGGATTATGCGTCCTTCAGATTCAATCCAAGATTCTTCCACAAACATTAAAAATTAAAAGATCAAATATGTTAAATGATACAATATGAAAGAACTGAAATCTATAGACTATCAAATTCTGTCGGAGTTACTTAAGAATAGTCGTAGGAGTGACAGAGCATTAGCTAAGGTTTTGAAAATCTCTCAACCCACATTCTCAAGAAGAAGAACGAAGCTTGAAAAAGACTTTATTGATGGGTACACTGCGATACCAAAATGGAAAAGACTTGGCTTTGAAATCATTGCGTTTACCCTTGTAAGGTCCAATGTCAAGTATGTCAACGATAAAAAAAGACAACTAGCCCTGAGCAAATTAAGAAAGTGGTTCGCAAAGCAGCCAGATGTTGTCTTTGCTGCAGAAGGAGCAGGAGCAGGACGGGATGGCATGTTCATTTCAATCCACAAAAGTTATTCAGACTTTGTAGAGTTCATGGAAAGGCATAACAGTGACCTTTCAGCCTCCCTAATTGAAAGTCAAACTTTTATTGTAAGCACAAACCCTACAGCTATCATAAAACCATTCCATTTCAAATACTTAGCAAATACAAAATAGTGCCAGTATCATGACAGCAACACTACCAGTAGTCATAGTCTATAAGAGAAAACATCAAACTCGGAATAAAAAGAGAGAAGTTTAGTTTTGTTGCTTCTTTCTACGTTTGGCTATTGTGAAACTTGCTGTTAAGATTGCTACTAGGGCTAGGTAGAGTGTTAATGGCTTTGTTGTTGTGTATGCTTTGATTGGGATTGAGTAGCCTCCAACTGGTATGGCTGGAACAATTATGGGAGTTTTTATTTTTAAAGTTGGATCACCGATTAATACAGTCGAGTAATATTCATATCGTTCAGGAGGCTCTACCAATGTTACGTTTTCAAATAAATTCTTTATAGCTTTACCAATACTTTCTCCAGCTTTAAGAGACTCGTATACAACTTCACCTCTTCCTATTCCACCACCTCCTTTAGATGATCCTATCGTGATAAGACCTTTACTCGTATAGGCAAAACACCCCGCAATAAAATTAGGGTCAGTATATCTTGAGTTAAGACAGCTATGAATTACGTAGAATTGAGATTGTGGATTAACGCTTACAACCTCTGAATTGTATAGTTTTTCTCCTCCTGTTTTCTCCATTGACATGAATTGACTACAGCTATGCCCTCTTCCTCCTAACAAAACCAATTGGTATCTCTCCTGAAGTTTTTGTTTAAAATCCTCTTCATCACCATCTGGATGATCTACTATGTCAACTATCTCAAAAATTTCTGGAAGAGTTTCACGTGCATTGCAATCATAATCAGAACACCAATAGATCAGAGATTTGTTTTCAGTGCTCATCGATCCTGTTCTATAGGCATGATTTCTATTCAGATAATCCTTTATTATACTAACTTCGTCTCCGATTAAACCCATATCGCTAGTCTTTAGCCTTCCGAAGAAAACCTCAGGTTCGATATTTCCAGTATGTTCGTCGAAATACCCGTTATTGTCGTTGTCTAGCCAAGTTCCATCAAAGTCCATGTAGAAATAATCAAATGGGAAATTTTGATAGTTTGGTTCGATTAATGGATTATATATTTCAAACCATGCGACTGGTAGATCTCCTATGAAAAGCACTCCATCTGGACTATAGCTAGCAACCTTGTCTCTGAGTTGACTGGGCGTTCCTCCACCGTATTCAATTATTTGTACATTATAGCCTTCATTCTCTAGGTCTTGGCAATATTGAAAAAGTTCAGCTTGGACAAAACCATGAAGATTTGATTCCACAACTACTAGAATTGATAGGGATTGTTCTTCACTTGCTATAAGGTGGATGTTAAATGCCAATATTAACATGCCTATTAACAGCAGTGTCAACGTTATTCCAGAAACAGTTATCTTTAACATTTTCCTTTCTCCTAATCCTAAATGGTTTAACTAAGGTATAACGGTTATGGAGAAATCTTCTATTTATTATTTGAGTATATTATTCTGTTAGGATATACCATACTAGGACTAGATTAAAACTTCAACAGCTCAATTATGATGTTCGATAGTAATCCAACAGTCAAACCTAGAAGAAAGCGC
>JGI24422J19971_10003212_pt1 | contig 10232 bp, 11 predicted proteins | sample DeeMarSWOR152_54_FD_19971 | JGI IMG/M metagenome (IMG submission 19971)
CAGCAAATTCCAATCCACGCCTTATACTCCTCAAATTTCCTATGCCGAGATCTAGGATGACGATAAACATCACTACAGTTTCCCCGTTCCTTAATTGGTTTAATTTAGAGAACGCCTTTAGTGCTCGGAATCCCTTCCCTTTCTGGGTCTATGCTTAAAGCTTCACGTAAAGCTAAAGCTAAACCCTTAAAAACCGCTTCAATTTTGTGGTGGTCATTTTCACCATGTAATACTTCAGCGTGCAAGTTTATTTTTAAGGAGAAGGAAAAGGATCTTAAAAAATGTTCTAAATCTTCGACAGGAAGACCCTCAACCACTTTCAACTCTGTCTTTAAGCATAGAATAGAGTAAGGTCTCCCTCCAACGTCTAAGGCTACCCTTGCAAGGGCATCATCCATAGGAACCAAAGCATGCCCAAACCTTTTAATGCCTGCTCGATCGCCAAGAGCTTTATCTATCGTTTCTCCTAGTGTTATAGCAACATCTTCAACAATATGGTGGGTTAAGTCCCCCTCTGCCTCTGCCTTTAAATCAATAAGGGAGTGTTTGCTTAGGGTTCCAAGCATGTGGTCTAGAAAACCTACACTGGTATTTACTTCAAATCTGCCCTTACCGTCTAAATCTACCTCGATGAAGATTTTTGTTTCTTTGGTTTTACGGGTCTTTTTGCCGGTTCTTAAACTTTTAACCAAGTTTTAATACCTCCGCTAACGCTTCAGGGAGCTTAGTTACATCCTCTATAACTATATCTGCCCCCATATCTTTAAACTGCTTTAAAGCTTCTTCCCTATCAAAAGACGCGGAAAGAACACAAACACTAATACACTTACCATAGTTTTTTGCCATTATTAAATCACTTATCGTGTCACCCACATATATTGAAGGCTCAGTATACCCCAAATTTTCAGTTTTTTAAAAGTTAAATCAAGAGTGTAGGGATGGGGTTTTTCCTTACCTTTTGGTGCATCATGCATAAAAAACAAAGCTGTTTTCTCGAAATATTTGAGGATGTTAAACTTCTCTAAACTATATAGAGCTTGATCTCGTGGTCTTCCAGAAGTTATACCAAACCCGTTAACGTCCATGTTTATTAGTTGTTCGAAGAGTTCGGGTATGGCCATAAGTTTTTCATTCTCAATCATTCCCTTAATCGGTGTATTTTTTGAAGGTTTTTCGCCGTAGAATTTCTCATAAAGATTTGCCCCTAGATAGATCTCTTCAAACTTTTTAACGATAAACCCGGAATCAATAAGTTTCTTTAGCTTGGAAAAATTGCCACCTAAAATCGGCTTAAGTTCTATTAATATCTTGTTTATGTTTGCCTTTTTTTTGACAGCGATTTCTAAAAACTCAGAAAATTCTAAACCTGAAAGAGTATAAGCTAATACTGTTTGTGTTAAAATCCAATCATTATTGAAAATCCCAGTATCCTTAAACAATTGAATTTCCTGAAAACTCAAATTTTTATCCACTTCTCCAAACTTTTCAGAAAGAACGGTTTCAAAAGTAGTTATAACTGTTTGACGATAACTTTCTGTAACTTCTATAAGAACACCGTCCATATCAAAACTAATCCTTGTCAAAAAGCGCTATCTCCTATCGATCGATGTAGCATTTTTTTATTTACTTCTTCTTTTTTATTTATTTGTTTATTTTTGCTTTTTTCGACGTGATTGTTAGAGGGGCTTTAAAGTTGGGTTTTTTGGTTGTTTTTCTGTTTTTGATTCGAAAGATTTTTTTAAAATGTTCTAAAATATGATTTTTAGCTTCTACTAAAAGTATTATATCGTAATTTGGAGAGATAACCATGTCTAGTAATTCTTCTCCGGTAATTGAGACACGTAATTTGTCGAAGAGATTCAAAGAGTTGCGGGCAGTCTATAGGTTAAACATGAAAGTTAATAAAGGCGAAATTTTCGGATTTTTAGGGCCTAATGGTGCTGGTAAGACGACAACACTAAAGATGATAATGGGGCTTATGTATCCCTCAGAAGGAGAGGTGTTTATTAACGGTGAAAAGGTGGGTGCTGATTCTGTTCATGTTCGTAAAAATCTAAGCTATCTTCCTGAGCGTGTTTCGTTCTATGATCATCTCACACCTTTGCAGACACTACATTTTTTCTGCGAATTAAAAGGTGCAGATAAATCCGTTGCTAAACCACTTTTAAAAGAGGTTGGTCTTGCGGATAGAATGCATGATGAGGTGGGCACGTTCTCAAAAGGGATGGTTCAATTGTTGGGGGTAGCTCAATCAATGATTGGAAATCCTCCAATCTATATCTTTGATGAACCTATGGGGGGTTTGGATGCGCGTTGGGTAAAGGTTATCAGAGAGAAGATAAGGGCACTAAATGATCAAGGTGCTACGATACTTTTTTCATCACATATTCTAAGCGAGGTACAAGGGCTTTGCGATAAGGTTGCAATAATCAATAAAGGGAAACTTGTTGCAGAAGATACGTTAGCCAATTTAAGCAAGCACTTGCATCTTAAACCGCGTCTTGAAATAACTATTACAGGTCTTAATGGAAAAGTTCCTAGTTCGCTTTCTAATATTGAGGGTATTGATGCCGTTGATGCAAAAGGAGATAAACTAATCGTAACTTGTGATGCTAAAGCCCGCCTTCAGGTTATCATTAAATTAGCACAAGAAGGTATGGATATACAAGAATTCAAGACGATCGATCCCTCGCTTGAAGATGTGTTTATGAAGGTTACATCTTCTGAGGAAGAAGGTGGTTTTTAGATGGTAAAATTGAAAATAAACATCGTTTCAATCTATTCGGTTGCAAAAAAAGAGTTTGAAGACAATATCAGAAATAAATGGATAACAACACTGATAACCATTTTTGTAATCCTAACTATTGCAACGTCTTATTTTGCTGGTTCAAGGGAAGCTGATTCTTCCTCTTTAGGAGAGATGGAGGATACTATTACCGTTCTCTTGAGTATTTCTGTAATCTTGATCCCGCTCATAGCTATTATGCTCGGTTATGCAACAATTTCTGGTGAGTGTGAAAGTGGCTCTCTCTATGTAGTTCTCGCTTACCCTATCAGGAGAAGAGAAGTCTTGTTAGGCAAGTTTATTGGATTAGGAGCAGTTATAGTATTTTCTACTATCATAGGATTCGGAACAGGGGGAATTATAATTGCTGTTTTAGCAGGTACTAGCGAATGGACAAGTTACGTGGTATTTATAGGTTTAACCATCCTCCTTGGCTTACTCTACTTGAGTGTTTCGATATTCTTTTCCACCCTAACCTCAAAACGTTCTACCTCCCTTGGATTAGGTGTACTAATATTTTTCTGGTCTATGATTTTCGGCATAATACTCATGGCAGTCTATCTCGGGGGCGGAGGAAGCTATGACGAACTATTGACAGGCGAGACAACTTTCCCAAACTGGATGTGGTGGGCAATACTTCTAAGCCCCATGGACATGAACCAAGTAGCAGTTTTGCGAGCTTTCGGAATAGAAGAAGTGTTTGGCTTTTCGATGGAATTTCCCAGCTTTATGACTTTAAGCCTTCTTGTAACCGTTCAGCTAATCTGGATCATAGTACCCCTAATCTTAGCATACTACGTCTTCGAAAGAAGAGATATTTAAAAGAAAAAAGAGACTAAAATAATTAAATTTTATTTACTTTAAAATTTATTTGTCCTTAAAAAAGACGCCTTCCCACTCTTCTTCTTTCGTTGGTTTGGTTTGTTTTTGTTTTATTTTCTGGCCTGTAGATCTACCAACCAAAGCTGAAACGGCAACAGAAATACTTGTTGCAACTAAAATAGCTATATTATTAGTAGATAGTATGCCTTCATCTTTTTCTTCTGTATATTCAGGATTTTCACCTCCAGAATCTTTGATTAACCAGATATCACTCCATCCAGCACCGTAAGAGTAAGTGTATCCTACTATTATGTATCCCCCATCACTAGTTTTTACAAGCCCACAACCTTCATCATAATCTAATCCTCCGTAGGTTCTGTTCCACTCTTCATTACCGAGGGCATCCGTTTTAACTAGCCAAATATCTTTTTTTTCGATACGATAAAAGTCTGTGCTGCCTGTTATTATATATCCTCCATCGGCAGTTTGTTCAACCCACCGACCAAAATCTTCAAAAGTTGAGCCGTAGGTTTTGCTCCAAATCTCATTTCCTTTTGAATCAGTCTTAATTAGCCAAACATCCGCATAACCACCAATACTATAAGATCCTGTGAAACCGGTTATTATATATCCCCCATCAAAGGTTTGCTTAACAAAACGACCCCAATCATTACCTGTTCCTCCATAGAGCTTATTCCATTCTTCGTTGCCGTTTTCATCAGTTTTAATCAACCAAGCATCTTGCTTTTCAGCACCATATGAGTATGTGTAACCCACAATTATGTATCCCCCATCAAGGGTCTGTTCAATGGAACAACCCATATCCCATCCCATTCCTCCGTAGGTTTTGCTCCATGAAACTGTGCCATTTTCATCAGTCTTAATCAACCAACCATCATAAGAACCAGCAACACCGTAAGTTTCTGTGAAGCCTACGATTATGTATCCTCCGTCACTGCTTTGAATAACAAAATAATTACCTTCGTTTTCTTTTCCTCCAAAAGTTTTGCTCCATGAAACTGTGCCATTTTCATCAGTCTTAATTAGCCAAATATCACCTTCTCCAGCGCCGTAGGAGTCTGTGTCTGCTGTTATTATGTATCCTCCGTCAGAAGTTTGTTGAACACAACGACTCTCCTCCCATCTTACTCCTCCGTAGGTTTTGTTCCACTCATGACCGCCTATTGAGTTGGTCTTAATCAACCAAATATCACTCTTTCCAGCACCATAAGACATTGTATCGCCTGTTATTATATATCCTCCGTCACTAGTTTGTGCGATACAAACACCCTTATCATAACTTATTCCACCATAGGTTTTGCTCCATTCCATTCTCCCAGACTCATTGTTAAGACTTCTCCCTTTTTCTTCCGTAGTTGTTGTTTTTACGGGTGGAGTTGCCTTGCTTGTTTTTGCAATTGTTGATGGTACTGTTAGCATTATTGAAACAGTTAAGAGAAAAACTAACATTACTAGTGTTATTTGTTTAGAGCTCTTTTTATGGTTTAAAACCGCCATCTTACTCTTTAAACGACGAAAAGCCTTAAAAGAGCCATTAAAACCCCTCAAAACTATTATTCAACCCCATAAAGCTACAAAAGCTCTTAAACTTCTTGAATAAAAAACAGATATAAATAATTTTCTTAAAGCCCTTTAAGATGTTAAAATAGGCATAAAAAAGGGAAAATTTGAAAAATAGTTTTTTGCAAGGCTTTGACATGGATTTGAGATTTTAGGCTGTTTCATGTTTTTTTAGGAAGTTTAGCAGTTTTTCTGTTAATTCTGCGTATTCTTTGTTTTGGTTTAGATAATGGTGAGCTATAAGGTAAAAGATATCTTCTGCTATCGAGGAGGGTATATTTTCTAGGATTTCTGGATTTTTGGGCGTGATCCCTTCTTTTATCTTGTTTTCAAGGTTTACTAATTGTGTTATCAGTTCTTCTGCTTGACAGCAGCTTTCTTTAGGTATTTCGATGTTATATGCTTTTAGACCATCAATTAGGCTTTTTACATGGTTTTTAACCCAGTCGGTAACCTCGATATCTTCATCTTTTTTACCATTCATATCGCTATAGTCAACTATGAACTCTCTTGCAACTGTTCTATAGTAGCGCATTGGGAGATAGTTTTCGATTTCTGCATGAGTTTCTTCAACAAGCCCTGCTTTCTCTAAGACTTTTACGTGCTGATATGCTGTGCAAGGATTGATATTAAGTATCTTTCCTAGCTGTTGCACTGAATACTCTTGAAATGTCAGCAACTGTAAGATTTCTTGCTGCGACTTGTTAAGTATCTCTTTTAAAGAGCTCATATTTTTTAAAACCATTACTTGTTTCATTTCAAAACTCCTCCTAAATCGTTTTTCATTAGATCAGGCTCACAGGGGGCTCTTCTTCAGGAAATTCCATCTTTTGAGGGAATTTGTAGTCGTAGTATAGTTTTGTTAAGGTGACTAACATTACAGGGAAAAGCATAATAAAAGCAATAACGCCAGCTATTCCGCCAGAAGCACCTATAATTGCTTCTTCCGTCGATGTAGGGTTATCTCCAAACATAAGGGCAAACAATATAACTGGAGCAAAAAGTATTGCAAAGATTGTGCCAAAAGCTCCGAATAGTAGTAGTATTGCTTTTGGGTCTTTTCGGAATAAGTTTATACTAGTTTTTATCGATTCAACGGGACCAATATCATCTATTAAAGCAGCAGGGATCGAGAGAGTGAAAGGAGCAAGAACTAAAAAGAAATAAACAGCAACTAAAACACCAAAAACTATCGATTCATTAGTACTAAGTTGAAATTCACCATTAGATTTTACTTCTGAAAAAAGAATGCCGACTAATAGAAGTGGTCCAAAAACTATCAAAGAGATTATAAGGCCGATTCCTGCAAACTGTAAACCATAGTTTTTAAGGTAGTGGAGAGAGTTTTCTGCTCTTGTATCCTCGATTTCTATTAGTTCTTTTCCCAAACCGCACATAGTTCCTATCAATATAAAAATGAAAGATAAAATGACAATTAATATCACAGAAATTACTATCGCTTCTAAAACCGTAGATTCTCCTTCTTCTTCAAAATACTCAAGGATTAACGCTGCAGGAACTATGACAAATAAGAAAACAATGCCCACTAGAATTATTGCTAGTATGAAGCTTAACCATCCTTTTTTCCAGATATTGAATCCTTCTTTAATTCTTTCAATGGTCGGGATATTTGCAATTTCAGTATAGTTCTTGTTTTTGGTTTTGTTTGAAGTAATGCTCATTTAAAACCATCTACCTACTTTCATGTTTTTTTAAGAAGTTTACCAAGTTTCCTCTTAGTTCTGTATACTCTTTGTTTTGACTCAGGTTGTAGAGAGCTATAAGGGAGAAGACGTCTTTTGCTGCGGAGGGACCTATGCGATCTAGGATTTCTGGTTTTTTAGGCGTGATCTCTTCTTTTATCTTGTTTTCAAGGTTTACTAATTTGGATATCAGTTCTTCAGCTTCAGATTGGCTTTTTTCCGGTATTTCGATGTCATATGCTTTTAGACCGTCTATTAATCCCTTTACGCGACTTTTAACCCATTGAGTTATCTCTTTGTCATTCATCTTTCTGCCTGTTATGGTGCCAAAGTCAACTCTGAACTCTTTTGCAACTGCTCTATAGTAGCGCATTACGATGTTTTTTTCCATTTCTGTACGGGTTTCTTCAACAAGTCCTGCTTCCTGTAAAACTTTTACATGGTGGTATGCTGTGCCAGGATTGATTTCAAGAACCTTTGCTAGTTGTTGTACTGTATACTCTTGAAAAGTAAGGAGTTGTAATATTTTTGACCGCCACTTGTTGAGAAGTGCTTTCAAAGCTTTTGTATCTTTTAAAACCATTACCTGTTTCATTTCAAAACATCTCCTAGTTTGTTATAGTAGGCTAACTGGTGCCTCTTCTTCAGAAACCTCCTTCTTTTCAGGGAATCTATAGTCGTAGTATAGTTTTGTGAAGGTAATGCACATCACATATGGAAGCACAAAAATAATGACCAAGATACCAAGTGCAGCGAAAACTGCTAGTATAGCTTCTAATACCGTTATACTATCATTATCAAGCATAACACCTAACACTATAATTGGGCTTACGAACGCAAGAACAAGACCGACAAAAGCTCCGAATAATAGTAGTATTGTTTTTGGATCTTTTCTAAAGAGATTTACGCTGGTTTTTACCGATTCAACGGGACCAGTATCGTCTATTAAAGCAGCGGGAATTGCCAGAGTGAAAGGAGCGATAAGGAAAAAGGCAACAATACCAGCTAAAACGCTTAATACTGATACGTCGTTCACTTCTTTTTCTATTAAATCGTCTAAAAGAAGATCAATTAAGAAGAGGGGTCCACCAACTACCAAACCGATTATGAAGCCTATTGCTGCAAATTTTAAGCCGTATTTTTTGAGGTAGTGGAGGGTGTTTTCTGCTTTTGTGTCCTCAACTTCGATGAGTTCTTTTCCTAAGCCACACATTACTCCTATGGCTATGAAAATGGCAGTTATGACAAGAATTAGCCCTACAAATTCTGCTAGCGATTCCATTAATCCTGAAAGTTCTATTTCTATTTCAAAATCTTCAAAATCTCCGAAAAGATAAACGAATAGCAGGATTGGGGCAATTACGATTACAATAATGATTAAGGCGGCAATGAGTAATACAAAGAATAGTATAATCAGTGCAAGTATGAAGCTTAACCATCCTTTTTTCCAGATGTCGAAACCTTCTTTAATCCTTTCAATAATCGGAGTATTAACCATTTTATTATTAGGATTTTTTGAGGTTTTATTTGAGGGAACAGTCATTTGAAACACCTAACACGTTTAAACTTTTTCAAACGTATTAAGATATTCAAACTTATAAACTTTTCGGAACGAATAAAGCTACAACAATTAAACTCACAACCTCTCCCCTAAAAACAGGCGAAAACTTGAAAAAATTAAGTTTTAAAATTCTTCAAAGCTAAACACGCTTTCAAATCTTATACTTCAATATACTCCATTAGAGATTCTTCTAGAGCTTCTATGAAGGTTTCATTCATCCTTCTCGTTCCGATGGTTACTCTTAAGCAGTTTTCGCATAAAGGTAGATGACTTCTATCCCTTACTAGTATGCCTTTTTGTTTCAGGTTTTCATATATTTCTTTTCCTGTAAGACCTTCTTTTGTTACTCTCATGAGGAAGAAGTTTGCTTGAGAGGGGTAAACTTCCACACCATCCACGGCTTTTAACCTGTCTAATACGTATTCTCGCTCTTCTTTTACAGCTTCTGCTGCAGTTTTTATTGTTTCATATTTTTCTAAAAGTTTTGGGATTATCGCTTGGCTTATTATGTTTATGTTGAAGGGTGTTACTATTCGTTCCATAAATTCTGTAACTTGTGGTGATGCGATGGCGAAACCTGTTCTTAATCCTGCTACTCCCCATGCTTTACTGAAAGTTCTTAAAATTATGAGGTTTTCAAACTTTTCAAAAAGATCTAAAACGGTATAGTCTGCAAACTCGCAGTAAGCCTCGTCTAAAACCACCATACCTTCAAAAGTTTCCAAAATTTTTTCAATATGTTCTTTAGAATACTGGAGTCCCGTGGGGTTATTTGGGGATGCTAAGAATAGAATAGAAGTTTTTTCCTTGTTTTCTTCTATGGCCTCTAAAACTTTTTCTAAGTTGAGGGTGAAATCAGGTTCTAAAAGAACGGGTATGACTTCACCGCCCATCGCTTTTACGTAAAGTGTGTACAGGTCGAAAGTAGGCTCTATTATGATCGCTTTTCTTTCATGGTCAACGAAAATTTTCGTTATTATGTCCATTAATTCATCAGATCCATTCCCTACAAACACTTGTTCTGGTCCATCAAGCTTTAAAAACTCCGCTATTTTTTCCCTAAGATCCACGTTCATTACCTGTGGATATTGACGAATATCAACTTCTTTAAGGGTTTCTTCAAGGATTTTTTGCGAGAAGTCTCGGGGGATGAATAAGTTTTCATTAGAGCAAAGCTTCACTATTTCTTCTGGGGAAAAACCGTATTTTTCACAGATTTCCTTCATTTCTTCACTATATTTGTAGGGTTTAAGGTTTTTCACGGCATTCCTTACTAAACCTTCTATATCAACCATCTTTTTCCACCTAAAATCCTATAATTCTTTTGTTCTTGCGAGGACAGCGTCAGCATGACCCTTTAAACCTTCAGCCTCAGCTAGTGTTAAAACTGCTTCTTTCAAGTTTTTTAAGCCTTGCTGTGACGCTTTTACAAAACTCATTAAACGGAGATAGTCATAAACAGTTAACCCTGAATATTTTCTCGCAAAGCCTCCTGTGGGTAATACATGATTTGTTCCAGCAGCAAAATCTCCTAAAGGTACGGGTGAATATTCGCCAAGGAAAATAGCGCCAGCATTCGTGATTTTTTCCATGATTTCTTCAGGGTTTTCAGTCATTATTTCCAAATGTTCTGGGGCGAAAATGTTGGTAAAATCTACACATTGGTCAAGGGAATCAGTCAGAAGGATTAAACCGTTATTTTTCAAGGATTCTATGGCGATATCGCTTATCTCTCCCTTTGCTTTAAGCGCGTTGATGTTGTTTAAGACCTCTTCAGCCA
>JGI24422J19971_10003213_pt1 | contig 10231 bp, 7 predicted proteins | sample DeeMarSWOR152_54_FD_19971 | JGI IMG/M metagenome (IMG submission 19971)
TAAAATTTGCTTATTCGCTTTCATAAAAATAGGATCATAAGATAGATCATTTCTTTTCTTATCCAAAACGGTGACAAAATATTTTAAAAACTCTAAATTTCCCAGGTTGACTATACTCTCCCATTCACTCAATATTTCATCTAAAATGTTAATCGCCCGTTCTGTATCTTTTTCTTTACTCAGAAAATAGAGACGCATAAAGCGGTAATTCTCCTGGAGTAAATCGTGATCAAAAGTCAATTCTCCTTCATAGGAAATATCACTGAGGATAGAGGTGAGAGTTTTTTGATAACCTTCTGAAATAACAGCGGCTGAAGAGCCAGTCAACAATTCTTTGATTTTATTTCTCATTTGAGGGGAACGACTTAGAGGCCTTTGCTCTTGAGAAATCTTCTCGAAAGAATCAGCAATATTTTTTTGATCTCTTTTTTGAGTGAGTTGGGAAAATATCTGAAGATTCAAAGGATTAAAACTATCATCCGTTGAAATCTCTTCCCACAGCACAGAAGCGAAATCATCATCACTCAAATCTTTGAAAAGCATTCTTATATCGTCGGATTCAGTTTCCTGGGATACTTTATTGTTTTTGATGATCGATTTAAGCAAATCTTTTGAACACTTACGATATTTATCTCCCTCCAGACTTTTCAGACGAGTAAAAAGCTTGTCAATGTTTACCTTGAGCTCACTATCTTCGACCAGATCCTCAGTGTTTAAATCCTGCAAAAAGCCTTCAAAATTGTCTGCAAATTTTATGATCTTCTGCAAATTTTCCTGTTCAACTGCATCCTGTAACAAATATGACCAGACGTTCTCGACTTCATCTCCCTCACCCGTCAGGAGTTGAGAGTAGTCCAGTTCTTCTACAGTCAGATGAGAAATTTTTTCTTCCTTTAAAATACAGTTCAGGCCCCCCTTTTCTTGAATAATTTCTGAGGGAAGATTGACCTTAGTGAGAAAAATTATCAACTCTTCAATGGTTATCCCTTTTCGGACCTGTATGCTCTGTATTTTACGGAAATGAAAGATTTGGGCGAGTTCCTCAAATATTTTATCCTTCTCAAAATATATTTCCTCTGCCAACAAGGAGTTAGACGTAAAACTAATGTTTAGAGGAGAAACAAAATCTAAGAGGGTGTCAATGTGTTTCTTCACTTCCCTTACAGATTTAATGAACACAGGATGCTCTTTAAAATAGATCGAGGCATTTTTGAGGGCCGTATTTAAACTCTTAAAGAAGTCTTCTAACACTCTTTCTTTATTCATGTTTCATTTCTAATGAGAAAATACAACATGACTTCGGCAATCTATCCCTTGAACCTCAAACGCCCCTGGACCTTATCGATCATATTCTGAAGCCTTATGCCCATATCTAGGCCTGTTCCGTCGAATGGACCAAAATAAGTAAGGGGAATTATTCCTGTGGATTTGCACCATGATTGGATGCCCCGCTCTCCTCTCTCATGAGATTGTAACCTAATAAAGCTAATTTAATCAAGTGTAAATTCACAAAATTATGACATTCGTAAAAAACCTTAGATATGATTTATTCCTGTAAACTTCTTGCCCTTTTTTCTATTTTTGTTCATTGACGGCATTAACTTCATTATTTGTTAATAATTTCCGTTCCCACTCAATTATTCTTTCCAAGGTATCCGGTCGATTGTGCTCTTTTTTCTCTCCAAAAGGGTTGAATTGAACCCCAATCTGATATTTATAATTCTCCGTGGGATTTAACGAAGTCCATTTTATCCGCCCCTTAAGATTGAGGTAAAATCTTTCTCCTGGAATGTATATTTGCAATGATATTTTTGTCACGATGGTTGAAATAAGATTCCGGCACAGAAACCGAATTCCGCCGCGGCTGAGATCGACAACAGGGCAGAATTCTTCAGAATATTTCCTTTTAAAGTGCCTCTGACTGAAATGGACCGTTGCCCCTGGGATTTTAAGGCGTTTAAATCTCTTTCTTTCTATCCCTTCGTATTTCATTCAGTTTTTTTCACATCTTATTTAAAAGCGCTATTTCTCAAGTTATCATTTTGTTAAAGCTTTTCTGGAATTATCGAATCATCAGCTTGAAAAAAAGCATAACTTATCTTAATCTTTATGGAACAAAAAATTTGCAATTCTGTTCATTGCCAATTTTTCCCTCATTGACCTTCCCCAAAATTCCCTGTAAACCTTATAGCTAAGCCAATAGTTGATGTCAAGGCAAAATTGCACAGCGTTCCCTTATGTGCCAGACGCATGACAAAAAAATGTTGAAAATTGTTGAATTTGGGAATCAGGAGGGCAGGTTAGTTATTCTTCCAATATTTTTTTTAAAAGTTTATCGATTGCAACCCTTGAGGCTCGTTTCGCCGCTTCATAATCATATGGAAATTTCTCTTCAGTCCAAACTTTTAATGCATTCCTGAAGCACTGGATCGCCTTTTCCAAATTATTCTTTTGGCTGCCTGTCTGTAATTCGCTGTAGGCAATTCCCAAATTGTACTGGGTCATAGCCCAATCTAGCGGAAAATCCCGCTCCGTTCGAACCCGAAGAGCATTCTCATAACTTTCTATGGCCCGCTTTAAATTCTCCCCACGGTCACCTGTCGGTACTTCACTGTAGGCAACTCCCAAATTGTGCTGGGTCGCAGCCCAACTTACAGGAAAATCCCGCTCCGTTCGAACCCGAAGTGCATTCTCATAGTACGCTATAGCCCGCTTTAAATTCTCCCCTCGATCGCCTGTGGGTAATTCGCTGTACGCAACTCCCAAATTGTTCTGGGTCGCCGCCCAATCTAACGGAAAATCCCGCTCCGTCCATATATTTAAAAAGCGTCTATAAACATCAATTGCTTTCGCCAGATATTCTGTCTTGCCAAGATAATGTCCTAAATCTGCATACGTCATCGCCAACCAGAACCGAATACTATTTTCATAGGTAATATCTCTGTTCGGCAGCTCCAAGCACTTTTCAAACTCGATTTTAGCCTTTTCAAATTCATACTGGCTGTAGTAGCTTTGTGCAAGCACAAAATGAATTAAAAATCCAGGTCGTTCAACCGAAGCCGGCGGCAACTTAACTTCTTCAATGACTTGAGCCTTAAAATCTTGGTTGGCTACTCTGGCAGAGAGATATTCTTCTGATAGCACCGTAATGCGGGGGTGAATAATTCGTTTGCTTAAATCGCCACCTCGACTGCCCCAGATCACCAACTTGGCCTTGTATTTCTTTCCATATTTCCTTGCCTCCTCATGCCCCATAGTTTCCGTTATTGTGAGGGGTAATGTTTTGACTTCAATGCCCATTAAAATCGTATCTTTTTTTAACTCAGTATTCAGAGTGCTCACTAAATCCTGCTGGATATCATTTCCCTCATCACCTTCGATCTGAGCGACTAAAATGCCAATTTTCCATTCAGGAAAAGCCTTGGGAAATTGAACAAAAACCGCTTGAACACCGATAACAACAACCGCTACCAATACAATCCCTATGACCCGAAGAAGTCTTTGGCCTAACCGAGCTTTTTCCACTATTTTTTTGCCAGAAAACCACCAATAAATTGCTATAAGGACCAAGGCAAGAACGGCGATTATTAGATTAAAACCTGATAATTTTTTAAATATCTCCTCAATGAATCTTTTAAAGAATGTAGACATTTATATCTATCTCTGAAACCTTTTCTTCAGGATATCCTTTATTTCATCTCTTCTCAACGGTTCTTAGGATAAACATAGGAAATTCGTTTTCTCTGTTGTGTGATAATTTCACGATTTTTACTCAATGGCATGCTAGAATAAGCCTATTATACTGAAAATCTCCCGNTCAATGGAAGGAAAAGGAGAAAAAATGAACTTAATACGGAAATTCATCTTTCCGTTCTTGTTGGCAGTTTCTACGGTTAATCTCGCTGCCGCACAGACCATTTTCGAAGCTGCTGGGAGAGGAGACTCGAATAAAATTTCTGATATCCAATTGAAAAAGGGGGAAGCTGCGGTCTGGTATCTTTATCACTGTGGATGGGCCGTAAAAACAGCCAGCGCAGCTCTAGTGCACTGCTCCTCCCTCTGAAAGTGTTTTTCTGCGAATCGTCAGAGTATCTATAATCCTGAAACAACCACGTCCGTGAAAACGAGGCTCGGCATACGCCAGGAAGAATAGAGAAACGGATCGTTGGCAACTTCAACAAGCTTATTCCAGAACTTGAGGTGGTTATCGGCGATGTTCATCTCCGCCACTGCTTGAACCAGCTCGCCGTTTTCAAACAGCTCGCCCGTAATACCGATCGAGGCATCACCAGTGGTTGAATTGGAGTTTCCGCCGATGAATCCGGTGATTAAGATGCCTCTTCCGAGGTCCTTCATGATCTCTTTCAACGAGCGTTTTCCCGGNGGNATNANCANNTTTGCNGGCCCGCCCGTGGTCGGTTCCCAGCCCAGCTTCCGGCCGTAGTACCAATCGACAAAAAANTCTTTCAGCACNCCCGCATCGACCATGACTCTCTTCTTCAGCGCAAATCCATCCATGTCGAATAACCGGCTTCCCATTCCACCTTTGATGAAGGGATCGTCGATGATCGTGAAATGCTTGCTGCCGATTTTCTTTCCCTTTTTATCCGCGAGGAAGGACCGCTTCTGCTGGATGCTCGAACCATACATGGCTGCCAGAAAACCCCCGAGGAGCCTGGAAACGTTCCTGTTCTCGATGATAACAGGCAAGGTCTCAGTTTTGAGCTTTTTTCCGCCAAGAAGACTGAGTGTCCGTTTAGCTGCACTGGCCCCGATTTCTTCCGGAGAAGGCATCGCATTTTTCATTACTGATGCGGCATAATCGAAGCCCATCGGACGGCGGTCACCTTCATCCTGGACAGTCATCTGTGCTCCAGCCTGGTAAAAAGTCGATTCCTGGTAGCCTTCAAAACCATTGCTGGTCATCAAGAGCAATTCATCATAACTGTCGTACTCCATAGCTGTGACCGAAATGACTTTCTTCCCGCCTGCCGCAAGAGCCGCATCCTCAATGGCTTTCACTAAATTGTGCCTGTCTTCAGGGGTTAATTTTTTGTAGGCGGGATCGAGAACTCCCAGGTCGACTTTGGCCCTGCCCTTGTAATATTTCGGGTCAGGTAATGTGCGAAAAGGATCCTCAGCCAGAAGTTTCGTCGTGGCAATAGCATTGGAGATAAAGTCATTCAAAGCATTCTTGCGCAGGTCTGAAGTCGTCTGGACAGAATACCGGCTGTTGACGAAGACCTCGAGGCCGAGCTGTTTTGTGGTGGCCTCTTTGATATTCTCCGGTTTGTGATCTCTGTAACTGATGTTGACAAATCGTTCGCTGCTCACGCCTGCACGGCACTCAGCCGCGCCGGCGGATTTCGCAGTCTTCACAGTCCAAGCCACTAAATCATACAATTCTTTATTCATCTCTGCCTCCTCTCCTTACCTCTTGACTCCGCCGACAGTCATCGATTTCACTAGACAGGTCGGTTGACCAAAGCCGCAGGGAACAGCCTGGCCGCCTTTACCGCAGGCTCCGCTGCCGCCTTCGTTCATCTCGAAGTCATTCGCCAGCATGGTGATGTTCTTCAGCATCTTCGGGCCGTTGCCCATGATGTTGACGTCCTTGATCGGTGCAGTGAGCTTTCCATCCTCGACCATCTTTCCCTGGGACACGTAGAAGGCAAAATCGCCTTCACCGATTTTGACCTGGCCGTTGCTCACATCCTGGACGTAGATGCCTTTTTTCACGTTCTGGATCACATCCTTTGGTGTGGCTGGTCCGGCCAGCATGATCGTGTTACGCATCCGCGGCTGAACATAGTGCTGGTAGCTCTGACGGCGTCCGTTGCCAGAGGACTTCACCTTATAGTGCCGTGCGGAAATCTTGTCGTACATGTAGCTGGTGAGTATTCCTTTGTCGACCAGCACTGTCCTCTGTCCGGGAGTCCCTTCATCGTCCACGTTGATAGAACCCAGATAATTCGGCATGGTGCCGTCATCGATGATATTCACAAACGGCTCTGCTACCTGCTTGCCGATCATGGTTGAGTAGGTGGACAGCTTCTTGCGGTTAAAGTCAGCCTCCATCCCGTGTCCGATGGCTTCATGCAGCAGAACGGCTGATACGCCTGGACCCAGCACGACCGGCATCTCTCCGGCAGGAGGTTGAACCGCATCAAAAAGAATGAGCGTCCGGTCTACGGCCATCTTGGAGATCTCATCCACCACGGCTTGAGTGTAGAATGAGAAATCCCTCCGGCCACCGATATTCCATCCCGCCCTCTCCCGTCTGCCGTCTTTTTCCGCCGTGACAGAAGCATACAGGTAATTCCTGGGCTGGAGGTCTTCGGCTTTTGTCCCGTCACTGGTCACCACGAGTATCCGTTTCTGTTGGTCATAGAATCCCGCGTTCACCTTCACTACCTGAGGTGATAGGGCAAAGCATTTGTCATTCGCGGTTTGCACGAGAGGTAGTTTGGATTCGAGTGGAACTGAAGTCAGCAGCTTCTTGAGAGGATAATAATTCTTCATCTTCAGCCAGGTGAACTTGCCCGCGGATTTCCCTGCTTTTCCACTGGCGATAGTGGCTGCAGTGGAAGCCGCATTCATCATGGATTCCTGGGTCATTTCCTGAGTGAATCCATATCCCACCTGGTCGCCTTTCACGGTTCGGATGCCCACACCAAGAGAAACGTCGCTGTAAGCTCTGTTGACTTTACCGTCCTCCAGGCTCAGCGAGTTGGTGATGGTATGCTCAAAGTACAGGTCGGCAAAATCGCCTCCCTTGGACAGCGCTTTGGCGAGCACTTTCTGGCACAGGCTGTCAGAGATTCCGAACTCGCGTTCGAAATACCCTGGTTTTTCTGCGCCAGCCAGAGCATACCAGCCTCTCGGCAGAACAACAGGAGCTGCGATGGAAACAGCTGCCGCCGAAGCCGCGGTTTTGATAAAAGAGCGTCTGGAAATTTTTTTCATGAGCCCTCCTTAAATATGATGATGCGCAATAAATAGCCAGAATAATCCAGGATTAACATCTGACTATATGGATTGCTTAAACTACAGAAATCCTCCATCCATTTATAATACGGCTTTTCCGTGTATAAAGTTGCTTCTTATGTCCATATTATTTTTATTCAGTGATTTTTCTTCAAAAAAAGTGCAGAAAGTAATATGTTATAGGAGAAGATAACGAGGAAAAAAGAAAGAAAGTCATAAAAACAATGAAGCGAAAACGTGACAGAGAGGATTCGACAGCGGTTAAGGTCGTAAAGGCCGTGGTGACGGTCCTCTTCATTCTGACTTTGCTCTTCGTCCCCGCAGGAACGCTCCACTGGCCTGAGGCCTGGATTCTACTTCTTTTTTATTTCGCGGCGGTCTCAGGAGTAATGGTCTGGATGAAGACGAAAGCCCCGGGTCTGCTCAAGGAACGGATGTCGAGGAATAAGGAGATCAAGAGCTTGGACAAGATAATAATGACTGCCTATTCCTTTCTTCTGATAATCCTGCTGGCTGTACCGGGACTCGATGCGGTGCGCTTCGGCTGGTCAGAAGTCCCTCTTGCTGTCAAAGTCCTTGGATTTATCGGTTATATTCCGGCCCTGGTTTTTGCGTTCTGGGCAATGAGAGAAAACGCATACGCATCAGACGTGGTCCGGATCCAGGAAGACCGCGGCCATACGGTGTGCACAACAGGGCCCTACAGATTCGTCCGGCATCCCATGTACGTGGGAGTTATCCTGTTTGTGCTTTGTTTTCCTCTCTCCCTCGGTTCACTCTATTCATTCATCCCCGCCTTTTTAATTGTTGTTCTCTTCATCATCCGCACCTCCTTCGAAGATAAAACCCTAAGCGAGGAACTCCCCGGCTACAAAGAATACGCACAGACGGTTCGCTATCGATTATTCCCTGGAGTGTGGTAATCAGATTGAATGTATTATGAAAAAAACATCAAAATACTTTCATGCGATATCCGACAGAGCGGAGGTGAATGTCTGCATCTCTTCCATCGTCCCAAGACTCACTCGAATCCAGTAATCGCCGTTGAATTCAAAGGGACGGATGAGTATATTCCTGCTCTCAAACTTCTTGGACATTTCCCGGCTATCCTGGTTGACTTTGATTAAAATGAAATTCGCATGAGAGGGAACATAAAAAATGCCCAATCTTTCTAGCTCTTTACACAGATACGACCTGGCTTCTCTATTCTTTCGCATGGCATAATGGGTGAATTCCACGTTTTTATAACATTCAACAGCCGCCCTCAAGCTGAGCCAGGAAACCGGAGCGAAGTTTCTCTCTATGCGTTCCAGGTCTTCTACGATAGCAGGTCTGGCCATCCCGTATCCGACTCGAAGGCCTGCCATGCCGAAGATTTTTGAAAACGTCCGTGTGACGACGACATTTTTTCCTTCTTTGACCAGGTCGATCATCGAGGCATAGGCTGCATCTTCCACGTATTCATGGTAGGCTTCATCCACGACAACCACAGCTTTCTGAGATGCCCGCTCGTAGAATGAACGCAGCTTGTCCCCAGGGGTAATCGAACCTGTCGGGTTGTTGGGATTGCAGATATAGATCAGACTTGTTTTCGGATTGACCCGCTGCTCCATAGCCTGGAGGTCATGTTCAAAATTATCGTTCAACGGAACATAGTGAAGAGAACAACCCACTTGTTTAGCATAGTAAACAAAGTCAAAGTAAGTTGGATCAGCCACAAGAGTTTCGCCTTTAACTCCGTAGAGATGAATAAGCGTTGTCATCACCTCGGTCGAACCCGCGCCAAGGATGATACTATCCGATGAAATATTTTCCTTCTCAGCGATCAATTCGACCAATTCCGAATAATGCCTGTGCGGATACCGGTTGGACCGGTCAATCGAGCCGATTATCGCCTGCCGGACATTTTCTGAAATTCCGTAGGGACTCTCATTGCTGTTGAGCCGGATAGTGTCTTCTCCTCCGAGAGACGTTTGCGGTAAAGAGGTATCCTTCCTGCAGGCAGGAAAATTCGATCCTGCAATCAACCCGGCAGCAGCGATAGCGCTTGTTTTCAGCCATTGACGGCGGTTTAAGTGCATAGCCATTTCTCCCTCCCAAAACACGTATACCAAAGAGAACTTTTTCGGTCAATGATAAGAGATTGAAACGATACGATCCAAATGAGGAAACAGTGCACAAAAAGTGCAGGTTTATTTTCTGTTCATTCTTATGGGTTTTCCGGCGAGTTTACCGTTATAGCTGCCATCTTCGATGACGACTTCTCCATTTATGACCAGAAATCGAATTCCCACACTGTATTGATGGGGATTCTCATACGTCGCCTTATCCGAGATCTCATCAGGGTCGAACACAATTATATCCGCCGCACACCTTTTCTTGAGTCTTCCTCGATCGTCCAGACCCAGCACTTCTGCGGGAAGGCCGGTTGCTGCCCGAATAGCCTGTTCCATCGTGATCCATTTATTCTCGATCACATATTTGCGGATTTTTCGCGTGAACGTCCCATAACTGCGAGGATGAGGAAAACTTCTGCCCGGAATCTGGATGTCTCCATCCGAGCCTGCCATGACATAAGGCCTTTTCATGAAATATTCAAGGTCCGATTCTGTCATGTTGAATGATATGACACTCGGGCTGCCGTTCAGGACCAGATATAATGCTGTTTCTACGACCGGCTTCTTCATCATTCTGCTGATTTCCAACAGGTTTTTCCCGGCAAAATCTCTGTTTTTCGGGAATGAGACAATAACCAGAGACTCGGCTCCGCCCCGCCGGTCAATATTTTCAGCGATTTCTTTTTTTATTCGGGGCAAAAGTTCCGGGTCGTTCAATTTGTTTTTCACCTCGCCGCCGGCCTGAACCCATCTCGGAATAACTGCGGCGGAAAGTCCTGTGCTCGATGCCATGTAAGGATACTGGTCAGCATAGACTTTAACGCCTCTCTCTCGTGCTCTTTCAATAATTTCACAGACTTCAGCGGATTGTCCCCAGACGGGTCTGCCGAGTGCTTTGATATGCGATATCTCTACTGGAATACCGGCCTGTTCTCCAATTGCGATGGCTTCTTTAATAGACTCCTTTAATCCGATGGTGTAGTTGCTTTCATCTCGAATATGGGAGGCATATATACCGCTGTATTCTTTGACTGTAAGTGCCAGCTTGACTATCTCTTCTGTTTTGGAGAAGCTGCCCGGCGCGTAAAAAAGCCCGGTCGAAAACCCGGCCGCTCCGCCTTCCATTC
>JGI24422J19971_10003214_pt1 | contig 10231 bp, 8 predicted proteins | sample DeeMarSWOR152_54_FD_19971 | JGI IMG/M metagenome (IMG submission 19971)
ACCTGATTATATTCCCTTCTCCATTGCTCTATCAATGCCCTCGCCTCTTCAAGGGTCGTAAATATCTCCCTATCCAGGAGTTCATCACGGAGCTTCAGTCATCTTTCAAATGTCATAGTTTTGTAACATTTCCCATTCTCATTTTATGACTTTTTCACCATTTGCTGTCTAAAATTTCAGAGTAATGTTACCGCAGGATGTACCCACGACGTTACTAGCGCAAGGCCGACCCTTCAGCCAAGTAAGGGGACTGGTAGCTAAAGTCTTGCTTGAGCATGCAGGAGACGGTACCAACGAGCGCCGTCAGCTTACGCAGCGAGATATAGCCGTATTGGTAGGCACAGATTGGGAAACGGTTCACGCGTCACTCAATTCTTTGTATGAAGAAGGTATAATCAGGATTGAACGTCATCGCATAATTATTTATAAGGAGTTACTCCAAAAAGTAACCGGAGTACAAGTGTGTAAAAAGTGAAGGTGTGAAATGGTAAAAGTGAAAAGGATAACTATTGATGAAACCAAGAACAGGATCGACAAAGGTGGGTCAGTCTTTTTTATTGACACACGAAGTCCACACGACTGGGGGGAATCAGATTTAAAGCTGCCAGAAGCACGACATATTCATTTCAGTGAACTTGAACAGCATCTTAACGAGCTATCCAGTGATGGCTTAATCGTCCCCTACTGTACATGAAATCACGAGGCATCCAGCGCCCGTGCGGCACTGATCTGCTGGACCACGGATTTAAGAATGTATACGCCCTCAAAGGTGGGTTTGATGCCTGGTATAAGGCAGGTTATCCTCTTGAACCAAAATTCTAATAATTGCTCAAAATATTAGATTGTGATATAGCGCCGGTTTACCCTTCGGGCATTGGCAGCTCCCTTACTTCACAGCAGCCGCACTCGCATTGACCGCGTTCAGCACAGGCGTGGCAGCAGTAAAAAACCATTTTCTTTCTCATAAGCATCGGTACCAATATGACAGCCGCATGCCGGGCAGATCTGTTCCTTTTCCTATACTTTTTCCATTACTTTATACCTCCATTGTTTATTTGACTATTTTGGAGCAGCATTTACAGCTATATAAACTCGGCAAGAAGGCTTTCAACACGCTCTGGAGTAATTCCCCGGGTTACCAGTGGACCTTTCCGGAGCGTTAAAATCTGGTCTTCATAAACCGGTAGCTTTTTCATATAGATTATGCCGATGGGGATTTTTTCTCCCCATTCAAACGCCCTTTCCAGTGCCGCTTTCTTATCACCAGGGTCATAACCGCTTTCATCTTCCAGCTTGTAGACCCTTTCACGGTACCAGCTATATGTGTTCCTGTGGTTAAACGAGACGCAGGGCTGCAAAATATCAATCAAAGAGAAGCCCCGGTGAGTAATACCCTGTTTTATAAGACTGGCAAGGTGCTCGGAATCTCCTGCAAAGCCTCTCGCCACGAAGCTGGCACCGCTGACTATAGCCAGAGAAACGGGATTTACGGGGTTAGCTGCTCCGTAAGGTGTCGTCTTGGTAACGAAACCGGCATCACTGGTGGGGGAAGCCTGTCCTTTGGTAAGTCCATAGACCTGGTTGTTATGCACCAGATAGGTAATATCATGATTGCGCCGGGCGGCATGGATAAAGTGATTTCCCCCCTCCCCATAACCATCTCCGTCGCCGCTAACAGCAATGACCACCAGGTCAGAGTTAGCAATCCTGGCGCCAATAGCCGATGGTACTGGCCGACCGTGCAAAGAGTTGAACACATTACACCTGGTATAGTGGGGCAGCTTACCGGCCTGACCGATGCCAGAGACCAATAGGACATGATGTGGCTCAATTTCAAGCTCTACCAGGGCTTGATTTAACGCCTTCAGGATGCCGAAGTTGCCGCACCCGGGACACCATGCCGGTTGCAGACCGGCATAGTCAGATAGTGTAACCATCTTTAGCATCCCTCCTTTATTACCGCTTCGGCGAGGTATGACGGTGTAAAAGGTCGCCCGTCGAATTTCAGAATCCTGCCACTCACATCCCTCCCGGTTTCCGCTTTGATTAGGCGGGCGAGCTGACCGGTGGCATTGTTCTCAATGACGTAGCTGTACGCTGCCTTGCTGATGACATCAGCTACAGACTCCGCCGGGAAGGGCCAGAGTTCGTTCAGGTGGAGCATGTTGACGCTGGTGCCCTCCTTCTGGAGAATACCGACGGCTTCATGGATAGCTCCGTAGGTGCTGCCCCAGCCGATAAGTGTTGTCTCCGCTTTTTTAGGGCCATACAGCTGCGGCTGGACAGCCTCCTGCCTTAAGCTGAACATCTTGCGCAGCCTTTTCTGCACCTGCGACGTCCTCTCTCCGGCATCTTCGGTGAGGTGCCCTTCCTCATCGTGCTCATCACAGTCGGTGACCACCAGTGCCCTGCTGAGTCCGGGGAAGGCCCGCGGAGATATCCCTGATTGTGTTACCCTGTGCCTCATATACTCCGAGGGCTCTTCTTCCTTCTCTGAAAACAATAGGCCACGGTCAATAATTACCTTCGAGAGGTCAAACGGGTCAACCGTAGCGTAGGAGCTTGCCAGATGATGGTCGGTTAAAATGATAACCGGCAGTTGGTATTTCTCTGCCCAGTTAAAGGCTTTGACTGTTATCCAGAAAGCATCTTCAACGCTGGCCGGTGCGAGGACAGCTCTGGGAAAGTCGCCGTGGTGGGCGTGCAGGATGAATTGAAGATCGCCCTGCTCAGTCCTGGTGGGCAGGCCGACAGCCGGCCCTGGGCGCTGGGCATCAATCACGACGACCGGCGTTTCAGTTATCCCGGCCAGTCCCAGGCCTTCGACCATGAGACAGAATCCGCTACCGGATGTGGCGGTCATAGCCCGAACACCGGCATAGCCCGCCCCGATGGCCATATTAACGGCGGCAATCTCATCCTCGGCGTGAACCATGACCAGGTCAAAGTCTTTTGACTTGGCGGCCATATATTCCATGATGGAACTGGCTGGAGTCATCGGATAGGCAGCCATGAATTTGCAGCCGGCGGCAATCGCCCCCAGGGATATTGCTTCGTTACCGGTGAGCAGCATTCTCTTGGTACTGGAGACAGGTTTTAGCTGGCGAACACTGCCTTTACGCCCGGTCTTGGCATACTCATATCCCGCTGCAGCCGCAGCGATATTACCATCGGCAACTTTACCCTCGCCAAAATGTTCGACCAGAACGGTATTCAATATCTCCAGGTCGTAATCTACCAGTTCCAGAGCCGCACCCAGAGCGACCGTATTGGTCATGAGCTTACCCCCAGCTTTTTCCTCGGCCAGCTTCTCCAAAGGTACACTGAAAAGACCGCCATCGCTGCCGGTGTCCTTTATCCTCTCGCCATCAAATATAGCAATACCGTCCGAAGCCAGCTCAGTCTGGTGTAATTCAATACTGTCCCGGTTCAGTGCAATCAATACATCCACAGCTTCAACAATGGCACCTACCCGGCTATCACTGACTCTGACACGGAAGAAGTTATGGCCGCCCCTTATCCTTGACTCGTAATCCTGGTCGGCGAAGACGTGGTAGCCGCCCCGGGCAAAGACCTTGGCCAGCAGGAATCCTACCGACTGTACTCCCTGCCCGGCCTCCCCACCGACCATAAAGTTGAAATCAACAGGCATGAGCTACCTCCACACCTTATGAAGAGACCTTGATTTCTTTCTCTGACCTCCAGAGTCCGTGGATATTGCATAAAGCCGTTGCGTAAATAACGCCGGTCTTACCGGTCTTCATGGACAGACTGACCTCATGGTAACATGTTTCTCCGTTTTCCATTCTGCGGTCTGAAACAACTCTTGAAATTGTTTCATTTCATTTTCCTTTCTATATAGTCATTTTGATATGCAGGTAGCCCTGTCTATATACCGGGCATACAACCCGGTGCCCTGAAGAGATTGAGCGACCTTTTCGGACTTACAATCCATAATATCCAGTAATATATACACCCTGTGCTTCACAGATAGTTGCCTTAGCGATATATTCACCCTGAAATTTTATGCGTTAGACAATGGAAAAGTTATAAAATGGGGGTAAAAATAATCACAAAATTATTACAATTTGAGGAGAATCTTAGGGGATTAAGTGAGAAGCCCATTCAAACAGATGGTTGGTCCAACATGTAGCCCGTTTTGGGTACAGTACGAATGATTGTAGGATTGTCAGGGTTACTTTCTACCTTATCTCGTAGTCGGCTGATCCATGTGCGCAGTATCTGCACATCGTCACGATATTCTGGTCCCCAGACTCGTGTGAGCAGGTCACTATAAAGCATCAGTCTCCCGGCATTCTGGGCAAGCTCGCTGAGTATAAGCCACTCAATACGGGTCAGACGAGTCTCTTTGCCTCTTACGATGACAAGGCGCTTTTTAAAATCAATAACCAGTTCACCCAAAGAAAGCTGTTCGTAGGCTTTCCGCTTCTCAGCCGGTGCCATGCGGCGCCTGACTGCCTCAATGCGGGCAATCAACTCATCGGGACTGAAGGGCTTGGCCAGATAATCATCGGCGCCCAGACCAAGGCCTTTTACCTTGTCTGCGTTAGACCCCTTGGCACTGAGAATGATAACCGGCACCGACGAGAAAGAGCGGAGTCCTTTCAGAGTTTCAAATCCGTCCATTTTGGGCATCATGACATCAAGCACTACCAGATCCGGCTCCTGCGCCTGTATCTGCTCTAAAGCCTCGATACCGTTGCTAGCAGTGAGAACCTCATAGCCTGAAGCTCTAAGTTTGGAACTGAGGAAGTTGAGAATGCGTTGCTCATCATCAACGACCAGTATGCGGAACTGTTTCACGGTCTTACCCTTTATATGCCCATTTATCCCAAATCATATAGATAAATGCCAGCGATGTCAAAGCGTATCCGTTTAATTTTATTGACTGACATACAAAGCAGAACTAGAATATGACTAGTGCACCCGTTTCGCAGGTTGGTGCAAGGAGGATATCGATGGAAGAGGAACTTCGAAATAGTGGCATTGANGTGATTGGTAACGTACCCTGGGGTACCCACTTCTGTCAATTTTATAAGACAAAGCAGGACCTGATTGATATACTTGTACCCTATTTCAAAGCTGGTCTTGAGAACGACGAATTTTGCATGTGGGTTACCTCCGAACCCCTAAAAGTAGCCGAGGCCCGGGAGGCCATGAGAGAGGCAGTCAGAGATTTTGATGAATACCTGCACAAAGGACAAATAGAAATAATCCCATACGATGAATGGTATCTGCTGGGGGGTGCCTTCAACGACAACCGCGTGCTTAAGGGCTGGGTCGATAAGCTAGAGCTAGCCTTGGCCAGGGGTTACACCGGATTACGTCTGACAGGCAACACGTTATGGCTGGAAAGAAATCACTGGCAGGCTTTCACGGAATATGAAGCCAAGGTGAACGATGTTATCGGCAGGTATAGAATGCTGGCGATTTGTACCTACAGCTTGGAAAAATGTGATGCCACCGCCGTAATCGATGTGGTCAGGAACCATCAGTTTGCCCTGGTTAAACAAGAGGGTAGGTGGGATATTATCGAAAGTGATATCTACAAGCAGACTAAACAAGCACTATTGGAGAGCCAAGAAGACCTGAATCGCGCTCAGGCTGTAGCTCGTACCGGTAGCTGGCGTCTAGATGTTCGATACAATCAACTTTTATGGTCCGATGAGACCCACCGGATCTTTGGCATTCCCAAGGAAACGCCCATGACCTATGAGACTTTCCTCTCCAGTGTTCACCCAGAGGACAGGGAATACGTCGACCGAGAGTGGACAGCGGCTCTTCAAGGCGAGCCTTATGATGTCGAGCATCGCATCATCATAGGAAACGAGATAAGATGGGTTCGTGAGAAGGCCGAACTGGAGTTTGACTCTCAAGGTGCGCTCAAAGGCGGATTCGGAACCGTCCAGGATATCACGGAGGTCAAGATAATACAGGAAGCACTACTACAGTCTGAAGCAAACTATCGCACGCTGGTAGAATCGGCTCCAGACGGGGTTGCTTCAATGGATTCCGAAGGACGCATCACCAGCTGCAATGAAGCACTGTGCAATCTACTGGGATATACCGGAGAAGAAGTTCGAGGTAGACATATCAGTGAATTGGCGAGTAGCCCGACACAGGAAATAGCCGAATCTTACCATACCCAGCTCATCGAAAAAGGACGAGCCGTGGATGAGTTCGAAGCTAGGGGGCAGCATGGTAAGGCAGTACCACTCTGGATTAAGGCCGTGATGTTGCCGGACAGAGAAGGAAAACCGACTCAGACAATAATCTATGCACGTGATATAACCGAACGTAAAAAGCTAGAACAGCTTAAAGACGAGTTCATCGGTTTCGTCTCCCACGAACTGCGGACACCATTAACCGTAATCAACGGCTGTCTGAGTACCGTCCTTACCGAATGGGACCGCCTGCCATCGAGTGAGGTGCAGCAACTACTCCGTGATGCTGTCCTGGAAAGTGAGTCCCTCTCTCACCTAGTAGAAAACCTGCTGGAGCTATCACGGTTCCAGGCTCAACAACTAACCCTTTATGCAGAGCCAACCGATATGAAGACACTAATAACAGAGACGCTTAACAGGATAAAACGACAAGCACTTTCGCACCAGTTCTCTACTTCTATTCCCGATAAGCTTCCATCGATACACGCTGACCCACTGAGAATCGAACGCATTCTCTATAACCTGCTGGAAAACGCGGCCAAGTATTCTCCAGCAGGAAGCCAAATACAGGTTTCAGCCAAGGTGGAGCCAGAGTACTTGCTCATAGGCGTCTGTGACCAGGGTAAGGGACTATCACCCAGCGAGCAAGCCAAGCTATTTAGTCCATTCCAGCGGTTGGAGAGTAACGGATTCCAGCGTGACAGAGGGGCTGGACTTGGACTAGTAGTCTGTAAAAGGCTTGTAGAGGCCCATGGCGGTAAAATATGGGTAGAGTCCAAGAAAGGCAAGGGTTCAACCTTCTTCTTTACCTTGCCCGTATATAGCTAAGGTAGTTGGTTACCTTGATCGTAATTCAGGAATGTACGGCTAACTATATCTAGAACTCGTCGGACGATATGTAATACTAGCTTATTCTGTTACCTCATTGCAAAAGTTATTATTGTGTTATCTTCACATAATCGAAGTTAGCCGTAATACCCAATTTACTCGCTAGAATGGAAACTTACCCTTAATGCCCGCCACTCTTTCACCAGCCTTTGAATTGCTGAGTACTATGGAGTTCGACTCTCCCCCGTCTCCACCAGAAACGTGCTTAAGACCTTAACAAACCATAGCCTTTTACCTCAATATAGTTATACTTACAACGTAACAGTGATCCCGATGTTCATACAATGGTGACTAGTTCTTAGTTCCGATGTTACGATGAAAACACAGACATCCCGATGTTCATATAGTGGTAGTGGTTAACCAGAATCTAAAGATAGGTAGAGCAGTGATGCCCCCCTACTAAAATAGCAAAATGACGTTTTGTTTATTCTAGCTCCATTGCACAATAAGTCAACTGGTTGAAACAGAGCGAAAAAAGGTCTGGTCAATATCACACCTGATGATCAAGCTTAAAATCATAAAATAAAAAAGGGTCCTATTATAATAGTAGATTAATACGGAGTATCCAGTTGTTTGAGACCAGGTGGTGTAACATCTTAGTAGCCTCTCTGCTTTCGTATTGTCTTTATAGCATTCGTGCCTAATTTTCGGCAAGCCTCCAGAATCTCCAGCATTTGCCTGACCTTTCCTTTTTGGTAGACAGAGGCACATATATCCCCAAGGTATATTCCATGCAACACCTCGATAGTAAGATTCATTGGTTTGGTGACCCAGTTGCCGTGTTGTTGCTCAGGCCTGCCAAACGCGCATAAGACAATGTGTCCTTTCCCCGTGAATCGCTCGATATATTTTGGATGGTTGAAATAGGAAGACATGCGGTCAAGGAAGCACTTCATTTGGCCTGATAGACCTTGCCAATAGACAGGAGTTGCCTAGATGATCACATCAGCAAATAGGAAGCGTTCTAGTAAAAGAGGAAAATCATCGTCGCGGCGCGGATCGTCTCTTTTCCGGGTATTGTCGGCAACTTCAGCGATAGGACGAACTAGATAGTCGTCAAGGTAGATCTTCAAGGTAGTAGCACCTGCCATCTTGGCACCTGCCAGAACCTCGTCTGCCATAATATCGGTATTCCCCTGTTTACGTGAACTGCCGATCAATGCCAGAACTTCCATTTTTCCTGTTACATTCTCTATCTATCAAGAATTTCTTGTCAAAATTATCCTGTGAATGGTTGCATTGTAGTCTCAAGATTGAAGATGTGTCAAGGAAGATTAGCTGTGAAATGCCGCGCCTCACTCTAACGTCACAATTACAGCTCGTACACACAGAAACTAACTCCGTAGTTTTTTCAAACCTTAAAAAGGAACCTTCAGCAATCCAGGAGTTGTGCTCCAAAGAGGAATTTGAGTCGTCTCTTGCGGAGATGGATGAGATACAGAGGGAATATCACGGACTTTGAGAGCACCACAATCCGTGTATAGATAACATCCGTGTGCTGAGTCTCTTACGTATTGAATAATTTATTGAAGTGCTAACTGGTATTCAGCTAATAGGACTGCCCCCCTTTGATGCCAACAATCCCCACGTTTAATGACTCGACTCCGACCTCCATATATGACGCGTTTAAATGCAGCTGGATATTTGGTTAGTCACAAGCTCTGAAATCACAATATTGATTAAGTAGTGGTGGAAGGAGTACAATCAGATATTACCTTTTAGCCTATTGGGCTACCAGCCACCAGTTCCAGAAGCTTTTATATTAAAAATACTAACTTAAGGGGGACCGATTAATGGGGGCAGGTCTAGGTTACCATCGGAGGAAAAATGATAGACCGAGTTACAAATGAAGGAATTGTTGAAACTAGAAAAATAGCGTGCTGGCCTTCGCCGGGTTGCGCTACCAACTGTGGAATGCTGGCAAGGGTTAAGGATGGCAAAATAGAAGTTCTGCGGGGAGACCCAGAGTCTCCAACCCGGGGGGCCGTTTGCGCGGAAAGATTTCCTCATCTCTTAAAATGGCTGAATCATCCTGACCAGCTTATGTACCCATTAAAAAGGAAAGGCGAACGGGGTGAGAGCAAATGGGAAAGGATTACTTGGGACCAGGCGCTGGATGAGATAGCCGATAAGCTTAAGAAACTGAAAGCACAGTATGGTGCCGAGACCCTGTCTGTTGTTGAGGGAACCTACCGCACCGACCTCTATGGAATCCGGAGCCGTTTTCTTAACCTGTTCGGGAATCCGGGAAACATGGGTACTGCCGGTGTTACCTGCGGCTGCAATAAAACAGCCCTGCAATTTGCATTGGGGGGCGCAAATCTGGCTCCCCCTGTAGTAACGATGATTGGACTGGACAAACCAGGCTGCTTCGTTTTCTGCGGTAGTAACTTACCGCAAGCGCGGCAGGTAGTCTGGAGAAATATAAAAAAACGGATGCAGGAAAAGCCGAAGCCGAAGCTCATTATCATTGACCCTCGAAGAATCGACATGGTTGATTATGCTGAAATGTGGCTGCAAATCAGGCCGGGCACTGACGCAGCGCTTTTCATGTCCTGGATAAATGTCATCATAGCAGAAGGCCTCTATGATAGAGAGTTTATTGATAAGTGGACTTATGGTTTTGAGGAACTGAAGAAACGTGCAGAGGAATACCCGCCGGAGAAAGTCGCCGAAATAACCTGGATACCGGCGGACAAAATCAGGGAATCAGCCCGCATGTACGCTTCGGAAAAACCGGCCTTTATTACGCTGGGGCTGGCTACCGACGAAATCGGCCGGAACGGTATACGCGTGGAACAGGCCAGGATTTGCCTACATGCCATCAGCGGAAATATGAGAGCGGAATATGGCTCTGCGCCTCAGGGGCCCGGCCCGGTAATTAACGGGGAAATGGGCATTCGTGACTCCATGCTACAGCTTGAGGAGAAATGCACTCCTGAGCAGAGGAAGAAACAGTTGGGGAGCGACCGGTTTAAGCTGATGACCTGGCCTGCCTATGAGATTGTTAACAAATACTACAAGCAAACTTATGGCGTGCCGCTGGCGATGAGCGGCCATAACTTCAGCGTGGCTCAACCTCTGATATGGCGGGGCATTGTTGAACGCAAGCCTTATCCTATCACCGCCATGATAACGTGGACAAGCAATCCCCTGCT
>JGI24422J19971_10003215_pt1 | contig 10230 bp, 5 predicted proteins | sample DeeMarSWOR152_54_FD_19971 | JGI IMG/M metagenome (IMG submission 19971)
AGGCTCTGGTGCATATAGACGAATATCATCAAAGAACACCATACCTGTACCGCCAGCTTGTGGATTGGCCCTGTTACCAAAGCCAAGAGTAATCGTATTGATATTAGCAAGGTTCACGCCCTTATCCGCAAATATCTGAAGGTCGATATTCCATTGTTTCCACGCAACCGCCAGTGCTGCATCAGGATTATCATTAGTAACCACAGCGCTGCCATTTAGAACAACGTACATCGGTTCGGCTGCGTTAGCCGAACTGCCTCTGAACCAAATCGTCAGTGTATCGACACCTTTCTCTGTCCAGTCACGAGGATAAGTCAATGTCATAGTCGCCTCAGATTTACCAACAGCGTTATCGTAGGCGAGAGGCATCGACTGAGAACCGCTGTGAACGATAGTTTGCTCTGCAAAAGGAGGATTATCATAACCAACAACAGATCCATTTGATGGGTCGTCAAATCCGTCCGACCAGGCATTAAATATCCTGTTGCTCTCGGGGTCACTGGGATCAAGGTCATTGTAGGACTCAAAATCGTCCACGATAAGGAAGTTGGCTGTCGTAAAGCTCCAGATATTACCTTTCCATGGACTATCGGCGTTGGCGTTATTGACCTCATCAATACGCCAATAGTAGGTAGTATCCCACTGGAGCTTTCCGGGGTCATAGCTCTCGGAACCAAGGTCTCTGGTACCTTTATACTCGGGCGAGCCGATATCGGCACTTTTCACGGCATCTTTATCTGTGCCAAAGTATAACTGGTGCGAAGCAGCATAGACACTCGGTGACCATGTAATAATTTGTGTCTGCTTTATATCCACGGCACCATTAGCCGGGTTTGGATTCCCGACGGCGCCCTCAGTAGTAAAGCTCCAGACGTTGCCTTTATATGTCTCGATGGCATCGAACTCATCGACACGCCAGTAGTAAGTCTTGGCAAGTTCAAGCGGGCCGGCGTCATAGGTTGCAGCTCCCAGAGGGAGTGCTCCAGTGGCATTGCTGACATCGTCAAAATTGTCGCCGAAGTATATAGTGTGCAATTTCGTACGAAAACCTCCTGTCCAGCTAAGCTCGACACTCGTGTCAATAGATTCGGCACTATCAGCCGGGTTGGGATTGTATGCAGTCCTGGGGGGAACCGTAAAATTCCAGACATTGCCCTTCCACGGACTATTTGGCTCGGCGTCATTGACTTCATCGATTCGCCAGTAATAAGTCGTGCCCGGAATGAGACCATCGGGATAGGCAAAGCCCGGGAAGCCTACAATAAAATATGTCGAGCCTTGGTTGCCCAGGAAAGTATCTTCGGTGCCGTTGTTTACGTCGTAAAAATTTTCACCGAAGTACACATCGTGCGAGAGGGCAAAATCTCCCGGCCGCCAGCTAAGGTTTGCCCATGTATCCTCATAATATGAACCATCAGCAGGATTGGGGCCCAAGGCATACGGAAATCCTTCACCACCTTCCATAGCAGCCAGAATCTCAGGCTCCGTCAGCGCCCGATTGTAGATGCGGACTTCGTCAATTATGCCGCTGATAATATTACCGCCTCTTTGTCCAATGGTTAGGCCTCCAACAGTTGAACCTGTCAGGCGACTCGATTCTCTCATGGTGTTTTCCTCTACGCCATCGACATAAACTTTGACAACAGGATCGTCATAAGTGCCGACAATGTAATGCCATTGACCATCATTGACGGCAATATTTGAATCCAGCTCAACGGTTCCACCACTACCAGCGATTTCGAACTGGAAGGTCATCGGCACATTATATTCCTGCCCTATTGCATAATGCCCTATTTCGTCCCAGGCAGTTCCCTTTGAAACGAAGTATCCATGAGCCGTGCTCGTTGTTTTTACCCATGCTGCAACCGTGATCCTATCATTTATGTTAAGCGAAGGGTCATTGCCGCAATCAACGTAATCATCACTTCCGTCAAATTCCAGAGCAGCACCTATTTTGCCGGCTACCCACTTCGGGTCACCGTTGATGGTACCGTCGTTGGTGTAATTACTTAAATCATAAGCGGTATTGCCGGAGCCCTCATCAAACTTCCAGTACCCCACCATATCTGCGTTAGCAATACCGGCGGTAAGGCCCAGAACAAAAATAAAAGAAATGAAATAAATCAATTTCCTGCACATAATTAATCCTCCTTNAAAAAAGTTAATATAATTATGAATTATGCTTTGNCTANAAACCAAAACTCTCGTTCCCACAGAGGCGGGATATGAANTGCTAATTGAAATGTGAAAACTACACTCTGAAACACAAAGCCACTTTTACAACTTAACTCTGTATCTTGCATAATAACTCCTCCTCTATTCGAAAATTAAAAGAGTTGAGCCTGCAGAAAGACCGAAATCCAGAAATGCCCGACTACGCAGGCACAAGCTCCATTAATATTATCTATACCAAATTATCTACATTCCCGTCAAGTAAAATCTCCCAACCAAAAGTGTGAGTGTGTGACCGGATGTTGTGGCAGGCCCTTGTCATTGCGAGCCCCGACTTGTCGGGGCGTGGCAATCTCAAAACCATTAATGCAAGAGATTGCTTCGGTCGCTTCACTCCCTCGCAATGACAATGGCAGATAAAATCCTCTCAGGAATACTGTTACGCAATGCCACAGAAATTAGTCACACACAAGCGTGATTGCTCCAATGTCTCCACAATCAAACTTAGCTGTATTGATTGTGAAGACCACAGTTCTGTTAGAAGCTTGTAGGTCAGTCCCACCAGCCAATCAGGCCCAGTGCACGCGCAAGAAGCACCCTGAAATGGGACTCCTTTCGTTAGTTGATGCATACAACTGCCCTGATATGGAGCGACCATTGTCAAGTCGATAATATTCAGTTATTTTTTCATTTTTTTACATTTTTGGAGTTGAACCTTATTTTTAATTAGTATCTGTTACGGAAAACGAAAATCGACGATGTCACCCCTGCGAAAGCAGGGATCCAGAGCGAAAAACTGGATTCCCGCTTCCGCGGGAATGATAGATACTGTTTCCGAAACAGGAACTAATTAGTTAATTTGGTCCGACCCCACAGACCTCAGACCTCTTTTTGTATTTCTCTACAGCTTTTAAGGCTTCTGGTGTGCCGATCTGTTTTAAAGCTTNAACCGCCNACATCCNAACTTGTTCGTCTTCGTCTTTCAGCGCCACGAACAATGATTTTACAGCTTTGTCTGAAGGTATCTTTTACTACGACTGGCCATGACATAAGTAGATTTACGGTGTCTATTATAATTGTAGCGTGAAGCCGAAAAGCTGTTCAGATAAGCTACGAACGCTGGCTGAAATGTCGTAACGAAGATGCCTCAAAANAATTNTGNCAACAGGGATTTTAGTATTTGACTTTGAGCTCTTCATAGGTGCCGGGCTTGGTACCACACATAAAAAGGAGCCGACAGTGTTTCAAACTGTCAGCCCTTTAAGCAAATGAGATGGTGTCTGGTATACAGATACCTATGGCGATCATCTTTTCATAGATTTCCAGAGGTTCCGGTTGACTGGCGAGGTTGGATTTGCATGTTTCTGTCATACTCCATAGTAAAGTCATACTTTACCACGGTTGTCCTGCTGTCAATAGTATTCGGTGCCAGCTTCAGGTCCCAGCGCAAAATACCCTTTTTTCTGTCTGTACGCAGATATTCGCTGTCCTTGCTTAACTGTGGTTCGGTCTTTTCGAGTTCTATTTTGATGGAAGTATTATCCGTGTAGGGCAAACGATCCAACAATTGCAGTTCGACCGGTGTTTTTTTATAATTGCTCAGAGCTATACGGTAGTAATAGGTATCGATACGATTTCCACCTTGGATTCGTGTCTTTTTGTCCTCAAGCTCGTGGTTCACCTGAATCTGTGAATCTATACCGAAGCCTGCCGTGAAATTTTCGCCTATAGTAACCTGCGGTAACTGGCTTTTGCCGACGAATTCACCATTGCGAAACATACTGGCCTGGCCGGGTAACAGAACGATATCGCTGTTGTTAAGCAGGTCTGCTTGCAAATAGACATAATCGGTCAACAGTGGAGTGGCTATGAGCGTAAAATCGGCTTTTGTAGTAATTGAAGCAATAGTAACGAGCTGCTGGTCGCTTCGGCTGGGCAAAGTCAGTTTGCCGGGTAAATCATATGTTACACTAACTCCTTCGTTCCGAGAAATCTCGGCCATTTTCTGCTGAAATTCTTGCACTTGTTTCTGGCCGACATTGAAGAACAATACCTGATTTTGCACTGCCAGTCTGTTAAGTTCCTCATTGGCTGCTATGCCCTTTTTAATATTGTCTTTTCGTGATTTCTGATACTGTCGGGCCTGGTCGGCAAAGAATTGTTCTGCCTGTTGGCTTTGGGCGGGGTGGGCAAGTGCAACGAGCATAGGTTCGAGGATAGGTGGTGCTGCGACCATAGTAGGTTCAGCGGTGGAAAGGCTAAGAGTAACACCTTCCCAGTTCTCACCGCTTGTCTGGTTGACAACCGCGTTGTACTCAATCAGGACATTTGATTCTTTGGGATAAGCTCGCAGATTATACTGCTGCTGCCAGTTAGCACCGTTGACAAGATAGCTTAATTCTATAGAGACCTTCTTGCCGCCAGCACTACTGAGGAACACAACTGCTTCACGCTCAGTGCGGGAGTGGCCGGCTGACAATTCCGTACGTTTACGCTCAAGTAGTTCCATTTCCTTCTGCAATTCGGTAATTTTATCTTCAAGTTCTGTGGTACGCTCATGATACTCAAAAGCTTTGTCTTCAATAAGCCTTGCAAGCTTTTCAATGGGCTCAAAAGTCAAGAGACCTCTGTTGAGATCGTTTTGGGCTGCAGTAATAGTAAAGTCTTTAAGCTCGTCGAACATTTTGCCATAGTGGCAGAAATGTTTATAATCTCTATCAGCACATTTGACTTTGTATTTTACGTCCTCAATCTTGTCATCGAGCTGTTTGACCTCTTCCCTCGTGGCCTCTCNGACTGCTTTCTGACGGTACCTTACGCTGAGCACCTTAATATTATCCGAGGTCTGGGCGTAGATACTCTCAGGTATAATCATAGCTGGGAGGTTTTTTACGATCAGTTCAGAAGCACCCGGCGGTAAGTCAATGTTGATGGTACGGGTTACCAGGGCCTGACCACGATATACAGTAACCTTTGAGATGGTCCCGCTTGTTGTCGGCACGTCGGCAGATGCGGCTACTGCCAAAAGCCCGGTTACCACTACTACCAGTATGAGGTTTTTTGTTTGGTTTTTCATTTTCGGCTCCTTTCAAAAAGAGTTTGAGAAACAGGTTAACTTACTCAACAACTAATTTTATCTTACGGCATCTTGCAATCCGGCTGGTTCACATATCTCACTGACGCCAGAAGTAATGCCATTTATACTCCAGTTCAATGCTATTTCCGGATTTGAGTTCGTATTTCCAGGTTACGCGACCAACGGCGTTGAAATGGTACCACCAGTTTGGCCAGTTGTGCCAGTGCCACCAGAATGGCAAGCTGTCTGAGGCCATCCATTCACCCTCGTGTCTGCCGAGGTGCTCGATTAAACCTTCGTGGGTGGCGCTATCGATGTGGCCCAGGACGGATCGCCGGATTTCCAAATAGACGGTTTCGGTGCGGCGGTTTGTCAGGTGGATGGTCCCGGTTAGATTACTCCGGGCGTAAGTATAGCCATCCCATTTAGTTGCATCGGGTTTGCGATCCGTTTCCTCGTCGAGTTTATCGACAGCGATGTCCACAGTGGTGGTCAGCTCAAGGTCACTCGATGCGCCAACAGCGGTGTAGGTCATCATACCCTGAGCAATCACGCGGCCTTGACGAAGTATCAGTGCCGGAGCAGTTGTCAATGGACATTTTGCGCTATTGGCGAGGCGTATCTTGTGCATTACCTTTGGCGCGTGGTAAAGCTGTGCCAGTTTGGCCTGCTGGTCATTGTTAAAATGATGTCGAACCTCCGGCGGCGGCCCGAACGGAAGGTCGAGCACGAAAACGTCCTGATATTCGAGCTTGTATTCGGCCACCGGCACGACCATTCGCTGGCCCTTCTTCAAGGTTACATCTTCGAGCGTGAAGACGTACAGGTCCTCATTCTTTTCGGAGCCGACAACGTCGGGGCCAAGATCGAGCATGTCACTGCCGCCCGAGACTTCAGTGCGGCGTACAGGCATCTCTGCCTGGCTCATAATCATGTTGGAAAAGGCATAGGCGCTTTGACTGTCAGAGCGGAAATGTCTTGAGAGCTGTGCTACTGTTTGTTGCAGCGAGATTGGATCGGGCGTTTTCTCGAATGCAAACTTAGGCACACCAATCACAAGGTGGGCCTTGACGTTTTTGACATCTGTTAATTCGTTGATGATTGTTGCCTGAAGTTTAATGATGGCGTTTCCCTTGCCATCGATATCGACTCGATAATTAGGAATCCAGCGGATACCCCGTTGGACATAGACCATACCAACGTCTGCGGCCTGTTCAGATTTGCCTTTGCCCCAGTCGAGTTTGAGCGTCATTATATTTCGGAATTCCTCGCCGGCCAGTTGCAGTCCGGGTTCATCGAGAAAAGTTACTTCCTGAATTCGGCTGATAGGAACAGCTTTGACACCACCTTCAAACTTTAACAGAACGATGCTGCCCCGCTGCGGCAGCTCGTCCGGACTTCCCGGAGGATTGGTGCGACTGAGTTCTTCGGAGCTTCGAGTCGGAATCCCGAGAATGGTGCTCTCGTAGGCACTGAGTCCGGCCTCGGTAATGCGGACTTTAGCTCCGATATTTCCCTCGATGAGCTCGGGGATAGTCAGGGCTGTTCTCTTAACCGAGACAACGTGTTTGCCGGAGACCACACCGGTGAGTTTGGCTTTGGTGTCTGCGGAATAGGCCCAGAAAGTTCCTATAATCGGCCTGGGCAGGTAGTCGAGTATGACGTTTCCGTCGGTGTCGGTCGGCATTTTACCCTCGTGCAGGACAAAGGCGTGTCCGTCTTTGAATATGGTAATCTCTTTGACAGGCATATTTGCCAGTGTTCCTTCAGGGACATTGGCAGCCACGTCTGCCGGCATAAAAAACATTACAAAAATCCCAAGAAGACATATAAACCTGGACAGCCATTTCTGATTCCGTCTTACGTGTTGCATTTTGCATTCCCCTTTCAAAAAGGTTCCAAAAAATGGTTATCTCACTATATAAATAATACGACATAATCGGTTGAGAGCTCAGTAAAATGGATGTAAAATAACAGGTAAGCTTTTTTACAAAATATTTACAAACCTTTGGCTTCGATTTTGTCTATAATATAGATAGGAACAGGCATGATTATGGAACCAAAAACATGCATATTAGTAGTTGAAGACGAAGATAAAATCCGCACGGCCCTGACGGATTTTCTGGAGTTTCACGATTTTAATGTTGCCGAAGCCGTGGATGGCCTTGAAGCTGAGCGAACCGTGGCCAAAAAGGATTTTGATTTGATATTGCTCGACCTGATGTTGCCAAAGATCAGCGGCGAACAACTGTGTACCAAATGGCGTCGTGACGGCCTGCAGACTCCCATTCTTATGCTGACAGCCAAAGGTCAGGAAAAAGAAAAAGTAACCGGTCTGAATCTTGGAGCTGACGACTATATAACCAAACCGTTTTCGCTCGAAGAGCTGCTGGCTCGGATAAATGCCGTGCTGCGGCGAACCGACCCTGCCAGAGCGGTTGGGCAAACCTTCAAGTTTGCAGATTTGGATGTCAATATTGCAGCCCTGAAAGCCCGACGCAAAGGTAAGGAAATAGAAATAACAACGCGCGAAGCAGCTTTGATACAGTATTTCGCCGCCAATCCGAACCGCGTTATCAGCCGGGAAGAACTCTATAAAGAAGTTTGGAATGATATTATGACTGAGTTGGGAACCAGAACCACTGACATGCACATCGCCAAATTGAGAAGCAAAATCGAGCCGGATGTGACCGATCCACAGATTATCAAAACGGTCCGCGGTGCAGGTTACAAGTATGAAATATGGTCTTAACAAGACTCAGAGCACAAGTATAGTCTTTGGTTTTTGGTAAGAAGGTAAATGTACAAGCGATTAATTATTTTATCAGCGATAATTCTTATCGCCCTGTGCGGACTGATCTGGATGGGATACCATTCTATCCGGATACGAGCACAGGGCATGGAAGGCGCGCGTCTGGGTGAGTTTGCAGCTGTGGCAGAACAAATCAGACAGGATGTCAAACGAAAGCTTGATGAATTTATACAGACAGAACAAAAGCGTCCTTATACCGATTACTTGTATTACTATGTGCCTGAGAATATCGTTTCCAGTCAACAGCAGATGCCAATACTCCGTTCACCATTAGCAGGTCGGTTGGAGCACGGCCTTGCTTATGGCAATTTTCAGATAGAACCGGACGGCAACGTCACTACCCCGAATGATGATATCGAACAAGGAGGGCGTAGTCTTAATGATGGGCTTTATGCCGAAGCGCTCTCGAACAGGATAAACATAAAAAATAACCTGCTGCCTGTGCTAAATGGGACGGTACCAGGTTCGATGAAAATAAATATTAATAGGGAAGCTGAACCTTCGCCGGAGACCCGGTCAAAAGTATCAGAACAAGTTGAGTTGACCGGGGATAAAGATCTGAAAAAGAAAGGTGAGCAAGGTAAAACAGTTCAGGGTCAGCGTGCGAAGGCTTTGCCTATAGAGAGTTTGCAAAGGCAGGCCCAGAAGACTCAGGTTATAGAGCAACAGCGGTCCGTTTTTGAGCGCAATATCATTTCTAATGCGCCTTCTCCTTCCCAGCAAGCAATTCCTTCTTCCGCAAGGCAGCCACCTGTGCCTGCGCCACCTGTGTCGAGGCAAACACAGGTGCAGACAAATACACAAAATCTTGATCAGGCCGAATCACCCCAGACACAAGTACCGCAAATACAGGAATCAGCGGCCTTCCACGATAATCAGCAGTTATCGGCCCAGGAAAGTCAATTTGATACCGTGGAGATACGAATTGAACCGTTTGTATCGTTGGTAGTTCCCGGTACGGGCGACCAGCAACTCATATTCAATGGCCAGGTGTTCTTACTGCGGCATGTGCAAATAGAAGACAGACACTTGCTGCAGGGCTTTCAGCTTAATGAAAAGAAGTTGATTGAGGCGGTCGAGGAATCTGCAGAGCGATTTATGCGTGAAGGCATGTATTTTGAATTGCCGCAGACAAGAAATGGACCCCCGTTCTTGCTTTCGCAAGAAAGCACGGGGGTTGCTTATACGGCCATATTGGATTTTGGCTTTGGGGATTTAGTATTAAGCCTTAAAGAAATTGACCCGGCCTGGATAGGCAAACAAATAAATCATCTGCGAAACTGGTATTTCAGTATAATTGGGATTGTGCTCCTGGCGGTTGCGCTGGGTCTGGCAGGATTGTGGCGTAGTGCCAGAGCACAAATCAAGCTGGCGCAGAAAAAGGATGATTTCATTTCGGCTGTCTCGCACGAACTTAGAACACCTCTAACGTCGATTCGAATGTACTCTGAGATGCTGGAAAAGAACTGGGTCAAATCGGAGGATAAGCTCACCGAATATTACAGGAATATGCGGCAGGAAAGCGAAAGGCTTAGCCGGTTGATAGAAAACGTGCTGGACTTTTCGCGCATCCAAAGGGGGCGGAAAAAATATACTTTCAATGTAGGTGATATAAACAAGTGCATTGCGGACGTGGTCAAAATCATGAGACCCTATGCTGCCCAGAGAGGCTTTTCGATAAAAACGGAGCTTGGCCAGGTCGAGCAAACCACCTTTGACAGCGATGCAGTTACCCAGATAGCTGTTAATCTGCTGGACAACGCAGTCAAATACGCGCGTAATGCAGAAGACAAAGCTATTACGGTCAGAACCAGAAGCGACGAGCAGTTTACTTTGATTGAAGTTGAGGACCATGGTCCTGGTGTTCCTCATCGGCAGCGAAAAAAAATATTCGAACAGTTCTATCGTTCCGGATCAGAAGCTACTCGTGAGGGACCCCGCTTTGCGGGAACCCAAACAACCGGAACGGGTCTGGGTCTTGCACTGGTGAAAAAATTCGCCCAGGCACACAATGGTTTTGTAGAAATCCTTAGCGCTAAGCCGACCGGCGCGATATTCAGGGTGGCTTTAGCTGCCCAAGTGTAACTATATACAGCCTTTTTATTCTATAGACTTTTGCCTTACCTTAATCTTTACCTTAAGATTCTTTCCCGGCCATCCTCTCTTGTGT
>JGI24422J19971_10003217_pt1 | contig 10224 bp, 4 predicted proteins | sample DeeMarSWOR152_54_FD_19971 | JGI IMG/M metagenome (IMG submission 19971)
TCAGTTCACGCCTGATCTTATGCCCACCGATATTACGGGAACAAACATTCTCCAAAGGGATCCGAAAACCCGACAGCGGCGATTTGTCTTCCACAGGGGGCCGATTTTTACAAATGTGCTGCTGGCTGATGAGATCAACCGTACTCCGCCGAAGACTCAGGCGGCACTGTTGGAAGCAATGCAGGAGCGTAGAGTGACTGAATCAGGTCGTACTCATATACTGCCTGACCCATTTTTGGTACTCGCGACGCAAAATCCGCTGGAGTTGGAAGGTACCTACCCCCTTCCGGAAGCCCAGTTAGACCGATTCATTCTGCTTATAAAGGTTGACTATCCCAACCTGCGAGAAGAGCAGCAAATTCTGTTGTCGACCACCGGTCGCGATGGAGAGGTGCTCGACGGTATCCTCGACGCTAAATCTGTCATAAGGTATCAGGATTTAGTTAGGCGGGTTCCAGTTAGCGAATATGTGGCAAATTATGCGACACGACTATGCCGCGCCACGCGACCACAGTCCGATGAGGCTCCTGAGTTTGTCAAGAAATTTGTACGCTACGGCTGCGGGCCTCGTGCCGGCCAATCCCTGATACTGGCTGCCAAGGCACATGTGCTTCTGAACGGGCGCTTCAATGTCTCATGTGATGATATCAGGGAATATGCCCTGCCGGTACTGCGTCANAGNTTGATTCTTAATTTCGCCGCAGCCAGCGAGGGGCTCGATACAGATGCAGTNATTAAAAAACTGCTGGAGGCNGTGGGTGAGTCNGGGTAGAAAGAACAGAGAACAGAGAACAGAAGTCAGAAAACAGAGANCAGATNACAGAGATAATCTGACTTCTGACATCTGTCTTCTGTTTTTAACCGGAGGTGTGTATGATTGAATCTACAGNCTATCGNTTCCTTCCGCCNCAAATGGCCGAGCGTCTGCGGGGGGTTGAAATANCTGTGCATCGNCCAATGGACGGCAGCCACCAGGGCCTGCACAGGTCATCTGCGTTTGGCTCTTCGGTAGAATTCGCCGAGTACCGCGAATACGTGCAGGGTGATCCCATTGCTCGGATTGACTGGCCGGTTTACGCCCGAAGCGACCGATACGTCATCCGGAGGTTCCATGAAGACGTGAGTATCCGATGTTACATTATGCTCGATAAATCCGGCAGTATGAAATACCGGCAGGATGGACCCCTGAATAAAAGCGAATACGCCTGCTATCTGGCGGGGGGGCTGATGTACCTGATGGTGCAGCAAGGGGATACTGTGTCGCTGATTACGTTTGATGACCGGGTCCGGCAGTACTACGAACCGTCAGGGAGCTTCGTAGGGCTCAAGCCGATGCTGCTGGGCCTCGAGAAAGCCGAGCCCAGAAACAAAGGTAATATTGAAACAGCCCTGCACAGCGCGGCGGAATTGATCAAGGGCAAAGCATTCGTAATTGTCATTTCAGACTTCTTGCAAGAGCCGGAAAGCATACTGCNGGGNATTAACCACCTTCACTATGACGGTAAACAGATTACACTCTTTCATATTCTGGATCCGGCAGAAATGCACATGTCGATAACAGGACTGGTCGATGTTATCTCGCTGGAGACGAGAGAGAAAATAACGGTGGATTTTCGACAGATACGGGATGCATACCTTGAGCAATTGCACCTTTATCTTGATGAGTTGCGAAGGGGCTGTCAGAAAATCCGGGCCGAGTACATCCTGACAGAAACCAGGATGCAGGTTATCGATGCTATTTTGCAAAGGAGCAGAATGGTATGATTTTTCCTGCTCCTATCTTTCTTTATCTTCTACCGTTGGCGGGGCTGCCCATCCTTTTTCACCTTATTCTCAAGCAAAAAAAACGCACGGTGCTTTTCTCGACCTTGATGTTTTTTTACCGAACCGATCCAAAGCTGAACTCGCATCGCAAGATCCGGCAGTGGTTGCTGCTTCTGATGCGGGTTTTGTTGATTACATTTATACTGCTGGCCTTGTCACGACCGATATTTCAAAGCTCGGCAGGTCTGGGTGGCAAGATTTCGGTCGTAGCAATTGTGGACAACTCCGGGTCAATGAGCGACGGCACAGGTTATGACAACGATAGGACAAAGCTTCAATGTGCGGTGGGAGCTGCCAGAAGGCTTATTTCCACGCAGGAGGATGGTTCTCAGGCAGCGGTGGTGTTGCTGGTTGATGATCCGGTGGTAGAGTCGGCCGAAGGCCAGTCTGGTCGTAACCCAGCGTTACTGGACGATTCGCTAACTTCAGACAAGGAATTTCTTTTAGCCTTACTTGACAAAATCAGACCTACCCAAGCGACAGGAAATGCCGGCCGCGCGCTGGCGCAGGCTTTTAAGCTTCTTAGTGCAAGCTCTGCAGGCGGTGGTGCTGTACATGTATTCAGCGACATGCAGCAGGTTGAGTGGGGGGGGAATCCAGAAAAAGATTCAGAACATCCTGAAACGGGTGGGGCGCCGATAACGGTCTACTTTCATAAGATCGAGCCTGAAATCCGGGACGAAGCTAATGTGGCCATAACGGCGATACAATTACCCAAGGAAAGGATTCTGCCTAAGCAGCCTTATGCAATCGGCTTGGTGCTGCAGAACAACTCTGATACGGCCGCCAATATCCGGGTCAACTCTACTGACAGCCAGGGCAGCAAAAATACCGAAAACGTGACACTGGAGGGACGTAGAGCCAAAACGGTAAAACTGGAAACGAAACCGGACGAGGATGGATACCACTGGGTTAAGGTTTGGATCGAAGGGGATTCTTTCTCAGCGGACAATGAAGCTGGGGTAGGAATATTCTGCGAAGAGACGGAAACAGTTTTGTTCGGGGGTTCGCCGGAAGAGTTTGGGGTACTGCCGGTAGCCCTGTCGCCTTCGGGCCAGGGACAATTTACCGGTATGGTTGTGGAGTTCTGCTTGCCGGAGCAGTTGACCGAAACAGTTGTCGACGAGAAACCAATTATGATTGCTATGACGTGGAACGGAATGCAACTGATGAAGGAAGGATCGATGTGGCTGCGGGAGTATGTAGAAAAGGGAGGCAATCTGCTAGTTGTTCCATCAGTTGTACCTGAGTTAAGGTTCTTCCCTGAGCAGCTTCCAGGCTGGATCGGCGCGGGCATAAATGCCCGTGAGGCCTACCCACGGGGGACCAGTTTAGAAGTATTAGAGGATAGAGCCACCTTTTGGCACCGAATCCGCGAAGCAACGGTAAGTTCGAAGCTGGAATCTGTCAGCGCGTACGTGTTTCATCCGCTGGAACTGGCTGCCGAGTTTACACCGCTTTTGGGAGTAGGTTTTCAGAAAGTAGTAATTGCGCACAGGAGGCTGGGTAAGGGAAATATTTACGTCAGTGGCACAGCTTTATCTCCGCAGTGGAATACGCTGCCCTTTACGGGATTACTGGTAGTGATGGCACAGCGCATGGCGGTAGGCGGGGGCTCGTCCGAAGAGGAACAAGCATTATCACTGGTGGCTGGTGAGCATCCACGCGGTATCAGAGCTAAAGGCGGCGAGGTAGAGATTCTTTCTTTAGTAGGTGATGCGATGGACTGGAAGGGCAAAGAGCAGGAGATCCCAGCCTTTCCCAGAGCAGGAGTGTACCTGGCCAAGACAGGTAATAACAAATTCTGTATATCAGTGCGTGCATCAGAGAAAGAAGGGTTGGAGGAGTTTGTCGAAGGTTTGCAAGTTCCTGCTATGGGCCGAATAGCACATAAGATATTGCCTTACAATGAGACAGAAGACTTCAAACAACACCATAAGGGCCAGGCAAGAGCAATAGAGTTGTATTTATTTCTGCTTCTGCTGGCAACGCTGGCGATGTTGGCAGAGGGCTGGCTGGGGGCGCCCAAGCTGGCCCAGGCCAGACAGTCCGCCCGTGGCAGGCTCGAAGAAAGAGCACCAAAGGCCAAAACAGTATCAGCGGCTCACAAGGGCAGTAAAGGACAATTGGGGTCTTCAGTTGGCATACTAAGCCGTCAGTTAAGGAACATCATTTGCAAATCCGCTGCAGATAGGACTACCTGCACCCGTGGTACCGCAGGTACGGGTACGAGTTGGAGGACAAGCTGATGGGACTACTCCGGTGGCAGACACATCTTAATCCGGTCTTGGGGGCGGGATTGATTCTCAGCCTGGTGGTTTGGCTGATTATTCTATATCGGCGGCAGCGAGGACGGCATTCAGCCAAACAAGCCGTAATCCTGCTGGTGCCCAAGGTGCTGATAGTGCTGCTCGTGATTTTGGCCTATTTTGATCCGGTATGGAGCGTGATACAGAGGCCCGGCAAAAATAAAAAGGTTGTTGTTCTGGTTGATACATCATCTTCCATGCAGGTCAAGGACGAATCTGAAAGCACCCGGGCCAAACGAGCCGGTGGTCTGGTAGAAAAGCTCACGCAAGGACTGGAATCTTCTTACATAGATTTTGATACCCTGGAATTTGACCTGGATGTAAGCGATCCCGAAAAGGATAAGCACGCCCTGGCACAGGTCAGAGAAACCGATTTAGGCAAGTGTTTGGTTACTATGGCAGATAGGCCGGATATCTCCAGCTACATGGGTGTGATTTTGATTACAGACGGCGGCGACGAGGTGGTACAAAATGTTAGGCTGCCTGAAGTGCCGGTTTACATCACCGGTGTGGGCAGCGAGCCGGACACCTGGAATGATATAGCGATAACCAAAATAGAGGTGCCGGAGGTCGTGGAAGAGCAAAGCGATTTTGAGGTGGCCGCTGACATCGTAGCGCGATGTGCTTCCAATGATTTTGCCGCGAGAGTTGGGTGGGTGAAAACTACACTGGAAGAGAAAAACAGAGACAGTTGGCAAGTTCGGGGAACTCAACGGGTAGACCTCACAGGCCCCAAGACCCGGGTGAAATTCAGGGTGCAGAGTTCTTCCGACGACCCGCCTTCGACGGGTCGGATTGAATCCAGTGCTACTGGGTTGGGAACGAAAAAATATCGCGTTCGGGTTGAAACGATTGAGGGGGAACTTTCCGAGTTGAACAACACCAGGAATTTTGCGGTGGAGATACAGAAAAGTAGTTTGCCTGTATTGCTTTTTGCTCAACAACTGGGGTGGGATTTCAGTATGATTCGCAAAGAACTGGCCCGCGATCCATTGCTGGCACTGACGGCGCTATTTCGCATAAGTGAGGAACGGTTTATTGTGCAGGGCAATCGTCAGGAGGGTGATCAAAATCTCGAAGCAGGCTTTCCTTCCGATAAAGGACTGCTTAGGCTATATAGATGCATTATAGTGGGCTCTTTCCCTTCTTCACAGTGGCAAGAAGAACAATTGCAGGCTCTGGTAGAATACGTGCGTGAGGGCGGAGCAGTGATCTTTCTGGGAGGAGAACATTCCTTCGGTCATGGTGGCTACTCGGGGATGGTGATCGAGCCGCTGTTTCCGTGGCAGATAAGTGATGCTGAGCCGGAAATGCAAATCGGCCGATTTACAGTAAATGTGCCATTATCAGCGGCAAAACACAGTATTATTTCCGAAATGTCAGAACTTGTTAGTCAGGCACGTAGAGCCACTATCGAGAGTGTAAACCTATCCGGGCGTCTGAGGAGCGGAGCTATCAATCTGTTGGATGCTTCAGTGGGTAACAGGACAGTGCCGGTGGTTGCACTTCAACGTTATGGACAGGGGCAAACAATGGCAATAGCGACGAACACCCTGTGGAAGTGGACTCAGGTCTCGGAGGCGCTTAAGCAAGCTTATGGTCATTTTTGGCGACAGGCTGTCAGGAACTTGTCGCAGTGGGAGGAAGGGCAGCGCTTTCTCGCAGTTAAGTGGGATCGACAGGACTACAGACCGGGTGAACGGGCCAATACTACGATTCGTGTAACTGGACGCTATAACCCGGGACAGTTACATTTGAAAGCAACTTTGAAGGAGAATGGGTCCCCTGATAACCAAGTTACCAGGCCGGTGCCTATCGAAGCCGTAATGGGCAGGGAGAATACCTTCCGTGCGGAAATGGTTTTTTCAAAGAGGGCGGAATACCTGTTCGAGGTACATGCTTACCTGGGAGAAAAACTGCTGGAGTTGTATGAAAAGACACTGGCGGTTGGACCAATGCTGAATGAAGGCGCCAACCTGGAAGTCGACCATGCGTTTCTGGACAACCTGGCGACACGGAGCGGCGGTGCGTATTTTCGGGAAGCTGACTTTGAAAGCCTGGTCGAGGCACTTAGAAGCCGGGTCATGGATTACGCTGTGAGTGTGGACATCCCGCTGGTTCAAGACAAGTACATATATCTTCTGATATTTTTAAGTATTCTTACGCTGGAATGGACCGTACGGCGCAAGATGAATCTGTTCTAACGCAAGAGGACAGACAATTATGCAGAGAATGAGGTTGAAAAAAGAATCTAAAAGCGCGAAAATTAAAGCAAAAAACTACGATTGGGTTCCCGCTTTGCGGGGTCACTCAGCATTCAAAGTTTCAGACCCTAAGTTGTGTTTTTGTGTTTCTTGCTTTTCAGTTTTTGCCTCGTTGCTTTGGTCGAGCAATTTGGTGTGTGTGGCTTCGGCGAGCGCCACATTTTACAATAGCTCGCAGAATAAGGACATAGCCAGACTTGCAGCAGTTTATTTTTCCGATGGGAAAGTAATAACAGGTAAAATTTCGCTAACGCCGGGCCGAAGTTTCAAGCTAAACATACCAAAGGCGGGTAAGCTCAAAACCACAGATATGGTAACCGGCAAAGATGTGCAGTATGGTAAAGTTAGAAGCTTTAAGTTTGAGCCGGTACGGGAGATTCGCTTTTATCCGGAAAAGGAGGAAATGCGCCGCAAGTGGAAGTTCATAGAAGAAACTAAATACGACGAAGAAACAGCGGAAGCAGACTACTCGCCTGCTGCAAAGGCTTATTCCGGTCAGCCGTATCCGCTGAGGTATCTTGCCGCGACGGTAATTTTCAACAGCGGTGAATCATTGCAGGGACATCTTTACACCACGACAGTGTATCTTGAGACTAAAGACAAAACGCAAAGACTGATTTTACCGAGTAAGCAGAGGGGTAAGGAGGGAACAACACTGGACGATCTGGTTTATGTCAGAAGGATAAAATTGCTGGATGAAGGTAAAAACATTGCGGCTAAGGTTACCGTGAAGTTTACCGTTATGCGTTTCGGGCCAAAGGATGAAGTGCAGGCCGTGACAAGGGAATCTCTGACGCCAATTCCAACGAAAGTAACTGACAGCAATACTTGCGTAGTGGAATCCGCGTTTGGTGAGCAGTTTTATCTGGCTGCAAGAAAGGACGGGAAATACATCGTTGGCTGGCCCAAAGAGCAGAACAAAGAGTTGTTTGCTCTGGCCGATGATCACCTGCAAAGACAAAGAGATTTTTACAATGACAAGCAGCTCTTGGGAGTGCTGAAGAGCGAGGACGGTAGTGAAGTGCTTGCATTGGTGAATCTACGACGCAAGGTAGCTCCGACTCATTTCGGCGAGATTGGTGGGGAGTGGGACAAAAAATTGGGGACAGTGGTTGAACCGTGGCGGTTAAGCATCTGGCGATGGAAATACGATAAGGTAAACCGGGAGCTGATATTGTCTTCGCGTGGGACATTCTTCCGCGTCATTCTTCTACCACAGGATCCTACGCCGGAAGTCATTATTTCAGAAAAGCTTTGGCAACTGCAGCAGAAAGGTGACACCGTCATTGTCGGTAGGGACGCCGGTCAAAGCCCAAGAAAAGGGGCTTTAGAGGAACGAAGCTATGAGCGAAATAAATGATCGACATAGCAACGCGGTTCGAGAGGTAATAGTCAAGGGCCGACGGGTAATGATATTAAGCCGGCTGGTTTCAGGGCTGCTGGTGTGGGTGACGGTATGCTCAGTGATGTGGCTTGTGCTGTTTTTGCTTGATAACCTTTTGCATCTTCCACCGGGATTACGTCTGGCGATTGTCTTGGGCGGTGCTTGTTTAATGATTTTTGAGCTTTGGAAGCGTCTACTTTCGCAGGTTTTACAGCTTGAGGGGCTTGAGACTACGGCATTGCTTCTGGAGCGCAAACACAATGTGCCGGAAAACATGCTGGTCAATGCTCTGTATTTTGAACCGCGGCAGTTTAACTCAGGCGAGAGACCATTTGCCCAGCAGACGATAGAGACAGCCATTTCCTTGATGTCGAAGGCAGACTTGAACAACTTGTGGGAGATGCGAAGAATAAAGAGATGGCTGGTGGCGGTGGTGGTTGTTATGCTATTTTGGGGGATTTATGGCATCAGTCAAAGCCGCTATGCGGTCAATGCACTGGTGAGGTTCATAAAGCCGTTGGCAGACGTGCCGCCGGCCAGTTCAGTGGTGCTGAAGGTCACACCGGGCAGCGATGTTACCATTGCAGAAGGCGATGATCTGCGGGTGTTGGTTGAAGTTAAAGGTAAGGGGGGCGACAGGGTGCTGCGGAGTTATCCAGGAATTGTATGGCTGGAAGGGGCGAACTATATAGATCCTGAAAGGGACAAGAACATAAGTAAGACCTTGAGGGCTGTGGAGCGAAAGCAGGGAGTGTTCAGCTATACTTTTACAGCCGTGGAGCGGTCCTTTGCTTTTCGGGTATTCGCAGCGGATACTTACAGTCCCAGCATTAAGGTAAACGTCAATACGGTGCCGAGAATAAAAGAATCTCAGTTTCATATTTCGCCACCGGCTTATACCGGCGTAGGTCGGCTCAGTACCCTCGGGCCTCCTGAAGCGGTATCGGGGTTAGCCGATTCGAAAATAGTGGTGGATGTGAAGCTGGACAAGCAAGCTGAAGGATTGTGGTGGAAGGCCCTGGGGGAAACCATTGAGTTTGTTCCCGCAGGGCGGTCCGTCGCTGACGGAGAAAATGTTGACAGGCTGTGGCGCGCAGAAACACTGTTGCAAAGAGCCGGTTCCTACGAGATTGAGGTCAAGGGGCCGGGAAGTGACAGACGTATTACCATTGCTTCCGGCTCGATTTTGCTGCAGCAAGATAGTGTGCCGGAAATCGAATTTGTAAAGACCGAGCACAGCCGTACGGTAAATCCTGGAGAAAGATTAAAGCTTGATGTAGCAGCTTCGGATGATTTTGGAATTGGCCAGATATACGTAACACTTGGGCAGGTGCGGACAAACAGCCCGGCGGAGACAATAAAGCGTTGGAAATACGAAGGACCACCGGGAAGTAAAGGGCAGGTGGAGGAAGCACTGCTTTTGTCGATCGATGCCAGCGTATTCAAACCAGGCAACAGCTATATTCTGCAGGCATACTGTCAGGATTTTAGCCCGATGAACAACACAGGTCAATCACAGCCGATAACATTTCAGGTCAAGTCGCTGGATGAGCTGACGCTTGCGGAGGGTGACCCGGACAGCGCTGCTTTTGCAGCGCTGGAGAAGGCCATTGCCGCCCAGCAGGCGGCCCTGGGTGTAACAAAGAATCTGCTAACCAATCTCGACGATGTAATTGATGAACGTAAGAAGGAAACAGAAAACGTCAAGTCCCTGCAGAGGCATCAAGGCGAATTGAGCAAAAGGCAGAAACGTGTTGGTACGTACATGACTGAGTCTTGGGATGTATCATCACCTCCACGACCGACATTTGTCAGTAAGCTCATTGCCCTTAGAGATGGCGAACACAATCGGGTAATGGAGAAAATAGAAGCGATTCATGTAACCGAGCCGGACCCAAACGGCATCCGGTCGGCTTTAGAAGCCCCGCTAATTAACAAAACCACTGTTTCGCGCTCGTTAGTGTCTGTGGAAAGGCTGCAAGCTTTTTTGCTTGAACAGCTCATCGCTCTTAAGGGTGTAATTGCAAAGCAGAGCCAAGCTGAGGCGGAAATGGCCGCGGCGGAAATTCTCGGCCAAAGCAGTGATTCGCTTGATACAAGCTTGGAAGAAGAACTCAAGGAAATGATCAACGAATTGGATGAGTTCATCACGCAACAGAAACAGATAATGCATGAAAGACAAATGATTATGGATAAACCACCGGAGGACTTTAGTGCAGAGGACGAAGACAAGTTAGAGGAGCTTGCGCTGGATCAATCAAAGCTGGCGGAGATTCTATCGAATGTTGTGAACGATTTTACTAATCTGGACCTGCTGGACTTTGGGGACGATGCGATGGTCGAATCGATGAAAAGCCTTTATGAGCAAGCCGATGAGCTTGCCGAACAGGCTGAAGAGGCCGCCGAGATGCGTCAGGCACGCGTGGATGCCTATCGGCTGGAA
>JGI24422J19971_10003219_pt1 | contig 10222 bp, 7 predicted proteins | sample DeeMarSWOR152_54_FD_19971 | JGI IMG/M metagenome (IMG submission 19971)
CCTCGGACCAGCAGCCGTCGAGCCGCAAAGAAGCATTCAAAAAAAGACTGACCCAGTATATGACGGCTTTAAGTACTTCCATGATTTCAAACTGGACGTCTTATCGTGGAAGCTCGGCGGATATATTGACGACCATACCGGCTCAACCGACCAGGCACGCCGCTCCGGATTTTTAGAGCTTGCCCCGGGAAGATTGAACATCGCCGGAGAACTATCTCGCGCGGCAACCGCAGACCCTTGGCTCCTTAATAAGTTGATACACGAGATCGTCAATTTCTATGACGTTCACCCACACAGCTTGCATCTTTCTTTCCAGCTTCGAAAAAAACAGCTCGGCAATCAAAAAATACTCCCTTTAGCTTTTGTCAAATGCCTGCTTGTGCTCGGCGGCGGACCGGAACTAAAACGCACCGGCAGAATGTGGGTTTCAAGGATGGGTTATGACGAGATAACCCAATATGGATATGGAGAAGAGCTTGTCTTTGCCCGAACCAGCAAACGAAATTGGTATCTCGGTGGAGATGAAATTGCAAACAAGCCCCCGGCCCAGGCAACCACTTATGTCCAGCAGTATAAATTTATTCGTCTGGACAGAAGAGCCAATTATGAGCCGCTAATCTTGTGCCTCAAAGGCCTGCAGTTGGCCTACAATCCAGGCGATTATTTAAGTGCCGAGCAATTAAGCGGAAGCAAAAAACTACAGCAGCAATACGAAGACTTAAAGAAATGGGCTGCCGAACCTACAGAAATCAGCCCCCGTACGATAAGCAGATTCTTAAAAATCGTTCAATACGGCTTAATGCATGAGGGACACCGTCGTCCCGCTCACAAATTACACTATATTGATTGGGCCCTGAGTGCCATTGATATTCAACTGCGCATGTTCAACAAACAGCTCAAAAAAGTAAAAACCATAGCGTAAAATTCAAAAATATATGGCCCCGAATTCCTCAAAAGACTTGGGCAAACAGACATCGTATAAATATACTTCTAAGTAAGTAGGAACGCAAATAGCACCTGATTGTTAGTAGCGACGTCCGCTACGATTACCACCCCTGAAACCACCCCGTCTTTCTCTGCCGCCCCGACCACCACCGCCGAAGCTGTTTTGTCTGCCTCCGCTGACCCAAGGGGGTGTTTTCCGCCGCCCCTCTTCGACGTTAATGGTCTGTCCCTTCAAATTCTTACCGTTTATTTCGTTGATTGCAGTTTGGGCTTCACCTTTAAGGGGCATTCCTACGAACCCAAAGCCCCTTGATTCGCCGCTGTCCTTGTCCCTTACGATGTTGACAAATCTGACTTGGCCGAAGGCTTCAAAAGCCTGACGCAAATCGTCTTCGGTTGTCTCGTTTGACAAATTTCCAACATAGATATTCATTTCGATTTCCTTTTCTAACCTTTGAGCTGGGCCTTAAACGTTTTGTGCCGGCATCCGGCCTGCTATCGATCGCTGCATTGCCACGACCATATATTCTCCAACCAACTTCCCAACAAACTCCTTAAACGAGATGATATTAGCTGGTGGCGACGTCACGCCCTTACCCCCTGTAATTTATGCCCCAGTTTCCGTATGCCATACCTTCTTGGATGGAAAAAGGGGATGCGTATTTTTCACGATATCATGTTCAGCTTCAGCAGGGGCGTACTTTGATCGCACAGCGACGGTCCTTTTCCCCTTTCCCAATCTCGTATTCGACCTTCTGGCCTTGTTCAACGGACGCTTTACCCTCCGGCTCGATTGCGGAATGATGGACAAATACATCGTCTCCACCATCATCGGGAACGATAAAACCGTATCCTTTCTTTTCGCTGAACCATTTTACTGTTCCTGTACTCACGTGTTCTTCTCCTTAGACCTTTTTATCGGCCTGTCACACAATATCCTCGTCTTTTATTGGGAGTACGCCCTCGAGGAGTTACGGGATACTCTTCACAGAAGCAGCCATTAAACCAAAACAGAAAGACGAAGTAAACAAATATATAACAATATTCAGGCCGAAATCGCTTATAGTTTGTAGATTTTTTTCTGCGTTCTTAGCGCTCTCTGCGACAAAGATACGCAGTAGAAAATGAAAAGCCGGAAGTCTCAAATTATCGTTTTTAGCTTCTCGACAGCAAACTTGACCACTTCATCATGGTCGAATGCCATATCTTTTGGCAGTTTGTTTACATCGAACCATCGTGCTTGTGCCGCATCGTCGCCGGCTTTTATACTATTCTGTCCCTTGGTCGCGATGCCCATAAATGCTATCGTTATTTGTCTGCCCCGCGGGTCTCTGCCGCATTTGCCAAAGGTATGCATTTGTTCCAGCCGAACTCCCGCCAATCCCGTCTCCTCCTCCAATTCTCTTGCTACAGCGTCTTCTAATTCCTCATCAATATCCACAAATCCGCCCGGCAGCGCCCACTGGCCCTTGAATGGCTCACTTCCGCGATTGATGAGAAGAACTTTGGCCTTATCACCGGAAAAAGTAAAAACCACCGCATCAACAGTAACCATGGGCCTCGGCCAGTCATAAATGTATTTACCCTTTTTAGCCATAGAACACAAATAAAACCTCAAAAATCAAAACGATAAATAGCGTTTCATGTAGTACATCAAGAAGTCTCTGCATTTTAATATGCAATTTTTATTTTTGCATTTTAATTTTTCATTTTCTTATGCCGATTGCTTAAAATCTATCTATTCTTTACAATTACTTGGTTATGTCGCAAAGTCTCAAAAACATCCTGATAATAAAGCCCAGCTCACTCGGCGACATAGTCCTCGCTTTGCCGGCCTTAACGGCTTTGCGCGAAAGTTTTCCTGATGCGAAAATTAGCTGGCTCATCAGGCCCGAGTTCGCACAGCTCTTGGAAAATCATCCTCACCTGAACCAGATAATCCCTTTCGAGCGCAGGTCTCTCAGTAAAGCCTGGTTCCACCCTCGTGCATTTGGCTCTCTTATTACACTCATTCGGCGGCTCCGCCGTAGTAAATTTGATGCCGTAATTGACTTTCAGGGCCTTTTCAGAACCGCATCTTTAGCTTGGCTGTCCGGCTGCAAAAAACGTTTCGGTATGGCAAACGCCAGAGAGCTTGCCCACATCTTTTATACGCATAAGGTCCCTCAGGACCAGGATTGTATTCACCTGATCGACTACTATGCTAAGATAATCCAGACTGCCGGCGCTTCTGATACTGGTGTACAGTTTGTATTCACGCAGGACCCCGGCGCTACCGATTCAGTCGGCAGGTTGTTGGCAAGTCACGGGATTGCCAACGACAATTATGCAGTTCTTGTCCCCGGCTCCGCCCACGAGGACAAACGCTGGCCCATCGAGCGTTTTGCCGCCTTGGCTGACAGGATTTCCTCGCAGTTTCACCTCTCCATAATTGCTGTTGGAGCTGCACCGGAAGTAAACCTTGTTGAAAAGTTGAAGAGCTTAGCCGGCGTCCCCATAACAAACCTTGCCGGCCAGACTTCTCTTAGCGAGCTTGTAGCTCTGCTAAGAGCCGCTAAGTTGGTCGTAAGCAATGATACCGGCCCGGGCCACATTGCCGCGGCTCTGGGTACGCCTTTGGTTTTGATGTTTAGCTGGTCAAATCCAGCCAGGATAGCCCCGTATGGAAGGCCCGAATGTATGGTGGCCCGTGAGCCATACGGCAGGGGCCTTAAGATAAAAAGCACCGACCCCAGACACAACGTCAACACTATAACCGTCGATGAGGTTTATCAAAAGGTCTGCGAACAATTAGGTTTATCCCTTTGTATTTAGCCCCGCAATTTATTGCGGGATTCATGCCCTTATATTTAGTCCGCCCTTTCACGTGTGGTTTTATTTTTGACGCGCGAAAATCTGCTCATCACCCTGACGAAGAGCAGGAAGACATAAATGCTTGATTACGCGCAACGCTGTCTACCAGACACAATTACACGTTATGTTTTTGTAATCCATCCCAAGAGCGGTCCACATCTCTACTGTTTCTTTACACAGAGCAACTTTATTCAGTCGGTATCTACTTGTCAATTGTTCAATTACTGTTGAATAAATTGCGTACCTTGTCTCAAAATCAACTTTCTTGCCCCAGTTAGAAGATTCCCTTAAATATTTCACCCAACTTTTATCTGTACACCCGTTAATCGTACTTTGAAGGCCTCGTAATGAACCCAACGTTACCCTTTCCGGCGTAAAATTATCAAATAAAATATCAACCAACTCCGAATAGTGTGCTTTCCAATTTTCTACAGGAACCATAGGGTCTATTCTGATCCTTACCTCATATCCGGTGTCAAAAACTTTCTTCGCTGCCTCAATTCTTTTTAAGACCGATGGTGCCTTTTCCCATATCTCAGCAACTGGTATAGCATTTAGGCTAAAACTAATTATTACTTGATTATGATGCTCAATTTCTAAGAGATTCTTCACATTCGAAGATTTTGTAAGAAACAAGACCTTATGCAGCTCTTGTGTTTCAAACATAGGCATAATGAACTTCGAAAAAGGCAGTTCAGCATTCTCATGCATCAATGAATCAGCAATTTCGCCTGTATTTAGGATTTCAGGAGTTTTCACTTCTTTGAGGAATTTTCGCGTATGCAGTTCTATTTTTTCGTACGGCTTGACTACCGGAGATGTCCCCTTAGGCTGAAACCTAAATGTTCCTTTCAGATAACACCATGCACAATCGTACGGACAGCCATAAGCCCACTTTAACTCAAGAAAATGCGGACACACTACATCAGTATGTTTTTTCGGCAAACGGGTCTTATCGAACCTTTTAATAATGGAGCCGTCGTTAACTTGACTAGCCAACAATCTTCTTTCGCCATTAAGGAGATTATATTCTTTATAATTAATCTTCGGTTCCTTAACAGTTTTAACGGCGAGTGGTATTTCAAGTAATCGGGTTCTATGTTCAGACGAGTCTTCTAAAAGCACAGAATTCGGATTCTGCTCAGGGAAATTTAAAAATGGATTATATTTCTGCTTTGGTTTTTTAATTCTTTCAACGCCAATATTTTTCAGTGCCTTATCTAAATCTTTGTCAAGGTAGTCAGTATATTGCAAGACAAAGCCTAAAACCTCATTATACTCAATAGATTTCTTCCCCCTATATTTATCAAAAATCTGTTTTTGAAAAGTCTGAAAGTCTATCTCTGCAAACAAATTAGGTTCAAAATATCTCTTGCTCTGCTCGCTAAACATTACGTCTTTCATTATCTTAAACCCTGTTATCTTTTTGGTGGCATATACTAAGTAATAAAAAGTCCTATTCTTCGTAGGGAATTTATTCCTGAAATACCATGCAAAAGCGCCTTTTTGCCTAATTTGTTTTTTATATAGTTCTATCAACTCAATCTCATTTCTACATTTTTTGTAATCCGATGTGCCAAACAATCTGGTTATAGTACTTTCCACCTTTGGAGCTTTAAGCCACCTTTGGATCGCATTATATTGGAAATTTATCAGAACTTCTTTATGAGGCAAATTCAGGATAGCTTCTATTTTATTAAAATCCACCCCCGAAAATCCTTCGGGATCTATGAAAAAGAATGCCGGCGACTTACCAATTTTCTTTAATATGGCATCTATACAAGTCAAAAATTCAGCATTGTGTTTCTTAATATCTAGCTCTGTTTCAAATCGTCTAAGTGAACTCTCCAAAATCTCATACCGTCTTGGTTTTCTTTCGATACAAATGCAATGAAGCTTACAGGTGGGCTTTTGATATTTGGTTAAGATATTAGCAGCAATTACTGGTGACCCTGCTTCACCAGTCTCATACTTTCCAGTGCCAGCGAAGGCATCTACATAATATGCATCTCTAACCCACGACTGATTTGAAATAATCTTTATCCAAGGCTCCAAATAATTTTCAAAGATATTATGCTTAGAAACAGTTTGGATTTCCTTTTGTTGAAACAAGTCCTTTTTCAATTTGTCTTACCCCAAAATCGTCATTTTGACCCTTCATGTTTCTATTCCCATTTCTCTCGCGATGAATCCTGAGTCATATCCATTGCTCTTTTTCCTCGAGCGCAGCGTATTCTCCCAGGTTTCACATGTTTACTAAATCCAAAGCATTTGACTACAAACTCTAAACTTTTGAAGTCCTACGTCACCATCCCAGGCAATACAATACTCAAAACTCATTACTGCGTCAACGTTGAAAAACCCAAAAGTCCGTGCCATTCCGTGTCCTAAATAGTCAGTGTCAGTCCGTGTCAACCTGTGCAGTACGCAATACGCACGACGCGATACGAATCCTTTTGCCAATCTAAATTTTTGCACTTTGATTTGTCATTTTGCTATTTGATTTTTGATATTTGATATAGCACCATAGCGGAATAGTCTGCAGCTTTTTAACGCCCCAATGTCCGTGTTAATCCGTGTTTTTCTTCTCCAACTCAGTCCCGTCTATGTAAGTCCGCGACAACCTACGCAATGCGCAATACGCGATACGCATGACGCAATACGAACCAAAACCATTTTGCTCATCTAAATTTTTGCATTTTGCTTTGTCATTTTGCTTTTTGATTTCTAATTTTTGATTTTCTTCTATGCGTCCTCCGTGCAATCTTTGTCTCAAAACATAGTATACTCCATAAGTATATATGCATATACTTATATACTCTGCCTTCTTTGTATTCTCTGCGGTTAAATATTATTGAATCCTCTGTGGCCTCTGTAGCAAAAAAATCCTGCTATCCCGTCCAAAATCCCTCCACGTCTGTCTTCTGTTTTCTGCCTTCTGTCTCCTGTCTTCTACGCTCGACCTTGTGCTCTTATGCCTTATGCCCTTGTGACTACTTCAATGCATCGCTCGCACAAATCGGGATGCTCGCTGTCGGCCCCAACGCTCGGCCAATAGTTCCAGCACCGCTGGCATTTTTTGAAGCTGCTCTTTTCCGCTGCGACTGTCGTCTCGCCCACAGCCTTTTGCAGTTTTACCTCGCTGACAATACAGAGTGCCGCAAATTGTTCAAGCCCGAACTCATTCAGGACCGCAGCATCTTCGTCATCGCAGTAAATAGTCACGCACGCCTGCTGATTACTTGCGATCTTTTTCTCTTGCCTCAAGCCTTCTAAAACCTGCAGAACTTTATCCCGCAACCCCATCAGCTTTTGCCATCTCGGCTCTGCACTCGAACAGTCAATCGAATCATCGACTTTCGGCATCTCCGCCAGATGCACACTGTCAACCCTCGTCCCTCGTCCCTCGTCCCCCGGCCCACGAGCCACGAGCGACGATTTCATCGCCGCCCACGCCTCTTCTGCCGTATGCACCAATATTGGCGCCAGCATTCGCAGCAAGCAGTCTAATATCCTGTACATTGCTGTTTGTCCGCTCCGCCGGGACAGGCTATCCGCCGCATCGCAGTACATCCTGTCCTTGAGCACATCCATATAGATACTGCTCATCTCAACCGTGCAGAAGTTGTAAACAAGCGAAAAGACCCTGTGGAAGACAAAGTTCTCGTAGGCCTCGGTAACATTGACAATCAGCTTTTGCAATTGCTGCATCGCCCATTTATCTATCTCAAACATCTCATCGTAGGCAACGCTGTTGACATCGGGGTCGAAATCATCGATATTGCCGAGCAGGTATCTGAGTGTATTTCTGATTTTCCTGTAGGCGTCCTGCGTCCGGCCAATTATCTCATCGTTGCACCGAATGTCCTCCTGATAATTCACGCTCGCCACCCACAGCCGCAGAATATCCGACCCGTACTTTGCCACCTCCTCCTGTGCATTGACGTAGTTACCTAACGACTTCGACTGCTTCATTCCCTTTTCATCAACCGTAAAGCCGTGCGTCAGAACGCTTTTGAATGGCGCTTTGGCTCTTGCTCCAAGGGCCGGCAGAAGTGATAGTTGAAACCATCCACGATGCTGGTCCGAGCCTTCCAGATATAAATCTACCGGCACCGGCCAGCCGGCCTCTCTTTCACACACACTATACCAGCTACAGCCCGATTCAAACCATACATCAATGATGTTTTCTTCCTTCTGCAGCTCATCAAGAATAAAGCCCTCCGGCAGTTCAAAATCCTCGCCTAAAATCTGGCGCGGCGAATCGGTAAACCAGCTATCCGAGCCGTGCTCGGCAACATATTTAGACACAGCTAATACCGATTCCCTGGTCAGCAAAGGCTGCCCACGGGCGTTGATAAACACCGGAATAGGCAGTCCCCAGCTTCTCTGCCTGCTGATGCACCAGTCAGGCCGGGCCTCCAGCATCCCCGCAATACGCTTTTGCCCCCACGCTGGAATCCACTTCACGTTGGCGACGCTTTCCAGTGCCAAATCACGCAGACTCTTGCCAATACCCGGCAGCTCTTTGTCAACACTGATAAACCACTGCTCCGTTGCCCTGAAGATGACCGGCCCTTTGCTGCGCCAGCAATGCGGATAGCTGTGCATAATCTCACCCTCGGCAAAAAGCAGCCCCTTTTCCCGCAAATAATTGTTGACGACAGTATCGACCTCTAAGACGTTTCGGCCCCGCAGCCAGTCCGGCACCGTATCATCATACCGCCCATCATCCAAGACCGGCGAATAAGTCGCAAGGTCATGCTCTTGTCCCGACATATAGTCTTCAAGCCCGTGCCCCGGCGCAGTATGCACAAGCCCCGTCCCATCTTCAGTAGTAACGTAATCGGCGAGTATAACCATAAATGCATCTTTGTCCGTCGGATTATTCTCCACAAACGGATGCTCGTACCGCAGCCCTTCAAGCTCACTGCCCCTGACCGACTTTTCGCTGACGCTGTACTGTCCCTCTTTCAGGCCGGCGGCTTGCACCACCGCTTCAACTCGCTCCGCCGCTACTATCGAAACAATCCTCGATTCCCGCGAGCATCCAGCATCGGGCATCAAGGCTCGAGGATCATAACTTATCGTTGTATAATCGAGATACGGATGCACCGCCACCGCCAGATTCGCCGCCAGCGTCCACGGCGTCGTCGTCCATATCATAAAACAGACCTTTGCGGTTTCGGCCTGGCTTTGCTCAACCAAACCAAGCTCAACCAGCCGTCCGATACTCTCCTCGGCAACAGGAAAATTCACGAAGATACTCGGCGAGGAAATATCTTTATATTCCAGTTCAGCCTCCGCCAGGGCCGTCTCGCACCCAATCGACCAGTGAATCGGCTTCAATTGTTTATACACCAGTCCTTTATCAACTAATTCGGCAAATACTTCTAAAATCCCCGCCTCGTACTGCGTATTAAATGTAAGATACGGATTCTCAAAATCGCCAAATATCCCTAATTCCTGAAACTGCCTGCTTTGCACTTTCACGTATTTGCTCGCATATTTCTTACACTCCCTGCGGATGTCGAGCTTGCTCATCTGCCGCACCTTTTCGCCGAGTTCCGCCACCACCTTCGACTCGATAGGCAGGCCGTGGCAGTCCCAGCCCGGCACATAAGGCGCATCGAATCCAGACATAGTCTTATATTTAACAACAAGGTCTTTAAGGACCTTGTTTATAACGGTCCCCATATGGATATCGCCGTTGGCGTAGGGCGGCCCATCATGCAGTACATATAAAGGAGCACCTTTCCTGGCCTCTCTGATTCTGGCGTAAATATTCTTCTTCGCCCATTCCTTGCGCAGTTGCGGCTCACGCTGCACCAGATTCGCCTTCATAGAAAAGCTGGTCCTCGGCAGGCACAAAGTATCCCGATAACTTTTTTCCTTCTTATCCGACATCTAACAAATCCTTAAAAAATTCAAAAACCAGTTCATATATGCTAAATAGTCCAGCTACCATTGTCAACATCACTCACCGTTCCAAATCTGTTCAATCAGTGCCAATCTGTGAAATCTGTGGTTCACTTACCAACAAAAAAGCCTTCCGGAGCTCGCTGCTCTGGAAGGCTTTTAGTCCGCGTAATATAGCTTTCTCAGGGCAGCTTCATCTTATCCCCTATAATAATGATAATCGCAATGTTCATAATAATCTTCATAATCGAATCCACGCCAAAACGGCCAAAATTCAAATTCATCCTAACAGATTATTCGACCATTATCAAGACCTAATTTAAAAAAATCCAACGACCAACCAACAACTATTCTCGGCCTATGTTCTTATGCCCTGTGCTCTTGTGCACTTGTGCTCTTGTGCACTTGTGCCCCTATGCACTTGTGCCCCTATGCTCTTGTGCTCTTATGCCTTTATGTCTTCTATGTTTAAAAACCCTTGCCTTATGCCGGCAAGGATTTCCAG
>JGI24422J19971_10003221_pt1 | contig 10215 bp, 10 predicted proteins | sample DeeMarSWOR152_54_FD_19971 | JGI IMG/M metagenome (IMG submission 19971)
GTCAGGGCGATTTTAAACGCAAAGCAGTACAGAATTCCTGTAGATCGAATAAAGGATGTGATTTGATGCTCACAACCCGAATGGTAAAATTGTTTGCCGCAGTACTCGACCACGATGCAGATAAGGTGACCCAGGAGCTGCTCAGTCTTGGCGTAATGCAGTTTGTTGATATCACTGAGGTGAAACGCGAACACCAGGACAGTATAAATGATGTGAATCCTGAAGTATCACTTACGAAAATTGCCGAAATCAGAAGAAGGATAGAAGGTTTTTTAAGTCCATTGGGAATTCGTCTGGCCATCCCTGAGGGAATTGATATTGAACACCGGGAACCGGTGAACCTTGAGGAATTGGACCGGAAGCTTGATAAAATCGCCGATGAGCTTGAAACAATCCGTGAGAAACAGCGGAATGTACAGCAGGATATATTACGGCTTGAGGACATCCACCGTCAGGTGGAAACCCACAGTGGTGAATTTTCCGACACGGCTTACAGAGCACAGTATTCATTTATCTCCTTCCGCATGGGGAAGGTTACCAGGGAGGATTTCAGTAAGCTTGCGAATGATATGAAAGACATTCCATCTGTCATTATTCCAGCACATCAGGAGGAAGATGTCCAAGGGGTAATGCTGGTTTTCATGAAACGCGATACAGAAAGGGTTGAAAAAATCCTCGGGGAAGTTGGATGGACCGATGTTCAGCTCACCGACAAGGTGAGTACAATGAAGCCTGATATAACCAGTGATCTTAGGGGGCGGATCATACAGCTTCAGACACAGCAGGAAGAGCTTGCGGTAATGGCGAAAGAGGCTGTGGAGCATCATAAAGAAGAGTTCCGCAGACTATGGGTCCAGCTGAGAGTGAATGAGCTATTTTCCCGAATTCAATCATACTTTAAACGTTCGTCACGCACTGTTATTTTTTCAGGCTGGCTGCCAGCTTCAAAACAAACTTCAACAGGGGAAGCCATAGTATGTGTTACAGAAGGACGCTGTTTCCTTGATTGGTACCATCCTGAGAAGGATACGGAGCTGCCTGGAGAAAGAACAACGGCACCTGTACAGCTTCGCAACCCCCCTTTCATGAAGCCCTTTCAAATGCTTGTGACTAACTTTGGAGTTCCCGAGTACGGAACAATTGATCCCACCTTCTTTGTTATGATTTCCTATCTTATCATGTTCGGCCTGATGTTTGCTGACATGTGTCAAGGAGCTGTGCTTGTTCTTGTAGGGCTGCTCGGGACATTTTTTTTCAAACCTAAAAAGGAAGGACTACAGAACCTCTTCAAGCTTATTGTGTGGTGCGGCGCTTCTTCAATGGTGACAGGGGTTCTGTTCGGGTCTTACTTCGGGATGGCATGGTTAAAACCGCTCTGGTTTGACTTTCACGGCATTATAGCAGGCCACCCTGAGAAGCCTTCTTATATAAACAGTATTTTCGACATTCTAAAGATAACTATTTATTTTGGGATAGGGATAATAGGAATCGGACTGCTCTTCAACTGGGTAAACCTCTCCTTCAAGCGGCGCTGGGCTGACTTGATTATCGACAAACGAGGGTTACTCGGGGGATGGTTCTACTTTGGCGGAATATATATTGCGAGGTACATGATACTTCACGAATACAGAAATCTCCCTTCACCTGATATTCTCTTCTTACTGGTAGGGATTCCTGCGCTACTGCTTTTTGTCAAGGCTCCGGTGCATTTTATTAGGTCACGGAAACATGGCTCTGGAAGAAGGTTTACGCTGATGACTCCGATGGATTTTGCAATGGAATGGATTGTTGAGCTTCTTGAACTATTCAGCGGATACCTTTCGAATACCCTCTCCTTTATGCGAGTTGCAGGCCTTGGGATAGCTCATGCGACGCTCATGATATCATTTTTTGAGCTCGCACGGATGGCAAATCCCGGTTATGGCTTCAGCTCTTGGTCTATTCTCATTCTTGTGTTCGGGAATGTACTGGTTATCGGGCTGGAAGGCCTCACTGCAGGAGTACAGGCATTGAGGTTGAATTATTATGAATTCTTCAGTAAATTTTTCCGCGGCTCAGGCGAGGTGTATTCTCCGGTCTCCCTGAGAAGCAACGTATAGTCGAGGAGGAAAGGAATGACGGATCCAAAGAAGCGGTTGAGACGTAAGATACTCATAAGCCTTGTTGTACTATTATCTTTGTTGACAATAGGAAGCATGATTTATGGAACAAAATTATTTGCCCAAGCCACTACTGGGGAGACAGGACAGCAGGGTGTACAGACGAAGTCGATTTCAGCCGAGCAGGCTTCTATTTCGAGGTTTGCCTTCATTGCCGCTGCCGTAGCCTTCGGGCTTGGGGCTATCGGTGCAGGTATTGCAATCGGAAATGTAGGTGCAGCAGCAATGGGAGCTATTGCCGAAAAACCAGAGATTGCAGGGCAGGCTCTTATCTTTGTTGCTCTGGCTGAGGGCCTTGTTGTTTTTGGTTTTATCACTGCTCTCATGATTCTTGGTAAGGCATAGCTTCATGAAATATTATATCATTGGTGATGAAGATACAGTTCTTGGCCTTGGGATGGTTGGCGTACAGGGCAGAGCTGTGGAGAGTCAGAAGGATGCAGAAGCTGCCTTTAAATACGCGCTTGAGGATAGGGAGATCGGCATTATTATCATTACGGAGCGAATTGCACAGCTCATACGGACCAAAGTAGACAGATATCTGTTCAGGGAACGGTTTCCTTTGATCGTTGAGATCCCGGACCGAACAGGGCCGGTGGTGGGACGTATGGGTATTCGGGAAATGGTCAATGCCGCAATCGGTATTAAACTGTAACTATGACTGTAACAGGGATAACTTATGGAAGCTTATGATAATGAGAGCAGGGCATTAATATCCGGCATTGAGAGCGACGCGCGGAAGGAAGCAGATAAGATCTTGGGTGAGGCTAAAAAACGAGCCTCGGAGCTCAGGATGTATACAGAAAAACAGATAGAGTCGATTTTACGCGAAGCCGAGGAAAAGGCCAGGACACAGTCCGAGGCCATAAAGAAAAAGGTCCTTTCTGGAGTCGAGATCGAAGTGAAACGGAAGTCCCTCTACCTGAAGGAGAAGATTTTTAGTGAGGTTCTCAGCCGTGTGAAGGAGGAGTTCAAAAGTCTCATCCAAACCCCATCCTATCGAACCGTATTGCTGAACTGGATTGTTGAGGCAGCGGTGGGGCTTGGAGTGGATGAGGCGATCGTAAGTACCTCAAAGAACGAGCAGCATCTCATTGATGAAGAGCTACTCCGAAGGGCGGAAAAGCAGGTCAGTGATATTTTAGGGAAAAATGTGAAGCTCAGGCTCTCCCGCAATTCAGGAACACAGCAGGGCATTGTCCTCACAGCTTCGGACGGGAGAACTGCCTTTAATAACCAGGTCGCTACGAGGCTTTTGCGATACCAGCAGAAAATTAGAGATCTAATTTACACCCAGTTGTTTGGGGAGTAGGACTTTAAATGAAGGTACGGATCATAGGAAAGATAAAACGGGTAAACGGTCCTGTTATTGAGGCGATGGGAATACAGGACGCTATGATGTTTGAGCTTGTGAATGTGGGAGAGGAAAATATCGTTGGAGAAATAATAAAGCTTGAAGGCGACAGTGCAATTATCCAGGTATATGAAGATACGACGGGTATATCCCCTGAGGATCCCATTTACGGTTCTGGCATACCGCTATCGGTGGAGCTGGGACCCGGAATCATCGGGACGATCTACGACGGAATTCAGAGACCCCTGGAGGTAATCAGGGCGAGGTCGGATATGTACATCAAGCGAGGTATTCAGGTTTCACCCCTTAGCAGAGACAAAAAGTGGAAATTCACCCCGGCCATGAAAGAAGGGAAAAGGGTGTCGGGCGGCGCAATCCTTGGAACTGTGCAGGAGACCGAAAGGGTGGAGCACCGTGTTCTCGTACCTCCGGATGAACAGGGTGTTCTCGAATCGATTGCACCTGAGGGCGACTATACTGTAGATGAGCCCATAGCACTGCTTCGTACCGAAGAAGGAGAGAAGCAGCTCTCCATGCTGCACAGCTGGCCCATTAGGGTTCCGCGTCCGGTAAAATCACGACTTCCCCTTGATACCCCGCTTTTCACAGGGCAGAGAGTAATTGACACCCTCTTTCCTGTGGCCAAGGGAGGAACTGTGGCGATTCCAGGCGGATTCGGCACAGGCAAGACAATGACCCAGCAGGCCCTCGCGAAGTGGTGTAATGCGGATATCATCGTCTATATCGGTTGTGGTGAGCGGGGAAACGAAATGACAGATGTGCTGACCGAGTTTCCCAAGCTTATCGATCCGGCCACAGGAAGGTCTCTCATGGAGAGAACCGTGCTCATCGCAAATACTTCGAACATGCCGGTTTCTGCTAGGGAAGCGAGCATCTACACAGGAGCCACAATTGCCGAGTACTACCGTGACCAGGGATACCATGTTGCGGTGATGGCTGACTCCACATCTCGCTGGGCAGAGGCACTGAGGGAACTCTCAGGAAGGATGGAGGAGATGCCCGCTGAGGAGGGGTTCCCTGCCTACCTTCCTACAAGGATTGCAGAGTTTTATGAACGTGCAGGGAACATGCAGATATTAAGCGATAAAAATGGTTCCATATCCATTATAGGCGCTGTATCGCCGCCGGGAGGCGATTTCTCTGAACCTGTCACTCAGCACACTAAACGGTTTGTTCGATGTTTCTGGGCCCTGGATAGAGGGCTTGCAAATGCGCGGCACTATCCTGCAATTTCCTGGATCGAAAGTTACAGCGAGTATCTGATCGACCTGGCCGGATGGTGGGATGAGAATGTGAGTGCTGAGTGGGAGCGCGACAGAAAGGAAATAATGGAGCTTTTGCAAAGGGAAGTGAGGCTTCAGCAGGTGGTGAAGCTTGTGGGGCCCGATGCCCTGCCTGATTCGCAGCGATTTGTCATCGACGCGTGCACCCTCTTCAAGAATGCTTTCCTTCAGCAGAACGCCTTTGATAAGGTAGATATGTTTTCAACGATCCAGAAGCAGGTCAGGATGCTTCACATAATTCTCACCTACTGGCGCCGAGGGTCTGAGGCAATAAAGCGCGGAGCGACGCTGGTGAAGCTCAGAAAAATGAAGGTCTATGGGGACATAGCCAGAATGAAGTTTTCAGTGCCCAACGAAGACCTGTCTGACCTCGACAAAATCGAGGCACGGCTCGAACGATCATTTGACCAGCTGGAGTCAATCTATGCATAAAGAAACAGATTTGAAAAATTCATACAGGGAGCTCCTCAAGGGCCGGGAATATATAGGCGTGGAAAAGATCGACGGTCCAATCGTGTTTGTCAGGCATACACACCCGGTCGGATATCACGAGCTTGCGCAGTGCATGGACTCTGAGGGTAACATCCGGCTTGGCATCGTCCTTGAGACGTCGACAGAATTGGTGGTTGTGCAGGTTTTTGAAGGCACTTCGGGATTGACCCTCCCCAATACGCGTATCCGCTTTTCCGGAGAGCCGCTGAGCATACCGGTTTCAAAGAGCATGCTGGGACGAATTTTCAACGGGTTGGGAAAACCTTTAGATGAGGGGCCACCTCCGAGAGGGGATGTTGAGCTCAATGTGAACGGGATGCCAATAAACCCCACTGCCCGGCAGTACCCACGTGATTTTATACAGACAGGAATCTCCGTGATAGATGGGATGAATACGCTTATTCGGGGACAGAAACTACCCATATTCTCCGGAAATGGTCTTCCTCACAACGAGCTTGCAGCACAGATTGCCAGGCAGGCAAAAATAAAGAGCGAGGATTCAAGCTTTGCCTGTGTATTTGCTGCAATGGGCGTAAAGCATGATGTTGCCAGGTACTTTATACGATCCTTTGAAGAGAGCGGAGTGCTTGAAAACGTGGCCCTTTTTCTCTCCCTTGCCGATGATCCGTCGATCGAGCGGCTCATTACTCCCCGTACAGCTTTGACCCTCGCGGAGCACCTCGCATTCCATAAAGGGATGCATGTGCTTGTCATCATGACTGACATGACAAATTATTGTGAGTCGCTGAGGGAGATTTCAACAATACGAGGTGAAATACCCTCCAGGAAGGGATATCCCGGCTATCTTTATTCCGATCTTGCAGAGGTTTATGAACGCTCCGGAATGGTCAAGGGATGTTCGGGCTCAATTACCTTGATGCCGATTCTTACCATGCCCAATGATGACATTTCACACCCGATTCCAGACCTCACAGGGTATATCACAGAAGGGCAGATCGTGTTCGAGCGGGAAATGTACGGAAGAGGGATCTATCCGCCTATAGCCGGGCTGCCGTCACTTTCACGGCTAATGAAGGATGGTATCGGTGAGGGTATGACCCGTGAAGACCACCCGCATCTGGCGAGCCAGCTCTTTGCAGCTTACAGCTATGTGAAGGATGTGCGAAATCTCGCTTCAGTGATCGGAGAGGAAGAGCTCACTCCTCTTGATCACAATTACCTCGAATTCGGTAATGAGTTTGAACGCAAGTTTGTATCCCAGCGTATAGATGAAGATCGGGATATAGAGCAGACATTGAATCTCGGTTGGGAAGTTGTGCGGTTGCTCCCTGCAGAAGAGCTGCACAGGCTTACAGAAGAGGAAATTGGGAAGTACTATGGGCTGTAGTGCCATGAATACTTATGATATACCCTCTTGTAGTGGAGAATCAAGGATTTCAATTTAGATACAAATAAATGCTGAGAGTTATGGCGTGTTTTTATTGAGGAATTAAATGGCTCTATTGACTTATGCACCAACAAAAACAAATCTCCTCAAGCTGCGGTCTGATTTGAAGTTTGCCCAGCTTGGACACGAGCTCCTGGATCAGAAGCGAAATATACTGATCATCGAGCTGCTCAACCTCGTTGATCAGACCGCGGATTTTCAGAACCGTGTTGAAGAAGCCCTTGTACAGGCCTACAAGACCCTGGAGGAAGCAGTTCTTCAAATGGGGAAACTGAAGGTTCACAACCTGGGGAGTGCTGTGAATATCGAAACCAATATACGCATTGGTATGCGCAGAGTCATGGGAGTATCACTACCGGTTGTAGATACCGATTTTATTGAAAAACCTCCCTATTTCAGCCTGATGGGAACGAGCTTCTGGATAGATAGCTCGCTGGGTGCCTTCAAGTCGGCTCTCAAGCTCCTGGGAAAACTGGCTGAGTTGAAAATTTCAGTTCTCAGACTTGCTGGAGAGGTGAGAAAAACTATCAGGAAGGTCAATGCCCTGGAAAAAATTGCTATACCGGATCTCAAGGATACTGTATCATATATTGAAAGCCGCCTTGAGGAAAATGAACGGGATATGTTTGTACTGATGAAAATGGTGAAGGAGCGTTTAGAAGCAAAGAGAAAAAAGGAGTGAGGAAGGGAACGTGGATAGTCCCATCAAGAAGATAATGGTATATATTGATGGTACTGAAGGGTGCATTACGGCTGCACAGTACGCGCTCTATCTCAGCAAGTTCACGGGTGCGCGGCTTACTGCTTTCTATGTGATCAATACCAAGGCCCTTGACGAGCTTTTAAAGGTGCGGATCTTTCTGAAGGAGGAGCAGATCGAGTATGAACGCGATCTGGAAGAAGATGCTCGAAGGTACCTCAATCATGTACACGAGCTTGCCCGCAGTAAGGGGATCGAATTGGAAACGAGGAGTGCCATGGGCAATCCCAACCAGGAAATAGTAAAACTCATAAGGGAAGAGGAATTTGATCTCCTAGTAATAGGGGAGCTCTCACGCATCCGCTCGAGGAGGGACGAGTTCTTTGACGAAACGGAGAGGGCAATGAGAGCAGTGCCCTGTTCGGTTTTAATTGTAAAGAACGAGGACCATGTCTGGGAGCTGTTCGAATCCCTCAGCTAGGGGGATACTGCATGATGGGACAAGATGATATTTTAATAAGTATTTATAAATAGTAATTGCACCTGTTTTGCTGCGATTTTGGTATCTTATAATAAGTAGTAAATTTATGCTATAAAGTAAGAAAAATTTTGCGATATATTGTATTTTTAATAACAATTATTTGTCTAGTCAGCTGTTTTTATTGTATAGATAAACTGAGTGTTGAATGTTAGTCATGTAGGGGGAATCCAATGGCGCTTGTTGATCTGATATCGCCCGAAGTTGTGAAAGTACCACTCACCTCGACAAATAAGCCTTCGGTAATGCGTGAGCTTGTTCAGGTGCTGAAAGATGCAGGTAAGATAAACGATACCGAGAGTGTGCTGGATGCCATCAATCAGCGCGAAGAACTAGGGAGCACAGGTCTTGAGCTCGGCATTGCCGTGCCCCATGCAAAGTCGGAATCTGTGAAAGACCTCACACTCGCAATTGGTATTTCCCCTGAAGGGATCGATTTTAACTCACTTGATGGTAAACCCTCTCATCTGTTCTTTCTGATGCTTGCCCCGCCAAATCAGTCAGGCCCTCATATCGAAGCCCTTGCGGAGATTGCAAAGCTTTCGAGGTCAAGGGCATTTTGTGATGCACTAATCCACGCACGTAGCCCTCAGGAAGTTGTGGATCTATTCAAGGGAGAAGATTAGGGTTTTATAACCACCTTCAGGGCTTCCCTTTTTTGAATTGCCTCAATCCCTTTAAAGAAATCTTCAAGCCCTAAGGTATGGGTAATAAGAGCTGAGGTACTTATTTTCCCTGCTGTTAAAAGTTTCAATGCATCGAAGTGATTTTGGGGCGTTGAATCAGAGGCGCCGAATACCGAAATCTGACCATAGTGAATGAGGTTCGCATCTATATCTACAAAAGGATCATCCTTGGGAACACTGGCAAAAAGACTTATCCTTCCCGCTTTTGAAACAAGCTGAAAGGCAAGCTTGACAGCGGTTTTGTCAGGTGCAGCATTTATCACCACGTCTGCTCCCTCTCCATTAGTGAGATCCATGACCTCCTTCAGTGGATCGGATTCTTCAGAGCAGATAACGTGGTCAATATTGAACTTTTTAGCCAGTACACTTCTTTTCTTTGACCTCTGAATAAGAATGGTACTGATAGCGCCCCGTGCCTTTGATGTTTCAGCCTGAAGAAGACCAAGGGGTCCTCCTCCAATTACGACGACTCTATCTGGGGATCGTACTCCTGCGATATTCTGGCTGTTGATAACGCAACCGAGGGGCTCAGCGATAGCACCATCATCGTCAGATAAGCTATCAGGAACCATCATCAGGCTCCCATGTTCAATGCCCTGTGCAGGAATTTCAAGATATTCAGCAAATGCTCCATTGATATAGGTTCCTACAGGGAGCTTGTCCATGCAGAGATTGAAGAGGCTTTGCCTACACATTCTGCAGTGCCCGCAGGGCATCGTAGTTGCCATTGTAACACGATGGCCTGGTTTAAACTTTGAGATGTTTTTACCAACTTCTATCACTCTTCCCACAAACTCATGCCCGAGAATCACTGGCGGTTTTATACTTGCTATTCCAATGTTGTAAGCCTTCACATCGGTTCCACATATAGCACATGAAAGAACTTCAATGATGAGTGTATCATCCTTTACTTTCGGAATGGGAACATCTTTGAGCTCCACCTTTCCTACTCCACAGTATACGATTGCTTTCATAGATTTGTCCTTGAAATATATATTTTCCGCACCATCGTGTTTGAATTTTTAGGTATATTTTAATGTATATAAATCCTTCAATTCTTTCAAGCCACAGACTGTTTAATCTGTTATTTTCGAGGATTTTTTGTTATACTGAATAGCAGTTTTTAGTTCGGTAACGTCGATGCTGAAAGAAATCACCAATTATATAACTCCCTTTTTTAAGTATATCGGTCTGGCTGGAGTGCTGATTGGCACAGTGGGTGCTCTCAGTATACTATCCATATTTATCTATTTCCGAAGGCGATTGAACCCCTACAGAAGGGCGGTGAAGTGGTATGAAAAAGGGCACCCAGCCCGGGCATTTATGTTTCTTGAAGTAGCGCTTGGTAAAAACCCGGCGAATAAACAGGCACTTTTAATGAAGGCAGACATTCAGAGCGATAGGGGGGAATACTTAGATGCGGAAAAGTCTTATTTCAGGCTTCTGGACCTCAAGGAACCAGGTGATGGGATCGATGTGTCCGAGGTCAAACTCAGGCTTATAAAACCTCTTTTCTGCCAGGAAAAACTCTATGATACTTTTAAACTTGCTGAGAAAATCCTTTCGAACGAACC
>JGI24422J19971_10003222_pt1 | contig 10213 bp, 6 predicted proteins | sample DeeMarSWOR152_54_FD_19971 | JGI IMG/M metagenome (IMG submission 19971)
ACAAAAAACCATGAAAGAGACCAAAACAGTTTTATCCATTCTATATTACCTCATTCACTATCTCTACTAAAGTTTTAAATCTTATGCTCTAGAACAGTTTTAGCTAACTCAATTTTATCCTGCTGAGTCTTCATTATCGTGTTTGTTACAACCACATGCAACCCGAGCTGCTCAATTCTTTCCTTCTCATTTCGATCCACATAATCAAGGACGAAAACATCAAGAAAATCTTGATAAAGACGAGCAACAGAATAAGCCGAAACCTCTAAACCCAACCCCTTCATTAACTTATCAGCTGGACCCTTTATGGGGGATCCGCCAACGATAGGAGTTATTGCAACCACTTTTGCCTTAGTTTTTCTTAAAGCACCTCTGATACTGTTTACGGAAAGGATAGTACCTATACTAACGATGGGGTTACTAGGAGAGACAATAATCAAGTTAGCGTTTAAGATTGAATCAATCACTCCTGGCGCTGGCTTTGCTTCTTCTACGCTATCAAATAACACATTGATTACGTTGTCTTTTGCATGTCTCTTTACGAGATACTCTTGAAAATGTAAGATACCCTTATTTGTCACGATTCTTGTTTCAAACTTATCATTAGTCATTGGTATAATCCTTAACTTAAGTCCTAATGCTTGACAGAGTCTGTTTGTAATCTCAGATAAAGGAAGCTCTTGGTTCAAGAGGCAAGTTCTGTATATGTGAGTAGCAAAATCCTTGTCACCAAGACTAAACCATGCTTCATGCCCATACCTCTTGAGCATCTCAAAACAGTGAAATGTATCCCGGTCAATTCCCCAACCTTTTTCTTCGTCCACTATGCCCGCCAATGTATACGTAACTATGTCAATATCAGGAGAAATATGTAAACCATGAAGTTGAATATCATCTCCAGTATTGACAATAATCGTTATTTCTTCTTCTGGAACTGTTTTAACTAAACCTTGGAGAAATCTTGCAGCCCCTACACCCCCAGCTAACACCGTGATCACTTGCCACTCCTCCAAGCCTTCTGGGGCGCAATTCTTTCTAAAGGCTTTCGATCAAGCTAAGATGCCTATTTAGTTAGAGAAATTTGAAGATCTCTCTAAAACTAATGCGCGCGCAGAAGACAGGTTGGACTTGAACCAATGATTAGTGGAGACATAATTCATGTAATTAGAATATCACGTTTTATACAAAGCTTTGTGGAATTATTGCGAAAAGTAAAATAGATAGGCGGCTGAATTACATAATGGAGGTAAGAACGGCTGAACGGAAAAATCTACTCTCTCCTGTTAATCTGCTTGGTGGCTCTGTCGGTCGTCTATGTTTGCAGTAGCACCGTTTTATTTAGTCACGCAAACCAATCTATAGATGTTGTGCTTTCTGGGCCTACCTCAATAACCGAAGAACTCCATCAAAAAGTAAGACTGTCCTATCCCCCGGATTTTATGGCAGATCCGATTGACGGCCCAGGTCCACATTGATGCCAACTTCAAGTGAGCCCTAGCAGACCGAAGAATTCCGATGAGGAGGTAATCCAACGAGCAGGCTCGAAGACTACGAGTGGATGCTTCGATATCTAAAAATGTTAGATCATACTAATGCAAAGATATTGGAAGGACTTGGCAAGCATGGTCCAAGGAACGTTTTGGCGTTAGCCAAATCAATAGGATTGCCCCCCACGACTGTAACCTTCCGTATAGAAAAGTTGATGAGAAAAGGTCTTCTTAGGGTAAGGACCAACCTGGACTACTCTGGGCTCGGGTTAATGAAAGCAGTTCTCATTGCAGAGTCTAAGCTTGGACAGGAAAAGAAGTTGCAGCAAGTCATTGACAATCTTGGCTATTGGACCTACATGGTCCGATGTTACGGAAAATACGAAGGATATTACACTATCTTTGCTTTTCCGGCGGAGTATAAAAAAGAACTGGCGGAATATCTAGATAAAGCCATGCAGCTAAAAACATTTTCGCGCTACATTTTTTGCCATACCACCAATTTCATTGAAGTTGCGCCTAGCTTCGACTGGTTTGACTTTCAAAGTAAATCATGGAACTTCCAGTGGAAACGTTGGATTGACGAAGTTCAAAGCGCGTCTGAAAAACTTCCTCAAAAACTTATGGAACCCAAAACCTATTCCATTCGAGTTGATGAAAGCGACATATTAATTATGAAGGAATTGGAGAAAGACGGAGCAATCAAGTTCACCAAATTGGCAGAAGTGGTGAACATAACACCACAGGGAGTTAGATATCGATACTATAAGCATATCGTTGGACGTAGTCTCCTCAATGATTATGAAGTTGCAACGCTTCCATATCCACTTCCCACATCTGACATGTGCTGTTTCATAATTGACTTTGAAAACGAAGAGAAGTTAGCTAAATTTGCTAACAGTCTGCAAAACAAACCTTTCACCCTCAACTATGGAAAAACCATTCGCCAACTCTCTCTCGTGGTCCACACATACACCCCAAAAACTGAGTTTTCAAAACTCATCGATTCAATGAACCGCCTAACCGAGAAGAAACTAACTAGAAGTTTTCTCTACGTAACTTTAGATGTTGCCTCGTTCAGGCGTCAAACTATCTCGTACGAGTTTTTCAAAGAGAACAAATGGACCTATGACTATGATAAGAAACTTGAGAGGCTGACGGAAATAACGGGCAAGTGAATATTAAAAAAAAGTTGTTTATGCAGTTGAGCCCTATACTCAATATTTTAGTTAATTAGAAATTAAGGCATTACCCAAATTTTTTACGCGGCGGAATTTCGCCCTACTGTGTCCTCATCAACAAAGGCGTTGCATGTTGCTTTGTTTTCTTTTTTGCAAAAAAATGCAATAATATAGAAAAAACAAAAGATTTTTAAGATTGATACAATAAACTAATAACAGTCGTTATGTGCGTTCATAAGCAAAAGGGGACAGGGAATGGAAGCTAGAAACTATGTGGTGTGTTATGCTTCCGAAACTCCTTTCTCTTTCACCATCCTAGCTTCCATTCGTCCAAACTAGTTGAATTGGTCTATTTATTTTATACCCAAACTCGCTCGTGCTAACTGCGCTCGTGCGCGCGTTGTCAAACTTGGCTCACATATGCCAAGAACTTGGTGTTCCCACAAGTGTATGCGCAAAGACATTTAATGAATCATGTAAACTTGCTAGAGCTGGTTTCCACTATCAGATCTTCAAAGTGAAGGTAGGTAAAAAATGGGAATGTAGTTAGAAGATTTCTTTTTCGCCTATTTTCCTCAGAGCTTTTCCTTTGAGCCTCACTGCTGGTCCTAACTCTTCTGGTTCTATTTCGGTTGTCTTCCGTTTTACAGTTTCTCCGCAAACACCTCTAGGTAGCAACCGCCGCTTTGTGCATGTGGCATAACTGCAATTCGAAACCTCGCATTCTTCTTCAGTCCATTGGCACCATACAGTGTTTCCACGGTACACCAAGGCATCTTTCCCACACCGAAACAAACTACATTTGGGGGAACAATGTTTTATTTCAGTCAACACAGACACAACCTACTTGAAAAACAAGTTCACAGAAACAGGGTTTACCCATCAATTTATTAATGAAGCAAAGAATATTAAAACTTTTCTTTATTTACTAATCTCTTCTGGTGTCATCTTCTTCTTGGCGCTTATCTTTACATATCTTTTGTATATGAAAGATGAACAAAAAACTACAACTAATAAAATAATTGGAATATAGGTAATAAATCGGCTGGTTTCAATCAGGTATCCGCCGACAAGCATGTATTTGTCCAGTTTAATCACTATCTCTTGAGAAGTTGTCAAGCTTAGTGTCCTGGTTTCGTCGAGACTTCCAGTTGCATAGATGGAAATCAGATAATCTCCGCCGATGGTAGGCAGTGAAACGATTCCTTCTGAATCCGTTTTAGGAGATGACTCAATTTTCATCCACTTTTGTTCACTTCTTCGTTCAATTTCAACCATAGTATTTGGGATTGGTTGTCCGAAATAGTCGACAACTTTTACAGAGAGTGCAATACCAAAAATTTTGCAGTGAATCACTAGAAATTGTTCTTCATCTTCATACTCAATTAGGTCCAAAATAGTTCTATTTAGAACAATCACTTCATTGAAGTCTGCGCTATATTTGCTCACTGTAATCTCGTATCTTCCAAAGGTAAGTTCTGAAGTGATGTTTCCTGTTTCGTTTGTAGCTTCTGATAGCATAACACGTTCACTACTCCATTCATACACGGTTACTTGGACATTTTGGAGAGGGTGTTCATTTGAATCCAGCACATGGATAAATATCGTACAAGTTGGGCAGGTTATGTTGATCCATCGAGTAACGGTTAGGTTTTCGATTAACGTTTTGTAAAACAAATGGCCGTAACGTCTGGCCTCAATTGTATAGCTAATACTGGTCAGTGTATTGAGTTTATTCCAGGTTCCTCTGTAATCCGTTACAAACAAGTCCTCATCCGAAACTGGCATCCCTTCCAGCTGGGTGTAGCTATACGTCAAAGTTATGTAAACGAATGGAAGTGGCTTGTCTGCTTCATCTTTTACCAGTATGTTAACATGGGCAAGCTGACATGTTATATTAAATTCGTACACCTTCATCTCAGTTATAGACTGATTTCGTAAGCTTCCAACCACTACTATGTTTCCTTCTGGATATCTCGAAGTTACTACGGTCCACTGAGCTTCAAATGTATAATTACCAAAGTCAAGCGCGAATTCTACCCAACCTGTTTCGTTAGTGGCTTCAACCTGAACCCCTGGCTGCTTTGCTTCACGCGCCACAATTGCTACACCCGCCACAGGTTCTGGAGGTTCACCAAGATTCCAAGCTTGAATCAAGCAAAAAGCTCCAAGAACTGTAAAATTTTGAGCGTCAACTGGCGTTTTGAGGGTGCCCAACCCGGTGACGCTGGTTAGAGTCACTGTGTACATTCCAGGAGTCACATTTGCTGGAATCTCCCAGAAATCAACTACTAAACCACCTGAGTCCGTTGTTACATTTTTTGGGTAACCAGAAACGGATACTCCAGCGACTAAAATGCCAACAGTGACGTTTTCATCAGCTTTATATCCTGAGCCTTGAACACTAACAGTCTCTGTTCTTGGATACTCAAGCTGATCGGTTAATCCAACCGCGAAGCTTCCAGTTGCCAAAGTATTATTGAAAGAGATTCTGTATACTCCAGTTAAGTTTGTATGAGCACTGGTGCCAAAATCTCTGGGATACAGAGCACTTGCCCATCCATCACCTGTATCTGCGGTATCTGTTAACTGCGTTGACGCATTGAAAAAAACAGTGTTTGATGGGTCTGTAACAGTTATGTTTGCTACATAACAAGTATTTTCGGTTCCTCCAGTTACGTTAACCCGGATTTCTGTAGACTGACCTTCCTGTAGTTGTTTTGGTGGAGATGGCACAACTGCTTCTATATAATATGCAGGTTCAAGAGAAAAAATTCTGGTATCACTATAACCTGTAGTTTCGTCATACAGTCTCACAAGATAATTGTCATTGGGTCGATGGGGCGCAAAGAACGTGGCGTTAACAACCTTGTCTAACGCGGTTCCATTTTGCACTCTTTCTTCGTCAAAGAAAATCGTATATGTTCCATTCGTTGTGTCGATTTCTCCAACGACTCGTATAATGTCTCCAACATGCCCACTTTCTGGAGTTGTTGAAGTAATTGTTGTCGGGGTTGCTGTAGCCCAAGGTATAACAGTTGCTGCAAGCGTTGTTACAAGAAGCACAATTACAAAGGTTGTTATGATTTTCTCTTTTCCTGATGCACTTGTACGCAATGCTTTCCCTCAACTGAGTTTTCCAATACCTCTTGTATTATTTGAGATGTCAACATTTTTGATAACGAACGTTTTAAGCTTTCGGCTTCTTTTGCTGTACGCCTTTCAGAAGAAAGAGAAGATATCAAAAGTATTTTTAGGTTATGAATGTAAAAACATGTTCAGGTGACAAACATGATCAATGATATCTTAAGTTTAATACGGAAACACGAAAAGTGGCGTGGGAAAGAGTGCATCAACCTCATTCCTTCAGAAAATGCCATGAGTCCAGCGGTTCGTTCTCTTCTATCCTCCGATCTTGGACAGCGATATACCTCCACAGACAAATTCTACATGGGCACCCAATTTCTTGATGAAATCGAACAATATGGAGAGAAACTGGCTAAAGATCTTTTTAGATCTGAAACCGCAGATTTGCGTCCGCTCTCAGGGCATATAGCAGACTTGATCTTTCTAGGCTGTTTCACTAAGCCAAAAGACACAATTTTGTGTGTTTCACCAACAGACGGAGGTTATCCGGGAATCTGGGAAAAAGGAGCAACAGATTTCTTACAACTCAGAAGAATCCAATTTCCCTTTTCTCAGGAAAAGATGAACATAAACGTGGATGAAGCAATAGATCTAATTCTCAGGATAAAACCGAAAGTAATCATTTTTGGAGCGAGCTTATTTCTTTTTCCTCAACCCGTCTTAGAAATCACCAAGGCAATTCGTGAATTAGATATTCATGTTGGGTATGATGGCTCTCATGTTCTCGGCTTAATTGCTGGAGGGGAATTTCAAGACCCCCTTCGAGAAGGAGCTTCGGTTCTTTTCGGATCCACTCATAAAACCCTTTTTGGACCTCAGGGTGGAATTATACTCGCTGATCAAGAGCACGGAAAAATCATAAAAGAACGGATATTTCCAGCCTTTGTGGACAACGCGCATTGGAATCGGATAGCCGCTCTGACATTGGCACTCGCTGAAATGAAAGAATATGGTAAACGGTATGCTGAGCAGATTGTTGTGAATGCTCAGACTTTAGGCAAGGCATTAGATGAACATGGTTTTCCTGTTTCTTGTCGGGGTCAGGGGTACACGAAATCTCATCAGGTCTTCCTTGACTATGGTGGTTATAAGCAGGGTCGACTTGTGGTTCAAAAACTTGAGAAGGCGAACATCGTTGCAGATTGTGGCGTTAGACTGGGCGTTTGCGAGATAACCCGTAGAGGAATGGAAGAGGAAGAGATGCAAAAGATAGCAGAGTTGATGAAGAGAGTAGTCATTGACAACGAAGAACCACTCTTGGTTAAAAGAGATGCTATAGAGCTTGTGAAGGAATTTCAAGAAATCAAATTCTGTTTCAAGTAGATGTGACTACTCGGAATAACTAACTAGTTATGCATTCTCTAATTTGAAGATAGTTTTTATTTATCCAAGAGTTTTATGTTTTGAAAATTACGGTGACTGGCTTGCAGTCTTTGATTTCAGATGACCTACTTCGAGTATTAAGGGCTCAAAAATACCACATAGTAGGAAGACACTCAGCTGTTAAACGTTGCAGATGGCTTTATGAGACACTTATTCATAATCGTTCTTGTTACAAGCAGAAATTCTATGGAATAAGAAGTCACCAATGTGTTCAGATGACGCCGGCTGTCCTATATTGCACAATGCATTGTCGTTTCTGCTGGCGTGTTCAAAGTGGAGACCGTGGAATTAAATGGGAAGAGATGAAACTGCCTGAATGGGATGCCCCAGATGAAATAGTTGAGGGCTGTATTAAGGCGCAACTCAGACTTTTGAGTGGATATAAGGGAAATCCGAAGACTGATTTTGAAAAATACGAGGAAGCCCTAACTCCAAGGCATGCAGCCATTAGTCTCACTGGAGAGCCAACCTTGTATTCTCCGCTAAGTGGTTTGATTCAAGGTTTTCACAAAAAAGGCTTCACTACTTTTTTGGTATCTAATGGAACACAACCTAAGGCGCTTTCTCAACTGAGTGAGGAGCCGACTCAACTATACATTTCAGTCAGCGCCTTTAACAAAAAAGTCTTCATGGAAACCTGTCGACCTCAGATACCCAACGCATGGAAAAACCTCAACGAAACTCTTTCTCTGTTACCAAGTTTCAAATGTCCAACTGTGATTCGAATGACGTTAGCGCGGCATTTAAACCTAAAAAATCCAGAAATATATGCACGCTTGATTCAAAAAGCCAATCCTACTTATGTTGAGCCAAAAGCCTATATGCATGTGGGGTTTTCACGGCATCGTTTAGGATTTGAAAACATGCCCACTCACAAGGAAATCCAAAGTTTTGCGTATCAGTTGGCTAAAGAAATGGGCTATAATATCTTGGATGAGGCGCCGGAAAGTCGAGTGGTTTTGGTGAGCAGGTTGGAAAGGCCAATCAAATTGGTGTAGATTCTGTGAGGAAAATATCAAGGGTTTAAATCACTGTAATAAGTTGTAAAAAGGGTGAACTTCAAAATCCATTTAGGGTATTCCAGAAAACTTCAAACACTTGATTTTAAGCTGCGTGTGCATTTTGAATAAAATAATTTTCCTAATATGTATGCTCGCAGGGGAAAATATTTTTAGGCTGAATATCAAATCTTCATCGGATTTGGCACGTAGGAAGGATAAAGTTTGAAGATTGATAAAAATCTGACAGACTCAATTGATTATACGAAACTTCTTTTCACCGATCTTGGTCGCTTGCTAATATTGATCATTCTTGACATCATTCCAATTGTAAATCTAATCGTTGTCGGATATTTCAGTAGAGTCATAAAGGAACCTCCGGATTCCAAAGAACTCCCCCCTTTGGAGAACTATTTTGCTTTGTGGGTTCAAGGGTTAAAAATTCTCGTTGCAACTATTATATACATGATTATCCCGATTGCCTTGATCATTCCCTTCGTGGTTCTAACGGTCTTGTTATGGGTCGCCTTTCCAGGCTTGCCGGTGGTCAGCTGGCTTGTAGCCATTCCTATGTTACTAATCGGTTTGTTGCTCGCGTTTTTCGTTGCCATTATACTGGTCATTGCAATTGTTAACATGGTTAAGAAAGACAGTTTTGGTAAAGCATTTGCTATAGGAGAAATCTTGGGCATAGTTGGAAGGGTTGGTTGGGGGACGTATATTCTTTGGCTCCTAGTCCTGTTTATATGCGCTCTCATCGTCGCCGCTATAGGGAGCATCCCTGCAATTGGGTGGATTCTCTCACTTGTAATCGGTCCTATCTTCGGTGTTTTCGTTGCACGGTCAGCATCCTTAACATATTCGGAAGGAGTTACACCAGAGGCAGAGAAGCCGCCAGTCGAAAAACCTAAGGCGGTCGAGGCACCGAAGGAAACCAAGAAGGGGTTCTGCGCGGACTGCGGAGCAGAAATGGCAGCCGATGCAACTTATTGTCCAAAGTGTGGCAAAAAACAATAGGCAAACCCTTGGAATTTCTCTCTTCTTTTCTTCCTTGGTTTCATTTTAAATTTTTACAATTAACTTTTATTAAATCAGAATAGAGTTTCTTAAAGAATGATCCGCATACTTTTAGGAAAAAAAAGAAATGGGAGTTGGTTTAAACCCTTCCAGAAGCCCATAAAAATCCATTTAAACCTTTGAATGAATAATGTTTTTCATGCAACTCAAAAAGATTTATAGGTACATCGACTCCAACTACCAGAATTTCATTAAAGAACTTGTGCGTTTAGTGAATCAACCAAGCGTTTCATCTAGAAACGAGGGAATCCAAGAATGCGCCCAGATAGTAGAAGAGATGGTGAAGAAAGGTGGGTTTTCAACAGAATTTATTCAGGAAAAGAAAGGAAACCCAGTCATTTACGGAGAATTAAAGGCTAAAAAATCACAAAAGACGCTTTTGTTTTATGATCATTATGATGTTCAGCCGCCAGAACCGCTTGAAGAATGGATATGCGATCCCTTCAGTGGAGAAATAAGAGAAGGAAGAATATATGGGAGAGGGGTTTCTGATAATAAAGGAAATATTATTTCAAGGTTAAAAGCAGTTCAAGCCTTTCTGGAAGTAATTGGAGAAGCCCCAGTTAACATAAAATTCGTTATTGAAGGAGAAGAAGAGATTGGTAGCCCCAACTTACCACCTATTATTAAGAAATATAAAGACCTCTTTTCTGCTGATGCGGCAATTTGGGAATTCGGTGGAACTGACCGCCACGGACGCCCCATAGTTTACTTGGGTCTCAAAGGAGTACTCTCTGTAGAGCTAGAAGCAAAAGGAGCATCAAGGGACACTCACTCGGCAAATGCCCCATTAATCCCTAACCCAGCTTGGCGCCTTATATGGGCGCTGAATACACTGAAGAATAAAGACGAAATATTAATTGAAGGCTTTTACGACGATGTTGAAACTCCTTCGATAGAAGAAATTGAGTGCCTTAAAGATATTCCCTTCGAAGAGGAA
>JGI24422J19971_10003227_pt1 | contig 10200 bp, 7 predicted proteins | sample DeeMarSWOR152_54_FD_19971 | JGI IMG/M metagenome (IMG submission 19971)
ATAAAGCCTTCCTTTTTATACCAATCCGCAGTTATTTTTGCTCCCGTCTCAAATGGAACCTTCGCTTCAAAACCAAATTCTCTTTTTGCCTTACTCACATCAACTCGCCAATAACGATGCTTAAAATAGTCAGTTACGGCTTGCCTTTGGAAGACGGGTTTGGTGCCCGTTATTTTTGCGTTCAATTCGAAAAGGAGGGCAGTGAGGCTGAGCACTGAGTAAGGAATTTTTAGCCTTACTGTCTTTTTTCCCAACGCCTTTGCAATAATATTCATGACCTCATTTGTGCTGTAGGTTTTTTCTTCACCTAAATGGTAGGTCTCACCGGCAGCAATAGGACTTTCTGAAGCCGATATCATTCCATTAACAATATCAGTGATAAAACCAACGGTAGTTTCTGCCTGACCGATATCAATTAGAATCCCTTTATTTATGACTTTGTAGAGATAAAATAAGCCCCAAAAGCTTCTTGGGCCATAAACCAAAGGCAATCGAACAATAGTAATTGGCAAGCGCGTCTTTACAGAGTTGAGGAATTGCTCGGCTAGTAATTTACTCCTACCATAATCGCTTACCGGTTTACATCGTACCTCTTCGTCAAATATCTCTTTTTTTTGGGCTGGACCCATAGCTGCCACACTGGAAACAAATAAAAATCTTTTAAGTTTAATTCCTAAGTCCAGGCAGACATCAACCAAATTTTTTGTTCCTCCAAAATTGGTTTGGTAAATCTTTTCGCCCTGAGATCTTCCCAACAATGATGCCAGGTGATATATATATTCGATACCTTCTACCGCTTTGTAGAGCGAGCCTTTATCATTAATGTCACCATAAATAAAGGCTGCTTCAATATTCTTAATCCAAGGACTATCTTCTTCTGGAGCTAATAAACCTACTACTTCATTTCCTTTTTTTATTAAGGCTTCGGCCAGATGGCTGCCTACAAAACCACCTGCACCCGTGACCAGTACTTTCGTCTTATCTTTTAAGGCCCCATTCATCTCAACCTTACCTTGCTGCTTTACTCTTTTGACAATAATGTAATATTTACGAGGAGGAAAGTTGTCAGAGAGTTGTTAAAAGTTTGTTAAAGGTTTGTTAAGATTTGCTTCCTTTTGCTTAAATCCTAATAATCAGATGTGCAGAATTTCTTATCTTTTCAATTACTTATAAGAATAGACTCCATCCCCCAAGATCTCATGTGCCCATTATGTGACAAAAAATGTTGAAAATTGTTGAAATTAGGGTATCAGGGTTGAAAGGAATACTAAAAGTAGGGGGGATACTAAATCTTACTCATAACTGATTCTATATTTTCCACAGCTGCTCTTAAATTATCCAATGAATTGGAATAAGAGATACGGATATGGCCCGCTCCTTTTTTCCCAAAACACTCTCCGGCAACAGTGGCCACACCCGCTTTCCCGAGCAACATTTCTGCCATTCTGAAGCCGTCCATTCCTGTTTCTTTGATGGACGGGAATAGATAAAATGCACCATCTGGCTTTGGACACTGAAATCCTGGAATCTGGTTAATTGCTTCATGCATATAGTCTCTGCGCTTCTGAAATTCTCCGACCATCGCCTGTGAAGGTTCTTGATTACCTTTAAGAGCGGCCACAGCACCCCACTGGGCAAATGTATTGGTGGAGGTGATCATGTACTGATGATACCGAAGTATAGGGATGACAAGCTCGCTCGGCCCTAAAACATAGCCCAGTCTCCATCCTGTCATCGAGTAAAACTTGGAGAAGCCGTTAAGCAGAATGGTTCTCTCCTTCATTTCTGGAAAAGTTGCGATGCTGACGTGTTCGGCAGGTGGATAAACGATCTTTTCATAAATCTCATCGCTCAACACCAGCAAATCGTGTTTAATGGCTAACTCAGCGATTTTCTCCAGGACGTCTTTTCTGGTAACACCTCCCGTGGGATTGGATGGGCTGGCAACAAGAATCATTTTCGTTCTTCCTGTGATCTTTTCCTCTATCTCTTCAGGATCAGGTTGAAAGCCACTGTCTTCAAGGAGAGTGTAGTCAACGGGAACAACAAAATTCGTGATGGCATCAACATCATAATTCACCCAACGAGGATCGGGAATCAAGATCTCGTCACCGGGATTGAGCAGGGCGTGAATCGCCACGTAGACTCCTTCGGCAACTCCATTGCTCACCACGACCTCGGTCTGAGGGTCGTATTTCAGGTTGTATTCGGATGAAAATTTATCTGAAATTGCCTGGCGAAGTTCTGGTATGCCAGCATTGGGAGAATAATGATGTTTGCCTGCCCGTAAAGCATCTATGGCAGCCTCAACAATATGTTCCGGTGTGTTAAAATCCGGTCTTCCGATTTCCAGATGGATTATTTTTTTTCCCTGTTTTTCCAGTTTTTGGGCAGCATCAAACATCACACGTATCTGTGAATAGGGAATGCGCTTTGCCACTATGGATTCCATGGTATCCTCCTTCTTTTAACTATAGCAAAATTTTCTCTATTCATGTAACCTTTTTATAGAAATCAAGTCTTATATATTGAATAGGTTAAAACAAGGAAGAGCACCTGTGAATAAAGCCACAGATAATAATCTGATGGAGCAAGTAAGAGACGGAAATATTGAGAAACTGGCCATTCTTTTTGAAAGGTATCATGTGATGCTCTATAACTTTTTCCTCCGTCTAACCAGCAACAGAAATATCAGCGAAGATCTGGTCCAGGATGTATTCATTCGGATACTGAAATATCGCTCTTCCTACAGGGGCCAGGATAAGTTTATAATCTGGCTCTATAGAATCGCCAGAAATACTCATATTGATTACCTTAGAAAAAGAAAAGACTATATCTCGCTCGGTGAGGAATGGGATGAAGTTCCCAGTCAGGAGCCAACACCTCCAGAAAAGGTGGAGCAGGCACAGGAAATCGTACGGCTTAGCCAAGCGCTGGCCAAACTGCCTTTGAAAAAGCGTGAGGTTATAATCCTCAGCCGCTTCCAAAATCTAAAGTATAAAGAAATTGCAGAGCTCCTTGACTGCCAGATAGGAACTGTGAAAGCCCTCATTCACCGATCGATTAAAGAACTGGGGAAAGCCTATTTTGAGCTTTCAGGAGGTATAGCATCATGAAATGTAATCAGATAAAAAAAAGATTTTCCGATTTTTTAACCGGAGAAATAGACAAAGCGACGCGGAAAGAAATCGAAGAGCATGTAACCGCTTGTGGCTCGTGCAGGGATGAATTGGAAAGCCTGAGCGCAATCTGGACAAAGCTGGGAGTTCTCCCGGAAGAACAGCCCAGCGCCAGCGTCCGCACGCGTTTTTATACCGCGCTCGAAAAATACAAGCAAAGTCTAGAAAAGGAAAAAGCTAGGCCCAACCTGGGGAAACTCCTGGATGCCTGGCTCGAACGCTGGGCTCCGAGAAGACCTGTTTTTCAATTTTCCTTGGCTCTCATGCTTCTGGTTGTGGGTCTGGCAGCCGGGTATTTTCTCCGTGCAGGTTTACAGGAAGGCGGGGAGATTGCCCGCCTTCGCCAGGAAGTGCACCTGGTTCGCCAGATTGCAGAAGTTTCTCTGCTTCGGCAGGAGTCTCTGAGCGAACGACTGAGAGGAATAGACGTAACTTCTCGTGTGGAACAGTCTGACGAAGGAATCCTTGAAGATCTCCTCCGTATCGTAAGCAGCGACAAAAATATCCATACGCGTCTGGCTGCCATAGATGCTCTTCATCTCTTACCCGATTATCCTCTGATCAGACAAGATCTTGTCCAGTCCCTATCAGAACAGACTTCTCCTCTGGTGGAAATAGCCTTAACCCTTACTCACCATATAAAAAACTTATAGGGCTTTAGAAACTGCGATGAAAAATGAAAAGAGATAAAGCATATCTGAGGTATTTGAACGCATAAAATAATATGATGAAGATTACCAGGAGGAAATTATGAAAAAATTAATTTTGGTAGTGATCTTTGTATTGATTCTTATCCTGTTTTTCTCTCTATTTTTGAGCGCTGATGTTTATGTTAAAGTTGTGGAACGAACCGAAGCGTTTGAAATGTCGGGGAAAAGAGTGCCTGAAAAGGTGGAAATCAAGGAAGAGTGGCTGGCCAAAGATAAGTTTGCCTATTTTAGCAAAGATCTAAGTATTATTGTCAATTATAAAAAAGAAAAACTATATTTCATCGTTAACAAACACAAGACATATTACGAGTTTCCGCTTGAGATCGATATGGCAAAGCTTCAAGAGCTACTCCCTCCCAAGGCTGCTGAAATTATATCATCGATAAAAATAACCGATGTTAAAGTCAACCACGGCGGCCAAAAGAAAAAGATAGCAAATTGGGATTGTCGTGAAGGTGAGCTTGAGATGGTTTTCATGATCCAAGCGTTAAATATAATGCCGAAGTTTAAGATTAAATTCTGGACAACCAAGGATCTCCCTTTTGATCATAAAGATTATTCAAAAGGAGTAGGCGAATTTTACGAGAGAGTTGTTTTTAGAGTATTAAATGTAGACGAAAACTCAAAAAAAGAACTGGAAAAAATGAATAAAATGGAAGGGTTTCAAGTTGCCAGTGAAGTTACTGTTAATATGTTTGGCTCTGAAATAAAGGTTGAATCACAAGTCCTGGAGGTGACAGAGAAACCGGCACCACCTGGTATTTATTCTGCTCCCAAGGATTATACGAAAGGCAATCTTAATGTGGATTTGGGACTGCAGAAAAAATCTCCAGAGAAAAAACCTCCCGCACCTAAAAAAAATCCTGATAAAAGCACGGTTGAGTTCCTTAAAAATTAGTCTTTGAAAAAGAATTATCAAAGGGGGATGGAGGGCACTATTCTGATGTGTTTCACCTTATAAAATATTCCCAGGCCTCTCAGACATTTAAAAAACTGACTGGAGCGAAAACATCCCCCAGATCATTTTCCTTTGGTATTCTGTCATAAGGCCATCATCGAATTTGTGATATTTTCAAATAGATTTTACTTGTTGACATGGTACAATAACCGCTAATAAATTAAAAAAGATGGGAAAAATGAGGACTTAGATGATGATGAGAAGAAATAAGGTAATTATTAATGTCCTTTCCTTAGCAACGGCTTTGGGAATAATCATTGGTTTGGCTGGTACAAAAGAAGAAAGTAGAAATAATAAAATAGGGCATTGCTTCGATGTTGCCTATGACCCAGTTCAAAACCGATTATTTGCTGTGGCAGGTTATCAAGGGATGCACGTTTTTAATGTCTCAGATGGAAATCTGAGTTTTGTAACCACAGTTTATGATGAAGGCTACTACAGAAATCTCAAAATCTCTGGTAATAGAGCTTTTATTGCAGATACAAGTAGAGGATTTATCATCTACAACATATCCAAACAGGTCCCTGTTATGAGCTGGAAATGGAAAGAGGCGGAAACTAAAACTCGAGGCTTTGGAATTCACGTCGAAGGGAATCTCGCCTATCTTGCCCAAGGTATGGTTGATAAAAATGATATCAAATTAGGCAGGGCAGGCCTTTACATTTTTGATATTTCCGCGCCTGACTCTCCGAAGCTGATAGGTCGGTGTAAAACTGAAAACGCGTGGGATGTTTGGGTCTGCGGAAAATATGCCTATGTTGCCGATTTCCATGGCGGGCTTTGTGTTATAGACATATCTTCGGCATCCGAACCCCGGGAAATTGCGAGAGTGAAGTGGCAGAGAAAGTACCCCGGTGCTGAGATAGTCCGCGGCGAGCGCAAATTTGCCTACGTCGCAGCAGGAAGACGCGGTCTTATAGTTGTAGACGTATCAAACCCATTGCAGCCTAAAGTCGTCGGCAAATATAAATCCGGCCGAACAGGATTTGCAGAGGGGCTTTGTGTGAAAGATAAGCTTGTCTATCTGGCCAACGGGAATGAAAAAAAATCGGATGAAAACGGGCTGTTAATTATCGACACGCATAATACAAGCTCTCCTGAGGTAAGAGGCAAATGTACTTTCCCAGGTTGGGTGGAAGGTGTTTGTTTAGGAGGAAATCACATCTTCATAGCAAACTGGGATTCAGGAGTTAGATCAATAGATGTTAGCAATCCTGAAAACCCGCGTTTAAAGGATCATTTTGGTCCCATTATAAAATAGCCTTATCATTAATCCGCTGAAAACTTTCTACTTTTCCGTTTAAGCAGTATTCTCTTGGTTTTCCTTCCTTTATTATGACTTGCGGCATAAATTTTAGAAAAGGATGGCTCCTTGGGGAACGTCTACACAAACATAAATTGCATTGAAATTTTCATTATGATATAAGCTCTTATTCTGCAGAAAGGCGAAGAGAGATGAATGGCGAGTATAAAAAATTTGCGATCAGCAAAAAAGTAAATTCGCTCATATCAATCTTTGCAATTTTTATTATAGGATTATCTGCATCCGCCGAGGAGAAGCTTCAGCCGCTCATCCCGCATAAGACAGACACTCCTCCAGTGATTGATGGAATATTGGATGATCCGGTATGGCAAAAAGCTCCCCACGAGACAGGATTTAAAACTTACCATCCTGATTATGGCCTGGATATGGTCGAAAATTCCGTAGTTTATTATGCTTATGACCGGGAGAATCTCTATTTCGCTTACAAGTGCTTTGATAGCCAGCCCGGCAAGATCAAAGCCTCGGTAACCAGCCGGGATAATATACATGCCGATGACTGGATATGTATCAACCTGGATTCCTTCAACGACCACCAGTCTCTCTATGCTCTTTACTGCAATCCCTTGGGTGTCCAGGGAGACTCCAGGTTTGAAGGCGGACAGGAGGATTTTAGTGTCGATATAGTCTGGTACAGCCAGGGAAAAATAGATGATGAAGGATACACGGTTGAACTGAAAATCCCGTTCAAAAGTATCCGTCTTTCTTACAAAGACCCGGTGGAGATGGGTGTAATTTTCGAACGAAAGATAAGCCGCCGGTCAGAAGCGGGAACCTATCCGCCGCTGGATCCTGCACAGGGACCAAATTTTTTAACCCAGACGAGGACTCTTATTTTCCAGGATATAAAGCACTATACACTTTTTGAGGTGTTACCCGCCCTAACCTACAGCCATAGAAGTTCAATAGACGAAGGGAAATTGGCGTCAGCTGGAGATGTGAGTGACCTCAGTCTAACGGCCAAGTACGGCCTGACATCACGCCTGGTTCTCGATGGGACCTATAATCCTGATTTCAGTCAGGTCGAAGCGGATGCCGGTCAGGTCGATTTCAACTTGCGTTATGCCCTTTTTTTCCCAGAGAAAAGGCCCTTCTTTCTCGAAGGTTTAGAAAAGTTTAATTTTGGGGGATATTATTCCGGAGATCCTCTCAGTGCGGTTGTCCATACCAGAACGATTGTCGATCCTTTGGTGGGGCTAAAATTGAACGGTAGACTCGGAAACAAGAATACTGTTGCCTTAATTTATGCCATGGATGAGCTGCTTGATACAGATGCGGAAGATTATGCCCATTTTGGAATTTTTCGCTACAAGCGGTCATTAGCCAAGGACAGCTTTCTCGGCGGATTTTATACAGCCAGGGAACGCAAGAGTGGCTTTAACAGAGTTTTTGGATTGGATGGTCAGTTAAGGATAAGCCAATCGAGCATCTTTGGGTATAACGCTTTCAAGTCTCAAGGTAGACTGGACGAAGAATCTCCGAGAGATGATGGGCACGCGGTAAAGCTTCATTATTTCTATAACACAAGAAACACGATTCTCATGCTTGGACTCCTGGACATTGCCAAAGAATTTCACACAGAAACAGGATATATCACCCGAACAGGCATTACTATGTTCAGATCAGGAATACTGCGGATGTTTTATCCAAAATCAAAGATTATCCAGAGAATTGACCCGATGATCCACAGCACTCAGACCAGGGACAAATTCAGCGGTCTTTATGAGACCTTTAATTCGTTTGATCTGAGGCTTCTTTTCCTGAGAAATTCATCTATCCTTGCTGGTTATCGCTATGCTACCGAGGTTTTCTTGGATGAAAAGTTCAATACTAGCATTGCCAGGATGATCGCCAGCAGCCAATTAACCAAACAATTTTTCTTCAGCCTGTCTTATTATTACGGAAAAAAAATTCGATATGTGGCAAACCCCTACCAGGGAAGCGGAAGCGATGCCTCAGCAACTATGACCTACCTGCCATCGGAAAAGCTTCATCTGGACCTTAGTTTGATCTATTCCGACTTTTACCGCGATTCCGATTCTTCAAAAGAGTTTGATTACACGATTATCAGGAGCAGGAATACCTACCAGATGAACAAATACCTCTTTTTCAGGTGCATTGTTGAATACAATTCATTTTACAAACACTTGATGACCGATTTTCTAGCTTCCTTTACCTATATTCCCGGAACCGTTATCCATCTCGGCTACGGATCTCTCTATGAGAGAATCAAATGGGAAGGTGGTGAATACATAAATGCTGATAGGTTTCTGGAAACAAGGAGGGGGTTTTTCTTCAAAGCTTCTTTCTTGTGGAGGCTATAAGATTCAAAGACGTATCTCTATCGCAAAAACCCTGAACGAGCTGAAATTACTTTTTTCTCTGAAAGCGGGGCTACACGGATAAGAATTTGATTTTTTTCAAATGTAGGTTTGATGAATCAAGGTCTTTCCTTTCTACTTTTAATCAAAAATCTCTTAGGATTCAGGTCCAAATCTACGAAGTTGTCAGCTTGCTCAATCAGTTTCTGAGAGCTTGATTTGCCGAAAGCCATAACCTCCATATAACAACCCACAGCATGCTTAAGGTGCTGGACTAACGGCACAAAATCTCCATCTCCGCTGATAAGCACAACTGCATCAAGCTTTGGCGCAAGCTCAATCGTATCCATAGCAATTCCGATGTCCCAGTCTCCCTTTTTAGCCCCTCCATAGAATACCTGAAGGTCTTTTGCTTTGACCTCATAACCCAAGCTCTTGAGCGCCTCAAAAAAATTGCTTTCATCCTTCACATCTGCCTTTATGACATAGGCAATTGCCCGGATAAGCTGCCTGCCTCTAACAGCTTCTTGGAGGATCGTTTTGAAATTGACCTTGGCTTTGTAAATATTCCTCGCAGAATAATACATATTCTGAACATCCACAAAGACTCCCACTCTCTGTTCCCTGTAAATATTATCGCTCGTTCTATCACTCATTTTCCTATTTCCCTTCCTCGTTGTTATGATCCGTTAATCTCCTCTTTAGAGCTTATAGTAAAGGAAAACGAGATGTCAAAATATTTCTCAGGATATTAAGCATCTACATTTCCGTTATTAGAAAAGGTTTTGGGAAATAGCCTGGCTCCCTTCAGATTTTCAACGCCGTTCTCCCCTCGCTCTGATCAGCCGGCTGCGTAACTCACCGGGGTCAGGCCTTGCCATCGGAAAAGGATATTTTCCCGCACTCTTGCCTTCGTGGCATTCCCTATGATAAGGCCTGACCCCATACTCGCCGCCTGACTCTGCCGGATTCCCTCGAAGAGAGAATTCTCGAACAAGATAGGAGAAAAAAATTCGTGATTAAGAAGAGCTCCAAAAAAGCTAAGAAACAATTTTTAGCTCTATCTCATTCTTTTTATGTTTTTCGGAAGATTTCATCTCTAACTTGTAATCTCCAGGAAGAATATTTTGAAAATCTAAGAGATAAACTTCATTCAGAATCTTTGATCTCTTATCAAAGAAAGACTCAATCTTCTCCGCTGCCAGATTCAAGGTTACGTCTTCATCTTTAGAGAGAGTGAATTCAGGAGAAAAATCCTGAGTTTGCTTTCGGCAATAAACTTGTAGATAAAGAGCCACCTTTTCTCTCTTATTAAACACATTTTCCACAGCCGGATATAATCTATGCTTGGAGAGAGCAAGACAGCCATCCTTTCTAGAGATAGAAAAAGGAATTTTATCTTCTTTTACCTCATTCCTTAAAAAGCCGAGAATGGAACTTATGATACTCAAAGGGATTTCCTTCTTGGTGTCTGGTATTTTTATGGAAGTCTCCCATCCTCCGATTCGATCCTCAGGGTGTTTTAGGATTACTCTGGTCTCATATTCCCCTGGCTCTAGCTTAAGCCCTGAAGTCGTGAAGGCATGATAGAGAGAATCAGCACCTTTCTCGAGTGAATCCTTTATCTGAATCTCAATCTCACCAAAATGGACTTTTCTCTCTTCCCACTCGTTAATGCCAAACATCATAGCCAGTTTTTCAGGAGGGCTCA
>JGI24422J19971_10003229_pt1 | contig 10198 bp, 15 predicted proteins | sample DeeMarSWOR152_54_FD_19971 | JGI IMG/M metagenome (IMG submission 19971)
CGGGCGTATCAGCCGATGTTCATAAGTCACTACAAGGCCTCCTGGGTGCGTGGCGAGCGATTCCCCGAGCCGGCCTGGCCGGGCCATGGCTGGGACCGTAAACGCTTGGAGCAGCACTATCAAAAATGGGCTGACCTTGCCAAAAAAGGAGTTGGCGTGCACTGCGGGGAGGGCGGCGCGTATAACAGGACGCCTCACAGGGTAGTGCTGGCATGGCTGCGGGATGTCCTGGAGATTCTTACCGGCCACGGCATTGGCCTTGCGATGTGGAATTTCCGCGGGTCGTTCGGCATTCTCGATTCAGGCCGCAAAGATGTCCAATATGAGGACTTCCATGGCCACAGGCTCGACCGCAAGCTGCTGGAACTACTGCAGGAGTTCGATTAAGCCTGTTACGAGTCAATCCGTATTTTGGGTCGGTTCCTACCCCCGTTTTCAGTACTAAGAACTAAGAATCTTCGTCCCCGTACTGAAATACATCGTCTATCTGTACCCCGAAGGTTCGGGCTATTCTAAAGGCCAAAGGCAGTGAAGGTGCGTACTTGCCGGCTTCGATGGCAATGATAGTCTGGCGGGTTACGCCTGCACGGTCGGCCAGTTGCTGCTGCGTCATTTCGCCATTTTCAAAACGCAGCCGGCGAACCTGGTTCTGTAGGGTGTCTTTCTTTTCACCTTTCGCCATCTTTGCCTCCCCAGCCGTACTGAGATAGAACCGCTAAGGACAAAATAAGAACGAAGATAACCAGGACGAGGTAAATCACGGCTGAGAGTTCATCCATCGTTATGGGTATGGTACTTTGTAAACCAAGGACGAAAAAAGCTGCGATGAAGGCCAGACCAGACATAACAGCAAGCAGGATGAAGCTGACCAGCAACGCTTTTTTAATAATCCTTTTGTCGCGTTCGTCCATGTCAACTTCGCGCGTGTCCTTCTTTCTCTCAATAAGATAAATAGGTACAAGTAAAAGACCACCCCAGACAGCGCTGACCAGTAACTTTATTGGCCAGCCGACAATCGTATCAAGCAAGTCGAAGACGACAATCCCCGCGAGTAAAAATGACAGCAGCACCCCATACAAAGCCCCTTTTTGTGTCTTATTCATGATTTTTCCCCTTTACCCCCCAGCCATATTGAATCAGAATCGCTAATGACATCGCAAAAACTTGGCATAGCACAGCTACTGGCAACAGAAAAGGAAACCATGTCGTTGGTATTCTTGCCTCTGGGGCTATGGCAAGCGGCACGTAGGAAACGAGGATTACAAGTAGATACACTGTGCCGAAGCCGGCTAAGTAAGCATTTTTCTCAATTAACTTATCGCGTTCGTCGAATGTAACGGCGCCCTTATCCTTAAAACGACTAATCAATATAATCACCCCACAGGCTAAAATGGCGCCAGGTAAAGCAATAGCGATTTTGGGAACGGCCGGAACAAAACGTCGCATTACGATTGCTGTAATTACAAGAAATAAACCGAGCGACGATGTGATAAGCGAGGTTAAGGCTATTTTCTGTGCTCTGTTCATAGGATTTCTCCTTTTTACCTTACTTTTCTTTTAATTATGTAAAGTATGCTAAACATAATGTAAAGTAAGCTATACTCTATGTCAAGTATAATTTACATTTTTTGTAAAAATTTTTCCTGAAACAGTCCGTTCTGTCGCCTAATTTTGTTGTAAGTCTTCTTACGACAAGCTATTACGATAAAAAACTGGATGCTGTTTTTTTGTGAACATTGGAAAAAAAGTTCTGTTTTTTGTGTTTGCATTTGCGCACAACTGAGAGATCCGGCAGATCGAGTTTTTGGAAGTGATAGGTAAAAGAATCTGCTGCTCAAATTCCTTGCATATTTCCGATATATAGCTAAATGGCAGTTATTGACTTGCGAACAAAACAATGTCCGTTTTGCGCCGAGATAATTCAGGCTCAGGCCATAAAATGCCGATTCTGTGGAGAATTTCTTAACAGTGCCAGGGCTAAGGCCTTAGAGGCTGTCTCAGAATCAAATTCTCAGTCATCCGGGGACGAAGAATCGAACGATAACGTCCTGTTTGCGGGCAGGCCGTCCCTTTGGGCAATTGCACCGACGATGGTCAAGGGTCTTTTCTTTCTTGTTGTGGCGGGTCTCTTGGTAAAGCTGCCTGTTGAAAACCTGGCCGGCAGCCTGCTCGGTTTGAAACTTACCGAAGAGCAGTTTTTGGCGTTCGAGTTTTATAGGGTTCTGGCTGGCGTGGCGCTTGCAATACTCGTTGTGGTCTTTCTTGTAGCAAAGGCCGTCATGCTCAAGATGATTTACTATGAGGTGACCGCCGATAGGATTGAGTGGAGCAGGGGAATTCTCGACAGAAGGGTTGACAATCTGGATATGTTCAGGGTGATAGACCTGAAGCTTCGCAGGAGCCTGCTGGACTGCATATTGGGGGTGGGCACTGTGGGGTTGATAACGACCGACAAGACGGATCCGCAGTTTGTCTTTGAAAAGATACGGGATTCGCGCAGACTCTATGATATTATTAAGAGAGCCAGTCTTGAGGCGGACCGGCGAAGCGCCGTCGTACACCTNGANTANGATTAAGANNCTCTATCAAAATGAACGTAATCTCGCTTTTCAGTACTGATATGNCTGATTTTTAAGTCTTTTTGTTAGAGCCNCTNAGAGCTNTNATGCTCGTCCGGAACATATTCAATCAAATCTCCGGGCGTGCAGTTCAATGCTTTGCATAAGCTGTTCAAAGTCGAAAAGCGAATTGCCCGGGCTTTGTTTGTTTTGAGAATGGACAGGTTGTTTACTGCCAGACTTGTTGCCTCTGCCAAGTCTTTCAGTTTCATTCGCCGGTCCAAAAGCACATAATCGAGTCGAATATTAATCATTTGTTGACCTCCTTTTAGACAAGCGTTTTTGATTCTTCGATAACCGGCATAATCCGGCGCAAAATCTTGCTCAATCCTACCAAAATCAAAGCTTTTGCTGTAGCGGGCAGCAGCGAGCACAGCAACTCCCAAAAAAGCCAGGACCAAGTCATATGCCTTCTAAAAAAGAAGAACAAAACAGCACCCACAACTAAAACGACTGCGTATATGTAGAGAATTTTGTCTGCGTTACGCAGAATCCAGGCTGGTTGATATTGCCTTTCACATAGGTACCTGATAAACTGTGCGATGCCCAGTGCTACAAGACCAAGAAGCATAATGTTCAAGGTCGCTTGTATGTGGATAAACAGGGAATATGATGGATGTCGGCTATCCGTCAAGGTTCCCGATAGGAATTTTACACCAACCATCATGGGAGGCACGATCAGAAACAACCATCCGATGATTCGAGCTGCAACGCAATAAAACACAAACAACCGTCTGTTTTTCTCAATGAATTCGTTCATAATACAATTTCTCCTTTCTTAAATTTTTTGATTTCAATTAAATTTCGTGTAATTATAAACGATTATCGTGTATTTATCAACGAAAAAAATAAAATTTTTCAAAAAGATTTTTAGTTTGTATAGGGAGTTAAAACAGCATAAACGCAGCAAAATGGCAGGTTCAGACTGTGTGGGCCTGACGCTCAAGTTCGAGCATCTTCTTTTTGAGGGATATACCGCCGGGGGCGCTGAAGCCGCCGATTGTGCCATCGCTGTGGACAACACGATGGCAGGGGATGATTAAAGGCAGCGGGTTTCTGGCAAGTGTATTGCCGACGGCTCGACTTGAGGCGGGTCGGCCTAATCTTTTCGCTAATTCCGAGTAGCTTATCGTCTGGCCGAATTTTATCTCCCTGCAGGCGGTTAGAACAGAGGCACCAAAAGCGCTAAATCCATCTATTGCGATGGGAATATCCGGGCCAAAGTTAACACAATCACCTTCAAAATAAGCGGCTATTTGTTCTTGAAGCGTTTTGAAAAGGTCTTTGTCGAACTCGATACTCGATTCTCGATTCATCGGCGACAGATTCTTTAGCAGTTGGGATTCGGCCTTCTTGGGCTCGGGCAGAGGCAAACAAGTTCCATAAAGGGCGTATCTGGAACCGGCAAGGCCAAAGTAGCCCCATCTTGTCTCGAAAATTATATATTTTATCGCTTTTTGCATTTTTTTGCTTATAATTGCGTGCTCAAATATTATTAGTGAGCCAAATTCATTGACGCAAGAGCAAAATTCCGTTATATATAATAGTTTTATAAAAAAGCGGCTGACGGCGGATAGTGCAAAGATTTGCTTACAATTAAAGTTTTGATTTGTTACTTGTTAATTTATGTCTCTTGAAGAGCTAAGAAAGCGAATAGACGAGCTTGACCACCAGCTTGTCAAGCTGCTCAATGAGCGTGCGCGTGTTGTCGTAGAGATAGGAAAATTAAAGAACAAAACCGATAAACCCATATACTCACCGGACCGCGAAAAAGAGATATTTGCTAAGATAGCCGAGGCCAACGAAGGCCCGCTGCCGGATAAGTGCCTGGTGGCTATTTGGCGTGAGTTGATGAGCGGCTCTTTTGTCCTGGAAAGGCCATTGCGGATAGGCTATCTTGGCCCCGGCGGCAGTTTCAGCCATACTGCAGTGATGCTCAAATTCGGCCAAAGTGTCGAATACGAGCCGTTGGCGGATATCACAAGTATCTTTGATGAGGTCAGCAAAGGTCATTGCGATTTGGGCCTTGCGCCTGTAGAGAATACCATGGGTGGCGGCGTAATAGAAACGCTTGATGCCCTGATAGATTCGGACGTCAAGGTCTGCGCCGAGGTGCTGATGGCAATCCATCACAATCTTCTGGCAAACTGCCGCTCCGAGGAGATCGAGAAGATTTATTCGAAGCCGGAAGTATTCGCCCAGTGCAGAAACTGGCTAAGCGCCACCTTTAAAGGGGCGCAGACTGTCCCCGTTGCCTCCACCGCCAAGGCTGCGCAGATGGCCGCTGATGAGCCCAATGCCGCGGCCATCGGCTCCAGCGTCGCTGCGGAATTGTATGGGCTGAAAATCGTCTGCGAAAATATCGAGGATATTGCTAATAATATAACCAGATTTCTGGTTATCAGCAAAGAAGACGCAAAGCCGACCGGCGAAGATAAGACCGCTATATTGTTCAGCACAGCTCACAAGGCCGGCGCCCTGGCGGACGTGCTCGATGTCTTCAAGCGATATAATATCAATCTGACGAATATAGAGTCCAGGCCCAGCAGAAAAAGGCAGTGGGAGTACTATTTCTTCGTGGATTTTTTAGGGCACAGGACGGATAAACAGGTCCGAGAGGGGCTGGAAGAGGCACGTAAGCATTGTTTGCAGCTTTCGATATTGGGCAGCTTCCCGAGAGCAGTGGAACTGCTTTAATTGTGGCTCGTTGCCCCTGACACCACCGACAAGGCACGACCCGCGGGTCACGAAGATAGGAGATTTTTATGAGAAAGCCATTTGTAGCCGGTAACTGGAAAATGAACACTGACAGCTACAGCAGCGTAGAGCTGGCTGAGCGTATTGCTTCCGGGGCAATGGATGTAGCGGCGAGCGGAAGAGTAACTGTGGCGGTTTGTCCACCTTTTGTTTATCTGCAGGCTGTGGCCAAAGCTCTTAGTGCATCAAATGTTNCCGTTGGCGCCCAGGATATNTACATAGAGAGNAAGGGAGCTTTTACNGGCGAGATAAGNGCCTCAATGCTAAAGGATATTGGCTGTACCTATTGTCTCTGTGGNCATTCGGAACGCCGGCACGTAATAGGTGAGACNGATGAGCTGGTAAATAAAAAAGTTGCTGCTGCTCTTGGCGGNGGNCTTTTGCCGATATTATGTGTAGGCGAGCTGCGCGCCGAGCGCGAGGACTCGCAAACAAATGAAGTTGTAACTCGGCACATGAAAAATGGCCTGGCTGGCTTAAGTGCNGAAAAGGTCTCAGCGGTAACNATAGCTTATGAGCCGGTCTGGGCCATCGGGACAGGACTGACGGCAACGCCGCAACAGGCCCAGGAAGTGCACGATTTTATACGAAACCTGCTGCTTGAGATGTATGATGGCCGGTTAGCTCAGGAAATGCGCATCCTCTACGGCGGCTCGGTAAAACCCGAAAACGCAGCAGAGCTGATGGCTGAGCCGGATATAGACGGGCTGCTGGTCGGCGGGGCAAGTTTGAAGGCCGATGATTTTCTTGCCATAATTCATGCGGCAGTGTAGTTGACAATTGGCTATTGAAAGGAAAAAACAGAAACCCTGATTCCGCAGCAATAGAAAATAGAAAATAATAAATAGTCAATTGAAAGGGGAACAAATATGGCTGCTTTCCCATTTTTGGCAGTAAGTTTTATTCTTAAGATAGTCGCCGTCCTGTTCGTTATCTGCTGCGTGGCGCTGATTCTAATTGTTTTGATTCAGAAGGGCAGAGGCGGTGGTTTGAGTGGGGCCTTTGGCGCCGGCATGGTAGGCGGTATTTTGGGGTCAAAGACCGGTGACTTCCTTACCTGGGTTACAATTGTGCTGGTTGGGGCGTTCCTGACTCTTGCGGTGGTTATGGCCAAATTCTACAAACCGACCATTAGTGATTTTGGAGCAGACCAGCCGGCTCAGCAGGAGCAGCTCACAGATTTGGAACCACCCGCCATTGGCGACATTGGTGCTACGACCGAAGATACTAATGACCGCACCGATGCAAATTTGCCCGCTGGCTGATTTCGTCGTGCGTCATCCGTCGTGTGAAAAGGGATTAACCGAAGAGAACGCTGAGAAGAAAATAAAAAATCCGCGACCTTTGTGGACTCGGCCGTGACAGAAAGTGAATACTCACGCAATATGAAGTAAAAGTGTAGTGCTATGATAAATAGTATGACCGGCTATGGACAGGCACAGGGTGAGGTTAACGATGTAAATTACGTCGTTGAAGTCAAGGCGGTCAACAACCGTTACTTCAAGACCATTATAAAACTGCCGGAGCTGGTGGCATTTCTGGAAAAAGACATTGAAAAGCTTCTTCGGAAGAGTTTGTCACGCGGGACGGTAAATTATGTGCTTCGGCTCAAAGATGTATCGGCAAATGCGCTCTTTGATATAGATGAGACGGCTTTGCAGGCGGTTGTCGAAAAATTGAGCCGGGTTGGGTCCTCAGTTGATACTAATAGGACGATTGATATTGGCAGCTTGTTGAACTTGCCTGGAATTATTCGGCCGACCTCGCCGGATGAAAAAATGGCCGAGCAAATCAGGGAGGTGGTTTTGAAAATTAGCCAGGAGGCGATTGATAAGCTCAGACAGATGCGTGCCACCGAAGGGGAATTCCTGGAGGCTGATTTGAAAAAGCGCTGCGGAGCAATAGAGCAGGACCTTGAGCGAATACGTGCTCGCAGTACCGCTGTTTTGCAGGAGTATGCAACGAGGTTAAAGAAAAGAGTCAATGAGCTCCTCGCACACGCAGAGCTGAAGCTGGATGAGGAAGTGCTTGCCAGAGAAGTGGCGATTTTTGCAGATAGATCGGATATATCTGAGGAGATTGCTCGCTTGGATTCGCATCTGCAGCAATTTGCTCAGAGCTGTCAGGCAAATGGACAGGCGGGACGAAGGTTGGATTTTATCGGCCAGGAGATGCTCAGAGAGGCTAATACCATTGCCAGCAAGGCTTCCGATACCGAGATTACCCGATGGGTGGTTGATATAAAATGCCAGATAGACCGTATTAAAGAACAGGTTCAGAACGTAGAGTGATAGAATTATATCGGTGCTCGGTGAGAAGCGAGAATCAAGTATTAACAGTTATGAATGAAGTAAAGGGCAGAAAAGGCAAAGTTGTGATAGTGAGCGGCCCGTCTGGTGTCGGCAAAAGCACTATCTGCAAGGAGGTAGTGAAGCGGCTGGATAATGTTTATCTTAGCGTTTCGGTCACTACGCGGCCGAAGAGCGAAAACGAAGTCGACGGTGATGACTATTGGTTTATATCAGAACAAGAGTTTCAAGAGCGCATCGATAAGCGCCTGCTGCTGGAACATGCTGAGGTGTTTGGGCATCTATACGGGACACCGAAGGACAAAGTTGAAGAGGCGCTGCAAAGCGGCCGTACCGTTATTTTGGAAATCGACGTTCAAGGAGCCAAACAGGCCAAGGTGATTTTCCCGGATGCGATAATGATTTTTATCTTACCGCCAAGCGCAAAGGTCCTGGCGGAACGTATAGACCATAGAGGCAGAGAAGACACTGAAGACGCTGAAGAAAGATTGGATGAGGCAGGTACCGAAATCGCGGCTGCCTGGCAATATTATAAACACATGGTTATAAACGAGGATTTACAGCAGGCAGTAAGCGAATGTGTGCAAATTATCGAGAGCGCGAGCAGTGAGTCGTGACCCGTGACACGAGCGACAAACCACGAGCTGCGAAACATAAAAGGGACACCAAACGCAATCCCTGCTCCCCGCTTTCGCGCCGACAGGTTTACCCCTGCGTAGGAAGGGACAAGCTTGCACTCGCAGAAGCGGGTGGGTATTTGCGATCCTCCTGTGGCGGACTGGTGTGCGAACCTGCAAAGATGGAGCTTAGGCCCACAACTGGGTTACCATCCCCGCCATCGCAGGGACGACTTATTACAAAATGGGCCCGAACCCCCATACGAGGTAAAAGATGATAGACGAGTTTAAGAGTGAGGAAATAGTTAACAAAGCTGGCGGTAAATTCAGATTGACGGCGCTGATTCAAAGACGGCTGGGTGAGCTTTTGCATGGCGCTCGGCCATTGATTGAGGACACCAAAGGCAAAACGATGCTTGAAATTGTTGTTCAGGAAATCATGCAGGACAAGATCGCTATCGACGACGGATTTACCCCGGAGGCCGCAGAAGACACAGAGAAACCTTAACAAAAAACGTTTTCTCAATGCTCTTCCCGCCCCTGTTGCAGGGGTCGGGGCTCGTAGAAAGAGCATATCGAGAAACAGGTCTTGAGATATGAGATGCTTGACAATCTAAATATTTTGCTGGGTGTCGCCGGTGGAATCGCTGCCTACAAGGCCGTTGACTTGGCCAGCAAGCTTACAGCCGCCGGCGCCAGTGTAAATACGGTTATGACGGACAGCGCCTGCCAGCTTGTTGGCCTGAAAAGCTTCGAGGCTATTACACAATCAGCCGTTTTTACCAGTTTGTGGGGCAATCGTGATTCGAATTTCGAAAAACCCGCGCATATAAACCTGGCTGATTGGGCTGATATTATTGTCGTGGCACCTGCGACGGCCAATATTATTGGCAAAATTGCAAACGGCATCTGTGATGATTTGCTCAGCACCACCCTTTGTGCCTGTTGGCCCCTCATTAAATCGGGTGCCGCACTTTTGGCTCCTGCGATGAACGATAATATGTGGACAAACCCGGCTGTGCAGCGCAATGTCGAGACGGTAAAAGAGATGGGCTTTAAGCTGATAGGTCCTGTAAAGGGCCGGCTTGCCTGCGGGACCGAAGCTATCGGAAGAATGGCTGAACCACAGGATATTTTAGAGGCAATTGAAAAAATCGCTTCGCAGATTAAGAAGCACAAATCGTGAATCGGACCACGAGTCACGAGATACAAACTTATGCACTTTTTGATCACAGCAGGCGGCACCCGGGAATATATTGACCCGGTCCGCTTTATTTCCAACGCAAGCAGCGGCCGAATGGGTTACGCCCTTGCCCGGGCAGCGCAAAAGGCGGGACACAAGGTAACGCTCATTAGCGCTTCGAATTTACAGCCGCCGGTTGGCGTTGAGTTTGTCGGCGTCGATAGCGCTGCTGAGATGTTTGAAGCGGTTAAAAATTTCTTTGCTAAATGCGATTGCCTTATTATGGCTGCGGCTGTGGCTGATTACACTCCTGTCCGACAGGCTAAAACTAAAATCAAAAGGACCAGCAAGCCCCTTACTATCAGATTAAAACCGACGGTTGACATCCTGAAATGGGCAGGGGCACATAAAAATTCGAAATTCCGCCGTCGGCGGTTGGTTGTTGGTTTTGCCCTCGAAGACAAAGCTGTTCGAGCGCGAGCTGAGAAAAAGCTGAAGGAAAAGAACCTTGATATGATAATTGCCAACACTCCTGCTGCAATCGGTGCCGAGAAATCAACCATCCATATAAAAACGCCGGATTCTCCCTGGACCAAAATCGAGAACGCCACCAAAGCAACTCTCGCAAAGGCAATAATCGCTACAACCGAGAAAACTTTTCACTAAAGCCACCGACCAAATGGCTGACCCAGATAATGGCCGCGTGACATAGTT
>JGI24422J19971_10003230_pt1 | contig 10195 bp, 5 predicted proteins | sample DeeMarSWOR152_54_FD_19971 | JGI IMG/M metagenome (IMG submission 19971)
TGACCAAGCCATCTCAGATTACACCAAGGCCCTTGAGATAGACCGAACGTCTGCTACGGCCTACAACAATCGAGGCATTGCCTACAGAGCCAAAGGCAAATATGACCTGGCTATCTCAGACTTTGACAAGGCCCTTGAGATAAACCCAAAGTTTGCTGCGGCCTACAACAATCGCGGGAATGCCTACAATGCCATGGGTAAATATGACCAGGCCATTTCAGATTACACCAAGGCCCTCGAGGTAAATTCAAGGTCTGCTACGGCCTACAATAATCGCGGCAATGCCTACAATGCTAAAGGCGAATATGACCTGGCGATCTCAGACTTCGACAAGGCCCTTGAGATAAACCCAGGGTTTGCTACGGCCTACAACAACCGCGGCAATGCCTACAATGCTAAAGGCGAATATTACCAGGCCATCTCGGATTACAACAAGGCCCTTGAGATAAATCCAGGGTATGCTGAAGCCTACTTCAATCGCGGGTTTGCGTATGGCGTTAAAGGCGAATATGGCCGGGCCATCTCAGATTACAACAAGGCCATTGAGATAAATCCAGAGGATGCTAAAACTTACATCGACCGGGGGCTGGCCTATTATAATAAAGGCCAATATGACCAGGCGATATCAGACTGCACGAAGGCAATTGAGATAAATCCGAAGTATGTTACGGCCTACAACATTCGTGGGGCTGCCTATGCCGCTAAAGGCAAATATGACCAGGCCAACTCAGATTACAATAAGACCCTCGAGTTCAGAAGCGCCACCTCCCCCCTCGCCTTACCCCGAAAATGTGTAACGACGGGACCCTTGATGTAGAAAACAAAAAAATAATGAGAGTGACGTGAAAAAGCCAGCGTGAAAGCTCTCTCTGAAGGCGACAATGAGGCGCTGGACGTCCTCGATTTATTACTTCTAAAAAAACTAACGAGGCGAAGGGCTGCGGAAGGCCTCGCACGTCGATACCTGCAGTATGGACCAACATAGCTTATCATTAAGTGGGATTGTTGTCATAAAGATCACCCGCAAACGGAAGCGCGACGCAGCCGAAACTGTGATTTTAAGCTGAAAAATTGGTCTGGATTTTGTCTTCAGAGATTCACAGCGGGGTCAGATAAGGAGTATTTAGAACATACGACCAACCACCCCAACCAGAGCCTCGTCGGTCTTGGAGCTTTAGCCATACGTGCATTATCCAGCCTTCGTCATAGCCCACGTTGCCGTAGAACCGGTATTGCCAACACCACCCCGATTGTGATACAATGCCTACTGGCCTGGGCGGAGGATAGAGTAAGGGATGGAATGGACCCGACTGCTCAGGGCAAGGGCTGAGGTCGGAGACGGGGGGAGAACCGCATCGCTGCACTGCTTCAGCCGGTGTCCGGGATTGATAGGACGAAGCTCAAAATGAAGCAACAATCAAGAAGACGATTTATTGGATCGTGCTTCGTAGCGGCAGGGCTTGGCTTTACTGTTATTCGCGGAGGATGTAAGAAAAAAGAAACGTCGCCGTCTGAGTCTGGCAACCGCGGCCGCCAGCACAAAACGCCACCCGCACCCGAAGGGACAGCAACAATCGACCCGGCCTCCTTCGAGCCTGCGTATTTGAGACTACACAGAAGCGGAGAGCTAAAAAGGAGAGGGGAAGAACTATGGAAGCGAATGCGGCCCTGTAGGCTTTGCCAAAGAACGTGCGGAGTCGACCGGCTCGACGGCAAGGCGGGGTTTTGTCAGGCTACCTCCCAACTCGTAATATCGTCATGGCAACGGCATTTTGGAGAGGAAGAACCTCTTGTGGGAAGAGGAGGTTCAGGGACGATATTCTTCACTCATTGCGGGCTTAGATGTGTCTTTTGCATAAACCATGAAATCAGCTTGGAAGGAAAAGGAACCCCCAGAAGCATTGAGGATTTGGCACAGATGATGCTCATTCTTCAAGAATGGGGATGCCATAACATCAATGTTGTTACGCCTACCCACTACTCTGCGCATATTGTCCTTGCGCTTGATATAGCAGCAGCCAAAGGTCTTAGACTTCCTCTCGTATACAATACGTGCGGGTGGGAGCGCCTGGAGATACTCAAAATGCTCGACGGCATCGTAGACATCTACCTGCCCGACTTCAAATATGCCTCTGGTGATATGGCAGCGAAATACTCAACCTGCGTGCCGTCCGACATCAAGTATGCGCATTCCGAAGTGGGGAAAAGATACTCGTCTACAGAGATCTATCCGGAGCTTACCAAAACGGCCCTACTTGAAATGCATCGCCAGGTTGGGGTGGGGAAACCTGCCAGCGACGGTCTTATGTATCGGGGATTGATGATACGTCATTTGGTCATGCCATCCGGAGTCAGCGGGACAAAGGAGGTAATTGGATGGATAGCGAGGAACCTCCCTAAGGACACCTATCTCAACATCATGTCGCAGTACACGCCGATGTACAAAGCACACGAGTATCCAGCGATAGCCCGCAGAATAACGCGCGAAGAATATAGCGAAGCCATTCGAGCAGCAAGGCAGGCAGGCCTCACAAATGTCGAAATTCAGGGGTATCGGTCTCTATAGAATTCTGCCAGGCTAAAGTAAGCTGTTTGGTGTTTTTCATTGGTGTGCCATGACGGACCGAGCTGAAAATAAAAGAGCCAAATTGCGCTGGCTGCGGGCAGGGGTGCAGATAGTCTGCTTCGGCTTGTTCGTTTATCTCGCTCTTGCGGCTCGGTTCAAGTGGAAGTCGCCGTTGCCTTATGATCTATTTTTACGCTTCGATCCGGTTGTTTGGCTTATGGTCTCCGCCGCCGGACGTGAGGCCGCGATCTATGGTTCTTTCGCCCTTATACTTGTTGTTGCGACCGCGTTGTTTGGCCGGGTGTTCTGCGGCTGGGTATGTCCGCTGGGCACCGCGATAGACGCAGCGCAATTTGTACGGGGTCGTAGGCCGAGCGGTTCGCTCGTAGAACGGCTGTCGAGCGTCAGGTTTTGGGTGCTCATTTTACTCATCGGCGCAGCGGTAGCTGGTGTGAACTTCGTTGGGTGGCTTGACCCTCTGGTGATGAGCTCGCGTGCGCTGCACCTTGGCAGTAGGGCACGGTTGGACTGGCCAGCCGCAGTGGTTGGATGGACGGTTGTGGGAGCGGTGATCGGTCTTGTGTTCTTCGCGCCACGGTTCTGGTGCCGAACGCTCTGTCCCTTAGGTGCGGCTCTATCGCTGATAGCGCGCTTAGCTCCATATCGTCGGCGAGTCGGGGAGTCCTGCACCGAGTGCGGGGCATGCTCCGCCGCCTGCCCGATGGGACAATCCCGAATCAAGAACTCGCCAACCGAGTGCATCGGCTGCCGGAGGTGCGAGGCGGCCTGTCCAGAGCAGGCCATTGCATTCACACTTGACATAAGTTCGATCCGTGGGAACCACCGTTCCGAACGAGGGCAGCCGATTAATCCTTGGCGACGCAGGTTTGTTCTCGGTTTAGGTTCACTCGCAGTTGGCGGGGTGACGAGGTTCATTGTGCGCGCCCGGTCGAGTCGTACGTTACTACGGCCCCCCGGTGCGCTGAGCGAGCAACGGTTTGTAGCGCGCTGTGTGGGTTGCGGCACGTGCTTAGCTATCTGCCCCACGGGTGGGCTGTTACCGCTGTTCTCGGCCAATCGGCTCGATGCCGTCTTCACTCCGAGGCTTGTGCCGCGAGTGGGCCCATGTTTGCCAGACTGTACCGCCTGTGGTGAAGCTTGCCCCACCGGCGCGATACAAAGAGTTCCAGTAAAGAGGAAGAAGACAATTCAGATTGGCCTTGCAGTCATAGACCGTGCACGGTGTATACCTTGGGCCGGCGGTGAGAGATGCGTGATATGTTTGGACGCTTGCCCTGCTGATTATGATGCGATAGAACTGCGGCGGACGGGGACAGGCGAGTTTCGCCCATATGTAAAGGAACGGCTGTGCACAGGCTGCGGAATCTGTGAATATAAATGTCCCGTGGAAGGCGAATCCGCGATCCGAGTGGTCGCGGTGAAGGAAATGATTGCTGCTAAGTAGGTCTTTCTGGTGCTGGAGGTACCTTTCAAAGCGTCCGGACTGATAGAAGTAAACCCTGTGCCTCATTGCTTTCCTGGCCTTGTCAACAAGATCATCTTTGACAGCGAGAGCGCGAACAGCGCCAGCATTACGGGGGACTGAAGACCAAAAACCTATTGCCGATGCTGAAGTTTGTATTGCCTATTTTGAGCTGAAAAATGGGTCTGGATTTTGTTTCCAGAGATTCATAGCTAGATTGGTCAGCTTAAATTATCCAAAAAACATTCTATTGTTTATTTTGTATAATGTCCTTGTAGAATTCTAATAAATCTTTGTCCTGTTTCTCCCACTCCATCAGCCTACGAGCTTGAAGATCACCATGCAAAGAAACATCACGAATGAATTTTTCCTGGCTTATTCCGACTTCCGTTCCATAATATATTATCTTCGGCTGGTCAATTGAGAATTGAATCTTTACTGCTTCTTTCAATACTTCTATACTATTGTTGCACTCGAATAAAAATCTGTCCATATCATGATTATCCAAAAATGTCGGAAGATAGAAGTTCGATGGAAACTTCCTGTAATGCCTTTGTAATTGATGAATCACCTTTTCTTTTGAAATCCTTTTTTTAACAAAATCGCTAACAAAACCCTGGAAAGCAAAATCAAGAACTCCATCAAGCTCCCCAATATATTCTTTGAAAAGAGCGTCCGATGCCTCTCCCTGAAACCATTTCAGATATTTTCTTCGAATATTTATGGTCTTAAGCTCTTTAAATTTTATTCCCCTCATCCATGCTTCCCCGATAAGAACACAGTCCGGGTAATCATTTTTTACTTCTTCCCGAAAAGCCTTCCAAAACTTGTGTTTGGGGCCGATGCAGTGGTCGAGCCTATAGCCGTCAAAACCCAAATTTAACCAATATTTAGCGGAATCAATAATATGAATGAACGTCTCCTGGTTATCTAAGTTCAATTTCGGCAGCTCTTTGAAACTGAGAAAGCATAAATAATCATCAGGCCAATTTTTGAAATAAAACCATTCTTTGTACTTACTGTTTACATTCTCTTGTGCATCAAGGAAAAAGGGGTGTTTATGTGAACAATGATTCGGTACAAAGTCGGTAATTATTCTCATCCCTGNTTTGTGGACGTTGTTTATCAGCTCTATAAGGTCATCTTTGTCTCCAAAATGCGGGTCTACTTNAAGAAAATTCGTGATATGATAACCATGATATGCACTTGTCTCGTAGAAAGGAGAAATCCANANGGTGTTTATTCCAAGCTCCTTAATATAATCCAGCTTGTCAATTATCCCCTTAATATTCCCTCCAAGAAATTTTGGCTTGTCCCATTCATTTGACCTATATCCTGCAAATCGGTCTATTAGAATGTGATAGACTGTTGCGTTCTTAAACCATTGAGCTGACATAAGGATTGGCCTGCGCCTTCTAAGAATTTCGTATTTGTTTATTTCCAATGATTTATACAAAGTTCTCGATTCATTGTCAAAGAGAACTACATGCTTCATATGATTTGCCCCCGCTATGAATCCCTGAAAACAAAATCCAGAGTGGGCCAAGGTAAGCTGTTGTGAGTCAACTGGACAATACAGCCTGGTCATAACCGGGAATATGATGATCGCATTGATTTTCTCTGCTCAGGATTATGTGAGACAAGAGCGATACAGCTTTAACGCGAGCAAGACCGGTCTAATTATGAGAACGTGAAAAAAAGAAGAACATCTCAAATTGGCGTGCTTTGGCCTTAGAAACTGGAAGTGTTGACATAGGAGGTTAGCTATCAGCGAGCGTAAATAGCAAGCTACTAACCGATAAAGCCGCTGAGCTTGCTCAATAGTAGTTTACTTCTCATTGAGTGGAACTAAATTACATTTTTTATTCCACTCGTATAAATGCTTTTTTCGCGCAGCGATTAACGCATGGATAAGCCGAAAATTTATTTTTTCAGGCTCAGTTCCCTCTACTATCTGTTCAACGAAGCACATCAGCATTTCACGTTCGCTATGGAGGTCGTAAAACTCTATCGCTTGCCGAACAACCGTCTTGAATTCTTCATTGGATTTCCACGGTTTTGCAATGAACCTGAAAATCTCTCCCTCGTTGATAGCCGCCAGCAGTGTATCTGTGTCAGCATACCCCGACAGCACCATCCTGATGATGTGGGGATAATCCCTCTTGACGGTCCTGAGAAGCTCAAGTCCAGACATCTCGGGAATACGCATGTCAGTTACAATCACATGTACTTCACTCCGCTTGAGGATTTCAAGCGCTTCTTTCCCGCTACTTGCAAAGAGGGTTTCATATGGCTCTCCAAGAAGGCCTCTTCGTAGAGAACTCAGCACCTTTTCCTCATCGTCTACAAATAATACCGTTCTCTTTTCCATCGCTCATTATCTCCTTTTCGTAATTTTCTTTCGTACCAATTGGAAGCTTTATTGTGAACTTCGTGCCCTCACCAACAGTGCTGTCGACGAGGAGCTTGCCATTGTGCTTGTTTACCACAATGTCATACGAGACACTTAGCCCCAAGCCTGTACCCTTGCCAGCTGGCTTGGTTGTAAAAAATGGGTCGAAAACTTTTGAAAGCTTGTCAGGAGGAATCCCTGGCCCATCATCGGAGATTTCGCAGACCACCTCCCCTTCCTTCGCGTATGTCCTGATGGTGATAGTTCCTTTCTCGTCTCTTTCCTGAGATTTGATTGCCTGGGCCGCGTTTACGAGGATATTAAGGAATACTTGGTTTATCTGGCCAGAGTGGCAGAAGATCAGAGGCAGTTCGGAGAACTTAGTCTTGACATCCGCATCATACTTGATTTCATTCCTGGCCACTACAAGGGTGACTTCGATACCCTCGTTGACGTTGTATTCGTCACGGCTTCCTGGTTGGTCAATTCTTGAGAAGTCCCTGAGGTTCTGGATGATATTGGTGACCCTCTCCAGGCCTTCTCTGGAATCATCAAATAATCCCTGTATATCTTCGAGAATAAACTCTATTTGCCTGTCATCCCGGAATTGACCTATACCTTCTACCTTGTTTCGCAGTTCTGTTTTCCCCAAATGTTCGATTTGTCCAACGAGTTCGTCATACATTGCGAGCAGGTCCTGGATTTTCCTCACATAATCTTCGAGCGTCTGGAAATTACTGGCCACAAAGCTCACAGGTGTGTTCATTTCATGCGCAACCCCNGCTGCCAGCTGTCCGATTGACGCCAGTTTCTCGTTTTGTACCAGCTGTGATTGTGTTTCTTTCAGTTGACGGTGCGCACTTTCAAGCTCCTCATAAGCGTGCCTTATAGCCTCCTCCGCTCGCTTACGCTCGGTGATGTCGTAGAGTATTCCTTGAGTTCCGTTGACTTCACCGTGAATGTTTTTAGTAAAGGTAGAAAAGAGAGTGACATATATCCTCTTGCCTTTGGAAGTTTTGAGACCTAACTCCCTGATTTCAATATCCCCTTTTTCCAGCTCCCTTAAATACTGACTCCTCTCTTTCGGATCGATCCAAAACCGTTCCGGTAAAAAAGGTTGGTTGATCAATTCGGCTGGGTTGGAAATCTCCAACAGTTTCATAAATGCCGGGTTAACGTAGGTAATCTTCCCATCCGAATCGAGAGTATAGATGTTGCTTTCAGAATGTTCTATCAACCTGGAGTTTTTTTCTTCTTTAGCTTCCAGTTTCTTTTTCACTGCTCTAAAGATGTCTGTTTGAGTTACAACCCCACACAAATGCTCATCCTCCATAATAACCAGCCTGCGAACATGCATCTCATCCATAGTCCTGGAGGCGCTGAAGACGGAATGGCTGGAGGGTACCGTCATCACTGGAGAAGACATCACCTTCTCTACTTCGATATGAGCAGGATTCTTTTGAAGCGCAATTACTCTTTTGAGAAGGTCTCTTTCTGTAATAATACCCTGCACCTCATTTCCCTCCAGAGCTACGATACACGAGATATTGCGGGAGTTCATGATTTCTGCTGCTTCTGCAACGGTCGCTTTAGTCTGTATAACAGCCACATTACTACTCATTATATCTGCAACATCTTTCCACATACCATACGATGTAAGAGCTCGAGTCAGGTCAGTTTGCGTTACAATTCCCATCAGACGCTTTCCATCCAAGATGGGCAGCCGCTTGATATATTTGGCCTCCATAATTCTGCTGCCATCAACGATAGACAAATCAGGGGGTATACTCTCAACGGGAGAAGACATTATCTCCGCCACCGTCATCTTATCGAAATCCTTATCTTTGCCAGTAATCCTTTGGAGGAAGTCTTTTTCGGTAAGGATGCCTACCACGCTCCCATTGTCTACAACGACAATACAGGAAACGTTGTTATCAGACATCACCTTTGCGGCTGAGACCACAGTTTCCCCGGAAGCGATGGTAATCACATCTTTGTTCATCACGTCCCTTACTTTCAACCAGACCTGGGAGGAGGTTATCAAATGACCAGAGCGAATGTCCCCTAACTCCGTTTTTCCTAAATCGCCAAACTGTTTTTCATTCTCCATCAGCTTTACCTTCACCTGCATTTTTGCCAACTGTGACCAGCCCGACCTTGTGAACAACGATTTTCTCGGCGGTTACACTGGCCCAATATGATAATTCAGGTCTCTTCAAGGCTTCTTGACCTGCTCTTTATTCCAGTCAGCCAGCCTCCCCTCTTAAATCCGATCTGGCTAGTCTGAATCGATAAGAGCTATTTGCTCCTTTACAAGACTTTCTCTTCAATTTCGGCTTTACGCTGCTTCACTTCCGCTGCCAACCTGTCGCGTTCACTCTAGAGGTTGTAATATTCTACTGTCTCTCGGATAGACGGTTGCCCGTCTACCTGAGATATTAATCCCCATGTCGTGAATGTTCCCTATAGTCTACTTTCTGCGCATTTTTTGAGCGACTATCATATCGGCAGATATTAAGTCTGACATAAGCGGATAGTTGGGAGTATTCAGAAGAACGGCTTGACACCTGAGAGGCCCCTGTTCCGTGGTATGAGCGCTCTACGACCGTCCGATAATGACCACGTCTTTCGACGCAAAATTTGCCACTAATTTTGCCAAAAAATCGGTTTACTCATTACGGGGCAGCAGGAGCCGAAAAGTTACCCGTACAATTCACCGTAAGCAAACTGTAAGAAATTCCGTAAGACATCTAAAGAGATGAAGGCTTGGCTTAAAACAATACGGGGTAATCAAAAGGTTAAGAAATGGTGGCCAATAATGGAGGGAGAGCTAAGACCGCTTCGCTGGTACCAGGGTATTAGTCATGCGCGTTCGCTGAAGAATCCCTGGGTGAATTGACACATGTCAATACTATTTAAAGTGACGGTAGTCCCATGTGTTAACTTTTGTTCTAACGAGAATTTGGAATTGGACAATACGCTACCGACAAACGAACCTCGTGAAAGAGGGTTTGATGCAGTCTATCCTTGCTGAAAATCGACGACTCATTCGTGGCGTTGGTTTAGAGTCACAAAGGGGTTCAGAACTCGTATAGTGTTTAATCTGTGATGCGGTTCAAAAGAAAGCATTTCCCCTTTAAAAATAACTTTGATTTTCAACCTGAGCTTTCCTCTTTGATTCTATTATCGATGGTTCCTGCTGAGCTATAGTACGAAGGCGTGGTCGTATGTTCGAAACTCTCCCCCTATGAAGACCCATAGATAACTTCTTTAATACGAAGAGGTTATATCTTTTTCTGTCTCCTCAATTTTACAACCACAGCGTTTCTTGTTCCAATTATTGATTGGAGCGAGGGTACCGGTCCGAATACTGGGTTAAAAAGATCGTAATCCCAGGGCGTCAGGACAAAGGTTGACCACAAAATTTAACCAAATCAATAGGTTTTAACTGCGCATCAGTGGAAAGACGCATGGACATTGTTATCGAAACAACAAAGATTCAATGTGAAGCCCCAATCAGCTTCACCATTTCGTCTTTTGCTTGCTCAAGTTGAACATCTCTACCTCCCGCAAACCGAATGTCAAAAGGCACCTCGATATCAGGTTCAACACCAATACCTTCTAAGCGTTTCCCATCAACTACCTTCATCCATTTGCAGTAGAGAAGTAAAGAATCTCCAGATATACGCTCCAATCCTCCGCCACTCACAAAACCAGCAGTACGTTCTCCAATTAAAACACCTCTTTTAGTTTT
>JGI24422J19971_10003231_pt1 | contig 10190 bp, 10 predicted proteins | sample DeeMarSWOR152_54_FD_19971 | JGI IMG/M metagenome (IMG submission 19971)
CGCCCATGCAGCCCACCTTTGTAGAGGATGCAGCGACGGCGTTCCTGCGCGCTGCATTGGGGTGGGGACAGGGGCAGGCCATCTATGAGCTGGTGGGGCCTGAAACGATTACATTGAGGGCTTTGATTTCACGGGTCACCGCGATCATGGCGGAGGAGGGCTTCACCGTTCCCAAGTATACGATTCACGAGGTGCGCGTAGAGGAGGCGTCTGACGCCTTAGGGATCTCTCGGGAGGAAATCGATGTCATGCTGTGTGACGTCTTGGGGGATGCTACGCCCTTTACCCGTGATTTTCAAATAAGCCTCACTCCCCTCGATGAGGCCATTCGCGCTGCCATCCAACATGCCAAAGCAGAGGAAGTGTAACAAATGTCGACCGCGATCGTGTTGTTATCCGGAGGCACGGATTCCGCTACCCTCCTTTACTGGGCGTTGAAGCAAGACTACACCGTCCAAGCAGTGACGTATAAGTATCCAAGCCGCCCGCGTCAAGAACGAAACGCCACCCGCAAGATCGCCAAGTCCGCTGGCGTGGACTGCGTGGAGGTGGACCTCCCTTTCTTACAGACCGCGGCCGACATCAAACAGGAAGACCCTGCGGCCTTCAAGGGCGTGAAGGTACCGGAAGGCTATGTTCCCGCGCGCAATTTACTCTTCTACGCCGTGGGGTCTTACTACGCCGAGGTGTATGGTGCGAAGCATATCCTAGGGGGACACGTACAGACGGATCGCGAAGGCTTCCCCGACGCAACGCCCACCTTCTTCCAGGAAGTCGAACGCCTAATAAACAGCGTCAAACTAGGGAAAGGACCGAAACTTCAATTCCTCATGCCCTTCATCGAAAAGACCAAGGGAGACGTCGTGAAGCTGGCGGCTCAGCTACGTGTTCCCCTCGAACTGACCTGGAGTTGTTACTATGATCGAGAGAAACCTTGTGGTGAATGCGAATCATGCGTGGAGAGGGCAGAGGCCTTCGAAGACGCAGGACTAAGAGACCCATTAAGCTAGCTAACCTCCTTATCAACCTCAGCGTTAATGTGCGCCCTGTTCTCAGAGTAGACGTTAACCAGTTCCAGTTTGGGAAGGAATAAGAGAAGGGAGATGCTTATTCTGGACAGCCATGAATGCGAATTGGCGCGAAGCCTCATTCACCAAAGCGGTGCGGATAGGTGAGGTCTTTCGCTTAAACAAGGTACTTCTTAGATTCATCAACGTAGCGTCCGCCTACTTTTTTACTGATTTGTTTAGGGGTTTTGAGCGCCATGAGGCCGTTAGGCGGCTCTTTGGCGATAAAACGCACGCGGTGCTGAGTGGTCTTAAGGTTCAGTTCAGTAGGATCGGTGGCTACATGGGGGTGAACCCGTCGACTGGGCATCTTATAGTTAACCCCGATTATCTGAGGAATGGAGATAGGGTGGACATTTATCTGGATGTGATTCACGAGCTCGTTCATGTACGGCAGTGGATGGATGGAAAAAGCCTCTTCGGAGGTGGCTACAGATACGTTGAGAGACCCACCGAGGTGGAAGCCTACCGCTACACGGTCGAGGAAGCCAGACGACTGGGGCTGAGTGATGAAAGGATCTGTAGATACCTCAAGACAGAGTGGATGAGTGCCGACGATTTGCGGCAGTTGGCGAAGACCCTCGAAGTAGAATGCCCCTAGCTAAATTCTTTGAAACTAGTTTGTTCCTCCGATTTTCCTAGTGTTATTCCAAGTCGGGTTTGGGATAAAAAGGTACGCCCACTTTCTCTTGACAGTCTTAATGATGCATACAACGTATCAAGTCATGAATAAAGACGAAAAGATGAGGGCTAAGCTAGCCACAGTCATCAACAGTTTGATACAGACATTCCTGAATAGTTGTCCGATGCCCGTTTAACAGTCGGTTTTGAAGGTCATTTTGTGAGGCCACATGTAAGGCAATTTCGTTGCAGTAGACACTCACTTCAACAACTTCAGAAGATTATCTGCACCCAACCAAACGGTACCGGTTTACATTTTACGCTCAGTTCCAATCAGACAGGATTAAGAACAGTGGCCTAATAGATCTCTTTGGGAGTCACAATGATGCCCAAGCTAGCCAGGGTCGCTTGTTTTAGCGAATATAGAGTACATTACTTTAACTGCCCCACTTCTTGTTTACCTTCGTAAGCATTGATTTTTCGCGACAGAAGGCTTTTAAGCTCCGGTAGCGACTGCAATATGAAGGCGGGTGAGGGGGCCTCCATCCGTTCCGCCGAATAAATCCCGGACTAGGAGGAAACAAAGCATGGACCTAACGAGCCGAGACCTGTCGCTACTTGCTGTTTTTGCAGCGTTGTATGCAGCATTGGTCTACGTCTTTGCCCCCATCTCCTTCTACGCCTTACAGTTTCGAATCGCTGGCGTGCTGAGGCCTGCGATCGCGAAAAAATGGACGTTGGCAGTAGGCTATGCCCTTGGCGTCGTCATTGGCAATTTATTTAGCCCCTTCGTTGGCGTGTATGAGCTGGTGTTCATGCCAATGATGAGCCTGGTCGCTGGGATATTGGGATACGCCGTGGCGAAGAAATTCAACCAGAACTATTTCGTAGCCGGTGCCGTTATCGCCACGATCATCCCCCTCAGCGTCAGCTGGATGCTGTACCAACTCTTTACCGTACCAATATTAGCGACCTTCCCCTACACCTTCCTCAGCGAACAACTCATCTGCGTCCTCGGCGCGGGAGTGTTTCGGGCCATCGAAGCCCGATTCGTATGGTGGTAGACGATGAAGCAATCCGAAAAATGTGTCGTCCTCCTGAGTGGGGGTCCCGATTCCGCAACCGTCGCCTACTGGGCGAAGAACGAGGGATACGACGTTTATGGCATGACCTTCAAATACGGTCAGATCGCCACGAAGGAAGTGGAATACGCCCGTCACATCGCAGAGAAGCTTAAGATTCCCCTCAAAACCATCGATTTCTCGTCCCTCAAAGACATCTTCGCGGGCGTCACGTCGCTCTGCGACGACAGCGTGGAGATGACGCCCACGTTCAGCCCCCTCATCATCGTGCCCTTCCGAAACGCCATCTTCCTCGCCACCGCGGTCGCGTACGCCGTCGCAATCAACGCCACCCACATCTTCTACGGCGCGCAAGGCTCCGATGAGGCCAACTACCCCGACTGTCGACGCGCCTTTTATCAGGCCTTTGAAACCGCAGCACAATTAGGTACAGATACAGACATCCGCATCGACGCGCCTTTTACCGAGGTCCCCAAGGCCGCGATCCTCAAACGCGGCGCTGAACTGGGCGTCCCCTTTCACCTCACGTGGTCATGCTACCGCAACGGGTCAACTCACTGTGGCCGATGTGAATCCTGCGTCAACCGGCGAACCGCGTTCCAAGACGCTGGACTACCGGACCCCACAACCTACGCGGACTAAGGAACCTGCCTTTCCTCCTCACACGATACTCCGCTCTGTATTGAGTCCCGAACACGAGGGCAAGCTTTTTAACCGTGGGGGAAACATTGTGAGAAGATTGTACCGATGACGGAGACGATCCAGACACCCAAGTCCGAACGATTAGTCCTCACCGTGGTCACCCTCTCCCATCTCGCCCAACACTTCCAGATCGGGATCTCCGTGCTCTACCCTGAGATCATGGCCACGCTGAACCTCAACTACACGCAACTCGGCGTCATGACCGGCGCCTCCTCCATCATCTCCGGCTTCCTGCAGATGCTGTGGAGCGTCTTAAACCGCTACGTCTCGCGACGAATTCTGCTGGGCCTGGGAAACCTCCTCATCTCCGGGGGCACCCTCCTCACGGGGGCCGCGACGCGATTCCTCGACCTCGTCGCGGGCAACGTGGTAAGCCGCATCGGAACCTCGGTGCAACACCCCGTGGGATCCTCCATCGTGTCCCAGAAGTTCGGGAAAGACAAGGTGACCAGCGCCTTATCCATCCACTACGGCTTAGGCTACGTGGGCAACATCATCAGCCCCGTCTTCCTCTCCACCCTCGCCATCGTCATCGGCTGGCGCCACGCCATCTACATCCTGGCCGTGATCCCCTTCGCCACCAGCCTCCTCCTCCTCTACGCCCTCCGCGGCGAAGCCTCCGCCGCCAAATCGGTCGCGAGCAAGGTCAGTAACTTCTGGGAGGACGCCCGATCCGTCATCCACATCAAGGGCGTCCTCCTGATCATCGCCGCCCAAGCCTGCGTCGTGGGCGGCACGGGCATGGGCGTCATCATCACCTACACGCCCCTCTTCCTGGAAAACGTCCTGCAGCTCAACACCCTCGAATCCAGCTTCATCTACTCCTTCGCCGTGGTCGGCGGCGTCCTCGGCACCATCCTCTTCGGACACCTCGCCAACCGGTTCGGGAACCTCCGAATCGCCACCGCCATCGTCGCGACGTGCTCGACCCTCATCTTCTTCCTCGTCTTCCAAGACGCCCTCAACGTGCTCCTCATCCTACAACTCTTCCTCATCGCCGCCACCGGCTTCACCTCCTCCAGCTTACTCCAAGCCCACCTCGCTGCCATCTCCACCCCCAGCCANCGCGANATCCTCCTCGGCCTCTACTTCACCATCGGCTTCGGCACGAGCTCCATTTGGACCACGATCACCGGCATCATCATCGACGTCTACAGCTTCGACGCGGCGTGGATGCTTCGAGCCGCGCTGGGCGCCATCGCCTGCGTGATTCTGGCCGTGGCGTCCCATCAACACGCGTCCCGTGCCTTGGCCCTCGAAAGCCAGACAAGCCAATAGGCCCTTGGGCACACGGACTTGACGACAAAATCCCGCGCACCACGGTGTGTGATCCCCCGCTTCTCCGTCCGACGTAGCAAGGGCATGGAACGCAGGGCACAGGCCCCCAAAGAAGAAGGGTCACCCCCACGTCCACCATACAAGACTTCGTCATTTAACCTTACCTGCGCAACGAGGACGCGCCGGCCGTGTCAAGGTTCACAAGGAGCATCGAAGGATGATGCTGCCCCTGAAAAGCTTGTACGAAGAAACGGAAGGCGTCACCGTTTTCGTCAACTAGTCATTGCCAAGCCCGCCATAGAGAGCAGCAAGAGCGCCCCCACGATGAACGCGATGTAGGGGCTGAGCGCAGTGGCAATCGCCATAAAGATGATGGGGCCCAGGATGCCACCCACATCCATAAAGGTTCGGTAGAAGCCCAAGGCGACGCCCCGATACTCGGGTTGCACGATGTCGGAGAGCAAGACCGTGAGAGTGGTCCACGTCAACCCGGCGCCCAGCGCGTCGACGAAGCCGATGAGCAACACGGTCTCAAAGGGGCTGACCAAGGTGTACGCGTAGAGGCAGGGGGCCTCCAGCACGAGGCCGAGGAGGATGATGCGCTTCCGACCAAACCGGTCGGACAGATGGCCTGAAGCGAGGGTGGCGACGATGGTGCCCGCGGTGCGCGCACCGACGATGATGCCGATGAGGGTGACGCCGAAGCCGAGGTTCTCGTATAGGTAGAGCTGGAACACCGTGGACATCAAGCCATTCATGATCAACATCCGCGTCAAACAGATGAGGCAGACCACGATGATCGGCCACTGCGTCAGGCTGGATAAGGCCGCGCGCAGCGAGATCCGCTCGAGGGCGACGGGGGCGCGCCCGCCAAGGCCTTTGAGGTCGTGCAGCGTGAAGACGAGGACGAGGCTCAAGCCCGTGAGGGCGCTGGTGAAGTAGAACACCGTGTTGTAACCAATGACGCCGGCTAACACGCCGCCGATGGGCCCGCCGATCAGGCTCCCCACCATCTCGATGCCCTGGAAGGTGCCGATGGCGCGGCCTCGGACCGCGGGGTCGAAGAGGTCGAACAAGATGGCCGTGTTGTTGAGGAAGAATAAGGCGACGCCGAAGCCCCAGATGGCGCGCCCCGCGATGAGGAAATAGATGGAGGGCGCCACCGCACAGAGGAAGGATCCCACTGCCGAGAGCGCGATGCCCAAGACGAAGAGGCGGCGGCGCCCAATCCGATCCGAGATGAAGCCCGACGGAATCTCGATGAAGACCCGGGCCAAAAACCACGCGGAGACCACGAGGCCCACGAGGTTGCCCGTGGGATCCAAGTCCTTGGCGAGGATGGGCAGGAAGGCACCGATCAGCCCCATCCCCAAGATACTGGCGAAGCCGATGAAGACCAGCTCAAAGTAGACCCGGGGATACGCCGTGCGTCGCGTCATCCCACTCCCACGCCTCCCAGTACGATTAGGGTGCTCAACGAGGGGCGCCACGGCGTCCCGTGAGTACCCGAGGAAGTGNNCCCGTCACCACNAGGTGGCNCACGGNGCTCACGGGTGTCGGGCACCGTGTACAGGTAGATCGTGTGGCCGCGAACGTCGTCGCGTCGCATCGTGGGCCAGCCCGCCATGCGGAAGAAGTGGCTGACGACCCGTGTCCCGGGCTTGGCCTCACGCACCAGCTTCGGCATCAACTGCGTGTTGGCCGCGGTGGTGAGGTAGAGGGTGATCACCGTGGCCGTGGAAAGATCCGCACGTAACAAGTCCTCGTGAAAGACCGTGACGCGGTCGGCGAGGTGGCGCTGGTGGATGGCTGCCACGACCGCCCGGTATAAGTCTTCGCGCAGCTCATAGCCCACGGCCTTCTCCGCCCCAAAGGCGGTCACCGCGGCAAACAGGATACGCCCGTCCCCACACCCCAGATCATACACCACGTCACCGGGTCCCACCCCGGCGACCTCCAACATGCGGTGCACAACGTCCTCGTCGGAGGGAACATACGGCGCCAAAATCACGTCCATAACCAAAGCCCTACCTTATTGTACTCGCGTCGTCAGAAGGATCGAATGGCCTTCGCGGTAACCGTCGCGATACAGCCAGAGAAACGGTGTATCATCCCTCCGTATTTAAAGGCAGCGCAAGTAGTCCTTCCACACAAGCTCCGTCGAAGCCGCCCAGCTGACGGCACTCGTTGTCAAGGCGGGCCAGGTCATGACGGGCAGGTCAGACTTGTCATCTCGGCCTATTCCCCGGCCACAGGAGCGCATCAGAGGTCGGCCACGCCCCTTCAACGCCGTGACGCCAGCGACGCCGCAAGCAAGCCCCGCTGAGCGAGGTCACCGCGTCTCGGCCCAAATATGCTGACAGAGGGTGCATCGAAAATGCTCGACGGTTCGTTCCTGCTTGACCCCGGCGTGTTCCCCCGTGAGGGTGGACACCCGGCGGTAGGCCTGCTGATGCCCACACTTGGGGCATAAACGACTGATCGTGGGAAGATCCTCGCTGACGGCGTCGACCACGGTTACCGGGCGCGCGTCTGAGTGCGCTGTCGGCCTCTCTTCGAGGCTTTCCCTCGGGGCAGGTACCCTATGGCCGCAGTTCAAGCACACATAATGATCCTTCGACAGCCTCATCCGAGACTCACATAGGTCACAAAACTTCATGGCCTCACCCGTTCGGTGTACCTTTTACTATGTACCGTATGCCTTATAAGGTAAAATGCTGGTTTTTGAGGAGAATCCGTTCCCGGCTACGCCCTAGGGCGTCCCACGCAGGAACATTCGCGCACGAGCATCCCAGCGTTCACGATGACTTCCGTAATCCTTCTTCGCGTACGCGCCTCACGAAAGAAGGGGGGGGATCACTGGGAACGAGGAGGCGATCCCTTATGTCTCATAAGCGATATTCTTGATGACAAAGGTAGCATGTGCGACCGCGGGCATAAGCGTGAAGCCTAAACCTAAGGGGCTTGGTCGGAAGCGCATCGTATCTCAGCATACGAATGCCCTCCCCCAGGGTTCCCACGTGAAGGATCAGGTGGGGGGAGTTTCACAGCCTTTATATTTTGGCGGCCGCTTAGCCCCTCCATAACCATGTTCACCCTCTTATTCGTCTACAGCGGCGCCTTTGGGGAGCGAGTAATTCGCAACATGATCAACGACCCCAGCTTCTGTAAGGTCTGCGCCGTACACTGTGACTTCTGCAAATACGGGGTCTACAGCTACGTCCAAAACATCCACGCCGCCATCGCGCTCCCGGACCCAGCTCAGCTCCCGCGCTTCATCGAGGACGCGGCGCCCTACTTCCCCAAGCACTTTCCCGCCGTCGACCTCTGCATTGCCACAGGCCTGCATCATGACCTCTTGCTAGAGCTCCCCCAACGCCTGAAGCACGCAGGCATCCGGGGGCTCATCACGCCCATCGAGGACTTCGCCAACGTCCCCTCAGGGTTACGGCAACAAGTGGCAGAGGCCTGCGAAGACCACGCCATCGAGTACGCCGCGCCGAAACCCTTCTGCGCCCTCAAACCACCCCCCACGATGCCCCTCCTATCCCGATTCACCGACGCGTTCAAGATCGGCAAACCGCGCCTGCGAATAACCACCGCCAGCCGAGGAGGCGCAACGGTGATCTACGGGGTGACCGTGGAGCGGAGCGCGCCCTGTGGATCGACGTGGTACGTTGCGAAGAAGTTGATGGGAAAAGTCGTGCAAAGGGAAGCGCTGCACGATGTCGTCGCCAAGGCCCATCACAGCTATCCGTGCACTGCAACCATGGGTGTGGACCCCGAGCTATCGGAGCCGCTCCTGCACACAGCGGGATACCTCATCAGAGCAGCTGTGGAAGACCAGCTCTTACATTAGGTACAGTCAAGAACCCCGTTCACGAGGCCGTGGCAATTCGTTCAGCAATCTGCCGTCCCAGCGCCCGACACTTGGCGAGCCCCGCGTCGTCGGGGGCGTACTTGATCAGCAGAGGCTGCTTCACGACATCCATCTCGAACTTGTTCGCCAGGATTTCGAGGATCAGCCGGGGGGCTTCCCCACTCCAGCCGTAGGAGCCGAAGGCGGCCCCGATCTTGCCGTTCAAGGCGACGCCCTGCACGGCCGCGTCCTCAAACATCTTTTTGGTGCTCTGGGTCATGTCATGATGGTACGTAGGCATTCCCACGACGATGGCGTCCGCTCCCGCTAAGTCCGCGGNGGTCACCTCAAAATCAATACTCAACTGCACGTCCACGCCCGACACGCTTCGAGCTCCGTCCACGACGGCCTTCGCCATCTTCTCGGTGTTCCCGGTCCGACTATAATACAGGACAAGCATCTTAGGCATCCATACAACCCACCGTGTAAAGGATCTAGGCGTTCACGCCACGCTATACCTATGGGTACAGATACTTAATTAGAATTGTGGTTCCCACGAAGACCGCCGTGATTTAGCTAGCTAACGACGACGAACACACTTACGCCATGACCTGAGGGAACGAACCGCCCACCCAGTGTTACAGATGAACGAGGGCGGACCAATCAATCGTTGCCCCCATGGCTTCAAGGACGAAGCAGCAGAAAGGAGCAAGCGCTGAAAGGAAACCCACGATCTCGGCCACGCCCCATCCCTATTTATTCGGAGGGCGCCCGACCCCCCAGAATCGAACGAAAAGATATTATCTTGAACGACTACTATGTGGGGGAACTGAGAATGCACAACGAGTTTGATCTCGCTAGCTAGCTAAGGCAGGAAGATCACTTTCACGCTTTTCTTGGACATAGCAAGTTCGAAGCCCTTCGTGGCCTCATCCAACGCGAGGCGGTGGGTGATAAACGGCTTGAACACAACGGGTCGCCGCTCAAGATACGGGATCATCCGCTCCCACGTATCCCAGTTATAGGAGACGTTTCCCCGTACGGTGTACCCTTTGTAGGAGGGGTCGGCGAGGGCCATGGTTCCCGGGTAATGCCCGATCACCACCATTCGGCCCCCCGTCTTGAGCATGCGGATGCCTTGGGGCCCCGCCTTGGGGCTTCCCGTCGTGTCAAAGACCACGTCCACGCCTAACCCCTCGGTGAAGTCTTTGACCACCTCCACGGGGCTCCCGTCGTCAATGTTAACCGCGGCGTCGGCCCCCAGCTCCGAGGCCAACGCTAGCCGCGGCGACACATCGTCCTGGGTTCCCGTGACCACGACCAAGCCGGCGCCCGCGGCCTTCAACGCTGCCAGAACCATTAACCCGATGGGGCCGGGGCCGAGCACCGCGGCGGTCTCAAGGATTTTGAAGGAAGCGACGTGAAGGGCGTGGAGGGCGACGGCGAAGGGCTCGCATAAGGGTCCTTCCTCGGGCTCCAAGGTCTTGGGGAGGGGATAGAGGTTCTCGGCGGGCACCGCCACGTACTCGGTCATGCCGCCGATCATTCGCCGCGAGGCGCAGGACCAGGCTTGACCCGTTT
>JGI24422J19971_10003233_pt1 | contig 10189 bp, 12 predicted proteins | sample DeeMarSWOR152_54_FD_19971 | JGI IMG/M metagenome (IMG submission 19971)
GCGCTTCCAAATCTCTGAAGCGTCTTTCGGGCTGCCTCAGAAAAAGCTTCGGAGGGATCCACAAGTGTTCCATCTAGATCAACGAGCAAAGCTTGAGATTTCAGCTTTCGTGAAGTCCTCCCTATGTTCTCTGGCATTTATGGTCAACAGCTCAGCTGGGTTCCGACGATCTTTCTAATTTAGATGTAAGGCCATTGCTTTTGAAAGGTGAGAATGCGCGTACGCAGCGAAGCCCCTAGGTCCGCCCGCGGGACACGGCTACTGTGGCACCAATGGCAATCATCAACCCTATGAGTACGAGAATGCCAGGCCAGAAAACGTCGAAAAACCACAGAATTCCAAGGCCAATAATGAAGACTCCAAAGGATATAGCTCCCCACAGTCCCCCGCCAGACCCGGGCGGACCGAAGCAAGCCTCCCTCTCTCTAGCGTACCTTCGCCCAGATCTAACTCTCTCTTCGGCACCCAAGGGATTCCCGCATGAATGGCAAAACTTCGCGTTTTCCTCCGACTCTGCGCCGCATTTCTTGCAGAAAGGCAACCAATGAAGCCTCCATCACTCAGTTTACAGCTCAACTCTATTACACTACACTTTAAACGTTTTGGGCATCTGTGCATCGGCGTGACATACAAGACTGCTTCAAGACTACGCCATGAAAAACAAAATAAACTGGTTACAGCCATTCGAGCTAGTGAGACATACGATGACTCGAATAACCATCAGACGTATGGTTGAAAGCGACCTAAACGTTGTTTCCGAGCTCGCTCTCTTGGCAAATCCACATGCAACCAGAGAAGTGTACCGTAAACATGTTTCTGACGAACTTGAAGAGAATCCTGACCTATCCTTTGTCGCAGTGGAGAAGGGAAAGGTCGTTGGCTACGCACAGGCAGATGTTCGAAATTCTCTTTCAGTCCTCGAAGACATAGCAGTTGCAAACGATCATCAGGGCAGGGGAATAGGAAAGCTTCTGCTGGAGAAGGAGTTGACAGTTCTTAAGAGTAAAGGAGTCAAGATAGTTTTGGCAGAAGTTCACCACAGCTGCTCTTCAGCCATCCCCTTCTACTACAAATATGGTTTCCGAATATCAGGTTGCGCCCAAGATTACTTCGGGGTCGAACATGATGCGATTATTCTTAAACTCGTTCTGCGGTAGTGCACAATTGATATGAAGCAGTCTCCTCTGTTTCGCGGTCGACGCGAGTTAGAGCCAGAAGAGTATGGATATCTCCAACGCAGTAGCCGCAGTTTCAACGCGGATAAGATTTGTCTTTGTGGGCTCAAAAAATAGGGGGGGTCCCAGTTTCCGGCTCAACCGACAGGGGCACGGGAGGATTATTATTCATGTGTCGAATCTCAAGCCGAGAAAACGCTGCCTTGGCACCAAAGACAAGACTAACTTAGACATTGTGCAAAATGCTTACACAGGAAGCTGCCCTACAAGTTGAAACCAGCGTTTTATGCTCGCTACGCCAGCAAGTTTTGCTGAGAAAGGCAGAAAGAGGTTCTTTTGATCACTATTCGAATACTCCGTCCACTAGAACAGGATTTTGGCGCTGATCTTGACTCTGCCGTTCTCGATCGGCACGCCCTCAGCCTTCACCAGTTTCCTTCTGGATCCAGCGGCTTTCTTCTCTCCTCCGAATCCGCCGTCAGACCTAACGACACGATGGCACGGAACAACGGGGTGAAGTGGGTTCTTATGTAAGGCGTTAGCGACTGCACGATAGGCTCTTGGTGTTCCTATTTTTTCTGCTATTCTTTTGTACGTGCTCACTTTCCCTCTAGGAATCTTGAATGTGGCTACCAAGATGCTTCTTTCAAACTCCGTCTTGTCGCTCAGGAAGCGTATNACGTCTTCCTCTGTCTTGACATCATCTTTCTTCATTTACCCTCACTCCTATCAAGTCACTTGACTGCATGAATTTATCTCTGTCTGNAGCNCACGTGCAAAGTGGTTCTGTCAGAGCCTTTTCTTCTTAAATTTGGAGTAGATGACCGTTATCGAAAGCCCAATCGCTACCAAAGCCACGACTACAAACGGAGCCCAGAATCCCAGAGTGCCCAACGACGAGAGGTCACCTTCGTCGTGACTCTGTTCTGTTGCCGGTAACTCCGACGCGGAAAAGCGTCCAGGAGGGCGTTGATACCATCCACACCGAGCCGTCTCAATGAGACATCCTACGCAAACGAAGGCGGCAAACAAAGCGAAGTACAGGACAATATGCTTTCTGAACATCCGAGATTCAGAAACTCTGTATCAAAACTCGGATTTAACTTTTGGCTCGAAACAAGTGAAGGGTAGTCACTTGTCACGCTAATCTATATCCCTAGTTAGCTTAGAAGCTGACTAATGCCACTCAGCAGCCAGATTGCACGCACTCTTTCAAGAGTCTAGTGTAGGATACGCGCTTCTCCTGCGGGCTGCTAAACCAATCCTGTTATAGGTTTTGGCTTCTCACTCCGTTTCCTTCTAAGCCAAGCCTTAATGAACTCTTCAATTTGCTCTTTATTGTACGCGTCTCTCCAAGCGGAATCTAGAGCTTCACAATGATCTGAGGCGCCAATGAGATTGAAGTGAGCGAGAAGCTCTCGGTACAGGTCTTCGGTTTCGGACTCGCTTAACCTGACGAACATCGTGGATAGAATGTTGTTCAGAATGGTCCTGCTCAAGGAAACCCCCTAAGAGTTTATCGAAATGGTTACTTATGGGTTTTGCGCAAGAGTTTGCAGAACTAGCCTCGAAGAGAACACGCAGGCCCGTCGGAAGAACGTAGGCTGCTAACGCAGCTTGAGGTTGGGAAACTCGCCATATCTTGTTGCGTGTGATGTGCCATCTTTATGGCACATGCGTGTTTCATGGTATTCTGACTGGTTGAGACTCTATCTGACCATCCGCTTGATTTTCTGCGAGCTGATGGCACGCTTATAGGCTTTCTTGGCTTGTAGCTCCTTGTACTCTTTGTACGTAATCCGCGAAAACGGATAGAGCTCCTTGAACCTTTTGTAGGTCAACCTAAGATCAGTGTCCAAAAAATCGTAAGCTGGAGCAGAGGATCTGTCCGAGCGCCTCCAGTCTCGCTCTGAGGATGGGCTTGGCCCGGTGATTTGCTTCGCGACTGCCCAGAGTATCGCGATGAACACGGCTAAGACAAAGAAAACCAAGAGGGGTGTGAATATATCGATCATTGAATCATCTTTCTATTTGCTTTTCTCGTCTTCGCTCTTTTCGGTGGATTTTATTGGGATTACAGATGCCCCTTCCAATCCAATTACATTCAGGATATCCGCTGAGGACGGAACTACGATTTTTGTTTGTTGAGAAAACGTGTCTCTGACTACATCGAGTCTCTTGTTCAGCTGGGCGTTCTCCTTGAAGTATTTGTTTGCGGCTTCTGAAACAACTTTAATCGCTTCCGCTTGAGCCGTCGCCACTAGTTCTATGGCTCTGGCTTCTCCTTCTGCTTCAAGAACTGCGGCTTGCTTATCCCCTTCAGCTTTGAGGATCGTGCCCTCTTTGTCTTGGGCAGATGCTTCCTTTCTTCCCGTTGCCAATAATCGCAACTGCCTTCTTTCTTGCTCCGCTGTCTTCTGCTTGTGCATGGCTTGTTGAATATCGGCTGGTGGATCTATCCGTTGAAGTTCGATTCGGTTGACCTTTGTTCCCCACTTGTCAGTTGCCTCATCAAGAACCTTTCTAAGTTCTAAGTTTATTTTTTCCCTTGACGTCAAACATATGTCTAGAGACATCTCCCCCACAATGTTCCTGAGAGTTGTTTGAGCAAGCTTTACGATGGCGAGTTCAAAGTCCTCTACCTCGTACAATGCTCTTCGGGCGTCGACTACTTGGTAGTAGATTACGGCATCGATTGTGACGACCACGTTGTCTTCAGTAATGATCTCTTGGGGAGGAACGTCTATTACTTGTTCTCTCATGTTCACTCGGAAAATTCGCTGAGCAAAGGGAATAATGTATCTGAGGCCTGGGTCGACAGTCTTCTCGTAGGCGTTCCATCTTTCGACAATCCCCTTCTCGTATTGATTGACTTTTTTGACGCCGAGAGACAGCAATGCGATAATGAAGAATACTACTAGAATGGCAACCACAGCTATTATTTCTAACATTCAGGGTTTCACCTCTTCGACTATTAGGCTGACTCCTTCTATCCCCACAACCTTTACTTTGGCGCCCTCACTTATGACCTTGTCGTACGCTGGTCTGCAGAACCATAGCTCTCCTATGAGTTTCACGACGCCGCCGTCGACAGGATCTATGTCGGTCTTGGCCACTGTAGTTTTTCCTATCAAAGCGTCGATGTTGGTCTTTGTCAGGTTAACGTTTAGCTTGTCTAATAGTCCTCCGCCATGCATTTCTTTTATTTTGAAGGTGCAATCCTTCAGATGGTTTAGACGCCTTATTAGCTCGCCGAAGTCGTCTGTGTTTACTTCCATGAGGAAATCTCCGTTTTGTCTGTTGAGCATGTACGTAATTTTGTGATCCTTTGAGAACTTGGAGAGTAGTTGAGCAAGCCTTAGTGCGTCAGCTCTTACTGTGAGGATAATCTTCATTGTCGCCAACTATTACTAGGCATTGAGTAGTATATATGGATATTGCTTCTTATTGTTAGTTATCGACGGCTATCTATTTTTGAGGTCACACCCGTGCGAATCATTCCTTTCTTTCAACAACCATAGTGCAGTTTGTTGCTAGGGCAGCGATTACCCCCAACGCAGCAAGCCAAGGAGCAATAATGATACCTACGAGTCCAACCGAAGCAGGGATCTCAAGCAACACCTTTCCTTTGTCGTCTTTGACGATTATCCTAGTGACGTTTCCTTCGTGAAGCAAGTCCTTGACTCTTTCAATAAGGTTGTCAGATGACACAGAGAATTCCTCTCTTTTGACTTTGACAACTTGTGTTCCGCAACCAGAGCAAAACCGGTCATTCTCCTTCAACTTTGCTCCACATTTCGAGCAGTAAGACACCACGCATCACTTTGGACCCCTTTCTGTCTGCCGCCTAAAAAGCCTATTCACGTGTGCGTGAATGCCTCAGCCTGGTCTTTTCCTTTCTGTAGGCCACTGCAGTCAGAGCAGTTGCTATCATGAATATTGGCATCATGTACAATGACGCAAGCTCGGGAATTACATAATAGGCAAGATTGTCTCCCCCATTCTCCCACATGCTGGGAGCTCCTTGCCACGCGTAGATGCTTCCGTTAGCATATGCCAGTCGGCAGCCGACGTAGTGACCTACGCCAAAGGGAAGGTCATCGAAGCGGCTCCAGCTGTCTAGAGATATAATGTAACGGTAAGTTCTGTTGTCTGGGATTCCGTCGGGATACGCTTGGTTTCCACCGAGGGCATAAATGTAGTCCACCTGGTCAGGAAACCAGAAGCCTACGTAAAGGAGTGAGGCTCCATCTCCAACGCCTCCGACGCCACCGTTATTAGGGCTCGCAGGGATGTCAGTCATTGCCGTCCAATTATTGCCAGTTATGCTATAGCGCCAAAAGTCGCAAATCGGCGAGTCTTCATCGAACTCCCCGCGGAGAGCGTATATGAAGTCTCCGCCTGTCCAGATAACAGATGCGCCGTCACCCATACCAGCTGGCGGGTCTGCAGGGATGTCACTCCAACTATTGTTGGAAGGGTAATAGCGCAGGAAATATGTTGGGCGTTGTTCGCCACCTATTGCCGCATAGATGCAGTTGTTGCTTCCGACCCAGGTGAGGGCGTCGCCCTCACCTTGCTCAAAGGGAGTGGCCTCTAGTGCCTCCCAGTAATTGCCAGAGATGACGTAGCGGTAAAACCATCTGCGGTTGTCACCTGTTGCTGCGCCGTATAAGGCATAGATGTAGTCATCAGAATCCCATGCTAACGCCGTTCCAGTTTTGAATGCATAGCCGTCCGGTTGAGGCGGACTGGCTAGTTCTTCAAAGATCATGGTGAACGGCAAATATTGGTAGAAGCTTCCACCTCTAGCAATATACACAGCCTTGCCGGTGCCAACAACAGATTCGCCAAAGGCTCCAGTCACCGTGTCAGCAACTGTGACCCAGGAACTGTTTGCATCTGTAGAAGAAATCAAAGAAGCTAGAAGTGAAAACGCGATCAACGAAAACAAGAATCTTCTCAATAGCGCATTCTCCAGACTAATACGTCGGCCCATAAACATAAGAATCATGCATGCCAATTCGCTCCAGCATTTCCCAACCATGAACTAACTGCAGACAATCCCTTAAGCCAGAGCTGTTCGAAACCTATGGGCAAAGACTTTGTAAGTTGGGGAAAAAGTATTTAACACCAACACCGTGGCGATATCCCCCGCATCTTCCCCATTTTTCCAACTTCTGAGTTGTTTTGCTCTGTAGCAGCTCATACATGCATGAAAATAAGATTTGTGTTAATTAGATTTAACACCCATTTCACATACGGAGCTTTCTTCTGTAGAAGACTGTTGCCAGTAGTGTTGCCATCAAGAACAATGGCAGGATGATGAGGGATGAAAACTCTGGAATGATCACTACTTCGCGGGTTGAGTGGGCATATTCAAAGTAAATCCACCTTGATTCGCCATTGTCGTAGAGCGTGTAGTTCCAATGGGTTGGATCAGCACCATCAATGGTAACAGTGAAGGGTTCAGACATTACTTCGTATGGTATGCTTATTCGGCAGAACCCATGAGTTTGATTTACTGTTATGTTAGAGACGCGCATTATTATTGTGCTGTTGGATTCGAAATATCTGAAACTGTCAACGGTGGAGTTGGAGATAACGTTGACATACTTTCCCCGAGTGGTGTTGAAACTGTGAAAGGCTCCCATTAGAGGATAGTGGTCCGTGTTGTTTGCAGAGATGATATGCGGCGTATCTCCTATTCCATCAAGATTCGAGTCAGCCCCTGTATAGTTGCTCCAGTAATTCCCTTCGAAGCCGTTGTCCCAAGTGTTGTTGGAGATGAAAGAGTCAGCTTGGCTTGTGTTGTTGACGAAGTTGTTGTGGCAGATGGTGTTGTTCAATGAACCCGAACCCGAAAGTTCGATGCCGCAATCGTTGTTTCTGATGTTATTTTCATAGATATTGTTGTTGTCCGAATATGAAAGGTGGATACCAGTTACACTCTCGCTAACACTGTTTCCATTAATGGTATTGTTTCTTACACCGGAGAGTCTGATGCCCTCATCTCCAGCTGCGGATATATGATTCACGGAAACGCTGTTGTTGTTTGAATCCCAATAAACAGAAATGCCATACACTCCAGGAGCGATTATCAGATTTTTGGAAATGCTGCAGTTTGAGGAATGGTGGAGGCTGATCCCCCGATCTGGTCCGGAAATATTGTTGCCAGTAATGGTGTTGAAGTGCGACCAGTCATGGATGTGAATTCCGTGATACATTAAGACCGTTATCAGATTTTCAGAAATGCTGCAGTTTCGGGAACGTTGGAAGTCAACCGCAATGTCCGATAGAGAGATATCGTTATTAGTGATGGTGTTGAAGTCCGAATAATCATAGACCTGGATGCCCTTGCCGTTATTCCTTACGAGGTTCCCAACGATGCTGTTGTAGCTCGAATAGGCTAGCCATATTCCACGGTCAGCATTTCCAGTAATGCTGTTCGCAATGATGTGGCATTGTAACGAGTTATTCAGGTATACACCGGTGGAAAAGTCTTCGATCCAGACATTGGTTATTGTCACGTTGCTTCTATCTGGCAGGTCTATTCCTATTCCAGCTCCAGGGCCTTCAAGTGTATAACCTACTCCATCAATGACAATGTTATCCCTCTCCACGACGATTTCGTCATAGTTGTTGTCTGTGAAGTTGTAGGTAATGTTGTCTGCAGTGGTTATGTTGGCTGTTGGATGATCAATGCTTCCGTCAGCTCGTATGTAGATGGTTCCTGAAGCTCTAACCTTACAGATTTTTGGCGTCATGCCAATCATGCTTATGAGAAGAATGAAAAAGACAAAGCAAAATTCAGCTTTCGTTCCCAATCTGCCATCTCCCATTCTCTCTATATTGGCTGTGAAATTAATATGATTTGCGAATGAATCCTCACACCAAAAAAAAGGAGTCTGCAGGAGATATCTCCAGGCTCGTCGAAGTATAGAATTTGCGTATAGTTTTCCGCCTTTGCATTCATGCTAGCCTTCAATCTTTCGGCACCTTTGTCAATGAGCTGATCCTCGTAGCCTCGGCTTGTTGCGCTTACTGTTCCTTGACTACGTCTTTTGGGCTCTTGAACGTTAGCAAGTACCCTCAGAACTGTCAGACACGCGCTCGTGCATGTGCTGGTTCAAGGTTGGCAAGCAAGCTATTTCTTGGCTTTTCTTCTGAGGTTCGCCGAAGCAGCAACTGCGGTGGCTACGATCAGGATAGTTGCGGCTCCCCATGGGAGCAGGCGATGTGCTTCTATAGCCGTGCCTGTTCCTCCGATTGGCTGAGGGTACAAAGTCACCTTCGAGCAGACAATGTGTCCGCAGAACTGAAGGGGGCACCACTCTATGAAGTAGTGTCCATGGCACTCTACTCTGTCTCCCACCTTCAGCGACATGGACTCGTGGTAGCATATTGTCACGACGAGTCCGACGTACAGCGTGCTATTCGGATCGTGAAGAATAGTCTCCACCCGGACGACGCAATGGGGCATTAAGTAGCAGATAGGGAATGCAACGTCTTCGTCAGAAACAGCTACAGCTCTGAACTTTACCTCTGCTTGTGCCGATGCTTCGCCAGTGATTGTCGCCAGAGCTGAAATCAGCAGAAAGACAGCCAGAAAATGAGCTAATCCGTGAAATTTCCTCTGCAATCCTTCTCCCAGGTAATAGTTGCATTCTACGCTTTTATGACTTACGAAACTATCTTCTAGTCAACGCACGTCAACGCAGCGCTTTCGAGGTTCGCTTCTGTATTCACTTGCCGCCCACAATGTATGGGTCCGTCGAACATGACCGATTTTCTCAACAGAGTACCTTGACCAATGCAGGTATGCGCTAGGTGATTTCATATGTTATAAGGTATTGACGGTAGGTGGTAGTGCCGGGGATACGGATTTCAAGATAGGTGTAGATGTTTGATGTTCCTGTGCTATTCGCTTCTGCTGTTATAGCTATGTAGATTGTTTGTGAGCTCCCTAAGTCATACCATGGTCCAGTTTCGCTTATGTACGACCCGCTTTCGATGACTAGTTGATTTGAAATTCCATCCGTAGCATTGTGGAAGTAGACGTGGCATGATGGGGTCGAATTCAATGCTTCTGACGTGGAGTTCACGTATAACCTAGTTCGAGCATGCATGAATGCGTGCTAGATATAAGAAGTAATCAGTGCATATACTTGTCTCGTGGGAAAGAAAAATGACATATACGCTTGGACCTGCAAAAGCTATCCCGCCATTTTTAAATGTGATGTTCTTCATTGATGGAGGTTACCTTAGGAAAGGATTCAAGGATTTTGTGGGTCATGAGAATATTAGATTACCAGAGCTCGTCAGAAACCTCTTGAATTTTGAACTTAGATTCGACGATACCAAAGGAGAAATCGTCAGAATTTACTATTACGATGCTCAAGTCGAGGCATCTGACGACCCCAAAAAAAGCGAGGAGCAACGAATCTATTTTCATGATATTGGTCGTCTGCCAGACTTTGAGATAAGGCTGGGCAGATTAGTGAAAACAGGAAGTGGTAACTACAGACAAAAAGGCGTTGATCTTCTTGTTGCCATTGACATGTTAGCAAAAGCTTTCCAGAACTTCTATGACGTAGCAGTCTTCATAGGAGGAGACGATGATTTCGTTGACCTTATGAAAACCATTAAAAGTTTGACCAATAAGAGAATCTACGGAATATGCTTTAAGCAAAATGTCTCAAAAAGGCTACTGGAGAGTTTTGACAGGTCAGCTTTTATTACTGAGGAAATCTGCAGAAGTTACACACTTGTAAAACCGCAGACCAAAGAATAGCAGGCTCTCTGGAGAAATCCGATGATGCAGAGTCTGAGGTTACATAGCCCACACGCGCATTACCAACATATCAGCAAGCAAACCTGTCAGTGTAAATAGAAGACCAATAGTAGTAATCCAAATGTCCTCGTCTTCATGCATGCATCTGTGTTTGGAGTGAACAGTATGGATGCTACCGGCAAGAAGTGCCCCAATTGTGGTTCTTCAGACACTGAAGAGA
>JGI24422J19971_10003234_pt1 | contig 10189 bp, 11 predicted proteins | sample DeeMarSWOR152_54_FD_19971 | JGI IMG/M metagenome (IMG submission 19971)
CCCGTCACTGAGGCCTGCCAACCGGCAGGATGGCGAACGGGTCCTCCGGATCTGGCATCCGGAGGACCTGCTTGATCCGTGCGTCCCGGAAGGCACCGACGTAGACCGTGCCCAGTCCGAGGGCGGCGGCTTGCAGGTAGACGTTTTGCGCGACCGCCCCGACCTCCATGTGCACGTACCTCAGAGCCCGCTCTCCGTACTTGACCGCGGTCCGCTCCACCACGCCCGCGACCACGATGACGGCCGCCGCGTCCGCGACGCAGTCCTGTGCGAGGGCCGCAGCGGCAAGCTCCTCCTGCAGATCCTCCCGGCTTACCTCCAAGAGATCGTGGTCGCCGATGCGATACCGGTACAGACCCTTCTCGAGACCGTCGACCCGCCCGGCGACGACGTACAGCTCCAGCGGATAGAGGGCACCGGCCGAAGGTGCCGTTCTCATATCGCGCGAGTGCGTGATCCCCTGCGCCGCCCAGAGCAATTGCGACAGCTCGGCGAGGGTCACCGGATCGCCGGAGTACTCGCGCACCGAATGGCGCTGAAGCAATGCCGCCTCGACAGACATCTCTCCGTCCTGACGCGGCTCGGGAAGCCTAATGATTCGTGCTCGCTCTTGCTGGATCATGGCCGTGTCGCTCGCGGCTGCGGTAACAGATAGTGCGACAACCCCTGCCATCAGTAGAAGATTTCGCATAGCCTGAGCTAACTCCTTCCCATACGGCGTGTCTTCACGATTAGCGCCTGCCCGCTGGCGCTTCACCAAACATCGCTATCTGTCCTCGTACCAATAGGTCCGCTCGAAATCGCCCACTGCCCGTCTCCTCACCAACCGCGGTAGAACCTTGGTGAACATCGTCGTCATGTAATGCCAATCGCCGTGCTTGTCGAACTTACGCGTCGAAGCCACGGCCTTCACCGAGGTCAACCGCACCAGCTTCTGTCCGCGCATCTTCCCGAGACGCTTCAGCTGGAAAAGGAACTCCACGTCCTCCGCGTACAGACGCCCTTCATTGTATCCTCCCACCGCATCGAAACTCGCGCGGCGGCAGAAGACAACACCGGTATCGAAACCGGTCATCCAAACCACGGGAACCATTACCAGATACGTCACCGCCAGCCCCAGAGACAGCCGCTCCAGCTTCACGCCCGTGGCACCGCCGATTACCCTGCCTGTGGCAAGGGCACGATCGATAGTGTTGAACGTCTCCGGATGAATCCGTGAGTCTGCATCCACGAACGCGAGCGCTTCCCCGCGCGCCGCGCGGGCACCACCGTTGCGGGCCGCCGCGATAACACGTTNCTCGACTCGCACGACCCGGCACCCTCGCGCGCGAGCCACCTCGCCCGTCCTGTCAGTAGACAGATTATCCACAACCACGACCTCGATCGCTTCCGATCCGCCGCCGTAGCGCTCCCTGGCGACATCAACGGTGTCCAGCAAACGCGGCAGGTAGCCCTCCTCATTGTAGGCGGGAATGATCAGCGAGAAGCGCGGCGCGTTACTGAACACTCAGCCCCCGTGCGAGCGTATGAAATTCGTCGGGTCATGCCAGGATGCGCAGTGCTCCTCATGCGACACTCCCTCGCAGGCACGGGTGTAGCCCACGTAGAGCCACAAGCCGCAGATTTGCGCGTCGATGTCGTAGCGGCCTTTGCGGATCCCGAAGTGCAAATGCGGAAGCCAGGGGCCCCCATCCTCGTCGTCATCGGCGACATAGGCGATGAGCTGCCCCTTGGTTACAGCCTCACCCTCTGCGACCGGGAAGCCGCGCCGGGCGCTCACGTGCCCGTAGAGCGACGTGACGAATTCCCCGCCGATCTCGTGCTCGATCATCATCACCGCCCCGTACCCCTGCACGTCAGGTGCGGCGAAAATCCCGCCGACCACACCGTCCGCCATCGCGTACACGCGGGTGCCACCCGAAGCACGCGCGTCCTCAGCCAGATGGTAGCCCCCGGCAGAGTTGTTCCAGACCCCGAAATGCTGAGACACACTCCAGGAATCCAGTGGAAACCTGACGGGCGCGCTCGAGTCAACATCAAGTCCACCCTCCGACTCACATGAGATGGCTCCGAGGACCAGCAACAGGAAGAGCGTGCGTAACAGGACAGCGATTGGCGAGGCCCAAGTACTGCGATACATGACGACTCTCAGCCTTCCGTCGTTAGCTGAACCGGTGCGTACCTGCGCGGCTCGGCTCGGTCTAGTCCTTCCTCTTGAACTCCAGCTCCGTGAACCATAAATCCTCATTTGGCACGTCGACCTTCATCTCGACCACGTTGCCCATCTTGTCCAGCAGGAACTGCACGGTTCCCTTGCCGAACCACGGAAACTCGTGCCGCCACTCGACCTCGAACGTGTCATAGTTCCAGTGGCTCAGGTCACCCGTCAGGTCAGGATTCGGCAGGAACTGGACCACGAGGTGCCCGTTCTCCAGCGTTACGGTCGCATCTCCGTACATCCGGCCGCCGTAGACACCTGCATACGCCTCGAGTGGAAGCGACGGCTCCGTGTTCGGGACGCGCGCGCGCTCGAACGCCGCCCGTTCCTCCTCGCTGCGCCGCCGATCACGCTCGGCCCGCTCCAGGAACTCCTTGCTCCAGTCACGCTCCACACCGCCCAGATAAGCGTCCAGGATCTTGTAGGTCAGCGCCACCGGCATGTTGGTGTTGCTGTTGGTCAGGATCACCAGACCGAGGTTCTCCTCAGGCACCAGCGCCACCCGGGAGAACATCCCGTCGTAGCCGCCCCCGTGGCTCGCCACCTTCCTGCCCAGGTAGTCCATCAGACCCCAGCCCAGCCCGTATCCACGGAAGTGCGTCGACGGGTACATCTCCTCGCTCTCCTCACCCACCTCATACGATATGTGCGGCGTCCACATCGTGCGTGACGCCGCCTCGCTGAAGTACGTACGGCCGTCCCACGTGCCACCATTGAGCTGTAGCCTCAGCCACTTCGCCATATCGCTCACGCTTGAGATGATGCCGCCCGCCGGCGCGATGTTGTCCCAATCGTACCACGCGAACGGCGCAACTCCCCCGCCATTCCCGGCGTGTGGCGTCGCCACGTTCGGCTTGCCGGGCAGACTATCCACCGAGGTGTAGGAGTCAGCCATGCCGAGCGGCCCGAAGATCTCGGTCTCGATGAACCCGTCCCAGCTCACGCCCGTCACTGCCTCCACGATCTCACCCGCCGCCAAGAACATGATGTTCGAGTAGCCGTAGTGGGCCCGGAAGCCACCGGCTGGCGGCAGATAACGGACCCGCCGCACGACCTCCTCTCGGGTATGATTCGTACCGTACCAAATCAGATCACCCGAGAACGTTCCCAGACCGCTGCGATGACAGAGCAGGTCCCGCACCCGCATCTCCTGCGTCACGTACGGGGCGTACAGCTGGAAGTACGGCAGGTGATCGATGACCCGGTCATCCCAGCTGAGCTCGCCGCGATCCACCAGCATCGCCAGCGCTGCCGCCGTGAATGCCTTGGTGTTCGACGCGATGGCGAACCGCGTGTTCTCATCGACGCCGCCGGGCTTGCCCTGTTCACGCACGCCGTAGCCCTCGGCGAACACCACCTCGTCATCCTTCACGATCGCGACAGCGAATCCCGGGACCCCCCAGTCCTCGCGCGCCGCCGCGAAATACGCATCGAGCGCGCCGAGATCGATCGACTGCTGCGCGGGAGCCGCCGTCGCCAGCAAACTGACAGCAGCGATGCCAACCAGTTGGCAGGCCAAGATCATCCTGCCCCAAGTTTGTCTCGTCAGGCCCGTGCGCCTGTGTCCTGATCTCATCCTCGCGTCCTCCGCAGCGTGTTTGCGCTGCTATGAATTGATCATGGTGAGCACCATCTTGAAGGGCTCGACTGCATGGACAGCATGCGGTTCATTGGCAGGCATCACAAGCAACTCACCTGCCCGCACTCGATGGGGTTCGTCGGATATCGTTATCTCCGCTTCGCCTTCCGCGACATAGACCAGCGCATCGAACTCGACCGTGTGCTCGCTCAGCCCTTCGCCGCGGTCAAAGGCGAACAGCGTCACGTTTCCGCCCTCACCCTTGACGATCGTCCGGCTGACCACCGACCCCTTCTGATAGTCCACCAGGTCTGTCAATCTCTTTACCTCGGGCACGTTACTCCCCCAGTCTCACACCGTGAACTCGCCGCTTCATCCAGACGTATACGGGAACGCCAGCCAACAGGAGCAAGAAACCCCAGTACACCGTGTCCCGGCCTGCGCCGGCTATAGCCCACAGTGAGAAGACGAAAGCCAGGATCGGGATGAGCAACGACCCGACACGCCAGCCGCCACGACCGCCATCCGCAATCATTGGCTCGACCATCGAGCACATCACATACGGGACCAGGCTGGTCAGCGTGGAGAGCAGGATGATGAAGGTGAACTGCTCGACCAGGCCCCTGGTGTAGTTCAGCGATATGAGCACGGTCGCCAGCACGCTCGAGATCACGATCCCGAACACCGGCGTGCCCCGGCGCGACAGACGCGCGAACGGACCGGGGAACAGGCCATCCTTGGCCACAGCGTACGGGATCTGCCCCTGGAGCAGAATCCAACCGTTGAGCGCGCCGAAGCAGGAGATCGCGGCCCCGGCGGCGACGGCGTAGGCCGCCCAGCTCCCCCAGATGGCGCTGGCCGCGTCAGCGAACGGTGCCGTGGAGTGCGCCAGCATGCGCGGCGCGATGATACCCATCACCGCGACGGTTCCCAGCATGTAGACGGTGGCGGCGCTCACCGTACCGAGGACCGTGGCTCGTGGTATCGTCTTCACTGGGTCGCTGACGTCCTCCGCGGGCACGGTCGCCGACTCCAGGCCCAGAAAGGCCCACAACGTCAGAGCCGCCGTGGCGGTGATGGCCGGGAAGGCCGGCTCTCCACTCAGGTTGAACGGTCTGAAGTTGTCCAGGTTGAAGAAGAGGAGCCCCAACGTCCCGACGGCAATCAGTGGCAACAGCTTGATCACTGTCGTCGCGACCTGGACGATCCCGGCGTTGCGCACGCCCATGGCGTTCACCCAGCTGAGAAACCAGATGGCGCCGGCGGCGACGGCACCAGCCAGCATCGTGTTCTCGGTCAGTCCAGTCCAGAAGAAGCCGACATAGCCGACGAATGCCGTCGCGATCGCCGCGTTGCCGCACCAGATCGATATCCAGTAACCCCACGCCACTAGAAACCCTATGAACTCACCGAACCCGCGCGCGCTGTACGCGTACGGCCCGCCGACCTTCGGTACGAGGCGGCTGAGCCGCCCGAACGTCAGCGCGAGCAGTACCGCGCCCGCCGTCGAGAACGCCCAGCCGAACACGCTGATCCCGCCGTAGGCGGCGAGCGCCGCAGGCAGCAGGAAGATACCCGAGCCGACCATGTTGCCGACGACGAGCGCCGTGCTCCTCCAAAGGCCTAGTGCCCGTGCCCGACCTGCCGACTCTTGCGCAATCATCTCTTCCTCGTTCCGCTCGATGCAGCTGAACTCATCACCTACTTGCCGGTGTAGAGGTCGATGATCCGCTCAATCGCGCGACGGCAGACGCGGCAGAACTCTACCCGGTTGCGCGAAAACATGATGCAGTCGATCTCGGGGCGGTACAGGCCAACCGTCTCGTACATCGCGCCCTCGAAGGCTCCAACCTTACCTGCGTACCTGTTCGCGGCGAGCATGCGGATCTCGCTCTCGCGCTGCTGCTGGAAGAACTCGTCGAGCTCCGCCTCCGTGGCGCGGCGCTCGATCAACTCCTGGCGCTGCCTCCGGATCTCGCGGCCATGCTCCTCGAACGCCTCCTTGTCCCACGGCGTCGGAATCGGTGTGCCCGGCTCGACCAGGTCTCGCCATTTCAACCTCTCGGGATCGTGCAGCGCCGTGACGTTCGGCTCCCACGGCTCCGGATGTACCTCGCCACCTGTCTCGTAGGCGACATCCGAGGTGTAGTATTCGTCGGCCAGGCCCGCGAAGTGGTGCCCGAACTCATGCACGAAGACGTAGTCGGAGAAGTCGGAGTCGACCGCCGCGGTCATGTGGAAATTGTAGATCCCGCCACCGCCGTATTGCTTCTCGTTGACGAGGATCGCTACGAAATCGTAGGGCGCCGCCGCAAGAACATCACGCAACGTGCGGTTATCGTAGGTCAGCATGTAGCGCTCCAAGTCGAAGATGCTGTATTGCGTGCCCACCGGATTGCGGCGATACCTGCCGGCGTGCGGTCGGCTGATCCCCGACTCCGCGGTCGGGTGGTCGATCGCGCGCACATTGAAGTCGGACCTGCGACTCCTGAACGGCTCGACCGAGAACAGCTCGTCAGTCAGACGCTTGGCATCGGCGTGGAACTTCGGCAGCTCATCCTCCGTGTACCCTTCGCCCAGCAGCACGATATCCACCTTCGCGCTCGGTGGGCCGCTCTCGAAAACTGTCCAGACTCTGCCCCGCGGCGGCACGTCGGCGGAGTTCACCCGGCGCGCGCTCGGGTCGAGCTCGAACGACCAGATCTCCTCAAACACGTTCCACTCACCGCGCTTCTTGAGCACGATGCGAACCGGGGTCCTCGGCCAGGGGAAGCGCAGCGATTCGTGGAACGTCCGGTGCATCACGCGCGCCTCACCGGTCGTCTCCCACTCACCGTAGATCGAGCAAAAGCCACGCGAGTAGATCACCTGGCCGCTCTCGGGATCAATGACCTCGAAGAAGTACTTCCCGAGCTGAAGATCATCGATCAAGCGCACGCGGCTGCCCGCCCAGGCACCGTCTGACACAACTCGTTCCAGGCTGATAATCTCCTGCGCCGCGTTACCGGTATGGTAGTAGTCGACGCGCATCGTCCTGGTTTCGAAGAAACGGTCGAACGACGACTGCTCTTGAGCTGCCGCAACCGACAGCCTGAGTGTCGGCAGCGCCAACAGAAGCAGTAGGATCACCGTACGCCAACGCATCTGCCTGTTCATTGACTGACCTCCCCTGCGCAAACTCCCGCATCCGTATACCGATACCATTCTCAACGATCAGCTAAAGGGATTCCGCCGCCACAGCTCGGCGTTCAGCAGCAACGCGAACGTCACCCAAACCAGATAAGGGACCAGCAGCCCCCCGGCCAGGGGTCGGATCCGCCAGAAGGCGATCAGCGTCGCCAAAATCGCGAGCCACAGTAGGCAGATCTCGAACAGCGCCAGCCCTGGACGTTGCAGCCCGAAGAACAGCCAGGTCCAGGCCGCGTTGAGCGCCAGCTGGATGAGGAATAGCATGAGTGCCCACGTCCACCCCTTGTCGCTCCACACCAGCCAGGCGGCGATGCCCATCAGCAGATACAGGCCGGTCCAGACCGGCGCGAACACCCAATCCGGCGGCTGCCAGGGCGGCTTCGCGAGCCCCTGGTACCATTCGCCGGGTGCGAAGAAGGCACCGGGGAGCGCGGCAGCGTAGCTCAAAGCCACCCAGATCAGCAACCACAGAGCTGCACGAGCGCCCATGCTAGCTATCTCCCAGCGCAGATGTGAACACTCGCCTTATCGCCCTGTTACAGAGCAGCAAGCTCACGGCGGCAGGTTGAGACATCAGTCCGCCCTGACCGCCAGGCTGATGACCCCGAGCGTCGCCAGCGCGAGCACAGCACTACCGTAGTAGGCACCAGCGACGCCCCAAAACTCGAGCATCGCGCCGGCCACCAGCGGCCCCAGCGTCTGACCGAGTCGTAGAATCATGGCGTTCACCGACATGAAGACCGCCCGGTACTCGTCCGGTGCCAATCCGCTCAACAAAGTGAGGATGCTCGGGATGTTCACCCCGTTCGCCACTCCCAATAGCAGAGTCGGCGCCAGCAGCAGCCACAGGCTTGGAGCCAGGGCCAGACCGACAAGCGCCAGCGCATAGAAGGCGAATCCCAACCTCATCAAGTTCCGCGACGAGAACCTGCGCGCCAGCCGGCCCAAGCGAAACGAGGTTATCGCCGTCGACACCGACGTGGCGGAAAACAGCAGGCCGATCAGCAGCGACGAGGCACCGAACGAGCGGCGCAACAAGAACGGCAGATAGGTGAGGAACGCACCGTAGAGGATGACGAAGCTGATGAGACTCGCGAAGAACAGCGCCAGCGCCTGTGGCTCTCTGATGCTGATAAGCGTGTTGCGCAAGTAGGTGCCGATCCGCACGTCGCTCTCCGGCTCCGGATTGCGAAGCCGCAGCACGACCAACAGTGTGACCGGAAAAGCCACGCACGGCAGGAAGAACGGGAAATACCATCCGAGCAGAGCCAGTGTCCCGCCGATCGCAGGATAGAGCGCCGTACCGATGCTCAACACGCTCGCGTTGTAGCCCATCACCGTAACGCGCCGCCAACCCCGGTAGAGGTCGCCGATGATGGTGACGTTCAGGGCTCCCAGCGCTGCTGCGCCCACCCCCTGCAACAACCGCAGCGCCAGCAAGAGCTGGAAGTCACGAGCCAGGCCACAGCTCGTACCGGCGACAGCGAAAAGCAACAGCGAGGGGACGAGTACCCGCTTGCGGCCCAAGCGGTCACCCAGCACACCCAGGATCGGCGTGAGAATGACGCCCGGCAGCGTGAACACAGCCACGAGTAGCCCGACCGCGCCCGGCGTGAGGTTCAGCGCTCTGGCGATCTGGGGGAACGCCGGCGTGATGCTGGAGACGCCCAGCACCGCCATCAAGGTGACGCCGAAGATGACGTGGAGGTTGGGATCCAGAAAAAGGCGCGCCTCGCTCTGCTCGGACGCCGCGCTCTCGTTTGCCGGCATCTCCCCGACCGTTCGGCGGCTCGAGTTCCGCTACTGAATCACCACACCGGCGTAGGCGACCACACTCGAGTCGTCGCCCGTCACCCAGCCGCTATGCCGGTAATCCACTACCTCCGCCCGCGTAGCACCGAGTTGTCGCGCCGCCTCAACGACCACAGCCGCCGCAGCACGACCGCACATCGTGATATGCTCACGTACGCAGGCGCGCAGCAGCTCCTCTCCATCGAGCCGCTCGACCGCGGCCAGGGCGATGCGATCCTTCTCCGCGGCGCGATGTGCTGACTCGAAGTGCGTCATGTCCGAGGACGCGACGAGCAGCACCTGCTCAGGCCATTCGGCGACGAGTCCGGCGAGAGCATCGGCCAGCTGCTTGCAGCGCTGCCAGTCCTCCCAGGTGAGCACGATAGGAACGATCGCGCTCTCTGGAGAGAGCTTCAGCAGGAAGGGCAGCTCCACCTCGACAGCGTGCTCACCCCAGTGCGCGCTGGGGTCGTGCGTGACCAGAGCACAACGGTCCTCGAGCTTCTCGGCGAACTCGCTCGCGATCGACACCGTGCCCAGCGGCATCTCGAATCCACCACGGCTCCAGGCACTCGCACCGCCCGGCGCGCCAACGCGCCCCGTATGGTTGGGCGCCAGAATCACGACGACAGGAGGAATCTGCGCACGGCCGAATACCTGCGCGGCACAGGCGCCGGAGTAGACCAACCCTGCGTGCGGTGCGATGACCGCGCGTACAGTCTGAGGTTCCGCCTGGACCTCGGCGAAGAAGCCGTCGACGAGCTCACCGAGCGCGCGAGAGCTCCCGGGATAGAACTGGCCGGCCACCGCTGGCGGCCGCAGATCACGCTCTTTCATGGCAATATCAGACGAAGATGTCCCTGATCAGAGATTTGCGTGGTGCCTCAGGATCCACCATGACGGTGATCCTCTGGCCGGGCGTGAACGATTTCCCCTTGGGATAGCTGCCCCTATGCTCCACCCCCTCATACTGATAGACATACTCGACCTTGGTGAACGAGCCGGCCCCACTTCCGACCCGGTAAACCTTCTCGACAGTTCCCTCGACCGGCGAGCCGTCGGACAGCAGCGATCGCGCCCTCGCCACTCGCACAAGCAATACCGCAAGCTCGAGCACGATAAGAATCAGGAGAAGATGCGGTTGTATCTCGNGCGGAGGTTTGAAAGCCAGAAGCCCGATGTAGACAAGCAGCGTGAAGACCAGGAAGGTGGTGAAATAGGAAGCGAAGTAGTCTTTGCGAGCGACGGTCAAGATGGATGGCGCCGGGGAGTTCATATGTGCTCTCCAGACAAGCCGCCGCCCCTTCCAGACGCCGCTGTCGGGTGCGGGCAGACAGGCTCCAGCCGTGAATGACAGGCCCGTGGGGGCTCACGGCACGATACACGCCCCCGCCCGCTGGTTCAAGTGAGGT